>Ga0209169_10002270_pt1 | contig 11596 bp, 6 predicted proteins | sample HubBroMetageWRM4_FD_188346 | JGI IMG/M metagenome (GOLD analysis project Ga0209169, IMG submission 188346) | Warmed soil microbial communities from the Hubbard Brook experimental Forest, New Hampshire - Hubbard Brook CCASE Soil Metagenome WRM 4... | ecosystem: Environmental > Terrestrial > Soil...
AGCCATTTTGCAGGGACGCGATCCGATTTATACCGTGCTCGGGAAACCAAAGCACACCCCGAGCATCGAGAGTCAGATTGCCGGGAGTTGCGATCTGGTTCGGCAGCCTATAGCTGCTCGAAACGTCGCTCGAGGTGATGTGCCAAAGCGTTCGCGAACGGTCCGCGATGAACCAAATACCGCCTGCGCTGTCGGAAATGCCTTTCTCGGGGCAACCTAAATCGCTAAACCGGCGCGTCGTTCCGTTTGACGTAACGTGACGAACGCCATCGCTGAAGCAATCAATGATCCAAACCCCGCCACGGCCATCGCTCACCGCCACCGTGGAGTCCGGCCACGGCATACCTGTGGACTGCTGCGACGCCCCTAAGACAACGCTCGTCCGCTGCTGACTGACCGCATAGAAGGCCTCATTTGCGCGCGTGATGTCCGCCGAGAGCTTCTTCGGGGCGACGGACACGATGGAAAAGTTCGCTCCATCGAGTTTTGCGAGATCGGTTTGATCTTTGACGTTGAACCAGACCGACCCAACATCACCTACGCCGATCTGCGATATGTCCACGGTCGGAGGAACGTTAATTGGTTGAACGGTCAGGTCAGGCAAGATTCGAAAAAGCTTTGAAGGATACGCGGTCATTGCGAGCAACGCGCCGTCGGGCTGAAGTAACAGGCGGGCGATCCGTGTGTTTTTGCTAACCGATGTGAGACTTATCTCCCGAGTCTCGCCGTGAGGGTCCACGTGGCCAACGAGCGCGCCGGCCTCGGAGAACCAGGCGCCGTCTCTGCCGTCGGAAATAATGAGATTCGGCGAACGGCCCGGTGATAATGCGTATTCGGCGTGCGAACCGTCGACGCGGACGATTCCAACGGTATCGCGGTCCGCATTCGTGAACCAGGCCCCAGACGAGCTTCCCGCAACAAAGGCGGGGTCGCTAAAAAGCGTCCCGGTGTATGTGAGGCGCTTGAGCGCGTCGAAATCATTGAGCGAAACGACGACGTAGTCACCAGGACGAACTCCTGAAAGATCGATCGGGAAGTCGGAATGTCGGCAGCAGTCGACCCAGACCCGCAGCACCCACTTCATGCGCTGAAGGCTATCGACGTAGAATGCACCATCTTCTTGATCGACGAAGCGCGTTTCAGAATTATCGTCGGCAGCAACGAGATCCAGCCTCGCGTTAGGAATATGGAGCACGCCGGCCAACCCCGCATGATCGTGATCGAAGGCCATGCTCCACCAACTTGAAAGATAAAGCGATGTCGATCGCGCGTGCCCTGCCAAGACGGCGGCCATCACCTGCCCGCCGAAGCATTTTCCTGCACCGGCGTAGACCTCGTAATTGCCGGCGGGAAGGCGCAGCGTAAATCGGTAAATCCCTGGAGCCGTCGTTCTCCCGACCATCTTCGGCGATCGCGCCAGCGTCGGCCGACCATGAAGAAATCCATGAGGCAGGTTGCGGTCGTTCATTTTGAGGTACCAGATTTCGGGCTGGGCGCGTAGATCTTCAAGGCAGTTTGCCGTGATGACCGTTAGCGTAGCCGGAACAGTGCGCTCCGCAGCCGGTACCGATGCGCTCAGACTCGCTCCCATGAAGGTGGTCAAAATCAGGAGCCGCAGCATCAACGAAGGCCTGCGACAGGCCGTGGCTTAACGGCAAAACGTTCAAGGCGACTGTCTAAGCCAATGCGATAGAGCGCCAGATCGCGCCGAACGATGAACCATACGTTACCGCTCGAATCGGGAACCAGTTCATCAATAGGCGGTAGTCCTGAAGCGTCTGGGGGAATGCGAGGGTATGGTACAGCTCTTACGGACCCGTCTAGCCCCACGGAGACGATCTCATGTGCCGAACTGTCAAGATACCAAAGCCGATGATTCGCGGCTACTAAATCGTAAGCCTGAAGCGGCGGTTTTAGCATCAAGGTCGTTTGTTGACCGTTGCGGTCAACGCCGATAAACGCATTGTGGGAGCGGGCGATGAACCAAACTCGGTTATCTAATTTCGCAGGAATCGCTACGGTTCCGTCGTTAGTTGCGGGGATCTTTAGCGGCCGAGGCTGCGGCCCACTTGCGTCGATGATTCCGGCGCCGTAGGCGCCGTCCCAACACGCAAATAAGCGCGCGCCGTCGAGGCCAATGACCCGGTTTGGGCCGCATCGCCAGGGTAGATCCAGCTGCGTCATCGTCCCGTCGATCGCGAATTTCATGATCCGATTCCCGGCCAAGCTGGTGTACCAAACATCACCGTCGTCCGTCGAGGTCAGCCGTGCATTTTCTTCGCCACTGTTGACAAACGGGAGCTGGTACGAATGAGTCGTTCTCGTTTGCAAGTTAACGCGGCTTACGAGCGAGTCATTAAAAGTCGCCATCCACGCAGATTGATCGTTTGGAAAAACGAGTTGAAAGAGGCCGGATCGTTCTGGCGCGGTCACCACGGTAACAATGCTGCCGCTGGACGTTAGGTGCTCCAAAGACGCACCGTTTACGATAAACCAGACGGTTCCATCGGGTCGCGGCGTCAGCGCGTGGACGCTGGGATGCTCGACTAGTCGATACTCTTTTAGAGATCCGCCGCTCGTGAGGTGTCCTACGCGCGTCTCGATTCCAAGACCCTCCACGAACCAAGGTGTACCGTCATTGGCTACGGCCAGCCCGTAAAGCGACGATTCGGAGAGCGTTTGGGCGAACGCCTGAGCGTAAAAACGTGACAGGTCGGGATGGACTATCGTTAGTGAGTCGCCACTAACGTTCACGTCTTGCGTGAAACCGCAGCAGTTGCCAAAGTGGATAAAGATCCGGTAGCTTCCCGGTGTGAGATCTTCGGCGTAAAACCGCAGGCCATCACTTGAAACCCACCTGCCGGCCGTCGCCGGGGCACTCTGAGGACTTACGTACACACGAACACCGGGAACCGGCAATGTTCCAGCTATTGCGCCCGACTGCGGTCGCTTTCCGGCGGAGCCACTTTGTTCGACTAGGCCAATCGTTCTCGAATCCCGCGGTAACAGCGCTACCTCTGACGTGGCTGCGCATTTGGAAGTCCGCTCTGTAATCGTGTAGTAGCCAGAGGGCAGAATTGTGTGGTAGATCCACAAGTCATGACTGCGGATCCCCGTTCGCAAGCGCACACGTGGCCGGAGTCCGATGTCGATAAGGGGAGCTGCGGTCTCCGCGCGATCGCACGTGTAGACGAGAATCGTTAGGGTTGTCGAAGCGCCCGCGGCTGAACCCGCGGATGCGGAGCTAATGATAATGAGCACAGCCAGGATTAGGGCGCGCACACGCTTACAATATCTCGTGCTATGTGACACGACCTGCATGGTGCGTGTCTGCTGCGTTTCTGCTGGCCGAACTCAAGAGGTGACGCGTCCCGCTCGGGTGTCCCTTTGAAGATCTTCCTCGATTCCCAATCAGGATCGCTTGCGGTGCGCTCGAGCGCGCCTCGACTATAATCGCGGGTCGACCGGTTCACTCTCTCCAAAGCCACCCTGCCGAAGACACACCCGTGGATCTCGCAACGGCTGACGACTCAGGGGCGCGCTTTGGGCAGCCAGCCCTCGGTGCGCAACGTCAGCAGTAGCTCATTGAGATCGTCCTGCCCGGACGGTTCCTTTGGTAGAGAACTCTTCGCCGCGGCATCCACGAGCCGTTCCTGGAGCCGCACGTACTCCTTCGAGTAAAAGTCCAACGTGTGACCTGCTGCTAGTTCCCCCTTTTCGTAACCTCCCACTTTTTGCGCGACCAACGCGTGTATGTATGGCAGCTTTAGGTCCTCGTTCAACCGCAGAATATTTGATTCCACAACACCTGTGCGCATGAGTTGAATGCCGGTCATCAGCACGCGAAATACATAAAGAATACGCTTGACGTGCTTGGTCGGCTTCTTCACGAAAGCGGTCCACTCTCGAAACCCAAATCCTTTGTAGTGTAGCGAGTGATTCGAGGTTATGCAGCTCTTGGCAATTTCTCTCAAGCGCCCCAGGTAGCCAGAGTCAAACAACACGATCGGTGAGAAAATCTGCTCCAGCACGTAGCCGTTGTTTTTGAGCAACAGCCGAAAGTATTTTCGAACATCGTGAGTTACGAGCTCATCCTCGTATCCATCAGCGGTCGATTCGCCCTCGATCGTCTCTCGACCGACGCCCTGTAAACTCAATGCCGCGGCTGCGGGGACCACGTGGACCCCGCGCAGGTCGAAGTCCGAATCCCCCGAGGGGAAGCCGTAGAGATGCGAGCCGCTCAAGGTTACGAAGAGCAGCGGATACGGTTGGGACTTGAGGATTGAATAGCGCCGATCAGTAATTTTGGGACTCTTGTGCGGATTGACAACCATGATTTCCGTGCTAGACTAGGAGCGCTGTGCGTAGACAGAGTGTACAACAAAAAACAAATCCGCGCGACATGACTTGGCCGCCGGCCGGGCACATGTTTCTATCGGATTTCTATTGCCTCGCCGCGACGGGTACGGCCGTCAGGTAATTCCGAGCTATCTGCACAACGATTTCCCACGAGGGGATCGAAGCGGAAACGCTCGATCCCCTCGTGGTTTTTGGCGTTTCGATGGACGCCGCGATCTTTGACAACTGAGAAACGAGAATGGGTCTCGGGACAGCGGCCTTGACCGTTGCGATGCTCACCGCTTGACACTGCGGAGCATCCGCCCACTTCGCCTCGTATTGCGAAGGCACTCCACCTAAGAGAGATACGGTGGCACGGCAGCGCGACACTCGCGTAAGCTTTAGATTCGTGCTGCCTTTCGTTGAAAAGAATTCGCGGGTCGATTTCGAGCGGTTATCTGCTGTAAACAGACTAGCGCGAGAGCGCGTCCGTTCGATGCAACTTATCCGCGGACTATATATTGGGCTCGAGTCGAGGCGACGAGTGCGCCTCCAAAGCGCAGGAACCTGGTTCGAGTCCGGGCGAGCCCGCCATCACGTGGCGGTTGTCGGCTAGTGGCAAGCCCGCAGCTCGTGACGCTGCTGACGCCGGTTCGATTCCGGCCGATCGCCCCACGCTTCGGAAGTTAGCTGAGATAGATCAAGCGCGGCTTTGAAAAGGCCGAGACGCGGATGCAAGCACCGCACTTCCGGCATCGCTCGGCGACGTTTTGGATAACGCGCGTGGCTACGAACCACGCGGTAGGGAGTTCGATTCTCTCCGCCGAGGCCACGGGCTCATAGTGATAGCGGCTAGCACGATGCGCTTGCAACGCGTAGGTCTCGGTTCGATTCCGAGTGAGTCCACCATTCCCGAGCAGCACGATCGGTCGTGCGGCGCCCTGTTAAGGCGAAGGCAAGTGGTTCGAATCCACTCTCGGGAGCCACAGGAGCGTAGCCCAATGCAGAGGCACCGGCCTCAGAAGCCGGCCAGTGAGAGTGCGAGTCTCTCCGCTCCTACCATGCCAGGTTGGCAGAGCGGCTATTGCACCTGATTGTAAATCAGAGGCGCCCAGCGCGCTTCGGGAGTTCGAGTCTCTCACCTGGCACCACTGCGGAGTGGTTCAATGGAAGAACGACGGCCTCATAAGCCGTGCGGCGCGAGTTCGATTCTCGCCTCCGCAACGACGTCCGGGCGTATGTCAATGGATCAGACGGCCGCGTTTGGGGCGCGGAGGTTGCGCGTTCGACTCGCGCCGCCGGACCAATTTATTCGGGAGAAGCCAAGGTGGGACGGCGACGGGTTTTGACCCCGTGAGGACTTGGTTCGACTCCAAGCTCCCGAGCCACGTGCATGTGAAGCTGAATTGGATAAGCGGCGGATTCTTAATCCGTTGGAAGTCGGTTCGATCCCGATCGCATGCACCAACGCGGCGACGTAGCCAAGTGGGAAGGCGGGGTGCTGCAAACACTTTACGGAGCGTGTTCGATTCACGCCGTCGCCTGATACGCCGGCGTTCCTCGTTCGGACGAGGGCTTGTTTCGTAAACAAGTCGCAGTGGGTTCGAAGCCCATCGCCGGCTGTGGAGAGTTGGGCGAATAGAAAGCCAGCAGTCCTGAAAACTGCCGAGCCGGCGCAGGCCGGTGTCCGGGTGCAAGTCCACGGGCTCTCCTCCATGACGGCGTAGCATAGCGACTAATGCGCCGGCTCGTCACGCCGGAGATCGCGGGTTAGAATCCCGCCGTCGTCGCCACGCGGCTTTGATGTAGCGCTAGCCTATCGCCGTGCCATGGCGAGTGCGCGGGTTGAACTCCCGCAAGCCGCTCCAACATCCGTTGCTGCGGGTCGGTAGTATCGGCTTATCTGGTCGAGCATCGCGGGTTAGCACCCGCGAAGCGGTTCGAATCCGTCGTTGCGCAAGCAATGCGCTCATTTGCCGGTGCGCCCCTTATCCGCGGCACTATCACACGGCATTCAAGGTTGCGGGTCGTAGTATCGGCTTACCGGTAGAGCCGCGCGCGAGCGCAGGTCCGTGGTTCGATTCCACGCCGGCTCGCCTCGAGGCGAGCAGGTAGCTCAGAAAAACCGCCGGTACGTTACTTATCCGTGACATCTTGCGGCGGGCCGTCGCATCGGGTTATCGGGAGCTTGAATACGCCGGTTCGATTCCGGCCGCACATTTTGTGCGTAGCTAAGTGGCAAAGCGCAAGTTGCGTCTCAAGCGGCGCTCTCCCGCTGCATCCCTTGTCCGCCGCGCTTTTTGCTGCACATACACTCGGTACGGGCCGAACGTTGACGGTTATCTTCCACCAACGACAGCTCGGAGCTGGATACTCCGACGCCTGAAGGCGATGTCGACCCGTCGACTCCACTCGCCCGTACCGCTAAACCCCTGCTCGATCGCACCAAAGGAGGTGAAAGAACATGAGCAACTACCTCGCACGCGTCCTGCGTGGACGCGTCATTGGCACGCTGCAAACGCAGCCTCAGCCCGATAAGAATCAGGTCAAGAACACGGCCGGTGGTTACGCGTATGCAATCGATCCGTGGGCTCGGGTCGACCGCTTTCTGATCCTCGGCTCGGAAGGCGGAACCTACTACGCTGCCGAGCACACGCTGACGCACGAAAATGCAAAGAACCTCGCCGAGCGTATTCGTGAGAACGGCCTCCGAGTCGTGGAGCGCATCGTCGAGATTTCGACGCAGGGCCGTGCGCCAAAGCAGGATCCGGCAATCTTCGCACTCGCGATGTGCGCTGGCTGGGGTGACGAGCCGACCCGGGCGCTCGCGCTAGGTCGCGGTCTGCAGGCGGTGTGCCGTACGGGTGCGCATCTGCTGCAGTTCGCCTCCTACATCGAGCAGTTCCGCGGTTGGGGTCGCGGCCTCCGTCGCGCGGTCGCGGCGTGGTACGATGCAAAGCCGGTCGATGCGCTGGCCTATCAGGTTCTGAAGTATCAGAACCGCCATGGTTGGACGCATCGCGACTTACTGCGCGTCGCTCACCCTCATACCATCGAGGATGCGCGTAATACGGTCTACCGCTGGATCGCGCAGAAGGGTGACGGTGAGGAAGTCCGGCTGGTGTCGGCGTTCGAGCAAGCAAAGCGCTTGGTCGACGTCGATGCGGGGACGATGGCGGCGTTCGTGCGCGAGCACGAGCTGCCTCGCGAAGCGATCCCGTCGGAGTGGCTGCGCGAGCCGGCGGTCTGGGAAGCGTTGCTGCAGCACATGCCGATGACGGCGCTGCTGCGCAACCTGGCGACGATGTCGCGCGTCGGTCTGCTGACGCCGGCATCGGCGGCAACGCGGCTGGTGACCGAGCGTCTGAGCGATGCTGAGCGCATCGTTAAGGCGCGCATCCACCCCGTTAACGTGCTCACTGCTTTGATGACCTATTCATCCGGAAGCGGCGTGCGCGGCGATGGTAAGTGGGCGCCGGTCGCGTCGATCGTCGACGCCCTCGACGCGGCGTTCTACCTGGCATTCGGTAACGTGCAGCCGAGGAGTGCGCCGATGCTGATCGGTCTCGACGTGTCGGGTTCGATGAGCACGGGTTGCGTTGCCGGAGTGCCGGGACTGACGCCCCGCATGGCGTCGGCAGCGCTTGCACTCGTGCACGCGCGTATCGAAGCCCAGTGCGAGGTCATGGCATTCTCGGGCCGCTTCGTGCCTCTCAATCTTCGCAAGGACGAGACGCTGAAGCAGCTTGTGGAGCGCACGCAGAGCCTGCCGTTCGAGCGAACGGACTGCTCGCTGCCAATGCTCTACGCTCTGGAACAACGCCTGGCGGTTGAAACGTTCGTCGTGCTCACGGACAACGAAACGTGGGCAGGCGCCATTCATCCGGACGAGGCGCTCCGTCGCTACCGCGAATGGAGCGGCATCACCGCGAAGCTCGCGGTCGTCGGTATGACGGCAACGAACTTCTCGATCGCCGATCCGGACGACGCCGGCATGCTCGACGTCGTGGGCTTCGACACGGCAACGCCAAACCTGATCGCGGACTTCGTTCGGGGTTAAAACCGGGGCGTCATCTCATGGTGGCGCCCCAAAGGGGCGAACATAGTGAAAACGAAACCGTCGGCAATATGCGGAAGCTCTTTTGGGCTTTTCCAGCGTTTGTAGTTACTGCCGCGGCCGCGCTTTTGATGGCTTTTGCGGGACGGAGCCAGTCGTACAAGCCAATTCCGGCTGCTCCGGCGCGCTTTGCATATGACCAAATTGAGATATCGCGGTTTTTCTTGCCGGGCGAGAAGACGACCGACTCGCCTCCCGGCTCATTTGAGCGCGATTACCACTGGGCCGTGACGCGGAGCGGAGACTATGATCACAGGTACGCGACGATGCACCACATAGCGTATTTCGATGGATGGACGCGCGTGGAAACTGCGGAGTCCATCCAGTTAGCAAATCGTCAGCGGAAAATCGTGATCATCGCAGATAAGGAGTCCGCAATGTTTCGTCGATATACGGGCTCGCAAGCTCAGGCGATGCTTACACCCGATCGGCGGTCACAATACGGCACCGTAGCTTCCACCGCTATCGTTGCGTCGCCGGGCACTGCCGTATATAACGTAAGCGACAAATTTTATTTTCTGCCGGCCATCCCATTGGGCGGCATCGAGGCACTCGGCCGGCGAACCTCCGAGACGACCGTGGCAAGTGAGCCGAAGGGATCGTGTGCGTCGGGACGCTTTTCACTCCAAGGGTATCGCGCGCTATCCGTTACCACAGAATACCGCGCGCCGTTTGCTGAGCCAAAAGATCCGCCTTTCCACCTACGGAGAGCCGACACTGGAATAGTGAATTTGTGCCGCGTCAGGGTGGTTCGCCCGACGCAGTCGGTCGCTCAGCGTTGGTTTGACAACCATTTTCTGCTCTACAAGCGTGAAGAAAACAGCACGATCGAGCATGGCAAAGCGAATATTTGGAACGTCGATATCATGGAGCGCGGTCACATCCATGCGCTGAGCGAGAACGACCGCACTCTCTTCAGCCTATCAGGGCGGTATGTCGATGGATGCTCAAGACGTCCGGTGCCATCCGACTGCGAGCCGTTAGCCAACTATGCAAAGCTAAGCGCCGCTGTCGTCTTCAGCCACGTCAACGGTGGGTTTTTCGGCGTCATTCAGTCGCGCGATGGTTCAATATGGTTCTGCGAGACCGCCAGAGATCGCTTGGGTCGGGTCGGCAACGATAACACGGTGCATGAGGTGACTCTGCCGCCCGGCACAATGCCAGAGCAACTCACCGAAGCGCCGGACGGCACTATTTGGTTTACGGAAGCCGGTTTTGGAGTGGTCGGTGGGCGACATTCAGGGGTGGGTTCATATGGGCCCAGCGGCGAGATCTCAGAGCCTGTGAAGTTCAAACCTGGGCAATCTATCGGCGGAATCGACGCGGCGAAAGACGGAAGCGTGTGGTTTTCATACGGTAACAACGACGCCGCGGTCGGGCAAATAACTGGGACCGGCCCACTCAGGCGCTTCCCCTTGGCCTCGGGAAGTTTGCCTTCGGGAGTTCGGCTTGGTCCTGATGGAGCTGTTTGGGCGGCGGAATACGGCGCTGGTGTCATCGCGCGCTTAGCGCCACCTGGCCCAGTGACGCGATTTCACGTGTCTACGGAGAAGGATCCGTCGGGACCATTTGGTTTAGCATTTGGTCGCAGTGTACTGTGGTTTACTTCGGAGTTCAACGTGGGCTATCTTGACGCGAATAATCAAAGCCACATTTTTACGGTCCAAAGAAACGACGGCAGCACGGGCGAAATCGTCGAGCTCCCCAATGGAGACGCGGCATTCACGGAAGACGTGGGCCGAATCGGCATTGTTTCGCCGCAAGGCGAATTTGTCGAGTTCGCGGTGCCTGGACAGCCTGACGATCTGCTGTTGGATAGAGAAGGTAACCTTTGGTACACAGATCGGAACAGCGTTCGAGTGATCCGAAACTTTTTGCAAGTCACTCGATCCGCGACGCAAATACTCAATCCGGTTTAATGTCACAATTGAGCGTGACCGAGCCTCCTCCCTTACCGGACACCAACTGACGGCTGCGGTTGAAGCGAGCCAGTTGGATTGACGAAGACGCCCGCGTAACGCTGAATTCCCTCGCCAAAGTTTGGTATCTGTGCGCTTATTCCGATGTATTCCGGCAAGCCTAGGGTGTACAATCCGAGGACCGCTGTGCCATTTGGCAGGAGCATCCAGTCGGATGAGAATTGACCTCCCACGAGCGAGAGGGCAATAGGTTGGGGTTGCTCTAGGGCAAACCATGCAACGCCCGGAGATCGTGACAGCCTGCGGGCGGCCGCCGCGGACAATCCGGGAACAGAGTCGGGCCAGTTGTCGAAGTCCGGCGCAACATCATCATCCGTATACGGATATTTCTGTAAGCTTGCCCATGGATAAGCCATCACGCTCAGCTCGGAGCGTCTCAATGCTTGTCGGATCCACGCGATGGTGGCTAGCCTCGTGCCAAGTATGATCGACGGTGCAAGCGTTGCCGGTAGGTCATGCTTCGTCGCGCTCACGGGGCATCGAAACTGAACCCAGATGTTGCTATGCCACTTACGCGACGAAACCATTCCGATAACGCTATTTGCGCCCCGATCGTACGCGAGGTTCTGCAGCAGGTAGCCTTGGGCAAGAGCGTACCGCCGAAGGGCAGGAGTCAGTATTGCCGCGGACGGCAACTCGGCGGGATGGCCCAAATATTGATAAAGCTTCTGTCGTATGTCTGTGCCATATTGCTGCGGCAAGACGCTTCCATCGAGCCGGGTTAAATTCGGATCCGATCGATCCGTTAATGCAGCTATCGCGATCCCGATGTCTGGATCGTAGCTGGTCCGCGGAACGCCGGCCCCGGTAACGCTCCAGGGAATCATGTACGCTAGATGGGAGTCCGAGCTGACCTTTAGCGTAGAGCCACTCCTGTACGTGATAGCCACCTGCACGCCTCCGTTGAAACCGTCGTCCAGGAGAAGGCCGTCCGGCGAGTTATTGTAATCTTCCAAGAACGATGCTAAGTTGTGGGCGTCGCGGCAGCGTTGCTCAAAAAGAGTTCGAGTCTTGCTAGACGATGTGAATGCACCGAGTTGCTGCCGCGTGATTTGATCGCACGCGCGCAGCAGAGTTGTCGCCTCTGCGCGAGACATTGAAGGCAGCGGCGATGAGGCCTGGCTGTGTGCGGCGCTAAGAAGTCGAGATATTGCGGCGGCTG
>Ga0209169_10002271_pt1 | contig 11594 bp, 13 predicted proteins | sample HubBroMetageWRM4_FD_188346 | JGI IMG/M metagenome (GOLD analysis project Ga0209169, IMG submission 188346) | Warmed soil microbial communities from the Hubbard Brook experimental Forest, New Hampshire - Hubbard Brook CCASE Soil Metagenome WRM 4... | ecosystem: Environmental > Terrestrial > Soil...
GGCCTTGTTCGTGAACGTCACGGCGAGAATGTTGTGCGGGGAGGCGCCCTCCGCCTGGATCACCCAGATGATCCGGTGCGTCAGCACTCGGGTCTTGCCGCTTCCCGCGCCGGCGAGCACCAGTACGGGTCCGAGAGGAGCCGTGACAGCCGCGCGCTGGGCGTCGTTCAGAGGGTTGAGGATGGGGCTCAAATCCATGGGGGGGCGAATTCTACGGGAAACCTGAGGGCCTTGAAGCCACTTATGCCGCTTGTAAGCGCGCAATGCGCGCGCCACGAGCCTGAATCTGGCGAAGGCTCGAGGTAACTAGCCTCAAGACTTCGGCGTGTTTTCCTCGGCGAAGCGCAGGAGCGCGACCGCAAAGCTGAGCAATACTGGCCCGATGACCAGTCCCAGCACCCCGAACGCGGCGGCTCCACCGATCGCCCCTACGAAAATGGCGAGGGTCGAGACCTCCGCCCGGTGGGCGGTCAGGAGGGGGCGAAGCACGTTCTCCACCACCCACATGGCGGCGGTCCAGATCGCCATGAAGATCCCGGCGCCCCAACGGCCTTCGAACATCAGATAGAGGGTCGCCGGTACGAGCACCGCCGCCGCGCCGGCGGGCAGAAATGCAGCGATGGTGGCGAGCACGCCAAAAACCAAGGGCGACGGCAGACCCACGATCGCGAAACCCACGCCTACGAAAATCCCCTGGATGACGGCTGTCGCCGTCGAGCCGAATACGACGGCCCGCGTGACGTCGGCAAGATATTTGAGCAACTGCGAGCGCCGGGCCGGCTCCATCGGAATGAGGCCTGTCAGGGAGCCCAGCATGGCCCGTCCATCCTGCAGAAAGAAAAACAGCAGGAATAACATCATGACAAAGCTGACCAGCGTTCCGAACACGCCCAGGGCAACACTACCGCCGAGGGTGGCCGCGGTTTTCAACACGCTCTGCGCGCCCTCGGTGAGCCAACCCTGCACCTGTTCGGCGCTCACGGGCGCGTTCTCGCGTGCCCAGTGAACCGCGCTGCCGATGACGGAATAGCCCTCGAGCCGCTGCAGCACCTCGGTGTAGGACAGGAGACTGCGGCCCCGCATGTAGTTCAGCAGAATGACAACCTGACCGGCGAACGCGATCGACAGCAGGGCGACGGGCGCCATCACGAAAAACGGCGTTAACCCGGTGAGAAGGCCCGCTGACAAGGCCTTGCGCCCTTTGAACCTCCTGGTCAACCGCTCGTGCAGAGGGAGTAACAGAAAGGCCAGTACTGCGGCCCAGCCCAATGCGCCCACCAGCGGGTCCAGCACCCGTACCAGCAGGTAGCCCATGATCGCGATCGTCGCGATGACGAAGGTGCGGCGATAGAAGGACGAGTACATGAGTACCTGCGCGCGCTCTGACGAGGTGCGCAGGTTACATCAGAAGGCGCTGTACCACCGGGCCCAACTCTTCGATGGTCAACGGCTTCTGCTCGACGGCGCGGATGCCGATCGCGGTCGCGCGCGTGACGTCGGCGGGGTCGACGTGTCCGGTCAGGATCGCGACCCGCGTGTTCGGGGCCGTCGCCAGAACGTCCTGTGCGAAGTCGAGACCGTTCATGGAGCCCGGCATCGACAGATCCGTCAACACGAGCGCGAATTGACCCGGATCGTTCTTGAACGCCTCGAGCGCGTCGTCGGGGTGGGTGAAGCCTAAGGGCTCATAGCCGAGGCGCTGCAGCAATCGGGTGACCAGGAAGACGAGGGGCTCTTCGTCGTCGACGTACAGGATCCGACTCATGGAGCGCGGATACCGGCCGGCGCGGCATCTGCCGCAAAGCGATGCACAAAAGACTCGTCCGTGAGACTCAGCAGGAAGGCGGTGAGATCGGCTCGTTGTTCCATATCGAGTGGCACGCGAGGTAAGCGCGCATCGTAGCGGATCGCTCCTTCTCCGAGGCTGAAATAGTGATCGAGGACGGCCTCCAGCGTCGGAAAGCGTCCGTCGTGCATGTACGGGGCGCTGAAAGCCAAATTGCGCAAGGTTGGGATCCGCATGGGCCCGGTGCTCGTGCCGTTGTTCGCGAAGGCGGGCTTTCCCGTGTCCCCCTGATTGTCGCGCCAGGTGCCCGTGAAATTAAAGCCGGAATGGCAACTACCACACCCGACGGCGGGCGCGAAAAACAGCGCCATACCGCGCTTGGCCGAATCGGTGAGAGCCGCGTGATCGCCCTGAAAAACGTAGCGATCGAAGGGGGAGTCGCCGGATATCAGCGTGCGCTCGAATGCGGCTATGGCCTTGATGAGGTGATCGAACGTTACGGGCGTGCCGTCAGCGGGAAAGGCTTCTGCAAAGGCCTTCGCGTAGGTCGGGTCGGCTGCGAGCCGCGCCGCCGTCGACTCCTCGTGTCCCGCGAGGCCCAACTCCACGGGATGCGTGTTGAGAAGAGGCTCCCGCATCTGGGCTTCCAACGAGCGCAGACTCGGCTTTACCCATCCGAAGCTGACGTTGTAGGCCACGTTGACGAGCGCCATTGCGTTGCGTGGGAGTGTGTCACCCAGCGTGCCCACGGCTCGAGGCTTGCCGTCGCTGAATGATCGGGCGGGATCATGGCAACTCGCGCAACTGTCGCGCCCAGTGACCGACAACAACGGCTCGAAGAAAAGGCGGCGTCCCAGTGCCACCTTCTGCGTACTCATCGGGTTGTCTGCCGGAACTGCCGGTGTTGGAAAACCGCGCGGCAGCTTCCAGACGTAAGTCTCGGGTGCTCCAGGCTCTGCCCGGAGCCCGACTGGCCATCCCCCCGCGCACAGCGCCAGGAGGATGAGCCAGCGAAGGGAGATCACCGCCAGCTGGAGGCCGCTCCTTCACGTGTCAACGCGGCCGTCTGACCAGCGATCTGCACGCGCTCCTGGACCCACTTGTCGAGCGCGTCGACCGACGTTGCATCGGCTCCGGAAGTCGCCGTGCGCTGACCGTCGATCCAACTTTTCATGGTCGTCAACAGCCGGTCCGCGAGGCCGCGGTTTACGGCAAACAGATCGAGATACGCCTGTTGTGCGTCGGAGATCCGATTCAGGGCAAGAAACGCCTCACCGCGATACTCCAACGCCTCCGGGTAGCCGGGATGTAACGCCAGCGCACGCTCGTAGGCCGCGAGCGCGATGTCGTAGTTACCGAGCTTCCGATTCGTGTAGCCGACGTAGTTCCAGGCCTCGTGCATGTCGGGGTCGAGCTTCGCGGCCTGCATGAACTTCGTGAGGGACGAGGCGTAGTGATCGTGGGCCTCGTGGAGCGCTTTCTCTTTCTTCTTCGGGTCGGTGAGTTGGGTTGCGGAGGCGTCGAAGCGATCCGCCTTACGAACGTCGCGCACCCCGTCGTTGTAAACACTCTTCGCCTGGTCCTCCGGCGACTGCTCGCGAGAACTGCTCATCGACGGCATGGACATCGGACCGCCACCGGCGGCCCACGCAGCGGGTACCGCCGAGACGAGCACACAGGACGCCAAAACAAGACGGGTACGCATGTTGCCTTCCTCGATAGAGACGTGAGAAGGCTATGCTGCGGCTCCGGTCATGCGGACAGCAACTGTCGCAAGCCAGCGTCGTGTTCCCGGGAACAACGGAACGCGGTCAGCGCATCGTCACCACTTATTACGCAGCTCGCGTAACTTAACAAACACGGTGCGCGCGTCGGGATGCTCGCCGATGTCCGGGAATGCGTTCCTCAGACGTGCGATGACCGAGGGGCTCTGGAGTCGGAAGAAGGTGTTGACGTCCTTCTCCTGTCCGAGGGTCGTGACTGTGATGGTGGTCGGATCTTCGCCGCGCGCCTTTGTCAGCAATGCCGCCGCCGGCGTGTTGTCGGGCTCGCGATCGAGAGTGAACTCGAGGTTGCGTGCGAGATACTCGTGCCCGGGAAACACGCGTGTGCTGTCCGGCAGTCGTGCCAGCTGTGTCACGAAGGTGTCGTAGAGCGACTCCGGATTGCCACCGTTGTGACAATTTCCGGCCCCCGCATTGAAAAGGGTGTCACCACAGAACAAGGCGGGTTGGTCGCCGTGGCCGAAGAGACAAATGTGCGCCATCGTATGCCCGGGGGTATCGAGGCACTCGAGCTCGAGCGTACGCCCGACGCGAATAACATCGCCCTTGCCCAAGCCCCGGTCGACGCCACCGATGCGGCTGGCGGCACCCGCGTGCGCGAGAACCTTCGCCCGGGTCGCATCTACGAGACCCGCGTTACCACCGGTATGGTCGAGGTGCTCGTGCGTGTTGAGGATTTGCGTAATGGTCCAGCCCTTTTGCCGCGCTGCATCGAGGCACAGGCGCCACTCCAGGGGGTCTACGGCCAAGGCCTCGCCCGTCTCGGGGCAGGCAATGAGGTAATGAAAGTTTCGGTACGGATTCGCCGACCAGATACGCTCAATCAACATAATCGCCTCTTCCCGCTAGTGGCTCTGCTGCAACGTACCCTGAACGCCCCCGACGCGCCATAATGGAAGGAGCCTGGCTGACGCATGCTCGCCTACTGCGGCCGCCCCAGCTCGGCAGCTTTCTGCGATCCTTTCCCTTACATAGTCCCCCGCTATGCGCGGGAAACGATCGCAGAAACCTGCTCGATCTGGGTCGCCCTCGCTACGGCGATCATGAGTCAGCCAGGCTCCTCAGGGAGAATAGAGACTCTATGACGCATACTTTTCTGTTCGAGCCAGGAATATGGACTGCGTCGGGCACATTCTGGCGCGGCGACGGCGAGCCTATGCAGGCGCAGGGGCGCACTGAGATTGCGCACCGGAGCGATTGCTGGCTGCTCTCGGGAACGCTGAAGGTACTCGGGTCTCCGCCCGTGGAGTTCGTCAACGCTTATTGTATCGAGCCACCGGGACGCCATTCCGCCGCGATGAAGTGGACCTCCGAGAACGCCACGCTCGGCAAGTTGCATGGCACCTTCTCGATCATCGGCAGCAGTATCTTCTGTGTGTACCGCTGTCAGGATTCGGGTTATCACGGCGCGGAGCACCTCGAGCAGCTCGATTCCAACAGCTATCGCAATGCTGGAATCCTCCTTCTCGAGGATCGGGCGTTGTCATCGTGGCAAATGACGCTGCGGCGGCCGGCGACACAGGGCACTTCCCACTAGGGTGCGACGGTGAGCAGGCAGGGCCTGCGCAAAAGGGTGCGACGGTGAGCAGGCAACGCCTGCGCAAAAGGAGGGACGCATGCTCGAAGTCCGCCGGAGCCTGGATCGGGGCTACGCCGATCACGGCTGGTTGAAGTCCTACCACACCTTCTCGTTCGCCGATTACTACGATCCGGTGTACGAGGAGTTCGGCCCCCTGCGCGTGATCAACGAGGATCGCATCAAGCCGGGGAAGGGTTACGACAATCAACCTCACCGCGACATCGAGATTCTGACTTATGTGCTCGCCGGGGAGCTCGACCACAAGGACTCCCTCGGTAACGCCGCGGTCCTCCGACCGGGTGACGTGCAACGACTCAGCGCTGGCGCCGGCGTTGAACAAACCGAGTTCAACCCCTCCACGTTTCAGGAGGTGCACCTGCTCCAGATCTGGATCAAGCCCAGCGCCGAAGGCCTGGAGCCCGGCTACGAGCAAAAGCGTTTTACGGTGAATGAGAAGCGTGGACGATTGCGGCTCGTGGCCTCTCGCACCGGCGACGATGGCTCAGTGCGGATCCAGCAGGACGTGCGTGTTTACACCGGGTTCTTCAACGCCGCAGAGCGAGTCGAGTTCGAGGTCGGAAAGGAAAGGCGCGCATACGCGCATGTGGCGAGCGGATCGATCGCGGTGAACGAGACGCGCCTGAATGCGGGCGACGGCGTGAAAATTACGCGGCCCGGGCGTTTCGCCCTACAGAGCGGCCGAGACGCGGAAATCCTGATGTTCGACCTGCCCTGAAGCGACCTAACCGGGCACGTAGTGGTCCGCGAGCAGGGCCGCGAACAGCCACATCAGGTACGTCACGGAGAACTTGAACACCCGCATCGGCAGCTCCTGGCGAGCGGTAATTTTCAAGACCAGCGCGTAATACAGAAAGATGACGTTCAGCACTAACGCGACCGACAGATAAAGCAGCCCGCTCATGTGTGTCAGGAACGGCATGAGCGTCACGATGAACAGCAGCACCGTGTAGAGCAGCACGTGCAGCCGCGTGTAAGCCAGCCCATGCGTCACCGGTAGCATCGGAATGCCCGCTCGCGCGTAATCGTCACGCCGTGCGATCGCGAGCGCCCAGAAATGGGGGGGCGTCCAAATGAAGATGATGAGAAATAACAGCAGCGCGTTGGGGTCGATGGTGTTGGTAACCGCCGCCCACCCGAGCACCGGTGGCGCCGCTCCCGCCGCCCCGCCTATGACAATGTTTTGCGAGGTCGCGCGTTTCAGCCACACGGTGTAGACGACGGCGTAGCCGATGAGCGATACGAACGTCAGCGCCGCCGTCAGAAGGTTTACGAGAAACGACAGGATCGCCATCGCCGTCACGCCGAGTACGGCCGCGAAGACGAGCGCCTTCCGTTCCGTGAGCGTACCGGTGGGGAGAGGTCGCGCCCGGGTGCGTGACATCTGCTCGTCTATACGACGGTCGAGAACATGGTTGATCGTCGCCGCGCACGCGGATGCCAACGCGATGCCGATGTTTCCCCACACCAGGGCATCGAATGGGGGCCACCCCGGGCTCGCCAGCAACGTCCCGACGATGGCCGTAAAGACTATGAGCGAGACGACCTTGGGCTTCGTCAACTCTAGATAGCGCCGCCAGACCGGTGGCGCCGCCGATGCGAGGTCTGTCGTCGCCACGGTTTTACAAGGGCTTAGGCGCGATGTGAAAGGACGCGAAGGGTAGCAGATCGCGCCACCGTGCTCATCGCGTGCTTACTCTGCGCACGAGAGCGAGAGTCGCCAGCAGCAATAACGCCGCACCCGCCGTATGAGCCGTCGTGAGCCGCAGCGGGAATGTCTTAAGCACCATCGAGATTCCGATGGTGAGTTGGAGCGCCAGCGCGCCGAGCACGGCGTACGCCGCGGGTACCGCGTTGGGCAACGTTCTTCGAAAAACTATGAACAGGGATGCCAGGCTAAGCGCGAGCGTGGCCACGAGCGCGCCGAGCCGGTGAGTGAGGTGAATCGCCACCCGGGCCGGGTTGTCGAGCACCCCGCCCTCATAGTTGATGCCGAGTCCGCGCCACAGGACGAACGCATTCCGGTAATCCGTATGAGGCCACCAGGAGTTCTGGCAAGTGGGGAAGTCCGGGCAGGCCACCGCCGCGTAGTTACTGCTGGTCCAGCCACCGAGCACGATCTGCACGGCCAAAGCCGCGAGACCCAGCAGCGCCAGCTGCCGTGCGATTCTCAGAGTCTGCGCCGAAGCCCCGCCGCCACCCCCGCTGCGGCCGCCCGGTGCCCCCATCGCCATACCGCCCCACGACCTACCCGGCATGGACAGCCATAGCCACCACAGCAATCCGAGTGTCGTCATGCCGAAGATGAGATGGAGGGTGACGATCAGTGGCTTGAGCTGCCAGGTGACGGTGAGCATGCCGAGCACGGCTTGCACCATGATGGTCGCCAGCAGCGCCACGGCGTACGGCGCGCTCAGCAATCTCCGCCGACGATGCACGATAGCGAGTGCCGCGATGCCGACCACGATGAGCACGAGAGTGCCGGCGGCGTAGCGATGGATCATCTCCTTCCAGGCCTTGCCGACTTCCAGCGGCCTGTTCGGATAAGCAGCCTGAGACGCGACGTTCTGCGCGGCGCCCAGCGGGGAGACGTGTCCGTAGCAACCAGGCCAGTCGGGACAGCCAAGCCCCGCCGCGTTCAGGCGCACATACGCGCCCAGTACGACGACGACGAAGCACAACAACACGCCTGCTAGCGCAAGGCGTCGGATCCAGCGGGCAACCGGCATTGTGGGATGGGCTCTCAGGAACCTGACTGATCAATGATCGCCGTAGCGAGGGCGACCCAGCTCGAGCAGCTTTCTGCGATCGCTTCCCGCGCATAGCGGGGGCCTATGTAAGGGAAGGGATCGCAGAAAGCTGCCGAGATGGGGCGGCCGCAGTAGGTGAGCATTGGTCAGTCAGGTTCCTATGAGGTCAGCCGATATGGGACAGGCGAAGCAGTTTTTGTAGGTCTTCGAGCAGCCCTTTCGGATTTTGCCGCGCATCGTAACTCATCATCAGGTTCCCGAGAGGATCGACGATGAACAGCGAATAAGGGCGCCCGTCTGGCGGAAATGCGTGCAACAGACGCGCTCCGTCGGCGCTCGTGGCATCCGCTACGAGCAGCCCCGGGTGCTCGTGCTCGAGGAACTCGCGCGCGCAGCAGTTTTCCGTGACGAGGAAAACCCGCTCGACCCGAGACATCTCATTATTCAGCGACAGCCGCGTCTGGCGCATGACATAGAGCGCCTGCCGGCAGGGCTCATCGCAATTCCCGGCGCCGATGTAGACCATCGACCACTTGTCGCGCAGCAGTTTCGACCCCTCTGGCTCGGCGCTCGCCGGCGGCGCGTTCGCGTCAGGCGCGGTCAATGCAACGCGCTCGAGCTTCACGGTCGGCAGCGGCCGGACCGGGCTGATGAGCGTGCCGTGATTCACTCGCTTCACCGGTCGCCAGTCGGTGGCGTAGTACATGTAGAAGGCGACTAGCAGCGGCACCAGGAATAGCGCGGCCAGCAGCCCCAGCATGCGTAGGTTGCGCGCGCGCAAGTCTTCGGGAGTGGTGGTCATAGGAGGCTCAGGCCTTCTTGCGGCTGGCTACCGCCCAAAAAATGAGGGTCACGACCGCAAAAGCCCACCACTGAATGGCGTACGACCAATGCCGTATCGGCTGCATTCCGGGGGGATGCCAATCCCTGACGTAACCGTCCGGCTCTTGCGGGTCCAACAGGACGATGCGGGGCTCCAGCGATCGCGCCAAGGCCGCGCTCAATTCGCTCATTGTCGGGTAGCTCGTTACTTTCGGCCAGTCGCCCTCTACCGGAGGCGCCGCACGGCCGATGGCGAGGCCCCCGCTCGGTAAATCATCCGCTCGCCCGGTTACTGTCACCGGGCCGCGGCTCGCCAGAGATATCTCGGGCAGCCGCTTTCTCGAGCCGGTGAAAGGTACCCAACCGCGATCGACCAGTGCGATTCGGCCATCCGGCCGGTCCAGCGGGGTCAGCACTTCGTATCCCGCGCGGCCGTCGTGGGTGCGGTTGTCGAGGAGAAACTGGTGCTCCCCGTCCAGTTGCCCAGCCACGGTGACTCGCTGGAATCTCGGGACTGCATCGAGCCCGCGCGAACCGAGCGCCATCACCGCGTCAGCGCCGCGGGAGAACTCGGTCCATTGCGCCTGGCGGGCGGTTCCTCGGTCCCACTGCCAGAACCCAAGCCGGATGAACAACGTGCACAAGAGCAGCGCTCCCACCGTGATGGGCCAGGACGGGGAGAAGCGTCCGGCCGGCGTACCGGTGGCCGGGATACCGGGCCGCGGGGAATTGCTCAAAACGCTGCAGCCTTGGAGTCTGTCTGCCTAATGATCGCCGTAGCGAGGGCGTCCCTCATCGAGCCGATTTTCGCGATCGTTTCCCCGCGCATAGCATGGACTATGTAAGGGAAAGGATCGCGGAAAGCGGCCGATGGGGGGCGGCCGCAGTAGGCGAGCATTGGGCAGACAGACTCCTTACACTGGCCAGCAACATGGAATACCTGCTGCGACCGCTCGTCATTTGCCTGCTCATCGCGATCTTCGTGAGTCTGGGCTCGGCACTGCGCCACCTTTCGCGTGGCGCCGGTGAGGAAGACTCGCGCAAGATGGCGCGCGCCCTGACGATCCGAATTTCTCTATCGCTCGCGCTCTTCGCGCTGCTCATCATCGCGTGGTACATGGGGCTGATCTCGCCCCATGCCCTGCAATCTCCGGGACCCGTTCGCTGACGTTCGGCGCGGCGCCCCGGTACTGGCTCATCAGAGCCAGTAAACGAAAATGTAGAGGCCGAGCCAGACCACATCGACGAAGTGCCAGTACCAGGCAACCGCCTCGAAGGCGAAGTGCTTTCGGGGTGTGAAGTGTCCACTCATTACGCGCAACCAGACGACAAGCAACATGATCGCGCCGACGGTCACGTGTAGACCGTGGAAGCCGGTGAGCATGAAGAACGTCGAGCCGTAGATGCCCGTTGACAGCTTCAGCCCCAGTTCCTTGTAGGCTTCACCGTACTCGTGGGCCTGCAGCCCGACGAACAGGAATCCCAACAGGAACGTCAACGCCAGGAACAGTTTGAGCGTGCCGCGCTTGCTGGCGCGCAAAGCGTGGTGAGCGATCGTGATGGTGATACCGCTCGTCAGCAGGATCGCCGTGTTGATGGCCGGCAGACCGATCGCCGCAATCGTCTGGAAGGACGAGTCGGCATGGCCACCGACGTGCCCCGGGCCGTTCGTGGGCCACGTGCCCTCGTAGTGCGGCCACAGGAGGAAGTTCGTGAATACCTTCACGCCCTGCCCCGCGAGCCACGGGACAGACAGCGTGCGTGCATAGAACAGCGCGCCGAAGAAGGCGGCGAAGAACATCACCTCAGAAAAGATGAACCACATCATTCCCATGCGGAAGGAGCGGTCCACCTGGTCGTTGAAGGTCCCGACCTGACTCTCGCCGATGACGGTCGAGAACCAGCCGAAGAACATGTACGCGAGCAGGACTACGCCCGGCAGGAAGGCCCAGCCGCCAGCCCAATCGTTAAAGTACGCAACCGCGCCGGACATGATGACGAACAGCGCGACGGAACCTCGGATCGGCCACGGGCTGTCGTGAGGTACGTAGTAGTGACTGGTGTCAGGGGCGTGTGCGTTTGCCATGGCCATTGTTTTCCAAAAAAATCGGAGGTCTTTCCGTTCAGCGCGCCGCGGAGACCCGCGACGATTCATCGTAAATAGTGTAGTTCAGCGTGATCCGATCGATATGCCTGGGCAACGCCGGATCGACGAAGAAACGCACCGGCATCTGGCGCTGCTCGTTGAGCGCGAAGTGCTGCGGTGAGAAGCAGAAACATTCGGTCTTGTGAAAGTAGGCGGATGTCTGGGACGGCGCGATGTCGGGCACCGCGACCGCCGTCGTGCCCGTTTCGAGAAGCGCGTCGGGCGTCACCGGCGTTTCAGCCGACGCTTCCATCGCTGCGCCTTCTTCGTGCAGCGCAACTTCTTCTGGGGTGGCGGGCGCACCACTCGATCCACCCGCAGCGCCGCCACTCGGCGCGTTCGCAAGTTCATCCTGCAAAAGCTTCCAGGCCTCTTCCGGCAGCGAATCGAGAAAATGTCCGCGCTCAGTCGGCGTCATCGCCTCGATGATCGCGTTCATTTCACTGAGAGGGCGCGAATGCAGCAGCACGTACGCGTGAAAATATGGCAGGTGTCCGATTAACGAGGCCGCGAACTGCACTGACATAGCGCCAAACAAATTCCGTTCCTCTTCAAAGGGAAGCGGCGCCATAAATTCGGCCACAGATTTTGTGTTCATCTGGGTCAGCAGAGCGACAGCGGCATCCCAGTTGCCCTGGCTGCAGAGCTCGCGGATTTTCTCTATCGGCGGCGGAGTCATGGGGCGATATAGGCTACTACGAAAATGCGT
>Ga0209169_10002274_pt1 | contig 11588 bp, 7 predicted proteins | sample HubBroMetageWRM4_FD_188346 | JGI IMG/M metagenome (GOLD analysis project Ga0209169, IMG submission 188346) | Warmed soil microbial communities from the Hubbard Brook experimental Forest, New Hampshire - Hubbard Brook CCASE Soil Metagenome WRM 4... | ecosystem: Environmental > Terrestrial > Soil...
AGTGACGCATACAGCCGCGCGTTCTGGATGGCGATGCCGATGTATCCCGCCAGCGCTTCGAGCAATTCCACGTCTTCGCTGGAAAGAAAGTCGCCTTGCATGGTCTTGCCCAGACCGAGGAAGGCGATGGTCTTCTGCCGCGCATGGCAAGGAATGTAGTAGTTCAGATCGAGCCGTCCGATGGCTTCTCGCGCAGTGGCATTCTCACGCGGCAACTGGCGCGTGTTCTCGAAGAAAACGTGCCCGGCAGCGTCTTCGACTCGAGGTTTCGCGAGGAATGACAGATCGAGGCCGGTAACGTGGGCGATCCCGAACGACTTCGACAATTCAAAGCGCGTAGAGTCGGCGTTGCCGAGGAAGATCGCGATGCGGTCTACCAGCAACGTGCGCGCCAGCCGGTCGACAAGGGAAGAAAGCATCTTGTCGAGGTCGGTCTCCGAACTCAACTCGCGTCCGAATTCGATTAGCGTGCGCCGGTAGTCATAGCCCGTCCGGAAGAAGAACTGATCCAGTTTTTCCTGAATCCATTTGCGCACCGGATCGAAGAGCAGCGCGGTGACCACGACGGCGACCACGAGCCCATAAGGGCCGGAGCTGGGCACGCGCGTGTGCACAAGTTCGGCAATCGCGGCCACGACCGCGAAGTAAGAACCCACGATGGCCGCCGCCGCGAGCGTATAGGCCATGCCACGCTTGAAGATCAGGTCCACGTCCATCAAGCGGTAGCGGAAGATGGCGTAGCCAAAAGTCAGCGGCAGCAGTCCCAGCGACAGCACCGAGACTTTCATGGTGGGCGAGGGCATTACTCCGAGCACGTAGGGTAGAACGTAAAAAAGTGTGAACGGAGTTATGGCGAGAATTGTGCCGCGCGTAATCCACTTGAGTTGCTGGCGAAGAATCGGCGTGGTGGCCCGGCGGTAATTGGTCCAGAGAACCGCGGCCGCCGAGACGAAGAAAATCGTCAGATAAGCCCAGTGCAGCCGCTCCAGATCAAAGAGCAGCGAGGCGCTCGCTTTCAAATACTCAAGCGCCAGAATCTGTACTGCCAGCAGCGTCGCTCCCGGCAGGTAGAGCAGCGAAATCGCCCCGCGATGTTTGCTGACAAACTCGCGCCGTTCCGGGAAGGTCAATACGAAGTGCAGGAACAGCGCCGGCTGCAACAGCCACGCGACTTCATTGGCCCAGAGGACGCTCCAGTCAAAAGCGTTGAACTTGCCGGTATAGTGCAGCGAGTAAAAGACGAACGAGACCAGGCAGAAGATGTAAAAGTGCGTGGAACCAACGGCCGTCCAGCGCCGCAGCAGAACATAAAGCCCGATGCCGAGGTAAATCAGCGCGATCAGCCGCAGCCAATCGTTCATGGACCGCTCGGCCGGGACCAGCACCACTTCCACGTCGAGCGGAACCGAGCCGCGAATCAGCGAGTAGGTCGCCTTCGACCAGACGCCGGAATCGTATAGCCGATGCGTCACTCCTGCCGCGGTGTTGACGGAGCGTCCGTTGATGCTGACCACCTCGTCGTCGCGACGGACCCCGGCACGCTCTGCCGGCCCATTCGGCTCCAGCCGGTCGGCTACCAGGTGGCCGTTCCGTTCCATCCACCAGGCGCCGTCGTCGGGAATCGCAGACTGATGCTCGATTTTGTAGTTAAAACCGGCGAACAAGACTGCGGCTACTGTGAGGAGGGTCAGCAGGATGGCGGTAAACCGAGCCTCAAATTCGCGGTTCATGGGCTGGGGCGGCTGCACGGCGGCGCGGCCAGATATTCGTCGCCGTTCAGGTATAAGCAACTTCACTGCCACCCTCCCGTCCCATTTAGTGCCTATAAGTCGCGTCCATAGAGCGACTTCCACAATTATAAAGAGGATTAGGGATAGTGGCTATGAATTATGGAAGGTAGCTTCTGCTTTTCGGGATGTCATATAGCAGTAGGACGCGCGGCGGGAAGAGGGTTTGGGTGCTGGGTAAGCATGAGGGAGTTAGCGCGGATATTGTGGTTGGCCTGGTACTGACGTGAAGTGAGTGGTGACGTGCCCAAACCCTTATTTGGTGTTAGAGGGGTCCGAAAACCTTCCCCGATTTCCGGACCCCTCACTTACTGTGCTCATCCTGACTCGGCTAGGAGAGGTGAGCAAATCCCGCAAGTGAGTGTGATCATGCGCCTGGTTTCGGTAAACGTCCATGGAGACAGTATGAAGCCGTCTGAATTGATCTGAAGAGAATTGATCTGAAGAAATTCACGGTTGCGCGCTTGACATGGCAAGCGCGGCAGAACAGAATTTCTAACCACCCGTTTATTGGACCCGGTTTGTTCGACCTTTGTTCGATCTGGTTTGTTGAATCTTGTCTGTTGGACCCGGTTTGTTGCTGGAGAGCGTGGCACAGGAGCAGGGCATTGCCGGATAAGAAAGTCCGCTTCGACGATTTCGAGCTCGATTACAGTCGCTTCCAGCTCTGCCATGGTGGCACCCCGGTTCGGCTCGAGGGACTGCCGCTGCAGTTGCTCATGTTCCTGGTCGAGAAGCGCGGTCAAATGGTCACGCGAGAAGAAATCTCGGCGGCCCTGTGGAGCAAGGACGTATTCGTCGACGTCGAACAGGGGATCAACACCGCCATCCGCAAGATTCGCCGCGCGCTGGCCGATGACGCCGGCGAGCCGCAGTACCTGCAGACAGTGGTTGGACGAGGCTATCGCTTCGTCGCGCCCAACGCGGAAGAAACTCCCGCCGGCCAGACGCCAGCCGAGAAGTTTGCCGTTTCTCCCGAGGAGCTGGGACGAGCCATCATGACCGCAGCCGGCCTGGATCCAGAAAACCCCCGGGCAGATCGCAAGACCCGTGGGTAGAGACCCTCGAACTGAACCACTAACGTCTGGCGCGTTGTACAGCGGACCTGTGTCCATGGGATTTACAATTAGCCCATGTCCCGCCTCGAACAAATCGTCGATCTCGAAAAGCGTTTCCTTCTCCCCACCTACAACCGTTATCCAGTAGGCTTTGAGCGCGGCAAAGGCGTTTTCCTCTACGACTTCGAAGGCAAGAAGTATCTCGACTTCGTAGCCGGACTGGGCGTCAACGCGCTGGGCCATGCTCATCCACGCATCGTGAAGACCATTCGCGAGCAGGCGGGACGGCTCATTCACATTTCGAATCTTTATTACAACGAATACCAGGGACAGCTAGCCGAACGCCTGTGCCAGCTTTCGGGACTCGACCGCGTCTTCTTCTCGAACAGCGGCACCGAGGCGATGGAGGGTGCCATCAAGCTGGCGCGACTCGCCGGACACAGGGCCGGAGGCGAGGCGAAATCACAACTCGTGGCGCTGCAGGGTTCGTATCACGGCCGCACTTTTGGCGCGATGTCGCTGACCGGGCAGGAAAAATATCGTAAGGGCTTCGAGCCCATGCTCGAAGACGTGACCTTTGTGGAGCAGAACAACCTGGAAGCGCTGCACGCTGCCGTCAATGCCAACACTTGCGCCATCGTGCTGGAGCCCATCTTCGGTGAAGGCGGAATTCTCGAGTGCTCGGCAGAATTCCTGCTGGCCTGCCGGACCCTGGCCGACCATCATCATGTCGCGCTTATCTTCGATGAGATCCAGTGTGGCCTCGGACGCACCGGAAAACTTTTCGCCTTCCAGACTTTCGGCGTGGTTCCTGACATTGTCACCATCGCTAAGCCGATCGCTGCCGGCGTGCCGCTCGGAGCGTTCCTGTCGAAAGAACATTTTGCCTCTGCGATTTCCCCCGGACAACACGGCACAACTTTTGGCGGAGGTCCGCTGGCCTGCCGCGTCGGCCTCGAATACCTGGCGATCGTCGAAGAGGAACACCTGCTCGAAAACGTCGTGAAAGTCGGCGGCTACCTGCATCAGCAACTTCAGGGACTGCTCGACAAATACGCTGCCACCCGCGAAGTCCGCGGCCGCGGGTTCATTCAGGGCCTGGTGCTCGACATTCCCGCACGCCCACTGGTTGAACAGGGCCTGGCGGAGGGAGTGCTCTTCAACGTGACTCAGGATACGGTGCTGCGCTTTCTGCCGCCATTTTTGCTCGAAGAAAAGCACGTGGATAAAGGCATCAGAGTCTTGAAAAAGCTGCTAGGCAAGAAGCGCAAGAAAGTTCAGAACGCGCCCTCAGCCGGCATCGCCGCGCTGGCGAACTGACGCGGGCCGGCGCAATTAGGGGTTGGGGAATAGTCGACCAATCGCTACTAGAAAAAAAGGGAGCCCAGGAGGCGGCTCCCCGAAAAAAACTAGAGGCGATATCACTCAGTAGGAACCTTGCAATGAGGATTTCGTTGCCTGCCGAAACGCAAAATAACAATAACGAAGAAGAATTCGTTCCCACCGCTGCCCGCAATCTGGCCGCAACCGCGCCCATTATTATTGAAGAGCACTGGCTGGAGCTCCCCGAGGGACGTATGCGCTACCTGAAAGCCGGCTCCGGCACGGCGCTAATACTGGTTCATGGCCTGATGGGATATTCCTTCTCCTGGAGATTCACCATCCCCGCGCTCGCTACCCATGCCACCGTTTACGCCATCGACAATCTGGGCGCTGGGTTCTCGACAGCGAACGAGGGCATGAACTGCAGCGTACGCCCCACCGCCGACCGCGTCCTGCAATTCGCCGCCGCGCTTGGCATCCAGCCGTTCGACCTGCTGGGTACTTCTCACGGTGGCGGAGTTGCGATCATGGCGGCAGCCCTTTGTGCCGAGCGAAACGACACGCGCCTGCGACGCCTGGTGCTGGTGGCGCCCGTCAATCCGTGGTCACCGCATGGCAAGCGATTCGCGCCGTTTCTGGGAAGCACTCTAGGGTCGCTGTTATTTCGCAACACGATCGAGCGCTGGCGCTCTCTTGATCACCTATGGCTGCGCCGCCTGTTCGGCGACGAGTCGAAAATTCCGTCCGATTCGCTGGAAGGCTACCGGTTGCCGGTAGTCAAGAATCAAGGACTCCGTCATGCGGCGCGCATAGTAAAGAATTGGACAGCAGACCTCGCGGAACTGGAAGCTGCGCTCCCAGAAATTCGTGACTACCCCACGCTCCTGATCTGGGGGACAAAAGACCGCGCTGTTGATTTTCGATCCGCCGAACCGTTGCGACGTAATTTTCGTGACTCCAGTCTGGTAGCATTCGAGGGCGTCGGCCACCTGCCCTACGAAGAGGCGCCGGAGGACTTCAACCGCGCACTCATTGCTTTTTTGACCAATTCCGAGTTCCCAGTTCGCAGTTCTCAGAAAAGCGACGTTACTGAAAGCTGATAGCTGAAAGCTGAGAACTGATTCTCCATGCACCACTCGATCTTCCACTCGCTGCGCGATTTCATCGCCGACTACGGCTACTGGGCCGTGGCTCTGGCACTGCTCTGCGAGAACGCCGGCATTCCCGTCCCCGGCGAGAGCGCGCTGTTGCTGGCAAGCATTCTGGCCTATTCCGAACACCGGCTCCATCTCGGATGGATCATCGTGGTCGGCACCTGCGCTGCCACGCTCGGCGACAACATCGGCTACATCCTCGGACACTATGGTGGGCGTCCGATGCTCGATCGCTATGAGCGCATTTTTCGGATTTCGCCTACCGCTCTGAAACGCGGTGAAGACTTGTTCGAACGCTATGGCGCGGAGGCTATTTTCTTTGCCCGCTTCATCTTTGGACTGCGAGTTCTCGCCGGACCCCTGGCGGGTGTGCTGCGCATGCACTGGCGTAAGTTCGCTTTCTTCAACTTTCTCGGCGCGACCCTTTGGGTCACCGTAATCGCCGGTGCCGGATACCTTTTTGGCCGACACTGGCACACCTTGCTGCGGGTGATGCAGCGCTTCAATATAGCGGTGCTAATTCTTGTCCTGGGCGTGGGCCTGTATCTGTGGTGGAGACATCACCACCGCCAGCGTTCGGCGTAAATGTTGAGGCGGATCTAGGCTCTCAGATCATTATCAAAGCGCACGACGCCGCGATCTACTCGTACCTCAGCGCTACCGTCGGATCGACCCGCATGGCGCGCCGCGCCGGAAGATAACAGGCGAGCAGCGCGACCAGCGTCAACAGAATGGCGACGAGCACAAACGTCAGCGGATCATGCGCGGTGACGCCGAAGAGCTGGCTCGCCATGAGTTGCGTCAATCCCAAGGCGGCGGCGAGGCCGACGGCTACGCCAATCAGCGCCATTCTTGCGCCCTGGCCGAGCACCAGGCGCATCACGTCCTCGCGCTGCGCGCCCAGCGCCATCCGCACGCCGATTTCGTGGGTGCGTTGGCCGACCAGATAGGAAACTACGCCGTAGATTCCCACGCAGGAAAGAACCAGCGCGAGCGCCGCGAATATCCCGAGAAGAATCATCGAGAGCCTGCGCGCAGCAAAGGAGGTGGCGAGCACGTCGTCCATCGTCTGCACACCGTAGATAACTTCGCGAGAATCAATCTGATCAACCGCACCACGAACCAGGCCCATGATGGCTGCGGGATCGCCTTCAGTGCGGAGCACGACCGCAACCGAGTCGGCGGAGAGTGCCATGATCTTCTCCGGAAGCTGCATGAAGGGATAGTAAAACTGCGCTTCGATGGCAGATTTTTCGTCCGCGCCGAGCCCCCACTGTTTTATGTGGCCGACAACGCCCACGATCTCGGCTTGCACATTGAAGAGCACGAGATTGACGTGCTGTCCGATGGGATTTTCATGAGGGAAGTAAGTGCGCGCAAAAACGTCGTCGATGTCAATCACCACTGGCGTGTTCTCGTTGTCCTGGGGAGTCACGAAGCGGCCCCGCTGAAGAGTGATTCCCATGGCCCGCTGAAAACCTTCTTCGACGAGATAAAACATCGCCTGATGCATTTCATTGTCATTTGCAGGCTTGGGCTGACCTTCGATCCAGAAAGGCAGCGACGAGTCATGGATCATGGGGCGTGAGCCGAGCGTGACGGAAACAGCTTGCACGCCGGGGACAGAGCGCATTTTGTCGTCGAACTGGCGCAGCCGGGCGCGAGTTTCGGCAGTCGTCGTTGCCGAGGAGGATGGCATCGACAAATTGAAAGTGATGGCGTGGCTGGGATTGAATCCGGGATCGACGCGCCAAAGCGCAGCCAGGCTGCGAAGCATCAGTCCGGCGCCGATCAGCAGAACCAACGCCATGGCGACTTCGACGGCCACGAAAATTCTCTGCAGGCCGTGGCGCGCGCCGCTGGAGCCGCGGCCGCTTTCCTTAAGTATCTCCTGCAAATTTACCTGGGAACTCCTCAGCGCTGGAGCGAGGCCAAAAACCACGGCGGCAAACAGCGACAGCGACATGGTGAACAGCAATACCCGCCCGTCGAGAGAGATTTCGCCGGCACGCGGCAATGCGCCAGGCAAACTGTTGAGCACTGCCTTGGTGCCCAGAAAGGCGAGCAGCAGGCCGAGCGCTCCGCCCAAGCCCGCCAGTAAGAAACTTTCGGTGAGAAGCTGGCGGATAACGCGCATGCGGCTGGCGCCCAGGGCGGCGCGAACGGCAAATTCGCGTGAGCGAGCCATGGAGCGCGCCAGAAGAAGGTTCGCGACGTTCGCACACGCAATCAACAGCAGGAAACCCACGGCAGAGAGCAGCACCAGCAGGAAGGGCTGGACGTTGCCGACAATATCCTGCTTCATTGAAACCAGGGTGACGCCAAGGTCCTTATCGGCTGCCGGGAAGGCGGCGGCGAGATTGCGCGCGACCCCGTCCATGTCGGCTTTGGCCTGCGTGAGAGTGACGCCCGGCTTCAGGCGGCCGATGGCGCGCGCGCTCATCACCACGCGACGGTCAAGAAACGATGGGTCGTTCCACTGGCCGATGGGAGTGTAGACATCGCGGTCATGGCCATAGAAAGAAAAGCTGGAAGGAATCACGCCCACCACCATGTAGGACGTGCCATTCAAGGTTAGCGATTTCCCGACGATATCGGGTGAAGACCCGAACTTGCGCTTCCAGAGTCCTGCGCCGAGAATCACGACCCGTGCGGCGCCCACCTGGTCCTCATCGGAGCGAAAAGCGCGGCCAAGAATGGGCTGCATGCCGAGAGTAGAGAAAAAGCCTGCGGAAATCATGTAACCGCTCAGCCGTTCCGCTTCGCTCGTGCCCGAGAAGTTGTAATCCTGGTTGCGGTACAGGGCCATCGATGAAAATGTCTGATTATCGCGCTGCCAGTCGAGGAAGTTCAGATAGGCGACCGGGGCGTGGTTGAATCCAGGCGAACTCGCATAAACCGCCACAATCTGCTCTGAATGTGGATAGGGAAGCGGGTTGAGCAGGACGCCGTTAATGACGGAAAAAAGCGCCGTGTTCGCGCCGATGCCAAGTGCGAGCGTGAGGACTGCGATGGCGGCGAAGCCCGGCGATTTAACGAACATCCGGATCGCGTAACGGAAGTCTTGCAACAGGGTCGTCATGGCGGGTGGGTTTCTCGGCGTTCATTTTACGACACCGGCGCTGGCGGCGGAATTGCCATCGACCGCATCATTGCGAAGAACCCGGGCTGACTTTATCATTTCGCCTGGCGACGGTCTGAAAGCAACGAAATCGGATGCGTCTCCAGGCGGATGCGAGCGACGATCCGCGAGCGATGATCTGCGAGCGATGATCTTCAGATCTTTGGATTCGGAGCATGGTTCACGCCGCCCTTCAGCGATAATGATTTCAAATCAGTCCGCTATATGAGGAGTCGAATGACCACACGTCTGAAATGCAGGTTCACAATCGCTGCCTGCGCGTTGCTCATCGTTGGCATCGCGCTCGCTCAGGAAGCGCCAAAACAGGACAGTGGCGCAAGCGTAACCATCGTCACCGCAGGCGATATCTCGGTCACCAGAGGCGCGGACGGCAAAGCCGCAGTGTCGATCAACTTCGCTCCCGGCAAAGCAAAATCGAGCGACACGCGAATTACGATTTCGGGCCCGTACACCTTGGACGTCAATGGAGGTGTCAAGGAAGTGAAGGGCCCCAACGGTATCGAACTTCACGTGCTGAGTCATGAAGACCTGCGCTTCGAGGCTCCGGAGATCAGTTCCTGGGAACAGGCCCACAAGTATTCGCAATACACGGCATGCAGCAAAATCCCTGCTTTCCCCGGATGTGGCCATCCAGTTTGTGACCAATACGGCCATCCGGGCGATCAGTGCCGGTATAACTCCAGTTCGGGTTGCTCGTGCGTGGGCCGTGGCGGCGGTCCCTGCTCCGAGACGCCTGCGCATTAACGAACGCGGTTGCGGGGGCCAGCTTTGTCTTTTTCAGTTAAAGTGTGTTCTAAAGTGTCTTCCGTCACTTTCCCGCGGCCTCACGCCGTCATATCCTGAAACAAGCATCTCTCGGCACGGAGAGCAGCCTGATCAGCAAAGCCATTTCCGCAAGCGCGCAGAACATTCCACGGGCTTCGGCCGCATCTCGTTTTCCGCGGCTGCGACTTTCCCAGGTCTGGGTGCGATTTCTGCTCGCTATCTTCGGACTGGCACTGGCTTTTGGCGCAGCGCTGTTCTCCACGATATTGGGCGAGTCCGGCAACCTCTGGGGAACCATCATCCTGGCCTCAGCGGCGCTCCTGCTGGCCACCTTCGTCGGACTGACCACCGTGCCCTACCTGGCCCGGCAAGTCGTCGCCAGCCGTGTCCGCGAAGCCATGGATTACGACGTAACGCGCCCCGGCATGATCTACATCCTGATCAGCGTCGTTATCGGAATCGCCGCCATCAACACCGGGAACAACCTGCTCTACGTCGTCGTCGCCGCGCTGCTATCCGCGATTCTGGTTTCGGGCATCGCTTCCGCACTGGTGCTCCGCGGCCTCGCGCTCGATGTCCACCTGCCGGAGCACGTTTTCGCGGCGCGTCCGATGCTGGCGCGCCTGCGCCTGCGCAACACCAGTTCCTGGCTGCCGTCTTTTTCCGTACGCGTGGTTCCCGCTAAGCGCAAAAATAAAGATAGAGATAAAGATAAAGATAAAGCCCAGTGGCGGTGGGAGGCTTCGACCTTCGGCTGGCCTCCTAATCGTCCGGCGCAGGAGCAGTGGTTCCGGCTGCCCGACCGCCGCTTACGCCGCGTGCACGACGAAGCGGAGAAGCCGATTCTGCAGGAATCCGTTTACTTTCCTTTTCTCGCTCCGCTGCAGCAACTCCGAGCCGACCTTGAAATCAGCTTCCCGGTCCGCGGCCGCTACGCGGAGAAAAACTTCGGTCTGGCCACACGCTTTCCCTTCGCCTTCCTGATGAAGACCCGGCGTATTAACCTGGCCCGCGAAGTGATCGTCTATCCCGCAGTCGAGTCCACCGAACAATTCCTCGAAGTTCTTCCCATGGTCACCGGCGAATTCGAAACCTTTGTGCGTGGCCGCGGCAACGATCTTTATCTCATTCGCGAATACATGCCCGACGATTCCGCCCGCCACGTGGATTGGAAGGCCACGGCCCGTACCGGCGCGCTAAAAGTGCGCGAGTTCAGCCGTGAAGATGAACGCAAGCTCCGCATCGTATTCGACAACCCCGCACCCGGGGTCCTGCAGCCCGCAGTGTACGAACGGGCGGTGCGGCTGGCGGCCTCACTGGGATGGCACTTCCATCACGAAGATGTTGAAGTCTCTTTCGTCGCGCCGGGGCTGGAGCCTACCGAAGACGTTTTTGCCTTCCTGCGCTACCTGGCGCTGGTCGAACCGCAAGAGGTGACTCCCGTATTCAGCCGCCTGCGCGCCAGCGAAGACTACAATCTGATCGTGACCGCGCGCGACGCGGCTGGGATCCCCTTGGCTTTGGCGGCCAGATCCTACGTCATTTCGCTGGATGTGGGGCCAAGTGGCCCCCCCGCAGTCCAGAGGCCCGCCAGAGGGTAATGGTTACTAAGGTTACCTAAGTAGGTTGACCCTGAAGGGTCATCTGCCTGAGGATGTGTGTGAGAGTGGTGGAAGCGCAACGGTGGTTGCCGCTGGTCGCGCTTTCCCCCGGGCCTGTCTTATGACTTGGCACAACCATTCCGTCGTCCTTTATCTCTGGTGCGCGCAGCCCATCCTGCAATCGGTGGTGGCGGTCGTGCTGTGGCGACGCAAGCTGCACAAGCAGTTTCCTATATTTTTCTTGTTCCTTCTGGCGCAGGTTCTGAATTTTGCCATCACTTTTCCGCTCTATCTCACGGGCAATCTCAAAATATATTTCGGCTTCTTCTGGCTCGGTGAGGCGGTCAATGCGTTTCTCGGCTTCAAGGTCATTCACGAGATTTTTCTGGATGTGTTCCGGCCCTATCACACGCTGAAAGACCTGGGCACGCTTCTGTTCCGCTGGGCGGGCGTGGTGATGCTGCTGGTTTCGGTGGTGGTCGCCTTTTCGGATTCTAATGACCGGAGTCCGCTGCTGCACGCTTTGACTACTCTGCAACGCTCCGTGCGCATCGTGCAGCTTGGCCTTATTCTTTTCCTGCTTCTGTTCTCGCGATTTCTCGGAGTGTCCCGGAAGCAGGTCAGTTTCGGCATCTCTCTCGGCTTCGGACTCTTCGCGGGCGTGGAATTGCTCCTGTTCGCCTTGAATTCGGGAGGATTCGTGTCGCAGCGCATCCTCAACCCGATCAATCTTGTCACCTATATTGTCGCGATTTGTA
>Ga0209169_10002275_pt1 | contig 11588 bp, 7 predicted proteins | sample HubBroMetageWRM4_FD_188346 | JGI IMG/M metagenome (GOLD analysis project Ga0209169, IMG submission 188346) | Warmed soil microbial communities from the Hubbard Brook experimental Forest, New Hampshire - Hubbard Brook CCASE Soil Metagenome WRM 4... | ecosystem: Environmental > Terrestrial > Soil...
AAGCGGAGATTGTTGCACTTTTCTCCGCACTCGACTGGGGCACCGGCAATCAGGACGTGCGCCTTGGGGCGGGAGCTGGCTGCGACACGCTTTACGATGGAATGGGCGGCGTCGGCCTCAGAAGCCAGCACAAAGAAGATTTCGTAGTTTTGGTGGTCGAACTCGGTGAGCGTGGTCAGGTTGCGCTCCAGGCCGGGCTCAAGGCCTTTGCAGGAACACAGGACGGCGGTTCGCGGGGCGTAGAAGCCGGCGTCGGTCATATTGCGACGACGCACGTAGTAGAGCCATTGCAGGCCTTGGAGCAGCAGATAGAGGCCGAGCCCGATCTGCAAGATCGACAGAACATAGAAGGCGGTTTCCACTGTGTTTCGAGGGTAGCAGAGCGGTTTGGGTCTTACTTGGCGATGTGAACGGGTAGAATCGCACCAGTAAACGGCCAGTTCGGCGATCGGGCCAAGGGTGTGGCTTAAGCGATTGGGTTGGCGTGAGGAGGACACATGAACGGTCGGGTGGACATGGGGATGGTGACGACGGCGAACGATTTGCCGGGTTATCGCGTGGTGAGGAATTTTGGGATCGTTCGAGGAATTGTGGTGCGGTCGCGGAGCATCGTCGGAAACTTTGCGGCGGCAATACAGACGGTGGTTGGCGGGAACATCACGATCCTGACGCAGCTTTGCGAGAAGACGCGCGAGGATGCGTTCGAACTGATGTTGCAGCACGCGGGTCAGCATGGCGCCAACGCGGTGGTCGGAATGCGGTACGACGCGACTGAGGTCATGCAGGGAGTGACCGAGGTGTTGGCTTACGGGACGGCTGTACAGGTGGAGCGCGCGTCTTAGGTATTCGGCGTTCAGGCCTTCGGGCGCGCTACAGACGAGGCGCAAGGTGACGGTCGCCGCCGGGAATATCCACAGTATAGTTTTGGGCCGAGTGCGCTGGTAGAATCTGCCCTCCATGTTTTGCTCGTCCTGCGGCAAACAGGTTTCCACCAAGGCGCGCTTCTGCTCGTCGTGTGGCTCGTCAACCGCGCCCGACGTTGATAACGGCGCTACGGTTTTGGGAGACGATCCCATCGGGGTTGGCGACACGCTCGAAGGTGGCTTCGAGGGCGCGACGATGATCGATGGCGCCGCTTCCGATATCAGCGATGGAGTGACACTGGATTCGCCGGTACCGGTCGCGCCTGGTCGAACTCCATCGGCTGCACCGCGTCCGCCCGTTGGGGCCAGACTTGGCTCGGGAGGTTCCGGCGGCGGTTCGCCATCTCCGGCTGTTCCGAGATATTCCACGCCTCGCGTGCCACGTCCGCCTTCCGCTTCCGCAGGCACGCTCTCGAGTTCCGATGCGATTGGCGGCGGGCGCTTTGTTCCCGGACAGATCATCGCGGATCGGTATCGCATCGTCGCACTTGCGGGACGCGGCGGCATGGGCGAGGTCTACCGCGCGGAGGATCTGAAGCTGGGACAGATCGTCGCGATCAAATTTCTGCCGGAGAGCTTATCGAGTGACGCAGCGGCGCTAGCGCGATTTCATGCGGAGGTGCGGATTGCGCGGACGGTGTCGCATCCGAACGTCTGCCGGATGTTCGACATCGGCGACATGGACGGCGTCACGTTTCTGACGATGGAATACGTCGATGGCGAAGATCTCTCTTCGCTGGTGCGGCGCATCGGGCGGCTCTCGACCGACAAGGCCGCGGAAATCGCGCGGCAGATGTGCGCCGGGCTTGCCGCAGCTCACGACAAAGGTGTCATTCACCGCGATTTGAAACCCGCGAACATCATGCTCGATGGCGCGGGTAAAGTTCGCATCACGGATTTCGGATTGGCTGGGATAGCCGCGATGATCGAAGGCGCCGACGTTCGCGCCGGTACGCCAGCGTACATGGCGCCCGAGCAGCTCGCCGGCATGGAAGTTACGGTCAAGAGCGATATCTATTCGCTCGGCTTGATCCTCTACGAAATCATCACGGGCAAGCGCGCGTTTGATGCGACGTCGCTGCCTGAATTGATGCGCATGCGCGAGGAATCGCGGGTGCCGAATCCATCGACGCTGGTTCGCGATATCGATCCGTTGTTCGAACGCGTGATTTTGCGATGTCTCGCGACCGATCCTGTATTGCGTCCTGCATCGGCGCTGCAAGTTTCCGCTGCGTTGCCGGGTGGCGATCCGCTGGCGGCCGCACTGGCTGCCGGAGAAACGCCTTCGCCGCAAATGGTCGCGGCTGCCGGCGAAAACGATGGGATCGGGCCGCGAGTGGCGATTACATTTTTGGCGGCGATTCTCGTGGGAACTTTGCTGCTGGTGTATTTCGGCATCAAGGAAAACGCGTTGGAGCGCGCGCATCCGAACAAGTCGCCCGAAGTGCTTTCGAACCGAGCCCAGGAACTTGTCGCCAAACTTGGTTATCCAGGCAAACCGGCGGATCGAGAATGGGGCTTTGGATACAACAGCGATTTCATCCAGTACGCCTCCACTCACGACAAGCCGCATGCCGACTGGAGCAAGTTGCCGTATCAGCGGCCCGAACTGCTCAGCTTCTGGTATCGGCAAAGCCAAAAGGAATTAATCGCGGACCATTTTTGGAACAATGGCATTCCAGGCGTGGTCACATTCGACGATCCACCGCTGATTACATCGGGCATGGTTGATATCTGGATGGATGATGAAGGGCGGCTCGGTTGGTTTCAGGCGATTCCAGACGAAAAGGAAGAAGCGCCTGCTTCGGGTGCGAATGCGACGGGAGAGATCAAGAAACCGGATTGGAGCACGCTGTTCGCCGCCGCTGAGATCGATCCCTCTCAATTGAAAAGTGTTCCCTCGACGTGGAACTCGCTTGCAGCATCGGATTATCGAGAGGCGTGGGACGGAACGTGGCCTGGCAGCGGCCGGCCATTGCACGTCGAGGCTGCTTCGTTGCGCGGCAAGCCGGTGTACTTCGCATTATCGGGACCCTGGACGAAAGCCTCGCGGATGCCGCCGCCTCCGGAACAGGGCAGCGCAAGATTCAAAAGCGTAATGGGACTGACGATCGCGGGCTTGATCGTGTCCGGCGGAATTTTCTTTGCATTTTTAAATTTGAAGCGCGGCCGCGGAGATCGCGTTGGCGCCCGGCGTCTGGCTTGGGCCGCGTTCACGCTGCAGATGTTGACGTTTTTCTTCCGGACGCACTTCGTTGCTTCATCGGACTTGATCGGCGTCGTGTTCCTTGCGATCGCAACGTCGCTGCTCTATGCGGGAGCGATGTGGTTGTTGTACATCGCGCTGGAGCCTTACGTTCGCCGCAACTGGCCGCAGACGATTATCTCGTGGACTCGTTTGGTGTCCGGCAGGCTGCGCGATCCGTTGGTCGGCAGAGATATCGTCTCGGGCGTCTTGCTAGGAATGGCCTGGGTGGTGATTATTGAGATTGGAAATTTGTTGAGTATTCGGCTGGGCGACGCTTTGCAGCTTGGATCGAGCGACTTGCTCGGAGGATTTCGTGAGTCGGTCGGATATTACCTCAGCGTCGCAACGAACTCGATCCAGGGAGCGCTCGCGTTCTTCCTGCTGCTGGTGCTGATCAAACTCATCGTTCGAAACCAATGGCTGTCGGTTTTGATTTTTGTCGCGATCCAGGTTACGCCGCGGCTTTTGGGCAGCGACCACATTCTGCTCGATCTTGTGATATGGACCATCGTCTTTCTGATCGCGGCGCTGGCGGTCGTTCGATTTGGCCTGATCGCGCTGGGAATCGGCGTGTTCCTGGCGGATGTGCTGCTCAATGTGCCGTATTCGCTGGATTTTTCGAACTGGTACGCAGCGCACAACCTGCTTATCGTCTTCAGCTTCTTTGCGATCGGCCTTTGGGGATTTTATCTGTCGCTGGGCGGAAAGAAGCTGATCAAGGACGAGCTCTTCCAATAGCGAAAATGTGCCGGTCTTGACGGTTATTTTTGCGGCTGCGGCCCGTACAGGACCTCCATCGTCACCTTCGCGCTGAGATTTTCCACTTCGATGAGCGCGCGATTCGCCGCCATGCGGGCTTTTTCCATGAAAGATGAATCGAGCAGGAACGCGCAGCGATCGACGAACGGGTGATTCGCCGTTTCGAACAGTTTTCTACGGCGAGTCGCGCCCGCTCGCGCGATCAGAGCCTCGTACATTTGCAGGTCGCGCTGGAAATCGAGCGCCTCGTTGATTCCCCATTTTTGCTGGCGCGTCAGCGCATTCAGAAATCTTCGGCGAAAGTTTGGCGCGTCTTTTTTCGGCAGAGGTTTCAGCTTCACTTTACTGCGCGGAGATGGCTCAGGCGGTTCGATGGCAACTTCGAGCGCGCGCACCGTCATCGCGACGAGCGCTTCGCGCTGTAGCAGGCCGATCAAATCTTTGTAAAGCGCCGCATGAACCTGCAATCCATAACGCTGATGCTCCTCAACATAACCATCGACGAACCGCGGCACGACGCGTTCCTGCACCAAAGCTTCGGTGAGTCGCGCGCTCAATTCGGCTGGAATGTCGGCCTGATTGCGTTTGCCCGGCGGCATCGGGAGACATAGTAGCAGGTAGCGTAAAAGCCGATCTTCGCTTGCGGCTCGCCGCAAAACAAAAAGGCCCGGCAGATTTGCCGGGCCTTTCCTTGGTTTAACTTGTTTCTGTTTCGCCGCGTTTAGTGAATCGCTCGCGGTCCGTCGGCCGGCAGCCTCTTCGGCTTCGGCTCGGTCGGAGGAACGATCGGCGGAGCGATCGAATCCGTCTGGAGCGCATGCTCGAGCACTTCGTCCAGCGTGCGAACGTAAGTGATCTTCATGTCGCCCAGAATATCCGGCGTCAGATCCGCGACGGCGTTCGGCTCATTGTCGGCCGGCAGCAAGACTTCCTTGATGCCAGCTCGCTTGGCGCCGAGCACTTTTTCTTTCACGCCACCGATCGGCAGCACGACTCCGGACAAAGTCATTTCGCCCGTCATCGCCAGTCGATCCTTCACCGGCCGCCCGCTGAGCAGGCTAACCAGCGCCGTCACCATCGCCGCGCCGGCCGAAGGTCCATCCTTCGGAACCGCGCCCGACGGCACGTGAATGTGAATGTCCTGTTTCCGGAAGAAGTCGGGATCGATGCCGTAGCGTTCGCCGTTCGCGCGTGTCCACGTCAGCGCCGCTGTCATCGATTCCTGCATCACTTCGCCCAGATGGCCGGTCATCGTGAATTGCTTGCCGCCGCGCATTCTGGTGGCTTCGATGAAGATGATGTCGCCGCCCACCGGCGTCCAGACCAGGCCGACTGCAACGCCCGGCTTCTTGACGCGCTCCTCGACTTCCTTTTCCGTGCGGAACTTCGGCACGCCCAGGAATTCGCGAACGACTTCCGGTGTAACGACCATCTTCTCCGTCTTGCCTTCGGCGATGCGCCGCGCCTGTTTGCGCGTGATCGTTGCGATCTCGCGTTCCAGGTTGCGGACGCCCGCTTCGCGCGTGAAGCTGTGAATCAACTCCCGCAGTCCGGCGTCTTCGAACTCGATCTGCTCCGGCACCTTTATCCCGTGTTCCGTGGCTTGCTTCGGAATCAGGTATTTGTGCGCGATGTGGAGCTTCTCTTCACCCGTGTAACCGGGCAGTTCGATGATCTCCATTCGATCGCGCAGCGGTTCCGGGATGGGATCCATCCAGTTCGCCGTAGCGATGAAGAGCACCTTCGACAGATCAAACGGCACGTCGAGATAGTGATCGCGGAACGCGTTGTTCTGTTCCGGGTCGAGCACTTCCATCAACGCCGACGACGGGTCGCCGCGGAAATCACGTCCGAGCTTGTCGACTTCGTCGAGCATCATGACCGGATCGTTCGTTTCGCCGCGCTTCAGGCCCTGAATGATCTGGCCTGGCAACGCGCCGATGTACGTCCGGCGATGTCCGCGAATTTCGGCTTCGTCGTGCATGCCGCCAAGGGCGATGCGTACGAATTTGCGGCCGAGCGCTCGCGCGATCGACTTGCCGAGCGACGTCTTGCCGACGCCCGGAGGTCCGACGAAGCACAGGATCGGGCCTTTCATGCCCGGCTGGAGCTTCTTGACCGCGAGATAATCAAGGATGCGCTCCTTGACCTTTTCGAGGTCGTAGTGATCTTCGTCGAGGATCGTCTTGCCTTTCGCAATGTCGATCTCTTCGGCGCCGCTCGATTTATTCCACGGCAGCGACGTCATCCATTCCAGGTACGTGCGCGAAACCATGTACTCCGCCGAAGCCGGCGTCATCTTCGACAGCCGCTTCAGTTCGCGATCGCACTCTTTCCTGGCTTCCGCCGTCATGCCGGCTTCGTCCACTTTTTTGCGGAGCTCGTCGATCTCAGCCATCGAATCGTCGGATTCGCCGAGTTCCTTCTGAATCGCTTTCATCTGCTCGCGCAGCAGGTATTCACGCTGGTTCTGGCTGACTTGCTCCTGAACCTGTTCGTGAATCTTCGAGCGTAGTTCGAGAACTTCGAGTTCTTTCGAGAGTTCGCGAATCAATGCTTCCAGCCGCTTACGTACGTTCGGCGTCTCGATCAGTTCCTGACGAACGAGCGTCGAGAGCGACGGGAGCGTGCCCGCGATGAAGTCCGCGAGACGTCCCGGATCATCGATCGCGGTGGCGACCGAAGTGAGGTCGTCCGAAAGTTGTGGCGAATGGCTCACAACATCGCGGAACAAATCCTGCGCATTGCGTTGCAGCGCTTCGAGTTCGGCATCGGACTCACCATTGATGTCCGGTTGCGCCTCGACGCGTGCCCGCAGATACGGCCGCAACGTGATCAATTCGGTGATCTGGATGCGCTGAAGGCCTTCCAAAAAGATCACCACATTGCCGTTCGGCATTTTTACAGTCTTGTGTACTTTGGCCAGCGTACCGACCTTGTGAAGGTCCGCCGCCGCAGGATCTTCGATCCGCGGATCAAGCTGAGCGACCACACCCAGCTGCTTATCCTCACCGTCCAAAGCATTGACCAGTGCCAGAGAGCTCTCGCGTCCTACCGTCAGCGGCAGCACCGCACCGGGAAACAGCACCGTATCCCGAACAGGTAGGATGGGTAGAACTTCAGGCACCGAAAATTTCTTCTCAGCCATGATGTCCCCAATCTGAAGCGTGGTGAACCTCAACCTCAGAAAAACGATGATTCAGCCACGCTATGGATAACTTAGATGCAGCAAGACCTGAAACGATGTACAAGATGCAAGAGCGAAAAGCAGAAAATATTAGTCGATCACACTAAAGATTCTAGCACGGGCCTGAAAGTGACTAGGGAAGCTGGATATCTTGTTGTTGTTGAAAGGGTTACGCTCACAATTAGCTCCGTCCGACGCCCCGCAGGTTCTTATTCTCGCTATCGGCTGATCCGCTTTCTTCTTCAGAACGACCTGGGCCCTTCGGCTTGAATTTGCTACGCACTAACTGTACGGCGTCTTCTTTCGTTCCAAGCTTGCCTTCGAGCTGGGCGTCCTCGACGGTTGCCAGAATCTGCCCAAAAACCGGCCCCTGCCGGTAGCCCATTTCCAGTAAGTCGTCCCCAGTCAATAGTTTAGGGGGGTGAATCTCCTCGTGCGGCGTTTCTGCCAGCATCCTTTGGATGAAGTTATAAGCATTCAGGTGCCGATGGCTTGATGTGCAGTCCAGCCGGTGCAACTCCATGTGCTCGTCGAAGCGAGGCATCCGCACGAACCGTTTCAGAGTCGCGGTACGCATGCGTTCGACGTCCTTGAATCGCATATGGTTCGCGATCAGCGCCACAATCTGCTCGATATCTTCATTGGAGAAGCGGAACCGGCGGCTGATCTCCTCTCCCATTCGCTCTCCCACGCCGGCGTGGCCGTCGAATCGAATGCGGTCGCCCGTCTCTGAAATCGGCCTGAAGGTAGGAGGCTTTCCGACGTCGTGAAGTAACACTCCCCAGGCCAGAGTTGCCGGTATTCCCGCGGGAAGTTGCTCAATCATTAAAAGGGTATGCGTCCAAACGTCACCCTCAGGGTGATACTGCGGAGGCTGTTCGACGCCCTTCATCGCTGCAATCTCCGGCAGCACAAAAGGCAACAAGCCAGTTTCGTCGAGCAATTCAAACCCACGCCGCGCGGCCCCCTCGGTTAAAATTTTCGTCAGCTCGTCGCGTAGCCGCTCTGCGGATACCACAGAAATCTCTTTCGCATGGCGCTTGATTGCGGCCATCGTAGCGGGTTCGATCGCGAAACCAAAGCGCGCTGCAAATCGCACGGCCCGCATCAAGCGCAATTTGTCTTCGGTGAAGCGCATGTCAGGATCGCCGATCGCACGAATCAGGCCGGCCTTCAAATCGGCTTGCCCACCTACAAAATCCAGCACATCGCCGGACTTTGGCTCCATCAAAAGTCCATTGATCGTGAAATCGCGTCGCTTTACATCTTGTTCGGGTGACTTGGTATAGATCACCTCGTCTGGGCGGCGGCCGTCGGAATAGTCTCCATCGGCGCGGAACGTCGCTACTTCCACTTTGAATTCGCCGTGCCAGACTTGCACGACGCCGAACTGTGCTCCAACGGCAAGACTCTCGGGAAATATCGCGATTACTTGATCGGGTAGAGCATCCGTCGCGACGTCAAAATCGATCGGCGCGCGCTTCAGCAGTACATCACGCACACAGCCGCCCGCGAGCAGCGCTTGGTAGCCGTGGCTCCTGAGTGTTGCGCAGACGGACCGAGCCAATTCGCGCGGCGACGCAATTGTCGTTGATGTTTCCACACTCTAAGTATGCGCTAGGGCAGTGTTTGGTTGCGCAGAAGTGCCCGGCGACGTGTCGCGTCGGCTGTTAACGAAGCTGTAGCCAAACGGAAGCGCTGTGTTTGTAGGTACTTAAGACGCTCGCGCCTGGAAAGAGTCTGCGAAGTTGTTCACTTGCACTGAAAAACGAGGCAGGTGATGTCGTCCGATTGTCGAGTTGCGCCCACAAAGTCATCGACCTGGCGCATCAGGTACTGAAGGGCTTGGGCCGCGGTTCCGGGTGGCAAGTTGCGAATCGCGTTAAGCCAGCGCCCGTTTCCGAATTCTTCGCCCGACTCGTTGAACGCCTCAACGACGCCGTCGGTAAACATCACGAGAGTGTCGCCGGCGCGCAACGACACGGTGCCCGTTTCGTAGACTGCGCTCGGCTCAATCCCAAGCGGCAAGCCGCCTTTGTCGAGAAACTCCATCGATTGGTTGATGCGACGGACCACCGGCGCGTTGTGGCCCGCATTGACGTAGATCAATTCGCCCGATGCCGGATCGTAAGAACCCAGAATCGCGGTCGTAAAGCGGCGCCCATCGAGGCTGTACGCCGAAGCATAACGATTCAATCGCGCGACCAGCGCATCGAGCGGAGCGTTGTCGCCCGCAATCGTTCGCAAACTGGCTTGCATCGTGGCCATCAACAGCGCCGCTGGCACGCTCTTACCCGCCACGTCCGCAACGACCAACAGCAACTTCCCACCTTCCGCGGCGCTGACCGTCGGATAAAACGCGTCGTAGTAATCGCCCGCCACTGAATTCTGCGGCCGCGTCGCAAACGCGATCTCCGCGCGTGGGACCTCTGGCGGCTGCGACGGAACCAGCCAGTTCTGGATTTCGCGCGCGATTTCCAGATCGCGCTTCATAATAACTTTGTCCGCCAATTCCAGCGACAGCAAGAGCAACAATAGGACTGCAGCGATCGATTCGGTCTTCGTGTCCATCACGACTTGATCACTGAGGCGAAAGCCGAATCCCGACAAGATCAGCAACACGAGCGCGATCACAAGCAGCACGCGCCGCGCAGGCGACAATTTCATCATCAACGCCCAGAAAAATTGCCGTGCGATGTGAAACGGCCGCCGCCAGTGCGAATAGCTCTCTACTTCTTCCCAATCGACGTCCTTGCCGTAGAATCCGTAGCTCGCCCGCGCGTCCGCCACGAATTGATCCCATAGATCGTCGACCGCTCGTCCTTCGCTGACGCGAAACCAGAAATTGCTCAGGCGCCCGCGCTTTTTCGGCGGATTCGACGATGCAGACGAGGAGGAAACAGGCACGTTGGGCGGCGCGCTCATGAGGTCAGCTTATAGGGTACGAGGCTGCGTCTCAATAGGACTCAACCAGGGTAGAAATCCGATTCATTTGCCGGATGCTTTCCTGTTTTGCGCTTCGGTTTGTCATCTTTCGCTTCGTTCTTGCGTCGCGTGTCACGCAGACCCCAGCCTTCGTTCGCGTTTCGCTCTTCGTGGCGAATGGAAGCGCCGAATTGCACAGAATCGAATCCAAAGCGATCCCGGAGCCCGTCGGTGGTCTTCGCTAGCTTCTCGAGCTTGGCGCGTTTCTCGGCTTCGAGCAGGTCGAGTTGATCATTGCCGTGTGAGAACGAGCCCAGCGCAACGCCGAGGAGTCGAACCTTTCGCTTCAGGTTGCGGTGTTCGTGAAAGAGATTCTGGATGGTGGCGAAGATATCCGAATCGAGATTCGTCGGCGCGGGCAGCGTTTTCGCTCTCGTGTACGTGTCGAACCCCTGATAGCGAATCGTCAGCGTTAGCGTTCGCGTCGAAAGTTCTGCTTCGCGCAACCGCTTGCACGCTTTCTGAGAAAGATGGCTCAACATTGAGAGCAACACTTCTGTGTCGTTCGTGTCTTCGCCGAACGTGTGATTGTGGGAGATTGATTTCGGCTCCGCGTCGATGACGAATTCGTAGGAATCGCCGCCGCGTGCTTTGCGATAGAGTGCGGTGCCCCACTGGCCAAAAATCTTCTGTAACTTGTCGAGCGGAACGGCCGCGAGGTCGCCGACTGTCTTGAGTCCCAGCGCGAGCAACGACCGCTCGGTGACTTCGCCGATGCCGGGAATCTTTCGCACGGGTAGCGGCGCCAGAAATTGCGATTCGCTCCCAGGCGCGACCCACACCAGTCCGCGCGGCTTCGCTTGCTCCGATCCGACTTTCGCGATGAGCCGCGTCGAACCGAGACCGCCGGAGCAGGGAAGTCTCGTCGTGCTCGTAATCATCCGCAAAAGTTTGTCGGCAGCAGCAAACGGCGGGCCGTGCAAGCGTTCCGTGCCCGCGAGATCGAGATAAGCCTCATCGATCGAAACCATTTCCACGATCGGCGAAAACTTTCCGAGGACCGTCGCGACGCGATCGCTCCACTCGCTGTACTTGTGGTGATGGCCGTCCAGAAAAATTCCGTGCGGGCAAAGCTTCCCGGCGGTTCGCAGCGGCATCGCCGAGTGCACGCCGAATTTTCGCGCCTCGTAGCTCGCTGAGGTTACGACTCCGCGCTGATCAGGGCTGCCGCCGCCGACGATAACAGGTTTCCCGCGCAACTCCGGTCGTTCGAGCAGTTCGACCGAGACGAAGAATGCATCCATGTCGACGTGAAGGATCGATGCGGTGGGCGGGAGAGCGTGCTCTTCCGGCGCGCCATGAATCGCCCGAAATCGTGCCAGGTCCGGCATGCCCGTAGCCTACGCCCGATTCGTGACCGTGCCAATGTGCGCTGTTCGTTCCGCCGCGATGACGCGGGGAATGCCGGCGAGATCGTTGGTGACGCCGACGTGTGTCCACTCCGGCGACTCAAAGAGCGGTTGCACGGCAGGAAGGCTGTTGTGGC
>Ga0209169_10002276_pt1 | contig 11587 bp, 10 predicted proteins | sample HubBroMetageWRM4_FD_188346 | JGI IMG/M metagenome (GOLD analysis project Ga0209169, IMG submission 188346) | Warmed soil microbial communities from the Hubbard Brook experimental Forest, New Hampshire - Hubbard Brook CCASE Soil Metagenome WRM 4... | ecosystem: Environmental > Terrestrial > Soil...
AGCAGTTCACCGTCGACGCCATGGCCCCGGCGCTGCTGATCCAGGAGTTCGCCCGACGGCACATCGCCCGCGGCGCGGAGTGGGGCCGGATCATTGGGCTCACCTCCGGCGGCGGCCTCGGCTTCCCCGAAGAGGTCTCCTACGGCGCCGCCAAGGCCGCCCAGGAGGACTACACGATGTCGGCCGCGCTGGAGCTGGCCAGGTACGGGATCACCGCGAACATGGTGCACCCGCCGGTCACCGACACCGGCTGGGTCACCGACAGCGTCCGCGAGACGGTCGCGGCGACCGCCACGCTGATCCACGTGGCGGAGCCAGCGCAAGTGGCCGACGTCATCGCCTACCTGGCCTCGGACGCGGCCGCGCTGATCACGGCCAACGTGATCACGCTCCGCTGACCATGCCGCGCTTACGATGATGCCCGTGCAGGCGTTCGAGTCGGTGTCGACGTGGCGGCAGCCTGTGCCGCCACCCGCGTCCCCGGCGCGGTTCGCGCTGATCGCCGACGTGGCCGTCCGTGTCGCGGCCATCGCTCCGGAACGGCTGCGGGTCGCGATCGACGGCCTGACCTGCGCCGGCAAGACCAGCTTCGGGCACGAGCTCGCCGCGGCGCTGCGCAAGCTCGGTCGGCCGACGGCGCGCGCATCGCTGGACGATTTCAAGAACCCGTGGCGCGAGGCGCGCGAGCAGGGCTACGACCGGCTCAGCGGCGAGGGCTACTACCGCAACGCCTACGACTTCGGCTCCTCCGCGGCTCTGCTGCTGGCCCCGGCGGGCTCGGGCGGCTCCGGTGTGCTGGTGCTCTGCGCCCACGATCCGCTAACCGGCGAGGACCACCGTGACAAGACGGTCGCCACCCCGGCCGGCACCGTGCTCATCGTCGACTCCGTCTTCGCGTTCCGGCCGGAGTACAACGGGTTCTGGGACTACCGGATCTGGCTCGAGGTCGGCGCCGCGGAGTCGCTGCGCCGGGCCATCGCGCGGGACGCGGCGCGAGAAGGCGCGGCCGAGGCGGAGCGCCTGCACCGGGACCGGTATCACGCCGCCGAGGCGGTCTACCAGGCGGAGGTGGATCCGTTGCTGGCCGCCGACCTCGTCATCGACAACAGCGACATCGCCGCTCCGCGGATTCTGAGCGCCGGGGGACGCCGTTCCGGCTAGTGCACCTCTCCGTAAGTTCGTGGTGCTGGTTACGGGGTCCTCGCGGTGAGACGAGCGACTCCCCGCCTGCCCCGGGAAGGTGTGATCCGGCCCGACGGTGCGACAAAACCACCCAATCCAGCACCACGCCCCCGGCCACGACCAACGCACACAACGAAGACCGCTCGATCCCAGCCACCCCCGACGAACTAACAGACCCAACCACTCCCGTTTTACGGGACGTTACCTACGGGTTGGTTCGGGGCAAGCTGAACCATTTATCGTGTCCAGGTGCCGCCCGTGATGCGGCCATTTATCGCGCCTCCCGAATGGAGAACCGGTGGTTGAGCACACTGAGGACGCAAAGCCCACCCGGCGCACGTTCATGGCGGGCGGCGCCGCGGCGATCGGGCTCGGTGCGGCCGCGGCGGCCGCCAGGCCGACCGCAGCGTCGGCGGCGCAGCAGCGGCTGATCGACAAGGCGCTCGCCTCGGCCACGTCGAACGCCCAGCTCAGCGACGTCAAGCACGTGGTCATCCTGATGCAGGAGAACCGCTCATTCGACCACTACTTCGGCACGCTGTCCGGGGTGCGCGGATTCTCCGACCCGGATGTGCTGAAGCAGACCGTCGGCGGGGTCAGTTACCCGGTGTTCGACCAGTTCGGCTACCAGCCCGGCGCCGGGGTGGACGCCAGCGGGTACATGCAGCCGTTCCACCTGCTCAACGACCCGCCGACGGAGAACGGCGAGACCACCAACGACATCGCGCACGACTGGGGCACGCAGCACAACAGCTGGAACAACGGCGCGATGAACGCGTTCATGACCGCGCACCTCGCCGCCGACGGCGACGCCAACGGCCCGGTCACCATGGGCTACTACACGTCAGCGGAGCTGGCCTTCTATTACGCGCTGGCCGACGCGTTCACGATCTGCGACGGGTACTTCTGCTCGGTGCTCGGGCCGACCGACCCGAACCGGCTGATGGGCATGTCGGCGTGGATCGACCCGCACGGCACCAACGGCGGACCGGTGGTCGAGACGTTCTCCGACCGGCTGGCCGAGTACGGCAAGCTGAGCTGGGAGACCATGCCGCAGGCGCTGCTGTCCGCCGGTGTGAGCTGGAAGGTCTACAACGACCCGACCGGCCTGCTCGGGCTCAGCCCGCTGCCGTACTTCAAGGCCTACAACAACCCGCTGTCGATCACCGGCCTCGAGCTGATCGCCAAGGCGCTCACCCCGACCTACCCGGGCACGTTCGCCTCGGACGTCGCCTCCGGCAGCTTGCCGTCGGTGTCGTGGATCATCCCGCCGCTGGCCGAGTGCGAGCATCCGGCCGCCCCTCCCGAGTACGGCGAGTACCTGGTGCAGCAGATCCTGAACACGCTGGTGTCCAACCCCGACGTGTGGGCCCAGACCGTGTTCATCGTCATCTACGACGAGAACGGCGGGTTCTTCGATCACGTGCCGCCGGTGACCGCGCCGGCGGGGACGGCGGGGGAGTACCTGACTACGCTGCCGTCCGCTGCCGGCGGGATCGCCGGCCCGGTCGGGCTCGGCTTCCGCACGCCGTGCCTGGTGATCTCGCCGTTCAGCGCTGGCGGGTACAAGTACTCCGGGATACTCGACCACACCTCGACGCTGCGGTTCATCGAGACCAGGTTCGGTGTTACGGTGCCGAACCTGACCGCCTGGCGGCGCAGCGTCAGCGGCGACATGACCGGCGCGCTGAACTTCACCGCTCCGCCGGTCACCACGGTCCCCTCGCTGCCGGCCACCTCGCTCGGCGACACCACGGTGGCCGAGGAGGCGGTGCTGAACGCACTGGCCGGAACCCTCGACGTGGGCATCCCGTACCCGCTGCCGTCCAGCAACTCGATGCCGTCCCAGGCCACCACGCCGGCCCGGCCGCCAGTGCCGTGACCGGCCATCATGATCGCTGCCCCCCGGCGAGGAGGCGAAATCGGCCTACGCTTCGCTGTGACCGGTTTTTGCGCCTGAGGGTCAGGAACTCAGATGGCCGAGGCAAATGCCGTTACTCCGCCATTGCAAACCGCGGCGGCGACGCTGGAGAACGCCCTGCCGCGGCTGGCGAAGCGGAGCCGGGCTGATCCCGTTTGGCCGGTTTAGTCGCCATCGGTGACTTATGAGGCTGCCCGCCGGCGGTGTGGCGCATGCCGCTACTGTCATCCCGGTGACCACTCTGCTGTCCGACGGGGTGTCCGCACGGCTGTCGATGCCCATTGTCTGGGAGACCGCCGTGGCGCGCTGGCTGCTGTTCGCCGGGCTCTCGGTCGCCCTCGGCGGCCTGGCCGGCCGCGGCCTTGCGCGGCAGTACAAGGGAACGTTTCCGGTCCCGCTGCCTGCGCCGTGGGCGCTGCGCGCCTCGCTGGCCGGCGCCGCGGCGAGCGCCTGGCTCGTCCTGATCGCGGTCGGCGGCGCGGGCCTGGTGACCGGCTTCGCGCACCTGCCGCGGCTGTTCTCCACCACGCCGGGCGCCATCGCCGGCGTTGAGTTCGCGGCGTTCGTGATCGCAGCCGGCCTGCTGCGGCTGCGGCGGCCGGGCCTGGCGGCACTGCCGCTGCTCGGGGTGGTGGCGGCCGAGGGCGTGCGTGCCCACCCGGAGAGCATCGTCCCGGTGGCAGGCGCCCTGATCACCTACTGTCACCTGCTGCCCGCGGCGATCTGGGCGGGCATGCTCTTCTACACGCTGCGGGCGGCCCTGGCCTGGCGGTATCACCCGGCTGACATGCGAGGGCTGATGCGGCTCTACGCGACCGCCGCCGCGTGGCTGTTCACGGTGATCGTGGTGACCGGGGTCATCTCCGCACTCGTGCTGGTCCCGCTGCGGTCGCTGACGACCACGTACGGGCTGGTGCTGATCGCCAAGGCGGTGCTGGTCGCGTGCGCGGCCGGGCTGGCCGTGGCCGGCCGGGTCTGGCTGCGCCGTCAGCCGGCGACCGGCACCGGCCCGGCGCTCGCCACGAAGGTTGAGTGCGGCACGATCGCCGCGGTCCTGGCGCTGACCGGACTGCTCACCGCGCTGACCCCGCCGGCCACGCCGGTCAGGTCGGCCGCGGTCATCCGCCAGCAGCAGGCAAGACGCTGACGTCGCTGAGCCGGGCGATGCGCTGACGTCGCTGAGCCAGGCAAGACGCTGACGTCGCTGAGCCGGGCGATGCGCTGACGTCGCTGAGCCAGGTGATGCTCAGATGGCCGTTGGGTCCTGGGCCGGCATGATCTGGCCGCGTGCCTCGCCGAGGCCGACCCTGGTGCCTTCCGGGCCTGCCGCCGTGGCGGTGATCGACAGTTCGTCGCCATCCTCGAGCCAGGTGCGCGTGGTGCCGTCGGGCAGGGCCAGCGGCTCCGACCCGCCCCAGGTCAGTTCCAGCATGCAGCCGCGCTGATCGGGCCTCGCGCCGCTGACCGTTCCCGAGGCGTACAGGTCACCGGTGCGCAGCGACGCCCCGTTCACGGTCATGTGGGCCAGCATCTGCCCCGGGCTCCAGTGCATGGCGGCATAGGGCGGCCGGGCGATTAGGTGGCCGTTCAGGCGAACCTCGAACTCGATGTCCAGGCCCCAGTTGGCGGATTCCGCGAGGTAGGGCAGCAGCTCGGTGTCGAGCGACGGAGGCCTCACCCTGGCGTGCTCCAGGGCCGCGAGCGGAAGAACCCACGGCGAGATCGTGGTGCCGAACGACTTGCCGAGGAACGGGCCGAGGGGCACGGACTCCCACGCCTGGATGTCCCTGGCCGACCAGTCGTTGACCAGGCACACGCCGAACACGTGCTCGGTGAAGCGGTCGACGGTCACCGGCTCGCCGAGCACGCTCTCCGCACCGACGACGAAGCCGAGCTCGGCCTCGAAGTCGAGCCTTTGCGACGGGCCGAAGGCGGGCCCATTGGTGCCGGCCGGCCTGCGTGGGCCGTACGGGCGGCGCACCGGGGTGCCGGACATGATCACTGTCCCGGCCCGGCCGTGATAGCCGATCGGCTGGTGCTTCCAGTTCGCGGACAGCGGCTCGCCGCCGCCCGGCCGGAATATCCGGCCTGCGTTGCTGGCGTGGTGCTCGGACGCGAAGAAGTCGACGTAGTCAGCGACGGCGAAGGGCAGGTGCAGCGTGACGTCGGCGACGGGTATCACCAGGTCCTGGAGGGCCTCGCGGTACTCGTCGTGGCTGAGCCAGCGCGTGATAGCCCCGCGGATCTGCTCCCAGGCGCGATCACCAGAAGCGAGGAACTCGTCGAGACGGCCCGAGCGCATCAGGTCCGCGCGGCCGGCCCACAGGCGGTAGGTGGCGGCGGACAGATCGAGCACCCGGTCGCCGATCGCCACCCCGACGCGCGGCTCGGTCGGCCGGTCGCTGGTGGTGAACGAGCAGTAGGGGAGTGCCTGCAGTCCGAACGGGTGGCCCGGCGCGACCTCGAGCCATTCCGCCGCACGGGTCCCAGCCATTAACGTCTCCTCGCGGTGCAGGCCTGCCGGCGTCCGGGACTGGCCGAAGCGACGTTGACGCTACCAGCTAAGGGCTCCGTGCGCTGTGGCCCGTGGGCTCACGACTGGGCCGATGCGGCCCGCTGCCCCACGTACTGCGCGAAGACCACGGTGTTCGACAGGTAATGCCTGGTCGAGTCGTCGAATTGCCCGCCGCACGTGACAAGGCGCAGTGACGGCCAGCTCGTATAGGAATAGATGGTGTTATCGGGGAATTCCGCCTTGGCGTACAGCGCGGCCGAGTACACCCGGAACAGGGCCGTGTGCCCGTCCTTGAGCGTCACGTAGACGAGATCGCCGGGGCGGAGGTTGCCGAGGCGGTAGAAGACCGCGGGCCCGACCGCTGTGGAGTCGACGTGCCCGAAGATCACCGCGGCGCCCGGGGCGCCGGGCGTCGGGCCCTTGTTGTACCAGCTGGTGAGGAACGGCGTGTTCAGCGACGGCACGCCGACCGCGCCGCCGGACGTGAGGCCGAGCGAGATGATCTCGGCCCGGACCTTGATGTGCGGAATCCAGACGGAGATGGGAACGGACCGCGCCATCGGCGTTTCCTGGTAGCGGTTGCCCGCCACCCGCACGGTCGGGACAGCGGCATGGCCCCCGGCCGCTGCCTTGCGGGCCGGCGGTGTGGGCGTGCGGCTATGGGACGATGCCTCCCACTTGGGCGGTGCCGCAGGTGGCGACCAGCGCAGGGTGTGGGTGCCGACGAACGCCAGCACGAGGCCGGCTGCTACCAGGGCCACGATGACCGCGTTGGCCAGCTTCGGCATGGTGGCTGCTCTCGGCGGGTCAGCTAGACGCGCGGCCGGACAAGCGCCTGCGGAGCGCCACGCACCCGGCCAGCGCCCCGGCGCCGAGCAGGCCGAAACCGACGTTGGTCAGCTCGGTGTTGGTCGCGGTGGACGTCGTGCCGTCGCCGGTTGCCGGTGCCGGGCCGGGGACAGCCTTCACGGTGAAGGTCGCCGTCGCTGAGACCCCGTTGGAACAGGTGATTTCTGGGCTATAGGTGCCGGGGGCCAGCGAACTCGGCAGGACCACCGTGGCGACGAACATGTCCGTCTGGCTGCCGGCTTGCATTGGGATCTGCGCGGGCAGGCCGAGCGACGAGCCGTCGAGCGTCGCCGAGGTACACGGGGTGTCCGCCCCCGTCGAGCAGTCGATCGTGAACGTCGTCGAGGTGCCCGGTGTGGACGGGTTTGGAAAGACGCTGGCTGGCGACGGGCCGCCGCCACCGGCCAGCGCTGCAGGAGCACCGCTCAGAAGCACGACTGTGATCAGCCCGGCGATTGCAGCGGCGCACCTGACAAGGCGCATGAGTCCCCCGATGTGCTAAAAGAAATAACCCCCATATAGTCCCTTCCGCGTACCCGGCGGCTTGGCAGGGCAAACTAGGCGCGGTTTCCGCTTAGCGACAATTGACCCATCATTTATCCGGCCTGTGCGGACCCATATCACCGGCTGGGTGAATCCGGGCGAAAACGTTGCCATACTGCGCCGGGCACTGCGGCCCCGGGCCAGGGGGTCGGCAAAGTCATTGGATCATGGCGGGCGGGTAGCGACACGCCGGTGATGGGCGGGTTACCGCCGGCTAAGGGTGACGTGGGTGACGCCGCTGGGGCTGCTGGCGGCCTCGATCTGGAAGCGGTCTTCGAGCGCCTCCAGCCCATCCCACAGCCGCTCCCCGCGGCCCAGCACGATGGGCACCACGACGATGTGCACGTAGTCGATTAGGTCGGCGGCCAGGAACTCGCGGATAGTGGACGGGCCGCCGCCGATGCGGATATCCCCGCCAGCGGCAGCCTGGCGCGCCCGCGTAAGCGCCTGGGCGGGGCTGGCGTCGAGGAAGTGAAAGGTGGTGCCGCCGTTCATCTGGACTGGGGGCCGCGGATGGTGAGTGAGTACAAAGACCGGGGTGTGGAACGGCGGGTTGTCTCCCCACCAGCCGTTCCACTCCTGGTCCGGCCAGGGGCCGTGGTGGGGGCCGAACTTGCCCCGGCCCATGATCTCGGCGCCGATGCCCAGGTTCCAGGCGCTGGCAAAGGCGTCGTCGATGCCGGTGCTGCCGCCGGGCTGGCCTTGCATGGCGTGGAACGTACGGGTCGCGAAAAACCACTCATGCAGCCGGACGCCCGCATGCCCAAACGGGGCATCCAGGCTCTGCCCCTCGCCGGTCCCGAACCCATCCAGCGACACCGAGAAGTTGTGCACCCGGACTTGCGACACAGTGACCTCCTGACTCGATGCTTCACGGGAACCGGAACCGGAACCGGAACCGGTTGCCCCGCGCCCGCTAGGCGTCAGGACGCGCGCCGGCGAAATCGACGTCCTTGGTTTCGACCGTCCCGGCCGTCCGCCCCGGCGCCGTCTGGTAGGTCCAGTACAGGTTTGTGTGCGCGACAACCTGCTCCGGCGGGGGCGCGCCCCACTTGGTCTGGTCCTCGGTGGTGTGCGCGTCGCCGACCAGTGTCGCGTCATAGCCTCTGGCGAAGGCGCCGTGGAGGGTCGAGCGGATGCAGGCGTCGGTTTGCGCGCCGACGACCACCAGCCGCCCGACGCGGAGCCCGGACAGCACGTTCTCCAGGGCGGTGTCCTCGAAAGAGTCGCCGTAGTGCTTCTCGACCAGCGGCTCCGAGCCATCCGGATTCAGCTCGGGGACGATCTGCCAGTCGCCGCTACCTCTCTCGAGCTCTTCGTCGGAATGCTGGACCCAGATAACCGGCACATGTTCGCGACGCGCCTTTTCGACAAGGCTGCCGATGTTCGCCACGACCGCATCGCGCCGGTAACTCCCGTCCACGGCGGCGTTCTGGACATCGACGACGAGCAGCGCGGTGGCTGGCCGGTCGCCGAGAGTTGTCATGGCCTGCCTTTCTCGCGGAGGTACGTCTGCTACGTCGGCCAGCCTAGACCTTTGACAGCGCTTCGGCCGGACCTAGATAGCTTGACGTCGAGATAGTTTCGGGATAGCTTGAGGACAGATAGCTTGACATCGAGATATTGGGCATAGCTTGCGGGCCGGGGCAACCGGCCGCCCGCGGCTGCGGCAAGATGCCGTTATCGGCGAATGAACGCCTGCGGGCGGATAAGGGCGGGCGGGATAGCGGACAAGCGGCGGGGCACCGGGAAGAGGTACACGGCCAGGAGGCCACACGATGGAGGCCATGCGATGACAGGCAACAGTTTTGGCAGCCGCGGCACGCTGCGCATCGGTGACACCAGCTATGAGATCCACCGGCTGGACGCGGTCGACGGCAGCGGCGATCTCCCGTTCTCGCTCAAGGTGCTGCTGGAGAACCTGCTGCGGACCGAAGACGGCATGAACGTCACGCCCGAGCAAGTCGCGGCCGTCGGCTCATGGGACGCCGCGGCCGAGCCGTCCACCGAGATCCAGTTCAGCCCCTCGCGGGTGCTCATGCAGGACCTCACCGGGGTGCCCGCCGTCGTGGACCTGGCGGCCATGCGCGAGGCCATGCGCGACCTCGGCGGCGACGCGGGCCGGATCAACCCGCTGGTCCCGGCCGAGCTGGTGATCGACCACTCGGTGGTCGCCGACGTGTTCGCCCGGCCGGACGCGTTCGCGCGCAACGTGGAGTTCGAGTACCAGCGCAACTCCGAGCGGTTCGGCTTCCTGCGCTGGGGGCAGCAGGCGTTCAGTCAGCTCAAGGTCGTGCCGCCGGGCACCGGCATCGTGCACCAGGTCAACATCGAGCACCTGGCCCGGGTGGTCATGACGCAGCCCGGCGACGACGGCACGATCGCCGCCTACCCGGACACCTGCGTCGGCACCGACTCGCACACCACGATGGAGAACGGGCTCGGCGTCCTCGGCTGGGGGGTCGGCGGCATCGAGGCCGAGGCGGCCATGCTCGGCCAGCCGATGTCGATGCTGATCCCGAAGGTGGTGGGGTTCCGGCTCGTCGGCGAGCTCCCGGACGGCGCGACCGCGACCGACCTGGTGCTCACGATCACCGAGCTGCTGCGCGCCCACGGCGTAGTCGGCAAGTTCGTGGAGTTCCACGGCGAGGGGGTTGCCGCCGTGCCGGTGGCGAACCGGGCCACGATCGGCAACATGAGCCCGGAGTTCGGCTCGACGTGCGCCATCTTCCCCATCGACGCCGAGACCCTCGGCTACCTGCGGCTGACCGGGCGCAGCGACGAGCAGGTCGCGCTCGTCGAGGCGTACGCCAAGGAGCAGGGCCTGTGGCACGACACGGGCAGCCCGGCGCGGTACTCGGAGGAGATCGAGCTCGACCTGGCCACGGTGGTCCCGTCGCTGGCCGGGCCGAAACGACCACAGGACCGGGTGGCGCTGACCGACGCCAAGGACTCGTTCAGGCAAGCTCTCGGCTCTTACGTCCCGCTGGACAGCCTGGACGAGGAGATCGCTGACACGTTCCCGGCGTCTGACCCGTTCACCCCGGAAAAGAACGGCGTGGTGGAGCATGACGTGGCCGAGCAGCCGGCAAAGGCCAGCGGACGGGTGTCCGCGCCGGTCGAGGTGACGCTGGAGGACGGCACCACGACGTCGGTTGACCACGGGTCAGTGGTCATCGCCGCGATCACGTCGTGCACGAACACGTCCAACCCGTCGGTCATGATCGGCGCGGCACTCGTCGCCAAGAAGGCGGTGGAGGCCGGGCTGGACCGCAGGCCGTGGGTGAAGACCACGCTCGCGCCGGGCTCCAAGGTGGTCATGGACTACTACCAGCGCTCCGGGCTGCTGCCGTACCTGGAGAAGCTCGGCTTCAGCCTGGTCGGCTACGGCTGCACCACATGTATCGGCAACTCCGGGCCGCTGCCCGAGGCGATCAGCGAGGCGGTGAACGCCAGCGACCTGGCCGTGGTCTCGGTGCTGTCGGGCAACCGCAACTTCGAGGGCCGGATCAACCCGGACGTGAAGATGAACTACCTGGCGTCCCCGCCGCTGGTGGTCGCGTACGCGCTGGCCGGCACGATGGACATCGACCTGACGTCGGAGCCGCTCGGGACCGGGAAGTCCGGGCAGCCGGTGTACCTGTCCGACCTGTGGCCATCGCAGAAGGAAATCGCCGACATCGCGGCGAGCTCGGTCGCGGCGGAGATGTTCACCCGCGACTACGCCGATGTGTTCGCCGGCGATGACCGCTGGCGGGACCTTGCCGTGCCGCCGGGCGACACGTTCGCGTGGGAACCCGAGTCGACCTACGTGCGGCGGCCGCCATACTTCGACGGCATGCCGAGCGAGCCCGAGCCGGTCACCGACATCCGCGGCGCGCGGGTGCTCGCCAAGCTCGGCGATTCGGTCACCACCGACCACATCTCGCCGGCCGGCGCGATCAAGACCGAGAGCCCGGCAGGGGAGTACCTGATCTCCCGTGGCGTGCAGCGGCGCGACTTCAACAGCTATGGCTCGCGGCGCGGCAACCACGAGGTGATGATCCGCGGCACGTTCGGCAACATCCGGCTGCGCAACCAGCTCGCGCCGGGCACCGAGGGCGGGGTCACGGTCAAGCTGCCCGAGGGCGGGCAGACCTCCATCTACGAGGCATCCCGCGCCTACCTGGCCGAGGGGACACCGCTGCTGGTGCTGGCCGGCAAGGAGTACGGTTCCGGATCGTCACGGGACTGGGCGGCGAAGGGGACCGCGCTGCTGGGCGTGCGCGCCGTGCTGGCCGAGTCGTTCGAGCGGATCCACCGGTCCAACCTCATCGGGATGGGCGTGCTGCCGCTGCAGTACCCGCAGGGGGAGACGGCCGAGACGCTGGGGCTGACCGGGCACGAGGTGTTCGACGTGACCGGGATCGAGGAGATCAACTCCGGGCCGGTACCCAGGGAAGTCACCGTGCGCGCCGGCGGGAAGGAGTTCCGCGCCGTGGTGCGGATCGACACCCCCGGCGAGGCCGAGTACTACCGGCACGGCGGGATCATGCAGTACGTGCTGCGGTCACTGCTGGCCAGAGGCTGACCCCGCC
>Ga0209169_10002278_pt1 | contig 11582 bp, 10 predicted proteins | sample HubBroMetageWRM4_FD_188346 | JGI IMG/M metagenome (GOLD analysis project Ga0209169, IMG submission 188346) | Warmed soil microbial communities from the Hubbard Brook experimental Forest, New Hampshire - Hubbard Brook CCASE Soil Metagenome WRM 4... | ecosystem: Environmental > Terrestrial > Soil...
TCATTTCCGCCTCCTGATTAACCCTGGATTGTAGCTGAACCGGCAGCGCCGACGAAGTTGGTTAGCTCCCTTTAGCGGACGGCCGAGGAGGTTGGCCAAGAAGTTTGCACCTCATACAATAGTTGCGGAATCCAAAGACTTGCTTCCGCCTTCTCATACCCTGACCGTGAATTTGCAAGGAGAGTTCTATGTCCGCCAAAATTCCCGAAGAGTACATGGACCTGTTCAAGAAGAAAGCTTTTGCCAGCTTCACCACGTTGATGGCCGACGGCAGTCCGCAGACGACACCAGTGTGGGTGGATTTCGTCGATGGCAAGCTGCTGGTCAACTCAGCCCTGGGCCGCCAGAAGGACAAAAATGTTCGCCGGGAACCACGCGTAGCCGTCACCTTGATGGACCCGGACAATCCATATCGTTATCTCGAGGTGCGCGGCCGCATCAGCGAGATCACCCACGAGGGTGCGGATAAACATATCGATAAAATGGCCAAAAAATATCTGGACAAAGACAAGTATCCGTTCGCGCAGCCGGGCGAAAAGCGCGTGATTTATAAGATCGACCCCGTGCACGTCAGCCCGCACGGTTAGTTCGAGCCGAAAAGTGAAAACGGAGAGGCGGGCGCTGAGCCCGCTTTCTTGTTTTTGCGACAATCGGTCGCCATCGCCGAATTGACCGCAACTTGTGCGCGAAAATAGAATCAATAACTTAGGAACTGTGGGGAATCGTGCCTCTCTACGAATACCAATGCAAGAAGTGTCATAGCCTGACCGAGCGGATTCAGAAGTTCTCTGACCCGCCGCTAGCCATTTGTCCGCACTGCGGAGGTGAACTGGAGCAGTTGATCTCCGCGCCGGCAGTGCAGTTCAAGGGTTCCGGCTGGTATGTCACCGATTACGCCAAGAAGTCTGGAGACGGCTCGAAATCGAGCGGCAACGGATCGACGGCTTCCTCGTCGGAAGGCAAAAGCGACTCGAGCACTTCCAGTTCGGAGAAGAGCGGGAGCAGTTCGGAGGCGAAGACCGACAAGAAGTGACTACCCAAGCGCGTGTTCTGCGTCACAGGTTCACGTGACCCCAGTCTCCTACGGCTGTGCTTTGGAAGGTTTCTGAGCATCCAGGCTTTAAAATAGACTTCGTTCGAACGCTCGTTCGCGAATAGTGTTGGTTTGAATTTATACGCTTTTAAACAGGAGGTACGGTCATGTCGAAGGACGCTTTGAACATCACCGATCAACGTAACGATAAGACTTACGAAGCGCCCATCGAGCTCGGCACAATCCGCGCTATGGATCTGCGGAAGATCAAGACCGATTCTGACGACTTCGGGCTGATGACCTACGACCCCGCCTTTATGAACACGGCGGCGTGCAAGAGCAGCATTACTTACATCGACGGCGATAAAGGCATTCTCCGCTATCGTGGCTACGACATTGAGGTGCTGGCTGAGCACTGCACCTATCTTCAGGTGGCCTACCTGCTGCTTTACGGCGAGGTGCCGAACGCGCAGCAGGAGAAGGATTGGATCTGGGAGATCACGCATCACACGATGCTGCATGAGACGACGAAGCATTTCATCGACGGATTCCGTTATGACGCCCATCCCATGGGCATTCTGGTCAGCACGCTGGCAGCGCTCTCGACGGTTTACCCCGAGGCCAAGGACATTCACGATCCGGAGAACCGGCAGAAGCAGATCGTTCGCATTATCGCCAAGATGGCGACGCTGGCTGCGTTTTCCTATCGCCATCGCCGCGGACATCCGTACGTTTATCCGGACAACGATCTCACCTACACCGAAAATTTCATGAACATGTTGTGGCGCATGACCGAGCCCAAGTACATGGCGAGCCCGGTCATCGCACGCGCGCTTGATGTGCTGTTTATCCTGCACGCCGACCACGAGCAGAATTGCAGCACCAGCACGATGCGTGTCATAGGAAGCGCGCAGACCGACCCGTACCTCTCGATGGCGGGAGCGGCTGCGGCGCTTGCCGGACCGCTGCATGGCGGCGCCAACGAGGAAGTGCTGCTCATGCTGGACGAGATCGGCTCGGTGAAGAAGATTCCCGAGTACATCAAGCGGGTGAAGGCCGGCGAGATCAAGCTCATGGGCTTCGGACACCGCGTTTACAAGAATTACGATCCTCGCGCTCGCATCATCAAGGCGGTCGCCGACGAGGTTTTCGAGGTCACCGGCCGCAACAACCGCCTGGACGTTGCCCTGGAGCTCGAACGCATCGCGCTGCAGGACGATTACTTCGTGACCCGCAAGCTGTATCCCAACGTCGACTTCTATTCCGGCATCATCTACCAGGCGATGGGCTTTCAGCCCGACATGTTCACCGTGCTGTTCGCGATTCCGCGTGCCGCCGGCTGGCTGTCGCAGTGGAACGAGATGGTCGAGGATCCGGAGCAGAAGATCGCCCGTCCGCGGCAGATTTACACCGGCGTCGAGCATCGTAAGCTGGAAGTTGCCAAGGACGAGAAGTCGGCAGTGAAAGTCGGATAAGCCGGCATCAAGCAGAACGCAAAAAGAGCGGACCTTCGGGTCCGCTCTTTTTGCTTAATCCACTGAATGTCGGCTGAATCTGCAAATCGTTCGCGAGAATTGCTTGCTAATCCACAGGTTCGTGCGCGGAACGTAAGCGCCGGATGGGGTGACAGACCCTAGCGCCGCAGGCGCGACAGAAGATAGCCCTCCCTTCAGGGTGGGGTAGCGGATCATATTTGATAGAGAGCCGGCTTAAGCCGGCGGCACATGTGTCGTGAAGGGGCTCAGGCGTCGATAAGACACTAAGTGCCCGAGCTCCCGCTCGGGGCTGAAGAAGTTTCGCGCGGCCTTCGGTGGCGCTAGGCGCGCGAGTGAGATTGCGTCACGCGGACCCGGAGACTTGGTATGAATGTAATCTCGGCGGAACCTACCAGGCCCGGCTTGGCCCACGCAGAATTCGTGCGGGCAGAAAGATAACAGCCTTGATCAGCTCCAACACGCCTTCCACGGCGATGCCTAGAATCCGAAACGGCAGCAGAATCAGCCACACGATCGGGTACAGCACCAGGAAGAGCAGCGCCAACGGCCAGCAGAAGATCAGGAGCAAGCACCACAGCAGGAACGTAAGCATAACGTCACCTGCTTAATCGTACGATGGTTTCGCGCGAAAAGTTCCGTGACGCCGATGACCCGCTCCCTCGTTTCCCGTTTCTGGATTACTCCACTCGCAAGGCTTGCACCGGCTCGATCGAGGCTGCCCGGCGCGCTGGAACAAATCCGGCGATGAGCGCGCAAACCGCCAACGCCACGACCGCTCCGGCCAGAACCACAGGATTGGAGCCCGCCACTCCGTACAGCTTGTTCGCCATCAGATGTCCTGCAATCACTGCCAGCGGAATTCCGAAGATCAGCCCGATGCCAATCTGCGAGAAAGCGCCGCGCAAAACCATTGCGATCACGTCGCCGCGGTCGGCGCCAAGCGCCATCCGAACTCCGATCTCGCTGGTGCGACGGGCGATATTGTAGGCGGTCACACCATAGAGCCCGATGGAGGCCAGCAGCAGTGCCAGCAGGCTGAACAGCTCTGTCAAGCGGGCGATCAGCCGCTCCTGATTGAACCGCCGCGTCACCTGCTCACCAAAACTGCGCATGTCGATGATACTGAGGTTGGGATCGATGCTGGCCAAGACTTGCCGCGCTTGCGCCGCAATTTCAGCCTGCGTACCGGAGTAGCTGATCTCAATCGTCGATGCGTACTCGGAATCCACTTGCATTCGGGTGTAGAGCGGCTGCTCATATTGAATTTCCTGGAAATAAGGAACGAAGAACATTGGGTTTTGCGGATAATTGGGGTCGTTCGGCGAGCGATAGCGCGTATTCGCGACCACACCGATGATCTCGAAGTCGCCGCTGTGATTGCCGCGGGCGTTGAAGCCGAAATGCCGGCCCATGGGATCGCGGTCAGGGAAGTATCGGCGTACGAAATTTTCGTCGACCACAGCGACGCGTTGCGACGTTGCGGTGTCGCGGTCGTCGATGATGCGTCCTCGCAGCAACTTGGTACCGATGGTCTTGAAGTATCCGGGACTGACTCGCAACCAACCGGCCTCCTCCTGCGGGTTCTCTGACCCAGGCTTGCCCTCAATGGCGATGTTGTCATTCCAGCTGTCACCGTCTTGCGGACTGTACATCGAGTAGGCGACGCTGCGCACGCCGGGGATCTGTCCCAGGCGGTCGCGGAACTGCTGGTACAAGCCCGGCAGGCGGGCGACCGTATAGCCGGCCGTCATAGGATCGAGGCTTACCATCAGTCGGCCGTCGGTTTCGAAGCCGAAGCTATATTTTTCCAGGTTGCGTAAACTCTGCGTGACCAGGCCGGCCATGGCCAGAAGCACCAGCGAGAGAGCTGCCTGCGCAATGACCAGCGATTTTTGCGGCATCGCGCTGGTGTCGCGGGTTGAGCGGTTGGCGCCGCGCAGCGCGTCCGCCGGATCCGAATGTGAAGTCATCCAAGCGGGAGCGACCCCGAAGATAATGCCGGTGATCAACGACAAGCCAAACGCAAATCCCAGCACAGCCAACGATGGAGTGGTTGCGATGGGAACGAAATTCGAGCCCCGGAATGCCACCAGCAAGATGGCATGCGTGCCCCAATAGGCCATCACCAGTCCGGCAGCGCCTCCCATGCACGCCAGCAGAATGCTTTCGGTCAGCACACTACGGATCAGGCGGCCTCGGCTGGCGCCCAGGGCAATCTGCACGGCGCTTTGCTGGCGGCGTGCCATGCCGCGGGCCAGCAACAGATTCGCCAGATTTGCGCAGGCAATGAGCAGCACCAGGGCAGAGGCTGCGATCAGCATGAACAATCCCGACTTGTAGGTTTCGCGCAGCTCCGTGATACCAGCGCCGCCCGGACCCAGCTTCATGATCTGTTTGTCGATCTCCTTGGGGTCGCGCGAATGCGGAGGCAGCATGGCGACGATCGAGTTCAGCCACTGACGTAGCTCGGTGTTTAGCTGCGCCTGAACCTGCGCCGGTTGCACGCCCGGCTTCATGCGGCCGATCAGATAGAGCCAGTACTGATTGTCGATATGCAGCAGCGAGCTGCCCTGCGTTAGCAGAGGCTCAAAGGCGAGAGGAACGTAGAACTCGGGTGGGTTTTCGCGCAGACGATCACCGAAAAATCCCGGCGGGGCAATGCCGACGACGGTGAAGGAATTTCCATCGACCATGAAGGTCGAGCCAACCACGGAAGGATCACTGCCGAAATGCTGTTCCCACGCGCGATAACTCATCACGGCGACGGGAGACGACCCCGGCTTGTCGTCGCTGGCGGTTAACATGCGTCCGGCGAATGGCTGAATACCAAAAGTCGAAAAATAGTTGCCGGAGACGAACTCGTTGGGGAGGGTTTCAGCAGGCGATTGCGAGCCGCTGCGGCGTACGCTCACCTGCGGCTGATTAGCCTGCATTGCCGCAATTTCTTCGAACTGCGGCGTATTGTCCTGGATGTATTTGTACAGGCCGTAGGAGACAAGTCCCCAACCGCCTTTGCCCTGGCCAAGGCCGCCGTAAACGCAGCACACATCGTTGTCGCCAATGCGGTAGAGCTGTGAGGGGTTCGCAACCGGCAACGACTTCAGCATAACGGCGTGGACCAGCGTGAAAATCGCTGTATTGGCGCCGATGCCGAGCGCCAGCGTCAGCAGTGCCGTGATAGTGAAGCCCGGCGTCTTGCGCAGTTGCCGAAAGGCATACCGGATGTCTTGCAGAATGGTTCGCATCCCCTACCCCCAGTGATAGAAGAGCAAACCGGCAGCCAATTGCGGAGCGTTCAACTTATTACTTTGTATGGGTTTAGGAGAGCGGAACGCTTGTCACACACGCGTCGCTTGTCCGCGACTGCGGAGAACTGTCCGAAAACGGACGGAGGAGGACGGACGACCGCAACGGGACAACGACGGAGAGACTACTTCGGATGGTGGCAAACGGCGGCTGCTCAACTTGGGAATTGTCATTCTGAGCGGAGCGTCCGCGCTGTTGCTTTCAGCCGCGCACTTCGCGGCGGCGGACGCGCAGTCGAAGGATCTGTGGTCCGGTCGCGAGGGAAGTCTGCTTCGTCTCCGCCGACCCGGCGGCGCGAGCCGCTACAGCGTCACCGATACTTTCACCATCTTCTTGCCCGCGCGGAGCGTGAACTCGGTTCCGGCCTTCACCGTAGCGACGATCTCGGTTTTGAGCTCGCCATCGACCTTCACTGCGTTCTGCTTAACCTTGCGCAGGCCGTCGGTGACCGACGTCGCCAGTCCTGTTCGCGCCAGCAGCTTGTCGAGTTTCACCTGCACCACGCCATCGCTCACGGCCGCATTCGGCGCCGCCACTTCGTCGAACTTCACTGCTATCAGCGGCAGGTCGTCCGGCACTTCATCCTTCTGGAACATTCGTGACCAGTCCTGCGCCGCCTGCTCGGCCGCCTCTGCCGAGTGGAAATCAGCCACGATGCGCTTGCCCAACTCCTGCTTGAGCTTCATGGGATGCGCGCCGCCTATGGCCACCGCGGCCTGCCTGCTCTTAATGTCGGCCATGCTGACGTCGGTCAGCAGCTCGTAGTAACGCCACATCAGGTCGTCGGAGATCGACATCACTTTGCCGAACATCTCCTGCGGCGTCTCGGTGATGCCGATGTAGTTGCCGTAAGACTTCGACATCTTCTGCACGCCGTCGGTGCCTTCCAGCAGCGGCATGGTCAGCACGATCTGCGGCGGTTGCGCGTAATGACGCTGCAGCTCACGTCCCATCAGCAGATTGAACTTCTGGTCGGTGCCGCCGAGCTCGACGTCAGCTTCGAGCGCCACTGAATCGTAGCCCTGCGCCAGCGGATAGAGCAGCTCGTGCAGCGCGATCGGCTTCTCTTCCATGAATCGCTTGTGGAAGTCCTCGCGCTCCAACATCTGCGAGACGGTGAACTTCGCCGCCAGCCGGATGATTCCCTCGTACCCCAGTTTGTCGAGCCACTCGCTGTTGAAACGAACCTCGGTCTTCTCGCGGTCGAGAATCTTGAAGACCTGCGCTTTGTAGGTCTCGGCGTTAGCGTCGATCTGTTCGCGCGACAGTGGCGGCCGCGTCGCCGAGCGCCCCGTAGGATCGCCGATCAGGCCGGTGAAATCGCCGATCAGGAAAATCACGGTGTGGCCCATGTCCTGAAAATGTTTCAGCTTGCGGATGAGGACAGTGTGGCCCAGGTGCAGGTCGGGCGCGGTGGGATCGAAGCCCGCCTTCACCCGCATTGGCTTGCCCGTGGCGCGCGACTTCTCCAGCCGCTCGCGCAGATCGCTTTCGCGGATGATTTCAAACGAGCCTTTACGAAGGTAGGCGAGCTGTTCGTCAACCTCGGGGAATGAGGGCATAAAGATTGATTATAAGGAATCTGGGTCGAGCTAAGGCCGGGGAGAGCGTGGCGACGGAATTTAAGATTTTAGGGAGCGAGAATGCAAGAGCCGTGTGAGAGTTGCGGGCCGTAACCGAACAGGTCAGGGCCGGCGTCACCACCGGCCCTAAGGTTAAGGTCGCTTATTTCGACCGAGTGCCAGTTTTTTTCTGTGGGGCCGACTGGCTTTTCACCGGACGTCGCTTGTCCCCCACGGGAGTCGAGTCAACCGGGGATGTGACTTCGGAATCCGGCTGCGGAGCGGTAGGAGTGACCTCCAGTCCTTCGCCGTCGAAGATTGGAGAGTCGACCTTCTTCAACCCGGCCGCCTCAAGGATCGGGTCGACCAGGCCGTCTTCTCCCTCATCGCCCTCGCCGGTTGAGTCATTGAAGAACTGATCCACCAGACCTTCGGTCGGCGCGATTGTCCCGATCGAAAATGCCGGCTTCTCCATCGTCTCCAGAGCGGCAGTGAACGCGCGCATGTGTGTGATCTCGCGCGTCATCAGGAACTGCAAGGCTTCTTTTGTGCCCCGATCGTCGGTGAAATTGATGAGTCTCTCGTAAACGATCTTGGCGCGTGCTTCGGCAGCGATGTTGCTGCGAAGATCGACGGCCAGATCCCCCGTAACCTTAAGATAGTCAGCGGTCCACGCATCGCCCACGGAATTGAACAGAGCGACGCCGCCGCCGCCCGCGATGGAGACCAGAGGGTCTGCCTCTGCGGCTCCGCGGTCCGATTTCATGGGTTTGAGGTGCATGCGGATTAAGGCCCCGACTACTTCGAGGTGGCTGAGTTCCTCCGTGCCGATATCCATGAGCAAGTCTTTGCGGGCTGGATCTTCGCAATTAAAGCCCTGGATCGAATACTGCATCGCTGCCGCCAGTTCGCCGTTCGCTCCGCCGAACTGCTCGAGCAGCATGTTGCCGAAAACCGGATCGGGTTCACCGATGTTCACGGTGTACATCAATTGCTTTACATGGTGATACATGTCTGGAAGTTCCTCCTGGGAGTTCCTGAACTGGAGAGGTGAGAGGTAGATACGACTAGCGAGGCTAACAGTTGGGTAAGAACCGAATGTGGGTCCTGAGGTTGCACGCCGCGCGTCGCGCATTATGGCACCATCGGTTCCAGGGGCCCAGGCGAGCCGAGCGAGTCTGACGTGTGTACCGGATCTCGGTGCCGCGCCCAGCTACAATCCCACTTCCGTCAGGATGGCGAAGCTAAGCTGACTCAAGGCCGGAATGCAGAGCTGCATCCGCTCCGAAGAATCAAAACGACATAGCGCATAGCCTGCCGTACCATGGGGGGCGAAACCAAACGGCTATGAAACTCCTTCTCCCAGGTGCGGTTTTTGTCCTGATGGTCTCGATCGGCATGAGCCTGCACTGGCCGGAACTAATTGCCAACTGGCGGCGACTGGACTGGTCTGGCTGGACTCGCCTGCTGTTGGCCACGTTCATCCTGCCTGCGACGGTCGCTCTTATCCTGGCACGCATCTTTCCGCTGACCCTGCACCAGACCGCCGGTCTCTTTATGGTGGGAGCCACGCCCGGCGCGCCGCTGCTCACCCGCAATCTCGCACGCCGGGGCTTCAACATGAATCTGGCCGCCAGCTATCAGGTTTGGGGAGCGGTGATGACACCCATCATGATCCCGCTGATGACTTTCCTGGCCGCTAAGCTCTACGACCGCGACATCTGGATACCGCCGCGGGTATTGGCCTGGCAGATCATCACCAAGGAATTCGTGCCCTTGCTGGTCGGCATGGCCCTGATGCACCTCGCCCCCGCCTTTTCGAAGAAGGCGCAGCAGGCGATCAACCTCATCGGCAACGCAGTGCTAATCTTGGTATTCGCTTTGTTATTGTGGAAAATGCGGCACCAGCTAATGGCCGTAACTCCGTGGGTTGTAGCAGCCGTCGTGCTGCTGTTGATCTCGTCGATCGCCGTGATGCACCTGCTGGCCCGCGGAGATGCGGTGACCGTGCGCACTTTCGCGGTCAGCAACGCCAACCGTCATGTTGGCCTGGCCCTGCTGATCTCCGGACGATATATGCACAGCTTCGAGGCACTGCCCGTCGTAGCTTGCTATGCGCTTGCGGTTGCGGTTTTGATGGCGATCGCGCCCAAAATTTTCCGGCCGAAGGAACTGACACAGAGTGCAACTGTCTAGCTCGCGCTACTCGTGCGACATGGTGCGCGGTTGAGCCTGCGCTACGGCCGCGGTTCCCTCGCTGAACTCCGCGATGTAAGCGCTTCGACGGTCATGCGTGCTCCACTGCGAATTCAAGCCATCGCCTCGGAACTCATCTGTCAGCGCTACGGCGGAAGTCGCATTTTCGACATTGGTCAGCGGCGGATAGAAATTGGTCTCGTTGCCACAGATGTGGTCGTGGTGGTTCAGCGGACGGGTGATGATCGTTGCCAGATGCCCAGCGCGCAGCACCGCGTGTCCTTCGTGGTTCTGCGGCACTTCAAGAACAACCGGGACGTACTCCACGCGAGCAACGTTCTCCAGCAGCTTGCCGCCCTCGTGCTGCGCCAGCGCGATGAGCGCCTGCCGCTGAGCCGGATTCGCCGCATCGTCGACCATCAGCACAGCTTCCGCGGGATAAGGCTGGCCGTAGGGGTCGCCAAGCGTGGCTTGCGCGCGCACCGCCGCAGCGACCGTCAGTCCGTGGAGCTTCACGCCGTTCCAGGAACCTTCGCTCACGTGCCACGCCATCAGCGCCTGATTGCCCGTCAGACCAGCTTCGCCGTTGGCGAAGCACTGGGCAGCGTAAACGTCGGTCGAGCGCGATTCCAGATATTCGCCGCGAACTTGCTGGGCCTGAAGAGCAACGGAAAATAACATGGCGAGCAGAAGGGAAGCGCCGGCAGAAAATCTACGCATGGATGTGGGACTCCTCACCCTTGTGTCTATTTTAGATGAGGAGTCTCGAATCCGCGTCGCGCCGATTGCCGCGCGGCCGTGCGAGCTGTCTACGTCTGCGGCGTCATCGACATGGTGCCTTGCGACGCTTTGCAGGTCGAGCTGGAAGGGTTGGTGTAACTGCCTGAAACGGTGGTGGTCTGCGAACTCAGTGTGCCGTTCACGCTGATGATGGTGTTGCTGGAAGTGTCGGTGATCGTCATGGTGAAGGCGCCGTTGGTGGTTGTAGTGGGGGTGGCACGCAGACTGTTGGCGTTGATGCACATGTCGGTAGGCTGCGCCACACTTCCGGTATAGGTGGTGGAAGCGCCGCTATAGGTCGAGCTGCCCTCTTGCGACATCGCCAACCCGAAAACGTATGAGGGATTCGGGTTGTTCGTCGGATACATGACGACGTTCCAGTTGCCGAATAGTCCAACGTTATTGGGATTGCTGTTGCCCGAGCCGCAACCGGGAAGTGTTCCCAGCAGGACGAGGGGCAGGAGACATAAGATATAGCGTTTCATGGCTGATATCGTCCGGATATGAAAGAGATTCGGCATTGCTGCCGCTTGCTTTGACGCCAGGGACTGCATTCAAGAGTATCTGAACACAGAGAAATAAGAACCCTGCGCTACTGCCAAAGTTGCGGAATCCAGGTCTTTTCTGAGGAAGCCGTGATCAACTTACTTGAATTTCGGCTAGCAGAAAGGTGGTTTTGCCCTGAGATAAGCCCGGCAAATCCTCCTAAACGCTACAATATCCTTCATGTCTGAAGGACTTCTTCGCTATCGCTCCGAGTTTCCCATCCTGGAACGTACCACCTATCTGATCAGCAATTCGCTGGGGGCTATGCCCCGAGGCGTCGAAGATTCCCTGCACCAGTACACAGAGATGTGGAAGACGCGCGGCGTGCGAGCCTGGGAAGAGGAGTGGTGGATGCTGGCGCTGGAGGTCGGCGACGCTGTCGGCTCGCTGTTCAACGCTCCGGCCGGCTCGGTTGCGTGTCTGCAGAACGTCACCAACTGCCAGGCAACGGTGGCTTCGTGTCTCGATTTCAGCGGCCGCCGCAACAAGGTCGTCTACAGCGACCTGAACTTTCCATCAGTCATGTATTTCTGGGAGGCGCAACGCGTGCGCGGCGCTCGCGTCCATATGGTGCCGAACGATGACACCATCCATGTCAATACCGATCGCCTTCTGGATGCCATCGACGAAGAAACGCTGATCGTGCCCATCTCGCACGTCATC
>Ga0209169_10002281_pt1 | contig 11579 bp, 9 predicted proteins | sample HubBroMetageWRM4_FD_188346 | JGI IMG/M metagenome (GOLD analysis project Ga0209169, IMG submission 188346) | Warmed soil microbial communities from the Hubbard Brook experimental Forest, New Hampshire - Hubbard Brook CCASE Soil Metagenome WRM 4... | ecosystem: Environmental > Terrestrial > Soil...
CATCTGCTTGAGGACCCCGTCGCGGCGGCGGTAGAGGCGGCTATCGCCGACGTGTCCGATCACCAGGGCGCGGTCGACGAACAGCGTCGAGACGACCGTGGTCCCCATGCCGTGGCAGCGCGGGTCCTTCTGCGCCTGCTCGTGGATCTTGAGGTTGGCCAGCTTGATGGCGGTCACCATCCGGTTGGTGTCGTAGCGGTTGCCGTGATCCATCTTGAAGGGCCAGGTGATCTGCTGGTCCTCCTGCGTCGCCTTGAAGAAGCCGACGATGGTCTCGACCGCCATCCGGCTGGCCACCTCGCCCGAGGCGTGCCCGCCCATGCCGTCGGCCACGATCGCCAGCCGTTCGGTCTCGGGCAGGTAGAACGAATCCTCGTTGTGGGCGCGTTTCATCCCCACGTTCGAGTCGCCCGCGAAACGTACCCTCATCCCGTCCAGCGGAAACGACGAGCTCATCGGAGTGGCTCCATCGTATCCTTCCGCGGCGCGACGATCAACGCAGAGACGGGCTTCAAGAAGGTGATCGTCGGACCGACCGAGATCGAGAGCGGCCCCTCGCCGCGGTAGAGATCGCCGTCGATGGTGTAGGACATGCTCGCGGCCTTGGGGACCACCTCCAGCGCCGAGGCGACGCCGCTGAAGGCGCGCTTGGCGGCGATGCCGCGCCCCGTGTGGACCGACCAGAAGTCCGGGATCAGCGACAGGGGCGCCCCGTGGATGGCGAGCACGCCGAAGCGCTCCGGGTCGTCGTCGGCCCGGTGGTTGAGCTTGAAGCCCAGGCCGACCTCGCGCACCGTCGCCGCGCCGATCCCGACGAAGACGGTGCGATCCAGCAGCTGGCCGTCGACGCGGATGGTCCCCTCGAACCGCTTGAAGAGGCGGCGGACGAAGGGGCCGCCGATGAGCGCCGAGCCGAGGCCGCGCAGCAGCAGCCAGGCGGCGCGCGCCGGGCCGTAGCGGCCGGTTCCGTAATATTCGGTGAGGAAATTGGCCATCAGGCCGTTGCCGAAGATGAAGCCCAGCGTGTCGCCGATGCGCAGGCAGCGCCGCCGGAGCGACTCGAGCGAACGGCCGGTCCGGGCCGCCTCCACCACCGAGCCCAGGAAGGTCATCGGCCGCTCGCGGATGCCGAGCGAAGCGGCGACCACGTTCATCGTGCCACCGCAGAGCACCGCCAGCGGCGGGATGGGCTGGTCGCCGAAGGCGCGGCCGAGCGCGCTGACCGCCCGATGCAGCGTGCCGTCGCCGCCGTGCACCGCGATCACCGCCGGCGGGTTGGCGCGCAGATCGGCCGCGGCCCCGTCCAGCTCTTCGAGCGTCTTGGGCGCCAGCACCCGCCCTTCGACGCCGACCAGCGCCTGAAACTCCGCGGCGATACGCGGGTTGCGGCGGTTCGCGCGGGAGCGCGGGTTGACCAGGACCGCGATGGGGGTCAGTCGCTACCGCCCGCGTCGTCGCTGGGCGTGTCGTCGGTCTCGTCCGACCCGCCGTCCTCGCCCAGCTCCGCCGTCACCGTCGCGATCTTGGGGTACCAGGCCTCGAAGACCTCGACGATCTGCCGGGCCTGCTTCTCGTTCGAGATGTTGAACGACGACTGTTTGCGGTAGGTCCCCTTGGACTTCTTGAAGCGGACGATGGCCATCTTGGGCGGGCGAAACTTCCCCTTGGCCCGATCGAGCTCCTGGAAGAGAAACATCACGGTGGCCCAGCTCCCCTTGGTGAGCACCACCTTGTCGATCTGCTTGCGGACCAGCGTGCCTTCATCTTCGTAGTCGTAGGTCAGCTCTTCCAGGGTCTCGGCCATCGCTGGGATCCTCTCTCTAACTCGCGGCGATTCAGGAAGTGCGGGCGTGGAGCGCCGCGCGATCGTCGGTGGACAGGTCGAGGAACTCGAGACCCATCCCGGGAAACCTGTCCTTGCTGGCCCCGCGCGCGACCCGCACGACCCGGCTCTGCGTCCGGATGCGGCGCCCGCCCGGCAGATCGAACTCGATGAGCAACACCTCGCCCACCTCGAACAGAACGTCGGCCCGCAGGAAGGTCCCACCGCAGGAGACGTCGATGGACGAAAAGCGGATCGGCTTGCGCACCTTGCGGGCCGCGTCGGTGACCAGCACCGAGACCTCCAGGTCGACGCGACGAAACTTGCGCGTGTCGCGCCCGGCAGGCCCGCGGGTCATGGCCGCAGCTCCAGCGCCAGGGCGGACCGCACCTCCACCGAGACGCGCGCGCCACCGGCGGTCAGCGGCTCGCGGACCTGAACCCGCCGCGCCACTTCGACGGAGGTGGCCACCCCGCCCGGCGCGCCGGCGCGGGTGTGCAGCAGGTGGGCGAGCAGCGCCCGCGGGACGACGACGATCGCTTCGGTCGAAGCGTTGCTGGGGACCGCGCAGCTGACCGCCACGGTCGCGCCGAATGGGCGCAGCTCGACGAGCGCGCCGGCGGCGCCGCCCAGCGTGAGCGTGAGGCCGCCGCTGGTCTCGACGCGTGCCCCGGCGATCGGCGCGATCCCATTGACGGCGCCGAGGCGCGGCAACGCGGGCACGGTGAGCTCCGCGATCGCCAGCTCGGCGTCGGCGCTGTAGAGACTCACGCGCTCGGGCAACCCGCCGAGCGGCTGCGGGCCCGCCTCGGCCACCACGCCGCCGACGACGCCCGCCACGTCCGGGAAGACGCGCGGGAACGGGCGCACCAGCGGATCGGTGGGGCCGAACCCGACGCCGACGCCGCTCAGCTCTTCGAGGTCGATCGAGCTGCCGCGCGCCACCAGGGCGCTGGTCGCCTCATCGACGTCGCGGAGCACGCAACCCTGATCGGGCGCGGCGGCCGAGAGGGGATCCACCAGACCGAGGACGTCTTCCCCGTCGGGGCCGGCGGTGGCGGCGCGGAAACCCAGCACGGACACGGTCGGCGCCTTGTCGGCCGCCAGGTCGAAGCGCACCGAGAGCTCGGCCGAGGCGGCGCTGATGGGGGTCTGGGCGTCGGGAGCATGCGCGCCGCCGTCGCAGCGCTCAGGCAACGAGAACCAAAGAAGATCATCATCGCTGTGCCCGTCGCAGCGAAAGACACCTACGAACAGCTGAAGCGGCACGCAGATGCGGTCGTCTGCCTGACGACGCCGTTTGAGTTCGCCGCCGTAGGCCAGTGGTATCGGTACTTCGATCAGACAAGCGACGATGAGGTGCGCCTCTTGCTCGAACGCTCTGCAGAAGCCAGCCAATCGTCTTAGTCGGCGAGTGGAAGCTGAAGGCGGAAGGCAGTGCGGAAGCCGGGAGGCAGGGCCTCGGTGCGAACCTCAATCTCGCCTCCACTCTTCTCGACGAGCTCGCGCGTGACCCAGAGTCCAATGCCGGTGCCGACGTCAGGTTTTGTTGTGAAGAACGGCTCGAAGATGTGGTTGAGGTTCTCGTGCGAGATGCCCACGCCGTTGTCGCGTACTTCAATGGTCGCGAACTCTTCGTCGGCCGAAACGTCGATAGCAATCCGGCCGGCCGGGCCCTCGATCGCGTCGCACGCATTCGAAACCAGGTTCGTCAGCATCTGGCGAACCTCATCGGCGGGCGCTGCGACCGTCAGGTTGGGATTGTGCTCTAGATGAATCTCTCCGCCTTGTGAAGCGCACCTCGGCTGAAACATCTCGACCACAGCTTCGAGGAGCGTCGCCGTATGGGCTGGACCTCCCGAAGAGCGCGGCCGCGCGAAGCTCAGCGTGTGCCGGGCAATGCTTGCGAGGCGGCGAAGTTCCTGATCGGCGGAGGCGAGATAAGTGCGCGTTTCAGCAGAAAGCGTCGAGTCCGTCGAGCTAAGAAAGAGCAGATTCGTTACGGCCTCGAGAGGATTGTTCATCTCGTGCGCAATTGTGGCAGAGAGTCGACCGATCGCAGCAAGCTTCTCAGATCGCACCAGAGCGAGTTCAGCGCTCTTGCGCTCGGTGATGTCGATCGTCACACCACGCCAGAGGTTCTTCTGCCGTCGTGACGGTGTGCCTCGACTTTCAAACCATCGAACTTCGCCTGCTGGCAGACGGCTACGGAACTGAATTTGAACTGGTGTGCCGTTCGCGAAGGCGTTCTGAAAGGCCTCGTCGAGTGCAGGTCGGTCTTCCTCAATCGCGAGATGGATCGGGAGATCGGTCATGGAAGGGTCGTCAAAAGGGCGGCCGAAGATGGGCGCGCCACCCTCAGCCCACTGGATCTGGCGCTTTTCAGGGTTGTAGGTCCAAACGACCGAACCACTGGCCTGCTGGGCCTCAATCAGCGCATCGGTCTTGAGTTGGAGCGTGTCCAGTGCGTCGGCCAGTCGGCCGCTGATCACCGTCTGCCGCTCACAGAAATAGGTGACCACGATACCGAGCAGCACGATGATGGCGGTGTGGACGATCTCGCGCGGCGGCGGCACAACGTGCGGCGCCATGACGTAGGTGTAACAGAGGCCGGTGATGATAGAGGCGAGGATGCCGGGGCCGGGGCCGCTGAGCAGTGTAACGATTGCGATGGAGGCGAAGCTGAGGGCGAGCGGCGTGCTCTGGAATGGGCGATGCAGACTGAGCACAGCACCCAGGACCGGGAGTACGACCGCCGCGAGGTAACCGAGGGCCAGTGTGACGGGGCCGGCGAGACTAGCAAGCTTCCCTGTTGCGGGCTGCGGCTTCACGAGCCTCCTTGGCTAACTCTGCAGTGACATAGGGTCCCGAGGAAATCGTAGCTCCAAGATATCCCAGCACACAGCAGGGAGAGTTTAGCTGGGCTGTAGCTTTGCGGGAGACCCCCCTCCCCCCGCTTTTTGCGCAAATTCCTGGAAACAAGAAGGTTAGGTCCGGACCTAAGTAAACGGAACTGTCAAAAAGCGAAGCCCGGCAGAAGCCGGGCAGATACCTTTCGCTACTTTTTAGTTTAACAGGCGCGTCAAGTGGAGACCGTTTCGGGTCAAGGATATGCGAGGATGGTGCGGGTCTCAGATCGCAAGATGCATCTGAGTGTTAATAGTTTTTTCACCGGTTTGTGGAGGACACCTATGCGGTCTGTACCCTGCCGCCTGCTGGCATTTTTTCTAGTCTTGAGTATTGTCATCGTGCAGCTGCCCCAGGAGTTGCACGCGCAGGTTGGGACGCCGAATGCGCAACAACTCGATCAGCTTCTCGCGCCCATCGCGCTGTATCCCGATTCCCTGCTGGCGCAGATCACGACCGCGTCGACCAATCCGCAAGAGATTCTCGATGTCACCAACTGGCTTGCCAACAATCCCGGCCTGAGCGGCAGTCAACTGACGGACGCCGCGCAAGCGCAGGGCTTCGACCCGGCCTTCATTGCGCTGGTGACCTTCCCCGACGTGCTGCAGATGATGGCGCAGAATATCGACGACTATGCCGCGATTGGGCAAGCCGTAACCGCGAACCAGGCGGCGGTGTCGGATTCGATTCAGCGACTGCGCGCGCAGGCTTATTCGTCTGGCGCGTTGCGGTCCAATCCGCAGCAGACCGTCGTCGTGCAGCAGGGACCGCAGCCCGTCTATGTGATCCAGCCAGCGAATCCGCAGGTCGTCTATGTGCCGCAGTACAACCCGACGGTTGTCTATGCACCACCGAGCACAGGATCAGTTGTCGCGGCTTCGCTGATCTCGTTTGGCGTGGGCATCGGCATTGGAGCGCTGATCGCCAGCAACCAGCCGTGGGGATGGGGCGGGTGGGGATGGGGATGGGGACACGGCGTCTATTACAACCACGCAATCTGGGGAGGATGGCACGGAGGATACCGGCCACCGAATTATTGGTATCGGCCACGTCCAGTTCCTTACACGGGCAGACCTGGATACGGCGGGAATTGGGGTTATCGGCCTCCAAACTACGTAGTGCCTCGGCCTCGCCCGCCCGTTGTGATCCAACCAGGTCCTGGTAACAGGCCAATTTACAGGCCACCAGCGAATCGTCCTCCGAGCACGCGGCCGCCGGGAACTCGTCCTCCAGGCACTTATCCGCCGCCGTCGACTCGTCCGCCGAATAACGGCAACAGGCCAGGGACTCCTGGCAATCCTGGAGTTCCGAGACCGCAGCCACAACCAACGCGGCCGCCCGGGAATGGGTATCAGCCGGGAACTCCGAGACCGCAACCTCAACCGTCGCGGCCACCGCAACAGAGACCGCCCAATAACGGGAATCAGCCGGGGACCCCGAGGCCGCAGCCACGGCCGACGCAACCGCAACAGCCACAGCGTCCGCCTCAACAGCAGAAGCCACCGCAGCAACAGCGGCCTCCACAACAGCAACGGCCGCCGCAAAACGGTGGACAACGGCCGCCTAACCAGAGACCTCCGCAGTCGTCGAGGCCGAGTCAGGGGAACGGCAACCCTCAGCCGCAGCCGCGATAGAAACAGTTCCCTTCGGGCGATTTGCAGCGCGCGACATTCGTTGCGCGCTGCTGTGAGGCGAGGGCGTTGGAGCTATCGGGGACCGGGTGGGACGTGGTCCTCGAGATAGCGGGCCATGCGCATGATGACGTTGAGATAGGTTCCCGGGCCCTCGCTGATGGCATGGGTGCGGCCGGGGTAGTCCATGAAGTCGAAGGTTTTGCCCTGAGCGATGAGGCGATTTATCAAGTCTTCGGTACCGGCCATGTGGACGTTGTCGTCGCCGGAACCGTGAATGATCAGGAGATTGCCGGTAAGACCCTGGGAGAAGTTGATCGCGGATCCTTGCTGGTAGCCTTGCGGGTTGTCCGAAGGCACGCCCATGTAGCGCTCCTGGTAGATGCTGTCGTAGCGCTTCTGGTCTGCGACGGGCGCGATGGAGATGCCGGTGGAGTAGAGGCCGGGGTTGCGGAACATCATGTTGAGCGTGTTGGTGCCGCCACCGCTCCAGCCCCACATGGCCATGCGGGTCGTGTCGACGAATGAATGCGATGCGGCGAAGGAGCGGATGGCCTCGGCCTGCTGCTGCGTGGAGAGCACTCCGATGGAACCGTAACCGGCTTTGCGCCAGTCGCGGCCGCGTGGCTCGGGCGTGCCCTGGTTATCGAAGCTGAGAACGATGTAGCCCTCGCGCGCGATGAAGCGCAACGTGATGTAAATGGGGCTGAAGCGATCGGCGACTGTTTGGTCGGCGGGCTCGCCGTAGATGTAGGTGAAGACCGGATATTTTCGTGTGGGATCGAAATGGGGCGGCTTGATGAGAAGTGTGCTGATGCTCAGGCCTTGGCTGATGGTCGTGGCAGCGAACTCGACAGGGGCGTCCAGCGCGGCGACTTTGGCGGTGAGTTCCGGATTTTCAGCAAGGGTGCGGACAGGACGGCTGTCGGCAAGCCGCGTGAGGGTGTAGCGCGGAGCAGTGTTGGCGTTGCTGAAGCTTTCGATCGCGTACTGACCGCCGGGGGAGGGACTGGAGAAGCTGTGCGAGCCGGTCTCGGCGGAGGAGGTAAGGCGCGTGGGCGCTCCAGAGCCATTGATATCGACGCGGTACAGGTAGGAGCGGATGGGGTCGCCGGGCGAGGCCGTGAAGAAGAGCGAACCTGTTGTTGGGTCCAGCGCCACGGGAGCGATGACATCGGCGGCGAAGTTGGTCAGAAGTTTGGGCTGCCCCTGCGATAGCGGGACCGCGTAGGCGTGGCGCCAGCCGTCGCGCTCGCTGAAGCACAGAAGAGCCGCTGGGGCGGCGTCGGGCTTGCCTGCAGAGGGCAACCAGGTGAAGTCGAGATCGAGCCCGTGGAAGCCGATCGCGTCGACGAAGGCAGGATCAGTCTCTTCGAAGACCAGCCGCACGTCGCCAGAATCGGCGTCTGCGATGTAGATGCGGTCATCGCGCTGAGGCCGGTCAAGGTACTCAGCGGCTACCTGCCGGGTGTGTGGGACCCAGTCCATATGCGGGACATAGTGCTGGCGAGGGTCGCCGGGGAGCTTGAGCCAGGTGATCTTCGCGGGTTGGTCAATGTTCACGACGCCGATGCGAGTGGCGCTGTTGGTGGTGCCGGCCTGTGGATAGTGGTATCGGCGGGTGACCGGGACGGGGCCGGAGGTGTCGTCGATGAGGGTCCATTCCTGAACGCCGCTCTGATCGAAGTTCCAGAAGGCGATGGAGCGCGAGTCGGGGCTCCAGCGGAAGCCGTCACGGATGTCGAGCTCTTCCTCGTTGACCCAATCGGAGGTGCCGTTGATCACGTCGGCGGAGCCGTCTGTGGTGAGGGCGCGAACGCTGTGAGTGGCGAGATCTTCAGCGTAGAGATTGTTCTCGCGGACATAAGCTACGTTGCGGCCGTCCGGAGAGAACTTCGCAAACATGAGCGTGGACGGAGCCGCCGCTGATCCGCCAAGTTGAGTCAGCGCGTGTGTCTGGAGGTCGAGGACCCAAAAATCGCCGCGTGTATTCTGCCGCCACACTTTGCGGCTGTTTGTGAAGAGAAGAAGGCGGGTGTGGTCAGCGGACCAGTCGTAGGCTTGCACGGCAAGAGGCGCCGTCGCGCCTTTGGGAATGAAGGCCGCGGCTGGAACGAGCACGGTGCGGCCGCTGCCACTTGCGGTGTCGTAGGACACGAGCTCTTGACCCTTAGCAGGCGAGGCGGCGGGCTCGAGAAGGGTGTAACGCTTTCCACCATCAAGCCACTGGAAGGACGCCGGACGCTTCGCGGAGTACTCGCCGTGGGTGGACGCCGTCATGAGCTGCCGAAAGGACTCGGATGGGTGCTGTGCCGGGTCCTGGGCAGAAGTGTGGAGGCCACAAGTGGACACGCACACGAGAAGGCCAACCGCGGGACGCAGTTTCCGAGGAAGAGATTGCGGCATCGCGGCAGTATAGCTACTTCGCTTGTGGGAATCTTCGGCGGAGAACCGCGTGACTGGTGAACTGGCGTGAAGGATCGAGCGCTTCTAGTGAAACTGCTCCCAGGAGTCCGGGCTGGAGTCGGTGCCATCGAGCACGCGCTGCACGCGGTCGCGTTGCTCGATCAGCAACTCAACGAGCCGGGCGTAGAAGCGTGCGCGATCCGAGAGCTCCAGCGAGAGCGCAAAGTCGTCAACGATCGTCTCAAGCATCCATTCAGCTTCACTACAGGCGTGGGAGGGGTTCATAAATCGCGACTGTTATAACACGCATTCGGAAAAATGCCAGAGCAATTACGACTTCCGAGCAAACCTTTTCCGAGTGGCGGCACTGCCGCGCATACGTCGTGGTGCGTTTCAGTTGTTATCTGCTGGCATTGAGCCGAGATAACCCGACTGGAACGAGCTCATATTTGACGCTGCTGGATCAAGTGTTTTCTGTCGGCGACGGGTTAACCGGATCGTCGCACACGTTTTACACGCCGACGGGTGTGATCGCGATATACGGGAGCATCGGCTTCGGTGCGATGAGTTTCTTGAGGTCACTGGATTCGCCGGATGTGGATGCACGTGTCTCCATCCGGCCGGGCCAGAGGCGCTCCGCCAGATCGCGCTGGTGGAGGAAGAGGGCCCCTCATCCTGGAAATGAGGGGCCTTTTTTATTTGCGGGACGTGACGAGGTCACAGTTAGCTGGGAAGGTTGTAGTGGACGAGGGCCGCAGAGGCGAGATCGACCGTGACGAAGTCATCGGGCGTCTTGGAGGCGGGACCGTCAGATGCCGGGTGATACTCGATGCGCAGTTGCTGCGGGTTCACGAGAATCCGCAGATAGCCGTACTCCTTGTCGTCGTAGTTTTCGAACGTGACAGTATCGTTGCGTTCGGGCTGCGCAAAGACATTCATGAGCACTGGTGTTCGTATTGGAGCGCCGCGCGTGATGGTCTGCAGGCCGTGGCCCCCGTTGCCGCAGATGACGAATGGGATTTGCCGTGTGCCGATCGCGCGTGTGTAGCGTTGATAGTTGTGCGAGTGGCCGGACAGCACAGCGTGCGGCCAGACGCCGGTGCTGTCGCAGATGGCGTCGATCTCCTTGAGCATGACCATGCTGCCGGTGTGAGTGCCCTGCGCGTATGGCGGATGGTGAACTGCAATGATGACTGCCCCTTTGAACTTTTCTTTCTTGATACGAGTGAGCGCGGCGGTTAGGAAATCGAGCTGCACATCCGAGAGCTGCGGGAACTGCGGCTTGCCGGTTGAGGGATCCTTCGTGGAGGAGATGACGCCGGGGTTCTCGAGGATGTTGCTATAGATACCGAGGATGCGGACGAAGGGCGCCTCGAAAGTGAAGTAGACGCCGGGCTGGGTCATCGTGGTGCGCGATATGCCGACGGCGTCCGTGGAGTGCGTGAAGGCGGAACTGCAGAAGTTGGAGAGAAATGCGCTGAGTGACGGAGTGTTATCGCCGGCGGGCGGCGGCAACACGATGCCGTCATGGTTGCCAGGAATGGCAAAGATAGGCGCCGGATAGTCGCGATAGGCGTCGTAGAACTGGTCGTAGTAGTACTTGTGTTCGCCGAAGCTGTAGACGATGTCGCCAAGGTTATAGAAGAACTGCGGCTGGGTTGCGGTGGGTTCGTTTGCGAAGTCCGCAATGAGTTTGTCGACGACCTCGTTCTCCGTCTTGGGGCCCTGGGTTGCGCCGGTGTCACCGGCGCAGTGAAAGACGATGGTGCCCGCAGACTGAATTTTCTTTTCAGTGGTAGCGCCGGATCTGCCCAGTGCCTGCGCAAGAGTGAGGACGGGTTCAACTTCGGGAGCGACCCGGAAGGCCAGCGGGACGAACTTGCTGGCTTTGATGAGCGCATCCATCTCGTTGTACGCCGCGGTATCGGAGGCGTGCGGGACCTTGTATTCGGTCGGATCGGCAGTTAGAGCGGGCTCGGCGAAGACTGGATTGGAGACAACTGTGGCGGTGGGGCGCACAGCAGTTTCGGGACTCGCCGCAGCGGAGGTCTTCGACTGGGTTGGACTGCGGTGAGTGCGTGCAGTTTTCTTAGCGGCTTTGCGCTTGGCCATGTCGAGACTCCTCTGAACGGTGAAGCAGAGATAATGTCGCGACGCACGTGAGGAAGCGGCGGAGCGGCGCCTCGACGCAGCAAGCTTATACGGAGTCTGTAGCGAGCTGTGTTAAAAGTTCGAGAGCGCCGCGAGCTTTGAGGGCGGCGGCGGCGCGCTGGCCAAGCTCTTCGGGGGCGATGTCGCGCGGGGCGCGCTCGATGACGTGGGCGATTTGATCGCCATCGGGGCTGACAACCATCGCGTGCAGGTGCCAGGATTCGGCTTCCATTCCCTGAGCCTCGCTTGATTCTTTATGGCAGAAGGCGCCTAGTGGGAGGTTGCATCCGCCGCCGAGTGAGTTGAGGACTGCGCGTTCGGCGGTAGTGGCGAAGGCAACATCGGGACAGTTGAGCGCGGCGATGGCGGCGTGGATCGCAGTGTCTTGCGATGTGTGGGGACATCGGGTCTCGAGGGCGAGCGCGCCCTGGCCGGGTGCGGGACAAAGCTCGTCGATGGCGAAGCGCTGATGAACATGCTGGGCGCGGTTGAGGCGATCGAGGCCGGCGGCCGCGAGGACGAGTGCGTCGGCCTGGCCCTCCTGCCATTTGCGGAGGCGAGTGTCGACGTTTCCGCGGAGCTCAATGAAGCGGAGGTCAGGGCGCAGGGAGAGAAGCATGGCCTTGCGGCGCGGCGAGGTGGTGCCGATGCGCGCGCCCATA
>Ga0209169_10002282_pt1 | contig 11578 bp, 8 predicted proteins | sample HubBroMetageWRM4_FD_188346 | JGI IMG/M metagenome (GOLD analysis project Ga0209169, IMG submission 188346) | Warmed soil microbial communities from the Hubbard Brook experimental Forest, New Hampshire - Hubbard Brook CCASE Soil Metagenome WRM 4... | ecosystem: Environmental > Terrestrial > Soil...
GCAACAGAACGAGTCTGTCGGTGGAAGCGGCTCCAAAAGTGAGCACACCGGTCATGATCGAGAATGCTCCACTGACCGGGTCGGTGATGGTGATGGTTTGCGGTCCGTCGCTTTGGCCGGAAATCGCTGCCAGCATCTGGCTGGCGTTGGTCGCCAGCAGCGGAGCGCCAGCGGCGCCCACGCCTACGGTGAGACCCGGCGCAAAGCCGGTACCCTGCAGAACGACCGGGCCGCCCATGACTGGCACTCGCGGCGGGTTGACGGAGTCTCCATAGAGCACATGCGCGTGGTAGTGGAAATCGGGGCGGCCGTCGCCCCGCAGATCCGAGATGCCGATGATGAAACTGTTCGAAGTCACGACTTGAGTGTCGAGACGGCTCATGCCGAACGTGTCTGAATTGAATGGGACAGCGGTAAGCGCCGGCGGAGTAGTACCCAGAGGATCTCCCAATGTCCACATGCCAACCACCGGTGCGGCTTTCGATTCGCTGGGGACGCCGGTCTCATCCAGCGCGGTGACCGCTACGGACAGGGTGCGATTCGCCTTGGCGGTGATTGTGAAATAACCAACGTCGCCGTAGCCACTCAGCGAGCCGACCCAATCGCCGGGGGAAAGAACGGGTGCGGGCGCGCTCCAGGTCTCCGTCGCTGCCACGGGAGGTACAGGCTGCGCGCTCCCGGACATGAGAACGTCCTGTTCAACGTCACCCCCCGCTGCAACAGTCACAACGATAGTCTCCAAAGTTCCTGAGGGCGCGACTTGCGACGGGTCGTAGGGGCATACTCCGGCAGACCACAGAGGATCCAGAGCCGCGACCGCAAGCTGGTATTGGGCGCTGCTCGCGCCGTTTGGAATGGGTAAGCCTCCGAGATCGAAAAATCCTTCGAGGGTTCGATTACTCGATCCAAATTCGCTGTACAGATTTCCCAGAGGATCAGCCAGGCCGGTGATGGGATTGCCCGCGTTGCCGGTGAAGAGGAATCCGGAAACGGACGAAGCCCCGTACTGACCCGAGGGCTCACCGGTGGAGGGGTCGATCCAGCGTGCGACCACATTCACGCCCTGCATAGGCTGGGCGGCCCCTCCCAGCGCATTCACAAAATAAACCGACCCGTAAATGCGGGCGGTGGTTGCGGCCGGAGGCGAAGCGGGATAGAGACGGGAGAGCGCTGCCACATCATCGGGCGCGAGCTGGTAGGGATTCGCATAGCAGACCGTTATCGGGATGCAGCTCAGCGGGTCGAGGTAATGCATGACGGGAAACCCAGCGTAGTCAGCGGGTGTCGGGGGCGGGTCGCGGGTGATCACATTCAGATTCATCTGCGACCAACCCAGGCCGAGCACTCCGCCGAGCACGCGCACCAGCCGGTATTCCACGTCAGTGAGTTGCGAAGACTGCAGCGCGCATTGCCCGTTGATCACCACCAGAGCGTGGAGGAAATTGGCGGTGACGGCGAAACTGTCGACGCCGCCGTAGACCGCGTTCCAGAAGCATTGCGAAGTGGCACCGGCGCCCGCACCGAGCAGGGCATCCGTTACCGTGCCGTCGAAATCGTAGACGATGCCAACGGGAGTTTGCGTGGCGCTGGGACTGATGTCCGCGGGCCCGGTGACTACGCCGGCGGAGTCGACCGCGATGTTGCTGCCGTTCACGTCTTCGTCGAGCTCGCCCGCGCCGGTAACCGCGAGACCCACAGTGGACGACGAAGTCCACTGTGCGAAGGCGTCGGCGACCAGCACGTTAGCCGAGTTGTTCGGCAGGATCGGGCTGAGGTCTCCCTGATCGGTGTAATAGTTCACCCGGCCTAGCGACCAGGTAAGAGGCTGGCCCATGGTTGACGCGTTGAAGTAGCTGGAACCTGCCACATACTCAGGGCCGCCGGCACGAGCAAGCACGGCGAAGAGAACCACAATGGCCAGAGCTGTTGCCAGCCGGAAGAAGAATGCGCGCGCGGCCAGATTGTTCACGTTTTGTCTCATTCATCCCGCATGGAACGCCGAACCATGAACGCAAAGTCGGCATAAGAGACAACAGCTTTTCCCGCCAGGAGAGGATCCCCGGCAAAGGTTGTAACGTGCTGCCCGCTCATCACAACTTGGCCTTGGGCATCCATCGTGAATTTACCGAGAGCCCCGGCGACCGGACTGGTAAGGCCGAGCTTGCTTGGGGAATAAAGAAACAGTAAGACGCGCTCGCCGAGACGGTATCGTTCCCCGTCCGTCCAAAGGCCGGCCCACTCGTGGATCGTCAGATTCCGACCCCGGAATGTGCCGCGCATGGCATTTTCAACCTGGAAGGTGACGGTGGTGCAGGCTGGATTTGGCCGCAAGGGTGAGGCTGCATGTCCGATGAAGACAACGCGGCCGGCGAAAATGATCCCGGCGCTATGCACCAGTTGCCGGAATACGAGTTTCTGGAAGTCGCCGTTGCTGCGGCCTCCCGGGGAGCGCGGCGGCGGATCAGGCGGTCGAGGCATCCAGACCGGCGAAATCGGCACGGCGTAGCTGGCTGGCGGAGTTTTCGGGCCTGGTACAGGGGGCGAGAAAGAGGAGCGATGCGCGGCAGTGTCCTGTCCGCACAGAAGGATCGGCGCCAAGATCACCACGGTGAGGATCAGCGCGGTGAAGATCGTCCGAGTGAAGATCGTTCTAGTGAAGATCAGCGAGCAAGCGGCGAGCAGGCGCCGGCAACTTCTGGCCATAGCCATCCCTTAGGGAACGAATGTCTGCTCGGAGGAATCTGGGAAACCGACGTCAGCCTAATGCGTGCCTGCGAAGCGATGCAGTGACGGATGTCACCAAGAGCCTGTGGATTAAAGAGTCGTTCCCAATTCGGGCGGGCTGTGACGTTGATATTCTGCGGCGCTCAGGTTGGCCCCGGCAAGCAGCAGAAGTCCGGTCAGAAATGCCCAGAACATCAGACTCACGGAGAGCGCGAACGGCCCGTAGACTTCGGCGAAATTGAGCCAGGGCAGCGCCAGGATGTAGCCGTACTTCAGCGCCTCTGACAGCAATCCCATGATGATGGCCGTAGGCAGCACGGCGCGCGCCGGGACCTTGCCGTTAGGTAGTACCCAGTAAATGAGAAAGAAGATGGCGATGCTGGCGCCGATGGCAAAGACCTTCATAGCGAGGAATCCTGCGAGGCGTACCACAATCGGGGCGTGGCCGCGCAGCACGAATTCGAACGGCCGCACGACTCCTGCGGTCATTCCAATCGACAGCAGCGCCAGAACGCCACAAGCAAACGCCAGACCAAGCGAAACCAGCTGATTGCCCAGGTAAGAGCGGTTGTCAGGGATGCGCCAGATGCGGTTGAGCGCCACCTCGAGCGGCACGAATACTCCAGTCGAGGTTACCAGCAGGATGATCAGTGACACCACCTGCACCCGCTGCCGAGCGTCCACCATGGCGTTCAGGTTGCGGATAACGAATTCCTGACCCGCGGGAAGGTAATCGCGCAGCAGCTCGACCACCACGTCGTACATGACCCGCGAGTGAAAAACCCGCCGGATCAGCGTCATCAACAGGACGACGAAAGGGAAGAACGAGAGAATCGAGTTGGCGGCTACCGAGAAGGCGAAGGTGTGCACGTCGGTGCGCAGAAGGTATTTCGCGGTCGAAATCGCCATCCCTGAGAAGCGCGGCCGGGGCTGGTGCCGCGTGGGAGCCGGTGCGGCCTTTGCGGCTTGAGGAGCGGGAGCTGTGATTTGAGTAGGCACGGCGCTTGTCTAATCCTATCAAAGGGTTGCAGCCGGGTCAGCTTCTGCGGAGAACCAAGGTCGGGGGTCTGGCGTGCGGCATTTCTTATACCTTGTTAAAGATTTACATGTGACCCGCGGTTATTTTCATTAATTTTTCTTGCGAAACGATTTAATACTCCTTATTATCTGTGGCGCATGACCCGGTGAGAGTCGGGGAATGAATCGGTAAGGCAGGTTGATGTCTTGAGCAGGGCGGTTGAAATCAGCGCCGATGGTCCAGGGCTCCGGAAGTTCTCGCCGCATTTTCTTTACGCGCGGTGGAACTGAGGAGTCTTTTGCTTTGGGGCAATTTCTCCGGCACATATTTCTCTGACAGGAGACGCAACCGGGTTCGACTGGTTTTCTCGAGGGGGCGTTCCATCACTCGGAGCTACGACACGAGAACTCCAGGGAACTAATTCTTAGTGATCAATGATCAGGGGAAAGGAGTTTTTCTGTGAGAGAGAAGGGAACAGTAAAGTGGTTCAACGGGGCGAAGGGATATGGTTTCATCCAGCGCTCCACGGGAGAGGACGTTTTCGTGCATTTCTCCGCCATCCAGGAGAACGGCTACCGCTCGCTGAACGAGGGTGAGACCGTGGAGTTTGATCTGCTCAAAGGCCCCAAAGGCTTTCAGGCGGGCAACGTCGTCCGCGCTTAGATCCGCCGCTACTCGGTCACAGACCCTCCCGCTCCAGCGGGAGGGTTTCTTCTTGGACCCCAGCCCGCCCTGCTTGTCATCCTGAGGGGGGGCTGGCCCATCTTTTCCAGGCGCCGTATTTAACTAAGGCTGCCCCAGCTTTGCTGGTTTTGCAAAGCTGGGCACCACGGACCTCAACACTCGATCTTCAACTTTTCCACAACCACCATGTGACATCTAACCTTGCCCCCAAAATTCAAATCAGCGATGATGGTCGAGGCCATGACGGTTCGCTACACAGCGACTCGCCACGCGCTAAGTCCTTTGTTTCACGGATTTTAGTATCTAAGTTCTTTGACATCCGGATTTTGCGGGGAATTTCGTGCTAACTCGATGATTCCGTTAGACCCCAGGGGGGAGGGGGTATCGCGAGATAAGGCGAAAAACGAGCCCCAACTCAAGCCCTTCAGCGAGCGCACGCAAGAATATTTCGCGGCACAAATCCACATAGCACCGGCAACGTGCAGAGGTCCTTCCTCGAGAGTCCCCGGCCTCGCCGGGAACTCCACTTCGTCAGGATGACAAGCGGCGGAGGCGAAGGGGATGCTTCACCGTACTTCCAGCGACACCAAATCGCCGTCGGACATTCCGCGGGCCTTGTAATTCACCGAGACCGCGCGGTTATTCCATTCGCAGGAGAAGGCGTCGGCCCCGATGAGCAGCACTGACTTGTAGTCCGCGGTGCGCAGCTTGAGAACTGCGCTGCCGGAGCTCACGGTAAGAACGGCCGCCGGGGACTGGGAGCAATCCACATCGACCAGCTTGCCCTCGAGGAACTTCGTAGGCCGTTTGTCCGCTGTGCCGGATTGCGCCGTCTGCTCGGTGGCGGCGCGCTTGGCTGCGTCCTGCTCCAGCACATCGAACGGGGAACTTGGCTTGGAGAGTTTGCTGGCCGCGGCGGCGGTCGCGGGTGAGACTCCGTATTTCTGCTCGTTGGCAAGCTGCGCCAGCTGTTGGCCAGCCGCGGCGGCGACCTGCGGATTGCTGCTGGTCTTCAAGAGTTCCAGCAAGGCTTGCGCAGCAACCCACTTTTTGTCGGAGACGTAAATTTCCGCCATATGGTAAACGTACAGCTGGTTCCGCGGGCTGAGTTGGATGGCGGCGCGCTCGGCCTGCATGGCGCCTGCCGGCCCACCGCCTTCGCGGCGCGCACTGGCCATCAAGTCATAGGCGTCGGCGAATTCGGGATACCATTCGAGCACCGCGCGCAGGTCCTGCATCATGTTGGGCAGCCCCTGAATGTCGGTGTGTTTGGCCTGCGCCATGCGGTATTTCAGCACCGAGAAGTAGTAGCGGATCCACATATCGCTACGGTTGAGCGCCGCAGCGTTACCCAGTTCTTCGGCAGCGTCTTCAAACTCGCTGTGCTGCAGGTGGTCCCAGGCAAGGGCGCGATGGGCAACCTCATTACCGGGGACTGCGACGGGTAGAGCCGCGCTGTCCTCGCCTTTTTCGCTCTCATTCTTATTTTCTTTTTTCTCGTTGGCCTTCCTGACCTGGGTTGGGCTGGGAGCCGTGGCCAGCGTCTGCAATTCCTGCAGCGCGGCGTTGTGGCGATCGGGAATTCTGATCTTCACTTCATCTACTGTGGCGCGCGCATCCGCTTCGGGGAGAAACTTGGATGTGATCGCGCTGTCACTTGGCCCTACGATCTCAGGCACTTCGTAGACCTGCGGCATGTAGGCATGGGAACCCGGTTGCCTCGAAGCGTCCAGCGCCTGGAACAAAGGTGTGAGCGAATGAAAGTAATCTTTCACCTCCTGGTCGAACTGCTCGGGAGACATGCCATAGGCCTTCTGCACCGCTTGTTCCACAGGGACGTGCTGGTTCTCGACCAGGTCAAAATAGGTTCCTGTCTGCGGCAGTTTTTTATCATGAAGCAGGTAATGCATCGTCATCCAGGATTGGGCGTAGAAGAGCGTGTGGTGCGTGCTTTCGGTGTAGGTTGCATTGTCGGGCTTCGTGGTGAGCAGGTCGGGAAGCGCGAGCCAGGACTGGCCGCCATTTTGTCCGCCGAGAAGTTCGGTGAGGGACTTCGATGGATTGGCACTCGTGGTGGCAGAACGCAGTTCTGGGTCACCACCGATCTCGTACTTTCTGTCGTCGACGCGGATGGAACCGAAATATTCGGCAAGGCCTTCGTCGAACCATGCCTGGACTTCAGGATAGTTGTAGTTGAGCAGCAGCTGGGCGAAGTCGTGGGCGACGGCGCGCCAGGATTCCTCCTCGGCCAGGTTCAGCACGATAAAGTTCTGGTCTTCTCCGGGCAGGAAAAAGCCGGGAACGTCGATGGGCTGAGAGTCGATGGCTTGACCGTTGATCGGCTGACCATGGCGCAGCGGCGCCGTCTGGTAATAGTCCTTGTCGTTCTTGAAAGCGATAATCGTCAGCGGCAGCGGCTCGTGGAGGCGCTCCTTCATCAGCAGGACAGCGAAGACCGCCCGCATCTGCTCGAAGCGCACGGCAACTTCTTTGCCTTTTCTATCTCCCGCGTCGGTGATGACGGTGAAGTGCGTGGAGTGGATCTCAAGCCACGGCGACGGCTCGGCAGCGCGGGAGGCGAGACTCAAAAGGAGCACGCAACCTGCCAGAAGAACGCGAACGGAAGTGCTAAGAGAGCGGGACATGCGCACGCCTGCGGAGAGCGGAGAGAGAAATGCGACTACAGGTAAATGCTAACACGATGGCCGCCTCGGCCGTGCTGGAACTCTTCCGAATGACCCGGAACCAGTCTCCGGCCATCAGTCTCCCACGCGAAGGATCATCACTTCTGTGGACTTGATCAGCGCGACCGCGGTCTGGCCGGCCTTGAGGTGCATTTCACGCGCTGAGGTTGCGGTGATGATGGAAGTAATTTGCTGCTCTCCAATAGAAATCTTTACTTCGGCCATGAGGCCGCTGATGCGGACCTGGTCAATACGGCCTACCAGTTGATTGCGCCCGCTTACGCGGCGCGCCGCCTGAGTTCGTTCCGCAACTGTTTTCCCTCGGGTTCGGAAGAGGAGCCTATCGAGTTCACTTTGCGGGATACGGTGATGTCCGCCAGCGGTCGGGACGCTGCGGATCTTCTTCTTGTAAATCCACTGCTTGATGGTGGGGAAACTGATTCCCAGTTGCAGAGCCGCGTCGCGGAGCTTTAGTAACAAGTCATTCTTGCGTCCGGACTTGCGGTTCTTCGGCATCGGAACGAAATCCTACAGTCAACACGGAGGACGGTCAACATCACGCCTTCCTAATTCAAGTTGCGAGGCAAGTGCATATATCCGTATCGAGTTGGACATGGAAACGATAGTTCATATACACTTCCTAATTCTTCGTTCAAATCACTAACGTTGGAGGCCCTCGTGCGTAAGATTGTTCTGCTGTTCACCGCCGTGGTTATCATTATTTCATCGACGTTATCCTCGGCACAGGACCGCGACCCGTGCACGAGCGGCCATGAGTTCGCCACCACTGATTGCGCGCTGACCTGGCACGGCATCACCGTGTACGGTGCGTATGACGTCGGTCTTGGCTATGTCACCCACGGCTTGCCGGAGAACGGCTATAACTATGAAGGCGAGTCTTTGGTGAACCGAAACGGCTATCAACATCGATTCCTCGTCGCGCCGAACAACCTGCAGCAGACGGGTCTGGGCATCAGAGGCAAGGCAGAGTTTCGGCCTGGATGGTCCGTTGTGTTCAACGCTTCAACTGGCATCAATCCGCAGTCCGGCCTGCTCGCAAACGCATCAAAGACTGACATCATCAATAACGGCCTTCCCCGGAGCAGCTATTCGATAGCCATCGACGGCGCGCGCGCGGGCCAACCCTTCAATGACGAATACTATGGCGGTGTATCGTCGGCGCATTTCGGCACGCTGACCTTCGGCCGTCAGCGCTCGCTCGGCACGGATGCGATGCTGCTCTACGATCCGGCTGGCGGCAGCTATGCCTTTTCCTACATCGGGTACAACGGCACGATGGCCGGCGGCGGCGACACCGAGAACAGCCGTTGGGATGACGCCGTGAAGTATCGCATCACTTATGGCCCGGTCCATTTCGGCGCGATGTACAAATTCGCCAGTGGTTCTGCCGGCTGCTACACGAACGCCACAATCTGGAGTGCCACAAGTTGTACGCCGGAACAGGCGCATAACAACGCCTATGGATTCGACCTCGGTGGGGAGTACGGCAAGTTCTCCGCCGACATCGTCCCCCAGCATTACAACCAGGCGATCAGCGTGTTGAACCCCTTGCTGGGGCCCCAGAGTCAGGCCGGGGGGCAGGCATTTCAGTCGACCACCGACAGTATCAATACCAACCCCATCAACGGGGGGCCCGGCTTGGGCCCCAATCTGATCGACCCGAACGACACGGTCTACGGCATCGTGACTGACAACTACGCAGTCATGTTTGCGGCCAAGTATGCGCGGGACCCGTTCAAGTTTTTTGCCGGGTATGAATACATCTGGCAAAACAATCCGAAGAACCCGTTGGGCGTTGGCGCCGAGGACCAGGGCGGTTACATCATGAGCGGGGTTGAAGACAACAATCTGGATACCGAGAAGCTAGTGAATATCTGGTGGACGGGTGTGAAGTACACCTACCTCAGCAAAACCGACTTTACTTTCTCCTGGTATCAACAACGGCAGAACGACTTCCGTCTTCCTCCGGCCTGCTCGCCCGCAGCCGGCTTCCGCGCTTCCTGCGCGGGCACCCTTAACGAGGGGTCGTTCTATGTGGATCATCACTTCACCAAGCGCTTCGACGGTTTTGTCGGAGTTGCGTATTCCTGGGTGAGCGGCGGTCTCGCGATCGCCATTCCTCATGGCCCCGGCGTTCCGTATAACTACAACAACAACTGTGCTCCGACAATCGGTGGCCGCTTCAGCTTCTGATAGCTCGTGCGGCGCGGGCTGCTGACAGCGGCGCGCGTCCGCGCTATTCTTCCAGAATGCGCAAGCGAAATGTGAATGTCGGCTTGATCCTTGCCGCGTTGTTTGCCCCCTTTGTGCTTTTGGCCCAGCAGGCGACGACCACGCCTGAAATCATCCGCGTGAGCGATCAATCCGGAGCTGCTGTCGCGCACGCGCAGATCCGGCTTATGCCGTCTTTGGGCCTGACTTCTCCAGATCGGGTTCCGGCCAAACTCGAAACCGACGACCACGGGCAGTGCGCGATCAATCTGAAAGCTGGCGGGTACACCCTTGCTGTTTCCGCGCAGGGATTCAAGACCTGGGCTGAGAGCATCTATATCGCGACCTCAGTAGGACAACCGAGCGCCACCCAAATCGTCCCCGTGCTCTTGCAGATCGGCGCGTCCAGTTCCCCCACTCCCGTTTATCCACGGGATTCGCTTGTGCTGTCCGCTGACCCAGGCCATGCCTCTGTGGTGTTTTCGCCCTCGGACTTTCAGGCCCTGCCACAGATCACCGTCACCGTACACAACGGGCATACGAACGCCGATGAAGCCTATTCCGGAGTTCCGCTCGCTTCGTTGTTGGCTAAGGTGAACGCACCTCTCGGCAAGGAACTTCACGGAGAAGCGATGACCGGCTACGTCGTCGCTACTGGTTCCGACGGATATTCTGTCGTGCTTTCGCTGGCCGAAGTCGATCCAGAATTTCACGCGGGTCAGGTGTTGGTGGCCGACGCGCGCGACGGCAAGCCTCTTGAGAAAAACGGACCGTTTCAGTTGATTGTCTCCGATGATAAACGCCCCGCGCGGTGGGTGCACAATCTGGTTTCGATAACGCTCAAGAGGTGAAGGTAATGAGAAAGATAAAGATATGGATCTTCGCAAATATCTGTTTGGTATTTCTATCTGTGGCGGCCCTGGCGCAAGAGGCGCCGCGTGCAGAAGTTTTCGGAGGATACCAGCTCGTCGATTCCTATGGCGATCAGGGCGAAACCGGTTCTACCAGCTTTGTGCTCAACGGGTGGAACGCTTCGGTAAGCGGGTATTACAACCGCTATTTTGGCCTCACTGTGGACGTCGCCGGGAGCTATGCGACGCCAACAGTGGTCCTTCCGCCGGTCGGAGGCATTCCTGTCAGCACTCACCTTTATACCTTCACGGGCGGGCCAGTTATACGCATAGCCAATCCGAGCAGATACCAGCCTTTCATCCATGCGCTGTTTGGCGAAGCTCATGTTTTAGGTTCGGCGAGCATTGCCAGAGCGGGGGGATCGGTTTCAGGGTCGAACAACGGATTCGCGGTCGCGCTCGGCGGTGGATTGGACATCAAGGTGTCGCCGCTAATTGGAATCCGTCCGGTGCAACTGGATTTTCTGCAGACTCACGTCGGCGGGAGCACCGAAAATAACATCCGTTATTCGGCGGGTGTCGTGCTGCGATTCTGAGCGGCGGCAGTGTTTAGTGCGGGCGGGAAAATGCTGCGACTCTTAGTCCCCGCTGGCGTGGCGATGCGTGGGCACCAGAACAAGACGCGGGCGCTCCTCGGTGGCGCGAGGCACTTGCTGCGAGCCTCGGCCGAAGGCATTCAGGATGACGATGACTGCGGTATACGCGGCTAGAACGCCAATTCCAACGGATGCGATTACCGTGAGGCACAGAATCAGAGGCATGAAGAACGAAATCAAGATCCACCCTTTATTTTGGCTGCGGTAATTGCGCAGTATTCAGATGCCACAGGCTCCAGTTTCGTATACGCGGCTTCTTCAATCTACCTGCGTTGACGCTCACCGCTATTGACGATTAAGATACGGAGTAGAGCTGTGCATTCCTAATGTCGAACATGTCTGTAGAACTGTCGACATTACGGAAGGGCAATCCACCCCAGACTAAATGGCTATTACCAAGATTTCGGTGCGCGGGGCGCGCCAGCATAACCTCAAAAACATCGACGTTGAGATTCCGCGTAACACCCTGACGGTGGTTACCGGGCTGAGCGGTTCGGGCAAGTCTTCGCTGGCTTTTGACACGATTTATGCTGAGGGCCAGCGCCGCTACGTAGAGACTTTGTCGACCTACGCGCGGCAGTTTCTGGACCAGATGGAGCGCCCGGATGTTGATGCAATTGATGGACTTAGCCCATCCATCTCGATTGAGCAAAAGACCACCAGCCGCAGCCCGCGCTCGACCGTTGGAACCATCACCGAGATCTACGACTATCTTCGCCTGCTATTCGC
>Ga0209169_10002284_pt1 | contig 11570 bp, 8 predicted proteins | sample HubBroMetageWRM4_FD_188346 | JGI IMG/M metagenome (GOLD analysis project Ga0209169, IMG submission 188346) | Warmed soil microbial communities from the Hubbard Brook experimental Forest, New Hampshire - Hubbard Brook CCASE Soil Metagenome WRM 4... | ecosystem: Environmental > Terrestrial > Soil...
ATAATTATCGGAAAGCTTAACCGTCGGCCGTCCATCCACCTCAGTCAGCTTGCACACCAGGCTCACTGGGTTGAACCCATCCCCGCCGCGCGGATCGCAATTGCGAAAGTCATTCGTTAGAAACGTCCCCCAGCCCGCGCTGAACCGAATCCTGCGCTCCGTAATCCACTTCGTCTCATCCTCAAAGTCGCTGGCCTTGTGAAAATCCGCCGGAGTGGCTCCATTCAGCAACCGCCCTCCAAAGTAAGCGTGCAACCCCAGGATCTGCTCCACATCCAGCGCGTCGGACGCAATCAGCCGTTTCTGCCGCGGATCGCGCCCCTGCTTTTCCAGCCACGCAATGTACTCGTCCCCCGCGACGTATGGGTCCTTCGAATCGATGCGCTGTCCCGTCCAGTTCCCCACCCACGCCGGTGCGTCCTCCAGAAACTGCGTCGTCCCAAACGTGTCCGGAAGCAAAATCAGCAACTCGCCTTGATAGCTCTGCTGCCACAATTCCAAAATCCTGTATTGCGCCGAGCGCAGCTCATTGTCATCCTCAGCCAGCGCCGCCAGCGCCATGGGCAGCTCATGCGCATTGGTGCCAATGGCCTCCAAATCGTGCTTGTACGCAAGATAGGTGTTCGAGCTGCCCGCAAAATTCGCGCCCAGCACGTCACTCATCGCCTTCACCACATATTCCTGCCACAGAAAGCTATGCCGCCGCCGCGTGCCAAAGTCGCTCACGCTCAACCGCGGAACCCCGCGCAGCCGTTCCATCTTCTCCCACAGCCGCGTCTTGGCCCGCGCATAGAGCACGTCCAGTTCGAACTCGCTCAACTGCTTCAGGCTGGCCCGCGTCTTCAGTTCATCAATGGCCGAGAGCGCGTAGATCTCCCACAGCGTCGTCTCCGTCCATAGCCCGTGAAAGCGCAGAGAAATCTGCCCATCCTCCACCGTCAATTCGAAATCGGAAAGCCGAAAATCTTTGTCGAGCCACTCCAGAAATCCCGGCTCGAATATACCTCGACGTCCATAAAACGTGTTGCCCGCCAGCCAGATCAGTTCCGACTTGTGAAAGCGGACCCGGCGCGTCTCTTCAAGCTGCTCGCGCAACTCCTCTACGCCGATCAGCTCGCCCAGCTTCACCGACGTCGTTCGGTTCACCAGCGTGAATGCGGTCTGAGTTTTGGGGAAATTCTTCCAGATAAACTGCAGCATCAGCAGCTTGTAGAAGTCCGTATCCAGCAGCGAGCGCGTGATCGGGTCGAGTTCCCAGTTGTGGTCATGCGCGCGCCTGGCGATATTGACAATCACGATGCATCAACTTTACCGCAGCCGCCTGCATGCACAACTCAAGGCGTCGCCGCCGCCGGCGCAGGATAGGCCCGCTCCACCGCGGACTTCAGTTGCTGGATAAGGATCACCGACGGACCGTCAAGGCCCCCGGCCAACTCCCGCGTCCAGATCGGACCCTTGCGTTTGCCGTCGGTCGTCATCGTATAAATCTGCAGCCGGTCTCCCTCCGTGCCCATCTGTGCCGCAGGGCCCATGCTGTCGGTATCGCCAGGCTGGCCGGGAGCCCGCACCGGCGCTTGCCCAATCGGCACTCGCTGCGTTGTGGGCAGTCCCGACGAAGAGTCAACGCCGCCGCCCCGTGCCTTGCGCACAACCAGAATCAGATCGGCCTGCTCAGCGTGTACGGCAAGCGTGTACCGATGCCAGCTTTGCAGAGCGTCCTGCACGTCTTCGATAGCCTTGCGATCCGCCGCGGAGACACCGGGCTTCGAGTAGTCACCGTCGACCGATTCCACATAAACCGCATGTGCCGTCGAAAAAACCTCGGGCACATCGCTCTTCTTCTTTTCCGCAAACGCGAGCGATGGAATCAAAACCGCCAGCAGCAGAATCGCCTTCAAGTTTTTCATCGCTTACTCCGATGGTTGCATTGCCAGATGCGCCCCGCACGACCGCCTTACCACCAGCGTCGTCGGCACCGTTACATCGCGCACCGGCAGCTCCGGATGCTCGATCCGTTCCAGCATCGTGGCCATCGCCGCCATGCCGATCCCCGCGCAATCCTGGTGAATCGTCGTCAGCGGCACCGGCAGCAGGCTGGCGTATTTCACATCGTCCATACCCACAATGCGCACCTCTTCCGGAATCCGCACTCCAAAACCGATCAGCGTCTGCATCAGCCTTGCCGCCGACAGGTCGTTGTGGCAGACAATCGCCTCCGGCCGCAGCGTGTCGAGCAGTCGCCGCACCAGCGCTTCGTCCTGCGGGCTGCCGCGCCACGCCGGGTCCTGCTCCGGCACAATCGAGAACTTGCGCAGCGCCTCGTGAAACCCGGCAATGCGCGCATCCACCGTACACGCCGCATTGGCCTCGCCCAGAAACGCCAACCGCCGCACTCCCAGCCGCAGCAGATGCGTCGTCACCATGAACCCCGCGCGCCGGTTGTCCACGCCCACCAGGTCGTGCGCCGAGCGCTCCGGATAAGGCATATAGCAGCGGTCCAGAAGCACAACTGGAATCTGCGCCCGCTCCAGGTCCCGCACAATGCGCCGGTTCGCCGCGTCCTTGTCGCCGCTCAACTCCAGCGGAGCAAAAAAAACTCCGGCCACATTTTGTCGGATGAACGAGCTCAGCATCTGCTCGGCCTCGCGCGCCATCTCGCCCACTGAAGTTGACGCATTCCCCCACAACAGCGCATCGGGCCGTGCAAAGGCCGAGCGCATCATCCCGCGGCAGATCGGCTCAAAAATCTCCGTCAGGCCAAGCTCCGGAATCAGCAGCCCAAACGTCCGGCCCTCGGCCAGGTGCGGAGCCAGCACATGCGTCCCCGCTCCCGGTCGCCGCGTCACCAGCCCCATCCGCTGCAGGTCCAGAACCGCCTTCGCCACAGTGATGCGCGAAGCGTCGAACAGCTTTCCCAGCTCCGCTTCGCTCGGCAGCCGGTCGCCCGCCTTCAAAGCTCCGGATTGAATATGTCCATGAAGATAGTCAAAAACCCGCCTGTACTTGGCCGTCGTCTGCGCCGGAACCTGGTCCGGCGGAGGCGCCAATTTAATCGCTGTTTTGCGCGGTCCTGCCATCCGCTTCCCTTTCCGGCCCTGCAATTTGGTGGTCCCGGAAATCGCGTGGTCCGTCGAATTCCACTCCGGTCAACGGCCATTTGGCTGGGTCCAGATTCTATCCAGGCTGCGGTCGACAGCATTTCCGAGAATGCTTGCGGTCCGGGGATGGACCAATTCTCCGCCAGGCAAAACATTAAAGCATTCCCTCAGGATTTGTCGATGCAATTCTTTCCGCAACCGGTGGAAAATGCACTCCCGTGTACCGATGATTTTCCCTGGCGAGTCTCTTACTCGAAGGCTCGCTTCGATTGCATTGAAATTAGTGTAACTATCGTGAATTATGGAGGTTGAGACAAGAATTCCGGGGGTAACTTCCAGATTAAACCTGAAGATCGCCCACTTGTTCCGTCCGGAGAACCCCGTCTGCCGCCGGCAATCTTTGTCTTTTCAATCCGCCGTAAGGGCGCAGCTCACCGGAGCACGCCGGACTCCGGCCGTGCCGCCTCAGCTCCCAATCTCCGCTGCGATCCCGTCGCGCACCGCATCCGGCAACGGCGGCATGGCCCCCGACTGCGAAGCCACCCATCCGCCCCAACGGTTCCCTGCCTCGTTCAGCGTCGCAAGCCCCGCACCGAGCAGCAGGTAGTGTGTCAGCGCCGCCGTAAACGCGTCCCCCGCGCCAATCGTATCCGCAACCTTCACCGCAAGCCCGGGATGCTCGTGCCACGCGTCGCGCGTCACCAGCAGGCTGCCTTGGCCGCCCCGCGTAATCGCCACCATCTGCAGCGTCGGAAACTCGTTCAACAGCCGCGCCGCCCCCAGCCGTTCCGATTCCGCTCGCGCTGAACCCTGTTCAACCCCACCCTCTGCCGCCAGCCCCAGCAGAGCCAACACCTGCGGAACCTCCGCGTCGTTCATCTTCATCACCGTCGCAAGTTCCAGCGATTCCTGGATCACTTCGCCGGAATAAAAAGGCGCGCGCAGGTTCACGTCGAAGACCCGCACGCACTTCGACGAAGTTTGCGCCGCCAGTGTCTGCAGCGTCTGCCGCGCATCGTGATTGCGCTGCGCCAGCGAGCCGAAACAGATCGCGTCTGCCCTCTCCGCCAGCCGCACCCATTCGTCCGTGAGTTCGAGAAAATCCCATGCCGCCGGCTGGTGAATCGTGTACTGCGGCTGCCCCTCCTCGAAGCGAACCGTCACGCGACCGGTTTCGTGCGCCGCATCCGTCTCCACAAAACTCGTGTCCACCGGCAGCGGCTCCAACTGCTCAAGCGCCCTGCGTCCCAGGTCGTCGCGGCCAATCCGGCTCAGCAGCACGGCGTGATTACCCAGGCGCCCGGCCATCACGCTAAAGTTGGCCGGCGCGCCGCCCAGCCGCGGACCCTCCGGCAGCACGTCCCACAACAACTCGCCCAATCCAAGAATCAGTTGCGGTTCCATCAAACCCGTACTCCATCGGCCAGTGAATCTTCCTGCGCCGCAAAGTTTCTTGTCAATTGTCAATCCAATCGAATGAAAAGATTTCCCGAATTGCACTTCCTTCCATCAAGCCCGCCCAGTCAAATCCCGCCCATAAGCCTTCCAATCCCTATTCCCTATTCCCTAGCCCCTAGTCCCTCAGTCCCCCGTTCCACCTCCACATCGAGCAATCCTCCCAATTCGACGACGCGTACTCGCCCTCCGGCTGGTTGGCCATGATCCTGTGATCGGCAATCGCATCCGCCTTCGACCGTCGCACTTTGCCAATGAAAAGACGCATCCAACCCCGCGCACTTTCCAGCACCGCTTCCTGCTCGTTGTTGATGTAAAGAATATCCAATGCACGCGAACGGGCGCCCGGCGCCTCACGCCAGCTCTTCAACAGCCTGCGCAGCACCACGGCCCCAAACGGGTTGAACAGAAACACTAGCACCGGCCCATCGGGCAGCGGGAATTCGATTGCGTCTGCCTCAACCATCCGTATCGGCGCACACTCCCGCCCCTCATCTCGCCATCGCTGCACGTTCTTTCGTGCAATCGACGCCAGCTTCGGATGCAACTCCACGCCCACGACAGCCTTGAATCCAAGCTCCGAAGCCAGCAGCACCGCGCGTCCCATCCCCGCACCCAGATCCACAAACGTCGTCTCCCTCATCGCCGCTGCTGGCCTGCTCTTGCGCCAACGCCTCACCAGCGATTGCAGCACCGAAGGCGCCACCCCGTAGTAAGCCGTTGCGTGCCGGTCATGCCGGTGCCCGCTCTTCAGGTGCCTGCCCGCAACCAGTCCGCTGGTATTCACGCCAAATTCAACATCGAACGGGTGCCGCGTGAAACCATCCTGCACAGAAAGCCCCGGCAGCAATCGCCTTGCCGCCTCGTTCTTTTTCCCCTCTGCAGCTTTCACGGATTGAACCTTACCATAGATCGCCGAGCCTGCCAGCCCAGCCCCACTTCAACCTCATGGAGAGCCTCGAACGTCTGCCCGCCCTCATCGCCCGCCAACTTGCCAATTCCCGCGAAGCGGGTGCTAGCTCGCCGCAATTGTTTCAACCTGCTCGCACTTCCTGAAGCAGCAATAAACTCTCCGCATCCTGGTTGCCTCAACCCCACCCAACCGCATACCTTGTTGCTATGCAGAAAAGGTCTTCGATGAGAGCACACGCCGCTACACTGATACTCTGCGCAATCCTCGTCTCTCTCGCTGCCGCGCAGGAAAATTCCCGCGCGCCAATCCCCGACGTCACCATCGCCCCGCGCTCCAGCGCCGTCGTCAGCGACCACATCGTCGATCCCGCCAAAGAGCCGGCCGTCTCACCGCAGGAAAAGCTCCGCCTCGTCCGCAGTCACATCAAATACGTCTTCGTTCTCTTCCAGGAAAACCGCTCCTTCGATTTCTATTTCGGCAGCTATCCCGGCGCCGACGGAATTTACGCCGGCCCCGAAGGCCCGTACCCCACCGGCCAGGTCCCCGGCTACACCCAGCTCATCGTCAACACCGACGGCACCCTCGGTACGATTTCGCCCTTTCGAATTCCGGCAGCAGTAAAAGACAACACGGGCAAGATCCTGCCCATCTATCCCGCCGACATTGCCTCCGTCAATCACTCGCATGTTGCCATCGCCCGCAAAATTGCGCTCGATTCCAACGGCGTCGCGCAAAACTCCGAGTACGCGCTCACCGAAGAAGGCGTGACGTTGAAAGACGGCGTACCCTCCAAAGCCCCAACTCTCGAACGCAAGCAATTCGGCGAGCTGGTCATGTCTCACGTCGATTGCGACACCGCGCCCTTACTCTGGCGCTACGCGGACCGCTTCACCCTCTTCGATCACTTCATGGACACCATCATCGGCCCATCCACGCCCAACGCCATCGCCATGATCTCCGGCCAAAGCGGCGAGACCCAGTGGATGCTCCATCCGGACGCATCAACAACCGGCGGCCAGGGCGGCAGCGCCATTGTCCCGCTCACCTCCGATCCGCAGCCCTACTGGGGTTCGCCGCTCGACACCGCCGGACGCTCGCATCAGCCGCAGGCCACGCAGCCCTTCGGCGGAGTTTCAAAAAATCTCACCTTCGCCAGTCTCCCGCTCTCCTTCATGGGCGACACCATCAAAGAAACAACGGCATCGGATTACGATCCCGCCTTCGATCTCCCCGATGTCGCCAACGACATCGAAAAAATCGCCGGCCACGGTGTGAAAGCCGTCAACTGGGGATGGTTTCAGCAAGGCTACGATCATGAAATCAACGACGCCTCATGGAAGGCTTCGCACGAAGGCTACGTCGCTCACCACAACGCCCCGCAGTATTTCGGCTACATCGCCAACAATTCCCAGGCCAGCACACACCTGCATGGGCTCACAGAATTCTTCCAGGCCATCGCGCAAAAGCAGTTGCCCTCGTCAGGCGTTTTTTATGTGCGAGGCGGTTACGGCAACATTCGCAACTGGAAGCCGCAGGACCCCAATTACAAATTGATGGATGTCTTCAGCGGCAACGACGATCATCCCGGCTACTCCGACACGCAAATCAGCGAAGGCCTTCTCGCCGAGGAGATCAACGCCATCGCCGCCAGCCCCTACTGGCCCGAGTCCGCCATCATCATCACCTACGACGAGTCCGACGGCCTCTACGACCACGCCCAGCCGCGCGTCCGCTCCCACGACGCCAACGGCCTGCCGCTCGAGCAGGGTCCGCGCATTCCCGCCATCGTCATCTCGCCTTACTCCGTCGCGCACGGCGTCTCACATGTTCCCAGCGAACACAGCTCCATCATCAAATTCGTCGACGAACTCTTCGATCTGATTCCGCTCGCCGATCTTCCCGACGAATTGCACGCCCGCCAGATCGCCGCCGAGAAATTCGGCCAGCCCAATCTAGGCCCCGCCGACGATCTCGTTCCCTACGTCGGCGACATGACCTCCGCCTTCGACACCCTGCGTCTCGAAGGAAAAGCCGCGCCGCTCAGCGCCGAATACGCCGAAATTCCGGAGTCGGAGATCAACAGCTTTCCACACGCCGATGGCAAAGGCTGCCACGCGCTCGGCATCACACCCACCGACTGGTCGCCCGAAACACACATGCCCGACTACAAGAAGTATCCCGTCCCCGAAGACTTCAACCCCCGCCCCGACACCACCCCCGGCATCCCCACCTCCGGCAACTGGACGCCCTAGTGCGGGCCGAATAAGTCAGCTTTGAAAGGGCACGACTTCAGTCGTGCCGCAAACACGTCAACCATGAGCGTGGGCTTCAGCCCCTGAGGGATGTCCTGAATGCGTCGCGCAACATTGATGCAATTCGTTCGACTACGCAAATTCGCACGGGTCGCCGCTCTTACAATCCCCGTGCTCATCGCTTGCGCTGTTTCCCGCGCAACCGATCTCTCCACAACCCTCGCCCACATCCGCTCCGCCAACGTCCTCCGCTGTGGCGTCGACATCGAAGAAGCCGAATACTCCACCTCAGACGACCACGGCGACCGTGCAGCCTTCGACGCCGATCTCTGCCGCGCCGTCGCCGTTGCCGTCCTCGGCAGCAAAGCTCAAATCGCCATCACCAACTATCCCGACGACGCAGCCGCAATGGCCGCCCTCCGCTCCAGCCAAGTCGATCTCATCCCCACGCTCACCGACGACTTCACCCACCAGGCCGGAACTCACCTCGCCTTCACCCGCCCCGTCCTCTGGGACGGCGTCGGCTTTCTCACGCCCTCCGCGAGCACCATCAAACGCGCAAATCAATTAACCGGCCAAAAAATCTGCTTCCTCGTCGAAACCACCGTGGAAGAAAGCCTCCGCGCCTGGTTCGCTCGCAAGCATTTGAATTTTGTCCCGTTTCCTTTTCAGGAAGAAGGTGAAATGCAAGCCGCCTTCGCCACCGGAAACTGCGCCGCCCTCGCCGGCGACCGCACCCGCCTTGCGCAAACCCGCGCAGCCATGGCCAGTCACGGCAAACCCACTCGCCTGCTGCCTGAAACCATCTCAAAGGATCCGCTCGCCGCAGCCGTCCGCGACGACGACCTTCAATGGATCTCAATCGTGAACTGGGTGATGGAATCGCTTGTCCAGGCCGAAGAAAGCGGCGTCACTGTGACAAACGCACACCAACTCGCCACAGTTGCCTCGGCCGATAAAAACCCGCAGCGCCGCTTTCTCCTCGGCGGATCTCACCAGATTGGCACTGCGCTAGGCCTAGACAACGATTGGGTTGCTGAAGTGATCGAATCCACCGGCAACTACGGTGAAATCTACGACCGCGATCTCGGCGCAAAATCGCCGATGAACCTGCCCCGCGGCGAAAGCAGGCTCTCAACCAACGGCGGCCTCATGATCGCATTACCGCCAAAATGACTCGTGCCTTCAGGCAGCCGGACCCACCCACGAAAATCTGTGCCCCATCCATTCCGCAGCCTCATCGCGGAATGGGTGGGAAACCACGATCCCCAACCAGCCTCGCCCTACTTCGCGCTCGCACTTACCAGCAATTCCACCGGCGAAACCAGTTTGTCGACGAGCACCGCCTTTGGTTTCTCCGCCGCTTTCAGCAGTTGCAGCTTTTTCTCTTTCGCGTCCCCACTCATCTTGCGATGATTCTGTAAATCGTCCAGCGCCTCGAGCCCAACCGCGGCAACTTCCGACACACTTTTCGACAGCCCGCTCAGCTCCGCCGTCAACTCCGAACCAGCCAGCGTCGGCGCAAGCTTCGCATCATTGTCGCGCCACAACACCAGCCAGTCGTGCGCCTGTTGCCACTGCTGCGGCGAAGCCTTGCCCGCGGCAATCGCCGCGGCAAGCATGTCGAACTCCCGCGCCGTCTCGCTCTCCGGAGGCACAGCATCCACCAGCCGGTTCAGCGGCGATGAAGTGTCGTAGTGCCGCAACTCCTCGCGCGCATAACCCAGCGGCGGCTGCACCACGCTCGCCAGCACCTCCAGCGCTTCGGGATTCGCCAAGCCGCTCATGCGCTGAAGCATCGCCAGCGTCGACGAATTGTGTTCCAACCCATCATCATTCAACTTCAGCGAGACCGCCGCCATTCGCCGATACATCGAATCCACATCGCGCACATCCTGCGCACTCCAGAACCGCTCCGCAATCGCCGCCGTTCGCGGCCAGATGCGGCTGTCGATATTCTCCGGCGTCACAAACTCGCTCCACATCGTCGCCTCGCCGCCCAGCACGCGCGCCTTCTGTTCCGCATTGAGGCTCGCACCGTCCCCGCCCAGGGGATCGACCAGGTAATGCTCCGACGCCGGCTTGTTCAGGTCGATGTAATAGCCATTCGAAAGCAGCACGCGATTCCCCTGCCGAGCCGCCTCCGCCAGTGCCTTGGGTCCGCGCCACGACTGGATCACCACATCCCGCGGCGTATCGGGCTGCAACACCTCATCCCAGCCCATCATGATCTTGCGGTGCGCCGCCACCAGCTTCTGCACGCGCCCGGTGAAATACGATTGCAGTGCCGCATTGTCCTTGATGCCGTGCTCGCGCATATAAGCCTGGATGCGCGCATTCGCGTCCCACTCCTTGCCGTCGCACTCGTCGCCGCCAATGTGGAAATACGCGTCCGGAAACAGGGCCGTCATCTCGCCAATGAATTTGTCGAGAAATTCATACGTCGTCTCCCGCGTCGGATCCATCGCCGCATCCAGCACGCCCCATTTCGTCGCAATCTCGTAAGGCCCCGTCCCGCTCGCAATCTGCGGATAACCCGCGAACCACGCCGTCGTATGGCAAGGCATGTCGAACTCCGGCACCACGCGGATGCCCCGCTCCCGCGCATATTCGACGACCCTGCGAACCTCCCTCTGCGTGTAGAAGCTTCCGTTCGATCCCTTCTCCGTGAGCATTGGAAACTGCTTGCTCTCCACGCGGAATCCCTGGTCGTCCGACAGGTGCCAGTGCAGCACGTTCAGCTTCACCGCTTCCATGCCGTCGATGTTGCGCTCGATCACATCCAGCGGCATAAAGTGCCGGCCCACGTCGATCATCAGCCCGCGCCATAGAAACCGCGGCTGATCGTTGATCGTCACCACCGGCGCCGCGAATCCCTGCGGCGTAATGTGCACCAGTTGCAGAAATGTCTGTAGCCCGTGCAGGATGCCCAGCGGATTCGGCGCCGACAACTCCACATGATCCGTCGCCACCACCAGGTGATACGACTCATCCTCACCCAATTGCTCCACCGCCTCGCCAGGAGCCGCGGTGCTGATCACGAATGCGCCCTTGTCCGTCGGCACATCCACGGCAAACGGGATTCCCGTTTCGCGCCCCAGCGTTTCAAGGAACCGTCGCCGCCCCTCAAGCACGCGCGTATCGGGATAATCGTGAACCGCCACGGCAAAGCTTCCATCTATGACAAACTGCCCTTGGCCCTCGGTCACATGCGCTGGCCACGGCATCAAAGCCAGCTGGCTCTGCTCCTGCGCAAGCGCTGCTGAAGAAAGCGTCAACATAGAACCGGCAAAAAAGAGAAGAAGTGCGAAGCGGAACGGAAAAAGCGGTCTCAAGAAGCGTCTCCTGGGCGTTGGATGGGTTGGCTGTGGTGTGGCCGCATGATCTCCCGCCTGATTTGGGCTCTCGGCATTTCGGACGCCGAATCGGAGCGGAAGCGACCTCGCCGTAATCATACATCGCCATCCACGCCATCGCAGCGATCAATTTCGGCCTTTTTGCTCACTTCCACGCCCAGCCAGGGCAAACCCATCCCGGCCGCCTCGATCCCCATCTCAATCCCCCAGAACAACCCCGGAATAGTATCGACCCGGTTACCTGCCGATGCGCCATCCTTCCCTCCCCGCCGTGACAGCCCACCTCAATTCGCGCTACGCTTGAGTGTATTCATCCGCGCGCGCGGCCGAAGGAGCCCCACAAAACCACCATGCCAATACAGACGACCTCCAAAATCTGGCACAACGGCAACTTGATTCCCTGGGAAAATGCCACTCTCCACGTAATGAGCCACGTCATCCATTACGGCTCCAGCGTTTTCGAGGGCGTCCGCTGCTACGGGCAGCCCTCCGGCTC
>Ga0209169_10002285_pt1 | contig 11563 bp, 10 predicted proteins | sample HubBroMetageWRM4_FD_188346 | JGI IMG/M metagenome (GOLD analysis project Ga0209169, IMG submission 188346) | Warmed soil microbial communities from the Hubbard Brook experimental Forest, New Hampshire - Hubbard Brook CCASE Soil Metagenome WRM 4... | ecosystem: Environmental > Terrestrial > Soil...
GGCGGCAATTTCGATTCCTCGGCGGAGGGTCGCGCGATATGGGGCAGGCTCGGCGATAACGTGGTCGGAGGGAAATAAGCCGAGCACAGCGTCGGGATCGTGACGAAGCAAGAGAAATGCGGCAAGGCCGATTGCGGGCGCGGTGTTGCGTCCGGCGGGCTCGGCGATGATTTGCTTCGCAGGAAGCTTAGGAAGCTGACGCAGGATAGCGGGGCGCAGGTCATCGTTGGTAATGATCCAGAAACGGCTCGGCGCGGCCATGGGCGCGAGACGCGCGACCGTCTGCTGGAGCATGGTTTCTTTGCCATCGAGCGCGAGCAGTTGCTTCGCGCGACGCTTGCGGCTCAGCGGCCAGAAGCGCGTGCCTCGGCCGCCGGCGAGAATCACGGGATAGAAGTGCTGGTTCGCTTTCACGGGTCGTTGAAAGCCTACCATCTGCGCGATGCAGGGCGAAAGGCCGACTCGTTCACATTCGTGTCGCGGGCTCGAGCACGGTTCCGCTGGGCACTGAAGCTTTCAAGAACTCTAACTGCCACTGTGGGCGGACTGTGAAACCTTGCAGGGCGGCCGGGACCACTACCGCGTCGCCTTTGGCCAGTGTCACCTGATCGTGGCCCTGCGTTTCTACGACTCCGCAGCCTTCCACCGCGACCAAAATCTGTACGGAAGTCTTGCCTGAATCGTCAGCCGTTGAGAACTCCTCCGGCTCTTTCAATTCCAACAGGTCCACGGTGAAGTATGGCGCGGCGATCATCGCGGAGAGTCCATTCTTGCCGCCATTAGTGCTGACGGGGGCGGGGCGGATCACCTTGCCCGCGGCGGTGTGCTCTTTGACTGCGGCGAGGCCGCGCTCCAGATGCAGGGGGCGGGGACGGCCGTAATCGTAAAGGCGATATGTGGTGTCGGATTGCTGCTGCGTCTCCAGCAAGACGGCACCGGGTCCGATCGTATGCACCGTTCCGCCGGCCACGTAAATCATCTCGCCTTGATAGATGTTGATCCAGTTTAGCAACTCTTCGGCGCGCTTGTCGTGGATGCTTTGTTCGAATTGAGCCACAGTCGTGTCGGGCTTCAGTCCGAGCGCGATCTGCGATCCGGGCTTGGCATGCGCGACGTACCAACATTCGGTTTTCCCCCAAGGCTCGCCGAAGCGCTGCGCCGTGGCATCGTCGGGATGCACCTGGACCGAGAGTTTTTGTTCAGGGAAAAGAAACTTCAGCAGCAATGGAAAGCGCTGCGGGTCGCGCGCCGCTGTGCCTACTAGTTCGGTGCCAAATTCCTTGCTGAGGTCGGCAAGCGATCGTTTCGCCAGCGGGCCATTCGTGACTACGCCGTTGTCGCCGGTGAGCCACGCTTCTCCGATGCGTTCGTTGAACTTGGCATTTTGATAGATGGCGGAAAGATCGAGCGTTCCCCACGGTCGCGGGTCGAAGACGGGCAACATCAGGAGTGGGTAGAGTTGAGTCATCGGGGCAATTGTGAAAGCGGTGTCGTATTCCGCAGAACTCGAGTCAGCAAGAAGCAGGTCCTTCGCCTTCGACTGGCTCAGGGTCAGGATGATAAACCAAATTTATATCGCGAAGTTATGGAGCACGGGGTCGTTGGCCACTAAATGTTATAGGCCGCCAAAGAACTCGCGCATCCGGTCCAATGCTTTGTCAATATTCTCCATTGTCGTCGCATACGAGATACGGACGTGTTCGGTGGTGCCGAAGCCTTCTCCGGCTACCGTCGCAACGTGCGCCTGGTGGAGCAGTCCGCGCGCGATGTCAGCGCCTGATTGCATTCCGCTTTTCCCAAAAAATGCCGAGACATTCGGGTAGGCGTAGAACGCGCCTTCCGGCATGGTGCATTTTATTCCCGGAATCGCGCGCAGGCCGCCGACGATGTGGTCGCGCAGCCTGATGTATTCCGAGCGCATCTCGGCCACGCACTGCTGCGAACTGTTCAGAGCCGCGACCGCCGCTTTTTGCACGATTGACGTCGGATTCGATGTTGACTGGCTTTGCAGTTTCTGCACCGCTCCCACCACCGCCGCAGGTCCCAGCGTGTATCCCAGGCGCCAGCCGGTCATAGCGTAAGTTTTCGACAGCGATCCGACCACTAGAAAACGGTCGCGGTATTCGTTCAACGACCCGACCGAGAAGTTCTTGCTGGTGTAGTTCAGATACACATAGCATTCGTCGGAAATCACCCAGATTCCGCGCTCATGCGCCAGGCGCACCACCTCGGTCATGTCCTCGGGACGCATGACGGCTCCAGAAGGATTTGACGGTGAATTCAAAATAATCAGCTTGGTCCTGGGCGTGATCAGCCGCTCGACCATCTGCGCGGTGACGCGGAAGCCCTGCGATTCGTCGGCTTCGAGCAACACGCAGTTACCGCCTACGTAACGCACCATGTCTTTGAACGACACCCAATAGGGCACAGGCAGAATCACTTCGTCGCCGTGATCCACCAGCACAGAGATGACGTTGAACAGGGCGTGCTTGCCGCCGACCGAGGCACAGGTTTCTTCGCGCTTGTAGGCAGAACCAAAATCAGTCATGTGGCGGTGGATGATGGCGTCCTTGAGTTCGACGGTGCCACCGACGGCGGTGTACTTCGAGAAATTGCCGTTGATGGCGGCGATGGCCGCGTCTTTAATGTGCTGCGGCGTCGTGAAATGCGGTTCGCCGGCGGTCATGTCAACCACGTCGATTCCCTGCTGACGCAGCTTTTCCGCCTCGGCCACGGCGGCCATGGTGGCGGAGGGCTCGATGCGATTGATGCGTTCCGTCAGGCGGACGGGGTGGGTGACGGGGGTCATGACTGTGCTCATAATTTCTTTCTTCTGGACTTGCTCTTGCCCTCGGAGGAAACCTTGCCGCTAAGCCGAGGGTCGTTCTCAAACTTGTGAGCCACGTCCATTTTCTCACGAACCTTCTGCTCGACCAGATCGGGCACCAGGCATTCGATGGATCCACCGAGCTGCGCGACTTCGCGCACCAGACGCGAACTCAGATACGAATATTTTTCGGCGGGCATCATGAAGACCGTCTCCAGCGCGGGCTGCAGTTTGCGGTTCATCAGCGCCATTTGAAGTTCGTATTCGTAGTCGCTGATGGCGCGAATGCCGCGCAGGATGGCCTGGGCCTCAACCTTCAACGCGTAATCCACGGTGAGGCCGTCGAACGTGTCAACCGAAACGTTGTCAAAGCCCGAGGTCATTGCCTCCAGCATCTTACGTCGGTCGGCAACGCTGAACAGCGGGTCTTTTTCGGGATTCCTGAGAATGGCAACGACCAGTTCGTCGAAAATCTTTCTGCCGCGCTCAATCAGGTCGAGATGCCCGTTGGTGGGAGGATCGAACGTTCCGGGATAAATGGCTTTGATGCGCTTCACGGGGCCCTCGGGTCGAAGTTACGCCGACGAAAGGAGGATTGTATGCGGGGGCTGGCGGGAATGGCAATCGGAGGGCGGATGTGATGGAGAGTAATAAGCTGGGCTCGACGGGGGCGGACTAATGCGTCCGCCCCTACGCGCGCATGATTATCGTCTCGCCGCCGGCACTTTTGCAGGTTCTGGCGGCACTGACGGCATCGTCGTGACTCGTGCCGTGCCGGCAGCTTGCGCCGGAACCGCTGCCGGAGCCGTCGGCGCAGCGGGAATCATTCCCAGAGCTTTGCGCACTTCGGTATCCAGCTTCGCCATCGTGTCCTTATTTTCTTTCAGGAACGCACGGGCGTTCTCGCGTCCCTGCCCGATGCGTTCGCCTTTGTAGCTGAACCACGAGCCCGATTTCTCCAGAATATTTTGGGCTACGGCCAGGTCGATCAGATCGCCTTCGCGCGAGATGCCTTCACCGTAAAGAATGTCGAACTCAGATTCGCGGAACGGCGCCGCGACTTTGTTCTTCACGATCTTGACTCGGGTACGCGAGCCAACCATCACGTCTCCATCTTTAATCGCCGCAATGCGCCGGATGTCAATGCGCACCGACGAATAGAATTTCAACGCGCGTCCGCCCGTTGTCGTTTCCGGATTGCCGAACATCACACCAATCTTTTCGCGGATCTGGTTGATGAAGATCAGACAGGTGCGCGACTTGGCTACCGTGCCCGTCAGTTTGCGCAGAGCTTGCGACATCAGGCGTGCCTGCAGGCCCATGTGGCTATCGCCCATCTCGCCATCAAGCTCGGCTTTCGGGACAAGTGCTGCCACCGAGTCCACTACCAGCACGTCGATGGAGTTCGAGCGCACCAGCGCTTCAACGATTTCGAGCGCCTGCTCACCATAGTCGGGTTGGGAGACGAGGAGATTGTCGACGTCCACGCCGAGTTTTTTGGCATAGCCGGGATCAAGCGCGTGCTCGGCATCGACGAACGCCGCCATGCCTCCGGTCTTTTGCGCCTCCGCGACCACCTGTAAAGCGATGGTCGTTTTGCCGGACGATTCCGGACCGAAGATTTCAACCACGCGCCCGCGCGGAAACCCGCCTACGCCGAGCGCGGCATCGAACGAAATCGCGCCCGTCGAAATCACGGCGATGGGGACGATGGCTTCTTTCGATCCCAGCCGCATGATGGAACCTTTGCCAAACTGCTTTTCAATTTGTGCGAGTGCGAGATCGATTGCTTTGACCCGCTCGTCTGCTCGGCTAGTACGGTCGTTGTTACGCTCTTCGGCCATGATGGCTGCTCCTGTTTTATGAATCTGGAATCTCGGGTACGAATCTCCCGTAGCCTACACCCTCGGGCTGGAGCGTGAAGTGTTGGCTGTCACATCAGTTTTGGTCAGTTTAGCACGAAGCGAATAAAAGGCGAAGCGTGAAGTTGCTGGACGTGGTTCAGGCGGGGTTCGAGCGCGACCGGAAGTTCCTTGCTAGACTCTCGGCATGGGCGAAGGCACCGAGCACGGCGGCTCTGAACGTGGCCCGGCCATTGGCGGCCCGTCGCTCTACCTCGTCGCAACGCCCATCGGCAATCTTGAAGACATCACACTGCGTGCTCTTCGCGTGCTCAAAGAAGTTGACCTGATCGCTTGCGAGGACACGCGCCAGACCCGGAAACTCCTGAATCATTACGACATCAAGACGCCATTGGTCAGCTATCACGAGCACAATGAGATGACCAAAGCCGCCGAATTGGTCGTGGACCTCGAAGGCGGCGCCAAGATTGCGCTGGTCACCGACGCGGGCATGCCCGGCATCTCCGATCCCGGATTTCGTCTGATTGCGCTCGCCATCCGGCATCACGTGCCGGTCGTGCCGATTCCGGGGGCGTCGGCATTCCTGGCGGCTCTGGTGGCGAGCGGCCTGCCTACTGACTCGTTTCGCTTCAGCGGGTTTCTTCCATCGAAGTCTGGGCAGCGACGCAGACTGCTGGAGACCGTGAAAGATTCTCCGCGGACGCAGGTGTTTTACGAAGCTCCGCATCGGCTGCTGGAGACCCTCGCTGATGTTTCCGAGGTGCTGGGAAACGACCGGCACGTCGTTGTTGCGCGCGAGGTGTCGAAGATCCACGAAGAATTCTTGCGCGGGCGAGCGGGAGAAATCTTTCAGCAACTCAAGGCCCGCGGAGATGTCAAAGGCGAAATCACGCTGCTGATCGCGAAGGCCGAAGAGGGAGCGGTGCCGTCCGCATCCAAGGCCGCAAGCATCGCCCAGCGCGTGCGCGAGATTATGGCCGAAGAAAAGGCAGACGAGAAAACCGCGCTGAAGAAAGTGGCCAAAGAGCGCGGGATTGGGAAGAGCGAAGCTTACCGGGAGTGGCAACGGGGCAAATAAATCTTACTTGCCCGCCAGTTCCTTCTTCACCGCCTCGCTAACCACCTTCCCGTCTACCCGCATCCCGGCGGCTACGAAGCGGGCCATGGCGGCTTTCATCACTGTGCCCATATCTTTTATGGCAGGAGCGGGCGTCATCTCGGCAATGGCCGCGCGCACTCCGGCTATTATTTCTTCTTCGCCAGCGGCCTTCGGCAGATAAGTCTCAATCAGTTTAATTTCGGCGGCTTCCTTCTCAGCCATCTCCTGGCGTCCGCCTTTGGTGAATTGCTCGACCGAGTCCTTGCGCTGCTTGATCAGCGTGGAGAGCACCTGCTGCGATTCCTTGTCGTCGAGCGGCGCCATCTTTTCGATCTCGCGGTTCTTGAGCGCGGTCTTGACCATGCGCAGGGTGGAGAGCCGGTGCTCCTCGCGAGCCTTCATGGCGGTGACGATGTCTTTTTGAATCTGGTCGATTAGGGGCATGAGGGGATTATAGTCAAAGGTCAGAGGGCAGATTGCAGAGGTTAGAACCACTCGCTGCGAACTAAGGGCTTAACCTCTGAAGTCTGACCTCTCACCTCTGACCTTTCACCTTCCTTCCCGAACCACGGGTCTTTCGAATATTCTGGACATCATGCTCAAGAAGAATCGGCTCTTCACTCCCGGACCGACGCCACTGCTGCCGCAAGCGCAGCTGGCGATGGCTTCCTACGGCGCACACCATCGCACGGCCGAGTTCCGCACCCTGTTCACGCGCGTTTTGACCGATGTGCGGGAGTTTATCGGCACCAAGAACGACGTCCTGGTGCTCTCTTCGTCGGGAACGGGTTTCATGGAAGCTTCGGTCTCGAACCTGACTTCTCCCGGCGATCGCGTGCTGGTGCTGACCGCCGGCAAGTTTGGCGAGCGCTGGGTTTCCCTGGCTAAGGCGTTCGGCTGTGCTGTGGAGACGGTGACCGCTCCCTATGGCGAAACCATTCCTTTGGAGGAAGTGCGGCGAAAGCTGACGCCGGACATTCGCTGCGTTTATATGCAGGCGACGGAAAGTTCCACGGGGGCGCGCCACGACGTCAAGGGAATTGCGAAGCTGGTACGGGCTTCGTCAGATGCTCGACCCGACACACTGCTCGTCGTCGATGCGATCACCGGCCTGGGCACAACTCACCTCGACGTGGACGGTTGGGGAATTGACATCATCCTTGGCGGCTCGCAAAAGGCGCTGATGATACCGCCCGGATTGGCCTATGGCGCCGTCAGCGAACGGGCGTGGCAACGAATGGAGACAGCGAAGTCTCCACGGTATTATTTCGATCTGCGGAAGGAACGAAAAGCCGCGGCCAAGGCGGAGACTGCCTACACGCCCGCGACTTCTTTGTTTGCTGGGCTGGCCGCGGCGCTCGATTATTTGCGTCAGATGGGAGATGGCGACCTCGCGGCGGGGCGCGACGCGCTGATTGCTAACGCTGAGCTGTGCGCGGCGATGACGCGCGCCGGCGTCGAAGCGCTGGGCCTGAAATTATTCTCGCCGAGTTCTCCGGCGGCCGCGCTGACGGCGGTCAGGGCGCCAGCCGGAGCTGATTCCACGGTGATTTGCAAACGCTTCCGCGAGCAGTTTGGCGCAGTCGTGGCCAACGGGCAGGCGGAGATGAAGGGACAGCTTTTCCGCATCGCTCATATTGGCTACTACGATTATCTGGACACGGTGGGCGTGCTGGCTGCGCTTGAACATGTCATCGCTGAAACCACGGGGACTGCGGTCGAGTTCGGATGCGCGGTGAGGGCGGCGCAAGAGGTTTATGCGAAGGCTGTTCGCTAAGCTGCCGCGCTACGAGTCCAACGCTTCGCGGCGTAGTTTGCGGCTTTCGGCCAGCAGCGACATGGAGTGCATCAGGTTCTGCAGCGTGACGATTCCGACCAAGCGCTGTTCATCGACGATTGGAATGATGCTGAGATTGTGGGCGGAGAGCTTGCGGAACGCGGAGGCGAGAGACTCCTGCTTGGCGGCCACGTCGAAAATGCGGTTCATCACCGCCTGCACGTAGCCATTGCCTTCGGCGCGCAGTGCCTCGAGAATTTTCTGCCTGGAGACAACGCCCACCATATCGCTGCCGCGCACCACCGGGAAATCGTCCTGCAGCGTGTGTACGGCTTTTTCGAGCGCGTCTTCCAGGGTGTCGGCGGGCGAGAGGGTGGCAAAGTCGGTGAGCATGACTTCTTCCAAGCGAACACTTTGCAGCACGGATTGAAATACGGCCGAACGCTCTTCGAGTGACGCGCCAGCAAAAAGAAAGAAACCGATCATCATCAGCCAATAGCCATCCCATCGCGTCTCAGCGCGGCTGGTGATCAGCATGCCGAGCATAATCATCAGGATGGAAAAGACGTTCCCGATGCGGACGGCGCGCTGCGTGGCATGAACCATGTCAACACGGCGCGAAAAAATAGCGCGTAAAACGCGGCCGCCATCCATGGGATATGCTGGCAGCAGGTTGAACAATCCAAGATAGAGGTTCGCCCAAACGATACTCCGCAACAGGGCGCTGGAGTGCAGCAGCGGCTTCGCGGTCAGCGAAATACCTGGCATCGCAGCCAGCAACACGAGTGCGGATAAGCCGGCGATAAAAAGATTTGCCAGCGGTCCGGCGACGGCGATGCGGATGTCACGCTTCCAGCCATTGACCGGGTCGGGGATGACATTCGCTTCGTCGAGAATGGTGATACCGCCGATCGGCAACAGAACGATGCCCTTCGCCGGAATGCCCGAACCGCGGGCTACCAAAGCGTGACCCAATTCATGGAGAACCACACTGCCGAAGAGAATACCGACCAAGCCGAGAACCCGAAGAGCGGCGGTCGCATCCTGAGTAGCGGTTTCGGCGCTGAACAAGAAGAACAGCAGAAACGCGAAGGTCCAGTGAATGCGAATCTCGATTCCGAAGAGACGTCCAACCGGGATGGACCAACTGCGCATCGACATGCCTACCAGTATTCTATCTGCTTAGACTCCGCGGGACGGCGCGGAGATGCGAAAGGGGCAAATCGGAAGGGCTGGGTCTGAAGGGCCCCTGACTCTATGAGAGTGATTGCTGGCGAATATCGGCGTCGAACGCTACGGTCGTTGCCGGGGCTCGAAATCCGTCCAACGTCGGACCGGCTGCGCGAAACCCTGTTTAATGTGCTGTGCTCGGGTGATCCGGCGGCGCTGGCCGAGACGACGTGGCTCGATTTGTACGCGGGAACGGGTGCAATCGGCATTGAAGCCTTGAGCCGCGGTGCGCGGATGGTGTATTTCGTCGAGTCGTCCAAAGCGGCGGCGGATTTGATTGCGGCGAATTTGAAGTCGCTGGGGATTGCTGGCGGGTTTCGTATCGTGAAGGTCGAGGCCGGTAAGGCTCTGCCGCAATTGGATGCCTCAGGCAGCACTGCCGATTTCGTCTTCCTCGATCCTCCCTACTCGCTGCAAGAGGAGTACGCGAAAACGCTGGCGGCTTTGGCGCAATCGAAATTGCTGGGCGAGCGCAGCGTGGTGATCGCGGAGCATGAGAAACGGTTTGATCCGGGAGAGGCGTTTGGGGAGCTGCGGCGATATCGGAAGCTGGTGCAGGGAGATGCGGCGCTGAGCTTTTATCGGCGACACTAGCGAGATCGCTATAATCACTACGACATGTCCAACTTTCTACCGGTTGACGAACAACTGGCCTATCTCAAGAAGGGCGCGGCGGAGATCGTCAAGGAATCCGAACTGCGCGCCAAACTCGAACGCTCGCTCGCTTCAGGCAAGCCGCTGCGGGTGAAGGCCGGCTTTGATCCGACCGCTCCCGATCTGCATCTGGGGCACACGGTGCTGCTGCGCAAGCTGAAACATTTTCAGGATCTCGGGCACACGGTCATTTTCCTGATCGGTGATTTCACTGGAATGATCGGCGATCCGACGGGACGCTCGGTGACGCGGCCTCCGCTGACGCGGGACCAGATCGCGGAGAACGCGGAGACTTACAAAGCACAGGTTTTCAAGATTCTGAGTCCGGAAAAAACGGTGGTGGACTTCAACAGTCGCTGGTTCTCGAAGTTTTCGGCTGAGGATTTCATACGATTGACCGCGAAATACACCGTCTCGCAGATGCTCGAGCGCGAAGACTTCCACAAGCGCTTTCGAGACGAGAAGCCGATTGCCATGCATGAGCTGCTGTATCCGCTGGCGCAGGGATATGACTCGGTTGCGCTCGAAGCAGACGTCGAGTTGGGCGGTACCGACCAGAAATTCAATCTTTTAGTCGGGCGCGAACTGCAGCGGGCTTACGGGCAGGAGTCGCAGGTGGTGCTGACGACTCCGATCCTCGAAGGATGGCGACAAGGTACAGAGAAAATGTCGAAGTCGTTAGATAACGCTATCGGCATTCACGAACCGCCGCAGGAGATGTATGGCAAGGTAATGGCAATCTCAGACGAAAAGATGTGGTCCTACTACGAACTGCTGACAGACGTGCTGACAATTCAGATTGACGCCCTCAAACAAGGGGTCAAGACTGGCGAGCGTCACCCAATGGAGATCAAGAAGTCACTCGCAAGGTTGATCGTCATCGATTTTCACTCGCGCGAGGCTGCTGAAAAGGCCGCCGACGACTGGGCAAAGCAGTTCCAGAAACGTGAGGTGCCAGAGGATGTGGAGGAAATCGCGGTCCCGCTTGATGCTCTTAGCTCGGATTCGCTTGTTCCAGGAGTGCTGCTGATCAAACTAGACAAACTGCTCTCTCAAACTGGCCTTGCTGAGTCGGTGAGTGATGCAGTGCGCAAAATAAAACAGAAAGCCGTGCGAGTCAATGGCGAGTTGAAGACAGACCCAAGACTCCCCTGGAATCTAAAGGATCTAAACGAACCACTGACCGTGAAAGTCGGCCGAAAAATAAAGAAGGTTTCGTTCACTCTTTCGCAACCTACCGATGAAAGTTTTAGGAGTTGATCAGCGCGGGCCTCCGCTTATGCCATCCCGTCGCCTGCTCATAGGCCTGTGCTGCTTGCAGCAAGACGATCCCCCGCCAGGGGGCGGCTGCTAGTTGCAGCCCTATCGGCAGGCCATCTTTTGTGAATCCGCAGGGGACGGAAATTGTCGGAATCCCCCACACGTTAAACGGTCGCGTGTTCCGCAGCATTAGCAGTTCTTGCGCGCGCAGATTCTCGGGTTGTTTTTGAAGATCGGCGATCAGCGGCGGTGGAATTGGGACGGTAGGGGTCAGCAGCACGTCCACGTCATTGAATGTTTCGAGGATGGCCTGACGGCTTGCCTGAAGGTCGCGGCTCGCGCGCAAAGCGTCGTGCGCGGAGATGTTGGCTCCGGACTGGATGCGCGCCAGCGTCGCGGGCTGGTAGAGCTCCGGTGAGCGCTCTACGAAGGGCTTGTGATAGGCGTAGGCTTCGGCGCTTGCCAGCGTCCGGTCGGTGGAAACTTCGAGTTTGATGTCACGAACCTCGGCGTTGAGTTGCCGAAAAATGTCAATTGCTTTTTCGGTCGCGTCCGCAATATCGGCATGAAGGTCGTCAAAGAAATACGGCCGCGGCACGCCGACCCGCAGATTGGTTGGAATTTCGTCAAATGCGGAAATCAGACTTGGCACCGGCTTGTCAGCCGCAGGATTCGGGGAATCGTAGTCCGAGAGCACCTGCGCCATCAAAGCCGCGTCGTAGACAGTGTTCGTGATCGGTCCGACATGATCGTAGGACGATGACAAGGGCACGACGCCGCGCGTGCTGATGCGGCCGTAGGTGGGCTTGAGTCCGACGACACCGCAGTAAGCGGCGGGCAGGCGGATGGAGCCG
>Ga0209169_10002287_pt1 | contig 11558 bp, 9 predicted proteins | sample HubBroMetageWRM4_FD_188346 | JGI IMG/M metagenome (GOLD analysis project Ga0209169, IMG submission 188346) | Warmed soil microbial communities from the Hubbard Brook experimental Forest, New Hampshire - Hubbard Brook CCASE Soil Metagenome WRM 4... | ecosystem: Environmental > Terrestrial > Soil...
GCCAAGTCCGTGAAACTCGACCCGCCGGACGTGCCGAGCATGTTTCCATCGCTTGATCGCTGCGTGAAGGTAGCGCCGAAAAAGACCACGACGTATACGTTCACCGCCGACGACGGAAAAGGCAACACACAAACCCAGAAGTTGACAATCGAGGTGCGCTGAGGAACGGGCGCTGTGGCCGTAGCGACACGCTCGCCGCAGCAAAAGCATCTGCGCGTTGCGTTGCAAAGAACGATGCAAACAGGCAGAATGAATACAGTCGGCGCCGGATCTTGCGCCGCGACGGAGTCACACAGAGGCCATGGCTGTTGAACTCGCAAAGGGCGTCACACTCGAAGCGCCGGGGCAGGACGCGAATTTCCTGAAGGATGAGGGAATTTTGTTCGCGTCGCTGGACAAAGTGGTGAACTGGGCGCGCCGCAGTTCGATCTGGCCCATGTCCTTCGGCCTGGCTTGCTGCGCCATCGAAATGATGTCCATGGCGTCGTCGCGTTACGACATCGCCCGCTTCGGAGCCGAAGTTTTTCGCGGCTCGCCGCGTCAATCCGATCTGATGATTGTCGCCGGCCGCGTCTCGGTAAAAATGGCCCCGGTCATCAAGCAACTCTACGAACAAATGCCCGAACCGAAGTGGGCCATCTCCATGGGCGCCTGCGCCACTTCCGGCGGTGTCTTCAATAATTACGCGGTCGTGCAAGGCGTCAATCAAGTGATCCCGATTGACGTTTACGTGCCAGGCTGCCCGCCGCGCCCCGAAGCGCTCCTCTACGCAATATTTCAACTGCAGAAAAAAATCGACAACGACCGCGGCAGCTTCATGCGCTCCATGAATTTCAGCAAAAGCTGAAATGCAGTTCACGCCTAAGCGTTGAAGATTGAAAGCGTAGAGCGGGCGGGCATTATTCTGTAGCGGGTTCGTTCGGATCTGCGCTCGCGGCCGCCTCAGAAAGTTTTTGCTCGAGCAATTCCGAAGCAACGGCAACATCGGTTTTTCTTACCTGAAGCTTGACCCCTCCGAGAGCATTCGACCAAAGCCAATTCATGCTGATGACATTTTCGTCCGCCAGAAAACTTTCAATTCCCGCCGAATCCAAGACGCTTTTCGCCATCACAGCTTCTTGCACGGTTAAAAACTGGCGGAGGGTCACGATGCTGGGCAACTCAACCTCATGCGGCGGCGGTGATGATTCGCGAACGGGAACAGGAATTCCTCTGCGGTTCAGTTCATGGCGCAACGCGGTTCGTGCGACGTCTGTAAGCGACCCGCCCTCCTCCGCCAGACTCCTCAATTCCTCATCCGCCTTGGCGGCGTAAACTTCTGCAAGGCGTTGCCGCTCGCGTTCGGCGTCGTGCGCTGTCATGACCGGGGGAATATAAGCGGATTGCCGATGCAAACCAAGTGAAAGTCGCAGACGATGCGCTAGGAATTGTCGGTGCCGATCACGGTTGCGGTGCCGCCTGCGAAATCCAGAATGCTGGCTGGGGAGTTTTGTTCGCGGCGAACGTAGGCCATCCCGATGGATGTGTTTGCTGCCGGTGAAAATGCCGAGCTGGTCACGATGCCGACTTCCTTCGCCCCCTCCGTTGTGCTTTCCGTTGCTGGCGCGGATTTTGCTTCCGTTTCGCGGGCGCGCAGGCGCGTCAACGGTGCCGGCGGCTCAGGAGTCGAGAATTTCAGCCGCACGCGGCGGCGATTCACTTGGCCACGCGAACGGACGCGTTCGACGATTTCCTGGCCGGTGTAACAGCCTTTGCTGAAACTGATGTGCGTCGCCTCGAGCGCAGCTTCGTGCGGAATCACGGTGTCGTTGAAGTCATCTGGAAACCAGGGAATCCCGGCCTCCAGGCGCAGAGAATTCAGGGCGCGCATTCCAATCGCGGCGCCGTGCTGCGTCAGGACGCTGGCGCGCAAATTCTTCCACAACAATCCGAGATGCTCGCGCGGCGCGATTATTTCCGCGCCCGGCAAACCAAAATGCGAGTGGCGGATCAAATGGCACGCGACACCATCAATTTCCACTTCCGCGACAGCTTGCTCGGAAAATCCTTCCAGCGACAAACCACAAGCCTCAGCGATTACGGTGCCAGCGCGCGGGCCTTCGATGGCCATGCTGCCGAGTCGCTCGGTCACGTCGCTCAAGGTGACGTCGTCCATGATGATGAATTTATCGAGCGTCGCGACCGTGCGTTCGCGTACCGAAGCGTCCGAAAGCACCAGCAGCTTTTCCTGCAGCGCGTAGATCTCCAGCTCGGCCAAAATGTGCCCCTGCGGATTCAAAAGCAACGCCAGCGTGCCGCGCCCTTCGCCCAGGCTTTTCACGTCATTCGAGACGATGGCGTTCAGATAGCGCACGCGGTCGGGACCGCTCAGCTCAACGATGGTGTGCCAATTGGTGTCGAAAATCGCAACCGCTTCGCGCGCTACGCGGTACTGTTCCGCAAAAGTAGCAAAAGTGTCCGGCAAAACGCAGCCGTGGAACGTCGCAAGCGTCGCGCCAGCCAACTTGTGCAGGTCAAGTAGAGGCGAATCCATAATTTCCTGTAGTTTTCCATTTGCGCGCGCCAATCGTCGGCAGCGCGCTGCCCACTCATATTATCAGATGACGCTGCGCCGCGGCCCGGCGCCAGAAACGGCTGACTCCGAGTCACAGTCGCGCCGCGCAACCGGCCGGATTCGCCCCTTTTCCCCTTAGTAGAGATCTTGACGATGGCAAAAATCCGGTACAGACTACGGGCCGGCGAGTGAATCGATCTCAATCCTGGCGACACTCACTCGCGTTTGCGATCCAGGCACACTTCACCTTGAGCAGCTCCAGCGCCGGCTTTTTGCGCCCTGGATTCGCTGAAGATTCTCGCGCCCTACAGCTAGCAAGCCGGGAATTCGAAATGCATTCGGACAGAACCCACGCCGCGCTCGCACAGACGACTGAAGCTGCGCAGGTTTCTCCCTCCATTAGCGACAGATTCCGCGAATTCGAAGCGGTCGTGGAAAACGTCGAAGAGATGATCGCAGTCGTGGATCGCGACTACCGCTACCTGATGGCGAACCGCACGTTCCTGAATTATCGCGGAGCCCTGCGCGAACAAATCGTGGGGTACCGGGTGGCGGAGGTGTTGAATCCCGGTGTGTTCGAGAATGTCGTAAAAGCGAAGATGGATGAATGTTTTCAGAATCACGTCGTTAAGTACGAAATGAAATACACGTATCCGCATCTAGGCGAGAAAAGCATTTTCATATCGTACTTTCCGATTAGCGGGCCGAGTGGCGTGGAGCGAGTGGTCTGTCTGCTGCAAGACATCACCGAACGCAAACGCGCGCATGAATTGATTCGCCAGGAGCGCGACCGCGCGCAAAGCTACCTGGACATCGCCGACGTCATCCTGCTGGGACTGGACGTGCACGGCTACACCACTTTGATCAACCGCAAAGGCTGCACGACTCTGGGAAGGGAAGAGAGCGAGCTGTTGGGCTGCGACTGGATCGAAACCTGCTTGCCAGCCAGGATCCAGGGCGAGATCAGGACGCGCTTCCGCCATCTGCTGGAGGGAGATCTGACATATGTAGAGAGCCCGATCCTCACCAGCGGCGGCGAGGAAAGAACGATCGGCTGGCGCAATTCATTATTGCGCGACGGCGAAGGGCGCGTGATCGGCACGCTGAGTTCCGGCGAGGATGTTACCGAGCGCAAACAGTTTGAATCCGCGCTGCGGCATCTGTCGGGAAGGCTGCTGCAGGCGCAAGACGAAGAACGGCGCAAGGTCGCGACCGAGCTGCACGATGGCATCGGCACGTACGTGAGCGGATTAAGCCTGGCGCTGGGTAAGATGCGGACGTTTCTGGAGGAAGGCAATCCCGAGCATCAAAAAGTTGTGGCGGAGTGCAGGGACTTGATCCATGCGGCCGCAGAAGAGATTCGCTCCCTTTCCTATCTGCTCCATCCGCCGACGATGGAGGAGATGGGCCTGCGATCCACCCTGGAATGGCTGGCGCGCGGTTTCTCCAGCCGCAGAGGAATCACCCTATCGTTGCAGCTAGCGACGGATATCGGCCGCTTGAAAGCGGAAACCGAATTGACGATATTTCGCGTCACGCAGGAAGCGCTGGACAATGTCTACAGGCACTCCGGCAGCAGCACTGCCGCCGTGCGCTTGTTCCGGGAATCCGCGACCGTGGTGCTGGAAGTTGCCGATCAAGGCCGCGGTATGGAGCCTGCCTCCGTGGGATCTGTCCCTGAGTTCACCGTCGGAATTTCGGGAATGCGTGAACGCGTGGAGGGTTTGGGCGGGAAGTTCAGCATCGAGAACGTCAGCGGCGAGGGATGCATGGTACGCGCCGCCCTACCGCTGGCCATCCGTGCGTAACCCTCGATTACGGGAAGAATTCGATGCCCTCCGAACGGAGCCGCCGCAATTCCGCACGGGGTTATTGCATCTGGCGCAAGTGTGGGAGCGATCTCAAGCCAGGGGCCCTAGCGATTAGTTCTTCGCGCTCTTCAGCAGGATGATGTCGCTGGTCACCGAACCGCGCGAAACGAACAGGATCTTGCCGTCGGGCGACCAGCGGAAGGCGCGCAGGATACCGCTGGGGAAATTTGTGATTTGCTTCAGCGCGCCACCGGGAACGGGTTGCCGCCAAACATTCGTGGCACCTCCGCGAGTCAGAGCCAGATCAACGCTGTGATCGTCTGGGGCCCATTGCGGCAAGGCTTGTGCAGCGCCGACAGGAACGTCGAAGGAAAAAGCGGGTGGGCCGCCGGCCACAGGCACAGCAACCAATTGATCGCGATCTTGCGGCGAATCGGGATGTCCCAGCCGATACAGTACAAACTTGTTGTCTCTGGATAAAAAGACGAACGGCGAGGTTTGATTGTGCAGGCCCAGCGAGGTGGGATTCGAGCCATCGATTCCCATGCGCCAGCTACTCAGTTGGCCGTCGTAGTCAAAAGTTATCAGGGAACCATCCGCAGAGCATACTGGGAGCAGCGTGGACTGGTCGTGCGTCAACTGCAATTGGTTGGAACCGTCCGCGTCCATCCGCCAGATATCTGATCCGTTGCCGCGCGGTACCGCATAGACGATATGCTTCCCGTCCCCGCAACCCCACGCGAACAACACGTTACGATCGCTGCCCGCCACCAGGTTGCGCTCGCTCCCGTCGTATTTCGCGGTAAAAACTTCACGGTTGCGGTTGGTGAACACGATGCGGTCGTTGCCCAAAGTCGAGAGGCCGAAAATCGCAGGGCCGCCCGAGCTGATTTGCGTCGCCCGCGCCGAATCTCCGCCGGGCGCACTCCAGAGATCCAACGAAACCGTGGATTCGACGGTGACCACTGTCGAACCGTCCGCCGTCAAATCCAGCCAGGCCAAATTGTAATCCGTCAGGTCGTTGGTCATTCGCTGCGCCTCTCCGGAGGGATAGGAGACTCTCCAAAGCTGGCCTTGCGCGCCCCCGCTCTCGTCGCGCATCGGAACCAATAGCGTGTCGCCATCCGGCAACCAATGTGGACGGCCCAGCGCGCCGTGGGTGGCAAAGAGCTTGCGCACCGCTCCGGTAGCGACCGTGAATTCATTGAGCTGGCTGCTGACGGACGGCAGCAAAGACGCAAAGATGATGGTTTTACCGTCTGGGGACCAGGCGGGAGTCAGCAGACCGGCAATCGTGATGTTCCCGCTCATCGAGGTCAGGAGTTTTTCGCCCGAGCCGTCCGCATTGGCGACAAGCAATTTGAAAGTTCCCTTGTCTGGAATTCCGCGGATGAACGCGAATTGTTTACCATCGGGGGAGAAGCTGATGCCGGTGTCGATATCGCGCACGACTTGCTGCGGGTTGCCGCCTAACGCGGGCATTTTATAGAGCGAGCTGAAAAGCTGATTTTCTTTGGAGGCTTCGGTGAAATAAATGTAATTGCCGTCGGGGGAGAAGGTGAGGCCGTAAAAGAAGCTCACAGCGGGCGGCAGAATTTGCACGTCGCTGCCGGTGGCAACTTGGCGGACCATGAGGCTTTGCATTTCGCCGTCGCGCAGGACGTATACCACGTATTGGCCGTTGGGAGAGATGGCCACGCCGGCTGCTTTGCCAGTTTCCGTAAGCTTTACGATGCTCATGTTCTGCGCGTTGAAGGCGTTTTCGTGGCCGCGCGACTTGAAGAGGACGACAGCGAGGGCCGCGACGGCGATGAGCGCGAGGACTACTAGGGCGCCGATCAATTTACCCTTGTGTTTCTTGGCTTCGCCGAGGACGATGGCCGCGCTGCCCGAGCCACTCGAGGAACTCTTAGCAGAGGAGCCGGAACCAGCTGGCGGCGACGGCGGGGCAGCGACGGCAGCGGAATTCGCGCCTGAGGACCCGGCCGCGGTGGGAACATTAGCAGAGCTGAAATTTTCTGCGGTGCTGACCTGCGTCTTGCTAGAACCAGAATCGCGTTGCAGGCGCTTCAGATCGGTGCGAAGGTCCGCGGCCGTCTGGTAGCGCATGGTGCGATCTTTTTCCAGCGATTTATTGATGATGCGTTCAAGCTCCTGCGGCACGTCGGGGTTGATGCGCACCGGCGCAACAGGCGCGCGATTCAGGATAGCGTCGAAAACCGCCGCGGACGTCGAGCCAGAGAAAGCTTGTCGGCCGGTCGCCATTTCGTAGAGCACCACACCCAGCGAAAAAATATCCGTGCGCGAATCTAGGTCTTTACCCAGGGTTTGTTCGGGCGACATGTAGGCAACCGTGCCGACGGCGATGCCGGGGCTGGTGAGATTGGCGTCGTCGAGCGTGGCGGTGCCCGAAGTGGTGTGGCCTTCGCTGCCCGGTGCGGCCATCATTTTGGCCAGTCCGAAATCGAGAATTTTGGTTTGGCCGCGGTCGGTGAGGAAAATATTCGCGGGCTTAATGTCGCGGTGGATGATGCTTTCGGAATGCGCCGCGTCGAGAGCGTCAGCGGATTGGATGCCGGATTCGAGCAGGGCGTCGAACGCCATGGGCCCGCCGGTGATGCGATGCTTCAGCGTCGCGCCCTTCAGCAGTTCCATGGCAATGTAACTGCGGCCCTGGTATTCGCCGATTTCAAAGATGGTGCAGATATTGGGGTGGCTGAGCGCGGCGGCGGCGCGTGCTTCGCGCAGGAAGCGGTCCAGCGCCAGCCTGTCCTGCGAAACTTCGTCCGGCAGAAATTTCAGCGCCACCATGCGCCCCAGCTTGGTGTCTTCGGCCCTGTACACCACGCCCATGCCGCCGCCACCAAGCCGTTCGATAACGCGATATTGTGAAATGATCTGCCCGATCAGGGGTTGCAAGTCTGTCATTGGCTGCCCATATTAGATTCGGCGCACAGACAAGTCAACGCGGGCGCGAGCAGGGCAGTGGTTCAGCTTCGGGAAGCCCGTCGCATCCAGGAGTTCGTGAAAGAGCCGCAGAAGACCGAACCTAAACGCCTTGCGCGAAACGCCGTTCGTCGTTGAACAGCTGCAAACGTGAGCGGACTACCTGTTTTACCGCATCCACGGCGGACGGCAGAATTTTGTAGGGTACGACCTCGTCAGGGTGTTTCGCAAAACACTGTTCCAAGCCGCGTCTCCACGCGACGCGAAGTTCAGTATTGATGTGGACAATGTTGATTCCCGCAGCGATTGCCTTGCGCAAATCTTCGTCATCGGTTCCTGAGCCGCCGTGGAGCGTCAGAAAAACCTGCGCCGCTCGCTTAATGGCAGCTATCCTTTCGATATCCAGCCGCTTCTTGGTTTCTCCCCGTACCATGCTGCGAAGCATACCGTGCATGTTGCCCACCGCCGGGGCCAGGACGTCCACTCCGGTTCTCTCCACAAACTGCGTCGCTTCTTCGGCCGTCGAGAGTCCCTTGGAGAGATCGGGAGACTGGTCGTGTATTTCAGAGCCGGTTCCGATATCGCCGATTTCCCCCTCTACGAGTAGGGAAGGGTTGATGCTTTTGAGAGCTTCAACCGCTTGCTTGGTTTGCTGGACGTTTTGCTCAAAAGGCAATGCCGACAGGTCAAAGACGATCGAGTCGAACCCCGCTTTTGCAGCTTCCATCGCCTTCGCGAGGGAGTGAGTGTGATCTGCATTGAGAAAAATTGGGTATTCGAATTCCTCGCGTAAACTTCGCACGAAAGCTGCAATCTGGCGAACTCCTACAAACTCGCGCTCGCCCTCGGATAAACCAACCAGGACGGGCACGCTCCGTTCGCGCGCAGCGCCAAAAACTGCTTTCACTAGAACCAGGTCAGAAATGTTAAAGTGCCCAATCGCTTTCCCAGTTTGTTGCGCTTCCTGCAGGAGATCCCGTAAAGAATGCATGTCATTGTCCTCCTCTCGTCCACGCACGGGCTCTATCGCGGCGCCGAGCCCAGACACAGGCGAACACGGTTTTACAACAGAGGTGAGTATACCGCCGGTGAGCCGAATGCAGATGAATCCGAAAACAGCTGGGCGCGCACTGCTCGTGCGAATCGCAGACTGACCCTTCACCGCGAGAGTTGTTATACTGCGAGCGTGAGCGAAAAGCTGATTCACGAAATAATTCCGGTGGGGATGTTGCAGTGCAATTGCTCGATTCTGGGCGACGCGGAGACGCGCGAGGCGATCGTGGTCGATCCGGGCGATGAGGTCGAGCGGATTCTGGAAATTTTGCGGGAGCATCGCCTGAACGTCCGCGCGATCGTAAGCACGCACACGCATATCGATCACGTGGGCGGCCTCGCGCGGCTGCATGCGGCGACGAAAGCTCCGGTGTTAATCCATGAGGCGGATCTGGAGTTGTACCGGCATTTGGATATGCAGGCGCAATTTTTGGGGATGCGCACGCCGGAAAGCATGCGCATTGAAGATTTTGTAAAGGAAGGCGACAGCGTGCGCTGGGGCGGTTATGCGGCGCGCGTGATTCATACGCCGGGACATACGCCGGGAAGCATCAGCCTGCTAGTGGAAACGGGGCAGCCCTCCGAGCAGGCCCGCGCTGATCCAGTGAAGCCGCAACCAGCCAAGGCTTCGGCGCAAGCGCATCTGCATGCACACTTGAAAACGCATGCAGGCGAACTTGCGCCGTCCCGCGAAGGCGCGCCGGCAGCGGGGCTTCTCGTGGCCGGCGACACCTTGTTTCAAGGCAGCATCGGCCGCACCGACCTGTGGGGCGGCTCCATGAAAGATATTCTGAGATCGATCCGCGAAAAACTGCTCGCGCTTCCCGACGAAACGCTGGTGATCCCCGGGCATGGCGACAACACCACCATCGGCGCAGAACGCGCTGAAAATCCCTACCTGCGCTAACCGCACCGCAAACTAAATCTTCACGTCTTTGATATGCGTCGCAAGAGACCACAGATTGCCGAACGGGTCTTGCACGGTAGCGGTGCGGTCGCCATAGGGCGCATCCTCGAGCCCGCGAATGGTGGTGGCGCCGGCGCGGACAGCCGCCGCGTACAGGTCGTCCGTATTGGGTACGTACATGTGCAGCAGGAATGGAGCGGACTGCGATTCTTCGCCTGCTTCACCGCCCGCCAGGATGGAATCGCCCATGCGCAGCCGGACATGCCGCGCGATGCCTTGCGGATCCTTGGCCGCAAATATCTCGCGAGCGGCGAAGGCTTGCTCCAGGAATTCGACATATTTCCCGGCATCGCGGACCTGGAACATCGGAACGATCGCAGGGGTGTTCGCGACGATGTGCTGCCCGCTGCCGTGCGTAGTGATGTGCCAGGAATTGCCACTGGGGTCTTTCACGGTGCCCTGGCGGTCGCCGTAGGGCTGATCCGTGGGCGCAGAGAGCGACGTGGCGCCGGCGTCCAAGGCGCGCTGGAAGGCGGCATCCACGTCAGGCACGTACAAAATATTCGTCGACGCTCGGGGCTTGAATTCGGCACTCGCGTCGGCGAGTTCCACCATCGAGCCGGCAATGCGAACTTCGGCGTGCATGATGCGATTCCCGCCCGGACGCGGAACACGGAAAATTTCCTCAGCGCCGAAAGCCTCTTTGAAGAAGTTGATGAGTCTTGCCGCACCCGGAACCAGCAGATAGGGCGTGAGGGTACGGAAGCCTTTGCGGATGTAGGGCACCGGCAGAGTCCGCTTCGGTTCTTCGGCGAATGCAGCGGGCGATGTCTGCTGCAAAGCTGCGAAGCGACGCTGGACTTCTTCGCGGGTGAGCTCTTCTTTTCGCGTGGCGATCATCCAGGTGTATCCGAACGGATCGGAAAATTGCCCAGAGCGTTCGCCGTAGAACTGATCTTCCACCGGGCGGACAGTTTTCGCGCCGGCCGCGATGGCGCGCGCGGCGACGGCGTCCACGTCACTGACATGCAGATGGAGCTTCACGGGTGAGCCGCCCAGAGTCTTGGCGCTGATGGCGCCGTGGTCCGGAAATTCATCGGCGAGCATGATGGTCGTGTTGCCGATGCGCATTTCCGCGTGGCCGATTTTGTCATCCGGACCCGTCAGGCGCATCGTCTCTACGGCACCGAAAGCCTTCTTGTAGAATTCAAGAGCGCTGGCAGCACCGTTCACGATCAAGTATGCGGTCGCGGTCTGCTGCGGTTCAGGTGCTGCTGCAGGTTTGCTGGCCATCGGAGTTCCCCCTTCGAGCTTTGCTCGTAGTGATGCTTTGAAATCTGCGCGGGGCAGGCCGCGGAGTTCGCTGGCGACGCGCGCAAGTGCGGCGACGGGCGCTTTGGGAACTGCGCCATCGCGGCGGCGCGGCGCTGCGCCCGGCGTGAGCAGCGCCTGAATGGCGCGATCGAGTTGTTCGCTCAGGTTTGATTTAGGCATTGGCTGCACCCGACCGATTCTTTTTCTGTGACGTTTTCAGGGCCGCGCTTCTGCCGGAAACCTTTGCGGCTTCTTCGCGCAGGCTCTGCATGCCGCGGAACTGCAGTTGTTTTACGGCGCCTTCGGTGCGCCCGAGGGCTAGTGCGATTTCACGGATACTTTTTTCTTCAGCGAAGCGCATCTCGACGACCTTCCGCTGTTCGATGGGAAGTTCCTGTACCAGACGGAATAGCTGCGCGCGGATTTCGATTTCTTCCGGACTCGGCTCGGCGCTGGCTGGATCGTTTGCGAGCGCGTCGCTTTGTTCGCGCGCGCCGCGCCGCCAGCGGTCGGCGATGGCATTCGCGGCGATGCGCATGAGCCATGCGCCGAAGGGAGCGCCGCGCCATTCGAAGCGCGGGAGATTCGCAAGGGCGTGGTGAAACACCTCGGACGTAACGTCTTCCGTCGCTTCGCGATGGCCCAAGCGCCTCGAGACGTACGCGTACACGCGCTCGAAGTGAATTTCGTAGAGCGCGGCGAAGCGGCTAGGGTCCTGCTGAGCCGCTTCGATCAGCCGACGCTCGCTCGGTTCTTGTACGGCCTTCAACGAGAGCTCCGGAATTCTTGCTGCCATAGTATAGAACTGTCGGCCGGGCCAAAGGTTACGGTCGGAGTTGAGAATTTAATGGGTCGTCTGCGCGGAGGGGAACTGACGGGCAGCGGGCGAAGCAAGCCTCGCCCAGGTCGTTTCTCGCTGGACATTTGGCTCTGACGAAAGCGGGGCGCTGAGCCGCCGCACTCGAAAACGGGC
>Ga0209169_10002288_pt1 | contig 11556 bp, 10 predicted proteins | sample HubBroMetageWRM4_FD_188346 | JGI IMG/M metagenome (GOLD analysis project Ga0209169, IMG submission 188346) | Warmed soil microbial communities from the Hubbard Brook experimental Forest, New Hampshire - Hubbard Brook CCASE Soil Metagenome WRM 4... | ecosystem: Environmental > Terrestrial > Soil...
TGGTTACATCATCGGACTGCGGCTCGCTTCGATTCAGTTCGCGGGCGGCGTGCTGGCGTGGGGACTGATGGTCCCAATGCTGATTTATTTCCTTGGTCCGCAAATCAAGCACTATCTTCCGGCCGATACGCCAGATGATTGGACGACGATGGCGATTTCGGTATGGAAATTTATTGTGCGTCCGATCGCCGTTGGCGGAATGCTGGTAGGAGCGGCTTACACACTATTCAAGATGGGCAACAGTCTGATAGCGGGTTTTGGTAAAGCTCTGAGCGATTTGCGGCAGACGGCTGACCAGCGGGCTCAACTTTCGCGCACCGAGCAATATATGAGCTCGAAGGCTGTGTTTGGCTTGATCGCCATTACGTTCGGGTTCATGTGCATACTTTACGTGCGGCTCACTGGTCTGTTCTGGCCGGCGATTATCGCGGCGGTGGTGTTGCTCGTGGTGGGATTTTTCTTCGCCACAATTTCTGGAAGCCTGGTCGGAATGATTGGGTCTTCGAATAATCCAATTTCAGGGCTGACGCTTTCGACGTTGCTGATCGCGGCGCTGCTCATGGTTTCGCTGGGAGTTTCGGGAGGATCGGGCGTGCTCGCCGTGTTGAGCGTGGCAGCGGTAGTTTGCGTGTCTTCGGCTGTCGCTGGCGAATTGCTGCAGGATTTCAAAGTCGGCTACATTCTCGGCGGTACTCCACGCAAGATTCAGATAGCAGAATTGATTGCGGTGGTGGTGGCGAGTCTGGTGATGTATTTTCCCGTTGCACTGTTGAATAAGTCATTTGGATTTGGCAGCCGCGAACTTTCGGCTCCGCAGGCGGGGTTGATGGCCACGCTGGCGGTTGGAGTTGTGGGCGGCGATATGCCCTGGCCTTTGGTGGTTGTCGGCGTGTTCATGGGAATTGCCATGATCATGATGCAGGTGCGCAGTCCGATGCTGGTGGCGGTGGGGATGTATCTGCCGTTTGAGACTACATTCGCGATTTTTCTGGGCGGAGTTTTTCGCGCTCTGGGAGACTGGCTGGCTAAGCGGCGCGGTTTCAATCCCGCACAGATGGCGCGCTCGGAGAATGCTGGAGTGCTGACCGCTTCGGGGCTGATTGTCGGAGAATCGTTGCTGGGCCTGGTTTGGGCGGGCATCGTGGCGGTTGCCAAAGCCCGCAATTGGACGATACCTCAGATATTTGCTCATCCTTCTTATCTGGTGGGGCTCGTGGTGATGGCAGGTCTGGCTGCGCTGATGATTCTGATTCCGCTTTCAAGTGGGGGCGATCCGAATGAGCCAGCGCCGCCGGTTGGGATGATGTAAGTATCACGACGCAGAATTCGCTTAGGGTTTGGACGAGCGAGTCGCCCGTCCCCACACGATCTTGTCTTTGTGTCTTGCTCGGTCTTTCTAGTTTTTTTCTCGTATGTCGATCGCGGAAAATGTTGTGCTGGTGCGAGAGCGGATCGCAGCGGCTGCACGTCGGGTTGGGCGCAATCCAGATGAAGTTACGCTGATGGGAGTTAGCAAGACTTTTCCGGTTGAGAGTATCCGCGAGGCTTATACCGCCGGGCTGCGTGTCTTCGGCGAAAATCGGGTGCAGGAATTTTCTGCGAAGGCGACGGCTCTGCTTGATCTGAGCGACTCCGAATGGCACTTGATTGGACATCTGCAGACGAATAAAGCTGCGAAGGCAGTGGAGTTGTTTGACGCTGTGGATTCCGTTGACTCGGTGCGGGCGGCCGAGAAACTGAATTCGATTGCTGACGGCGCGAACAAGATATTGCCGGTGCTGATTGAGATCAATGTTGGGGGCGAGAGTGCGAAGAGTGGAGTCGCGCTCGGTTCGGATGAGCTGGAGCTGCTTCTTCAAGGCGCACCACGGTGGGGGAATCTGACGATACGGGGATTGATGACGGTCCCGCCTTATACGGAAGATCCTAAAGGCTCGCGAGCTTACTTTCGGCAACTGCGTCAGATTCGCGATGGCATTGCAGCGCGTGGACTTCCGAAAATTGGGATGGCCGTGCTTTCGATGGGCATGTCGCATGATTTTGAAGTTGCGATTGAGGAGGGATCGACTTGTGTGCGGGTGGGGACGGCGATTTTTGGGGAAAGATCAAAGGCTTAACCACAGGGTGCACAGAGAAACACGGAGAAAAATACACCAAAGATGTGATCGAATTCCCCTGTGTTCCTCTCTGGTACCTCCGTGTCCTCTGTGGTAAAGCTTTTCGATGGCAGCAATTCAAAACTCGATCGGCGGCGCAACCTTCGCGGTCAAAGTCCATCCGCGTGCTAAGAAGAATGCCATCACTGGCGAGGTTGGCGACGCTTTGAAACTGTCTCTCACGGCGCCTCCTGTGGATGGCAAGGCCAATCAGGCTTGCATCAATTTCTTTGCAAAGCTTTTGGAGGTATCGCGTTCGTCCGTTACTATTGCAGCCGGCCATGGCAGCCGGAATAAAGTGATTTGCGTGGCGGGGATGTCGGCGCAGGAAGTGCTTGACCGCCTTGGCTGTTGATTTTGGTGATGGATGATCGCGGGCGAGGGCGCCCGCGCCACACTTGCCCCGCAGGAGAGATTTTTGACCTTTTCCCAACGCTTTGAGGAAATCCGCACCGGATTTGAACGGCCTTTCTGGGTCGCTAACATCAGCGAGATTTTTGAGCGTCTTTCCTACTATGCAGTTTTTGCGGTTCTGGTGCGTTACCTGCATGAGGCGCTGGGGTTCCCTGTCGCTCAGGCGTCGAGTCTGGGTGGATTTTTCGGCGCTGGCGTCTGGGTGATGGCGATATTTGGAGGCGCGGTCGCGGATCGCATCGGCTTCCGGCGGGCGCTTTCGCTAGCTTACTTTATTTTGAGCTGCTCTTACTTTCTGGTCGGCTCTATCGCTGCTCCGTGGCTGGAACCGGTGCGTTCGGTCGTTCCGCTTGGACTATTGGTCGGCGTGGTGTTGTTTCTGCCCGCCTTAGGCGTGGCGATGGTCAAACCGAGCGTGGTGGGTACGACGGCGCGCTGCTCGAAGGAGAATGTGCGGTCGATCGGATATTCCATCTACTACACGCTGGTGAATATTGGTAGTTTCATGGGACCGTTTCTTGCGGGCTGGGTGCATTCGCGGATGCGAGTCGAGAATGTTTTTCGTCTCGCAGCGCTGAGCGTCTTCCTGATGTTTATTGCCGTTCTAATCTTTTTCCGTGAACCGCGGAGAACAGACGGGCAAGCGACCGCTTCACTCGCGCAAGTGGGACGCAACTTTTTGACCGTGCTTGGTAACTGGCGGTTCGTTCTATTCCTGCTGATTTTTTCAGGCTACTGGATTGTGTTCTGGCAGCAGTACCTCATTCTCCCTGTCTATATCCATGACTACGTAAACGCTTCGGCGAACACGGAACTGATCCTGATTGCTGATCCGCTGATCGTGATCACGCTGACGGTTGCGGTCAATGCTCTGACGCGACGAATTTCACCCCTCCCGGCGATCACGCTCGGAACGCTGATTACAGCCCTGGCGTGGCTTATTTTGGCATGGCACCCACACGTCTGGACCGCGGTTGTGGCCCTGATGACAGTAGCGCTCGGCGAGATCATTCAGTCTCCACGGTATTACGAATATGTTTCGCGGCTTGCGCCTCCGGGACAGCAGGGCACCTATATGGGCTTCGCATTTCTGCCTATCGGAATCGGCTCGCTGATCGCTGGTAAGTTTGGCGGCATGCTGATCCACCATTTTGGTGAGGTGACACATCAGCCGGAGCGGATTTGGTGGGCGGTGACCGGCGTGGGCGTGGGCACTGCGGCGTTGCTTTGGATTTATGACAAGACGCTAAGAACGAGTGGACAAATTCCGGCGAAATGAGAGGTTATGCCTCCGCGAACAATCACACCGAATGCTGTCGCGGATGAGATCCGCCGCATACTAAAAGACGGCGGATCGACCGAACACGCGGAGGGCGTGCAGTGGTTCTTCAAGGAAGAAATCAAATCGCACGGGTGGTACACGGCCGCCTTGAGGAAAGCTGCATCGCAATTTGTGCGTGAGATAACCCGCGACCACAGCATTGATTTCTTGAAAGAGGTAGCTGACAAACTTTTCTCCGGCAAGAATCTCGAAGAAAAGGTGCTGGCGGTTTTCCTGCTCGAAAAACGAACCAAGAATTTTGGCGACGATGAATTCCGTCTCTTCGATTCATGGCTCGACCGGGTGTCAAGTTGGGCCGATCATGATGCCCTGGTCCACGACCTGATTGCACCCATGGTCGCCGCCAAGCCAGAGCGCAGCAACGAGGTGTGCCGCTGGGCAAAATCACCGAACCGGTGGCGAAGACGCGCCGCCTGTGTGGCCCTGATCCGCGGAACACGCCGGCTCCAGTTCTTCGCACAAGTTGTCCGCCTGTCGAATCAATTGCTAGACGATGACGACGATATGGTCCAAAAAGGACTCGGCTGGCTATTGCGTGAGACCGCCAAAGCCGATCCCAAGCGCACGGTGCCGTATCTAATGAAGATACGTAAAGAAGCTCCGCGATTGGTTCTTCGCACTGCGTGTGAGACGCTGCCGCTCGCCGTCCGAAAGCGGGTTTTGGCGAAGCATCCGAATTAGGACGTACACGTTTCGGTCGAATCAAGAGTAGTCCAGCCTACCGGCAACTCCCAGGCGTTCCTCGGGGAAGACCGGCGCCGGGCACGCCCTCAACTGAACCTCATAACCCCTCGTCTTCCAGATGCTTTTCTACTTCCAGCGCAGCCATGCAGCCAGAGCCGGCGGCGGTGATGGCCTGGCGGTAGCGGCGGTCCTGCACGTCTCCGCAGGCGAAGACGCCGGGTATTTTGGTAAAGACATTCTTGTGCGTGACCAGATAGCCGTCCGCGTCGGTTTCTAATTGGCCCTCGAAAATCTTGGCGTTCGGGATGTGGCCTATGCCTAGAAACATGGCGCTGGTGGGGAACTCCCAAGTCTCGCCGGTCTTTAGATTTCGCAGACGCAGCGCGGTGACTTCTTTCTTGCTGACGTCTAGAACATCCTCCACGACGGTGTCGTTGAGGAACGCGACTTTGGGATTCGCACGGGCGCGATCGAGCATGATTTTCGACGCGCGAAAAGTATCGCGACGGTGGATGAGGGTCACTTTGCTGGCGAAGCGCGTCAGAAATGTTGCTTCTTCCATGGCGGAGTCGCCGCCGCCGATGACGGCAATTTCCTTGCCTGAGAAAAAGAAGCCATCGCAGGTGGCACAAGACGAAACGCCGTGCCCTATGAGCGCGTGCTCGTTCGGCAGGCCTAGCCAGCGGGCAGAGGCTCCGCTGGCGATGATTAGGGTGCGGGTGTGAATGGTTTCTTTGCCGAGGGTGAGCTCGAATGGATGCTTGCTCAAGTCAGCCTTGACCAAGTGTCCGATGCGATAGTCGGCGCCGAAGCGCTTGGCTTGCTTGCGCATATTCTCGATCAGTTCCGGTCCCTGGATGCCATCGGGGAAGCCGGGGAAATTTTCGACCAAGGTTGTCATGGACAATTGGCCGCCCGGCTCATGACCTTCGATGACGAGGGGTTTGAGGTTGGCGCGAGCGGAGTAGAGGGCAGCGGTGTGGCCGGCGCATCCGGAGCCCATGATTACTACATTGCGGATATCCATAGAATTTAAACAGTGCTAGTAGATAGATTCTGAAAAACAGATTTCGCTTCAGACCGCGACTGGGCCACATCCCATGACAATTAGACAGCCCCTAAAGGGGCGTCTGATCCTGCAAACTTATGGTATCGCTAAAGCGATACCCTGATACGAAGCCGGAGTTTTTCGGCCCGGCAGACTGCCCGCAACGTTACTCTCGAGTTCGTCTTGGACGGGCGAGGACGCCCGTCTCTCCATTAGCTATTACGGCTTCTTCTTGACACCCGTTTTAGCCGCCGATCCTACGCCCAGGCGAGCCAGTTCCTCGGGCACCATTTTGCGGGCTCCGAGAGCGTCGCGATAACGCTCCATGATCGAAGCGGCGGCGCGGAAGATCGGTTCGTACACGGTCTGATCCCTCGTTGGAGGTGGAGCTCCGTCTTGTCCCGAACCTTCTCCTGAACAGCGTGCCAGTACCACTGATGATTTTCCGAAGCGCTCCAGTTTGACGCGCGTAACCGGCGTGGTGGTGGATAGCATGGCGGCCGCCGATGTCACCGCAGAAGCACTATCTTCGATCGCAACTTCCAGCAGATCCTTTTGATCGCGCACGCGCAGGACGAGCGTCTCCACCATATTCGCGGAATCGACACTGAACGAATATTGGACGTTGCTGAACAGGGCAGCATCGGGGAACTCGCGCCGAACTCTCACCCAATCCGCTGCGGAGACCGTCCCGGGGGGCATGGATTGCATACCAGGAATTGGAGTGCTCGGGTCGAGTGTGGAATGCCCACGAGCTACTTCGTAATCTTTGCTGAATGCCGGCTTCTCCGGCACCTTGGCCAGCGCCGATGATAGTTCTTTTTGTTCGGCGGCCGAAGGTGCACACACATTGAGGACGTGAACTTTTACCGGAGGCGTCTGCGGGGCATTTGCGGGAGGTTGCTGGGCGGATGCGAGGACGGCCACGGCCGCCATCATGATCAGAATTTTGTGAGAGAACACGGCGAAATTGTATCAGGCTCCACTAGCTCGCACTCCGATGGCACTTCGCTGGATGGTTCGTCGACGGCTACTCGATCCCGCCTTCCTAAGGAAACTCTGATTAAGGGTCGAAGGAAAGCTTGAACCACAGAGGACACGACGAGGACACAGGGGTTCACAAGGCACTGAATCAGTTTCCTAAAGGAGCATTGGATTCTGACGAGATACGGTAGCGCTGAAACGACACCCTGAAACGAAACGAGAATGAGCGTCAGTCGCTAGTCGGCTGCTCCCGAGTCGACCTCGATGGCGGCGCCATGGCGACGGAGCAACTGCGGCAGATTCTGCGAAAATGCCGAGCGCGGCAATACCATGTCACAGCCTGCTTCGTGCGCCTTCTGCTTCAAGTCGCCTTGCACATGCGAGAGGAAGCCGATGATCGACGTTTCCTTTTTCAGCTTACTTTTTAATTTTGGGATGAGCGTCAAAGGCTTGGCGTTGGCGTTGTTCAAGTCGAAGATGATGAGGGAAGGCTTTTCTACGCCGTTGCTCTTCATACGTTCGGCGAGTTCCTTCTCGTTCTTCACGAACTCCACCTTTACATTCATCTTGCGGCCGGTTTCCTGAATCTTGCTCAGGAAGAACAGGTCTTCGACAAAGGCGAACACGCGCGAAGCCGCGTCTTCTCGTGGAGCGGGCAGCGGCTCGGGATCGACCACCGGGTAGGAGGCGGAAAAACCAGGGCGTCGCGGCCCTCTGCTTCCGTTGCCGTTGTCGCCCATATTGGCGCGGTAGCTATGATCCATGGGAGCGGTGAAGATGCCTTGCTGCTCCTGACGTTGGCGGCCCATCGGGCCACCCGCGCCGCGCTTCGGTGGACGCCTTCCACGGCGCCGTTTGTGTCTTCCTCCGCCTGCGGAGGAATGTCCGGGTCCTGCATTCATATTTTTTCTCTTGTTAAACTTTGAAGTTAATCCCCGACGTTAATACTCCTGGTCCGGATCACAGGCCAAGTTGTTTCGTCTTCCCTTGCGGTCGACACGTTAGTCAACAACTTAAAAGTGTGGCTCAGTGCGTGACTGAACGCGCATGGCTCACGGCAATCCGACTACCGGCAGACCAAACTCCACATCGGCTGGATGTGATCTGAGAACGATATTCAAACTATAGATGTTCAATCGTTGTACAAAGTATCGTTCAAAGTATCGTTCAAGTATCTAGGCGCCTGGAGTTTTGTTTGGCGCGAACGGCCAGCCTGGAAGCATGGCCATTGGGAACATCTTGATGTTACTCATGAAACCGCCGACAGCGCAAGGGGGGAGTGCCTTTAGTTTTCCACATTCGGGCATTACCGAGGTTGACCGGGACTTCCTTCCAGACAAGCGTCATGGCAAATTTTGGATGAATGTCTTGTCGCACCGGGGCCGAATCGTCACGATCTCGTCAGCTGACAATGGCTTCGTTTTTAGGGTGAAGTTCCGCAAACGCGGCGCCGATAGACAAAGAGTGGAACCCGCACCCGCCAAGAACAAAACAGATAAAGTCTCTTCCGAACGCTCGCTTGCACTGCCTGGGCAGCGTTTTGTGGCGCGCCAGCCCATTTTTGACCGCGCACAAAGCGTCTTCGGATACGAAATTCTTTTCCGCAATGGTGTCGAAGACTATTTCAATGCCGATCCGGAGCTGGCGGCGCGCTCCACTCTGGATAGCTCATTGCTTTTCGGTATGAGCACGCTTTGCGATAACCGCCGCGCCTTTGTGAACTGCACCAGCGAGACCTTGTTCAAGGACCTGATTACGCTGCTGCCTCCGAGCCAGACCGTGGCCGAGATTCTGGAAACAGTTGAGCCTGAGGATCGCGTGGTTGCTGCCTGCAAGCGGCTGAAAACAGCCGGTTATCTGATCGCGCTCGATGATTTCTTGCCCAACGATCCGCGCATACCGCTGGTTGAGTTGGCCGACATCATCAAAGTGGACATACGGGCAACGAGCGAGGTAGAGCGGGCGGGGATGATGCGCCGCTTCGGAACTCCAAAATGCAAGATGCTGGCTGAAAAACTTGAAACGCCGCACGAGTTTCATAGGGCTCACGAGATGGGCTTCACTTATTTTCAGGGATATTTTTTCTGCCGCCCCGAACTGGTGATCGGCCGCGAGGTGCCCGCCAGCCAATTGCACTACATTCGGCTTCTAGAGATGGTTTCGCGACGAGAAATCGACATGCGGGAACTCGAGACGATGCTTAAGCAGGAAACCTCGATTTCTTACCGCCTGCTGCGATATCTAAATTCTCCGGTCTTTGGATTTGCGCTTGAAATCAAGTCCATCCGACACGCCATTGCTGTTCTGGGAGAACGCGAGATGCGGCGTTGGATTCGTCTCGTGGTTGCCGTGGGCGCGGCCGAGCAGAAATGCAGTGAACTGGTGCTGATGGGATTGGCACGAGCCCGTTTTTGCGAGTTGCTCTCCGATCGGGTGCAGTCGAATGGCGATCTTTTCCTGATGGGGCTGCTCTCGGTCATGGACGCCATTCTTGAGGTTGGCATGGATGTGTTGCTCGAGCAGTTGCCGGTGGAGCGCGAGACTAAGTTGGCTCTGCTGGCGCAGGATAGCAATCTCCGACCTTTGTATCGACTGATGCTGGCACAGGAATCGGGGGAGTGGGCCGAGTCTAGCGCACTCGCCAAACAACTAAAACTGACCGATGCGGAAGTGGCCAAGACGTGGTGGGAAGCTATGCAGTGGGCGCAGGAAGCGACGGGAGGAGTGTAGAGAATATTTGATTAATTAGAATTTCCGGATTGCGGATGTTGGGGTGCCTTCTCGTCACGCCACCGAGAGCACTTGCCCTCGGTCCTCGTTTTCGCCCACTCAGTTGATAATGCCACGCCTTCGATCGCTCGTTCGATAGTCCACAATTCAAAAGGACCGCCATCCGCGTAATTTACTACCTCGTAAGCCTTACCAGCACGACTCACACGAGTCGATTCGAACGTACCTTCCGAAATGTTCCGACTATATTCAGCTTGAAGGGAATAGAAACCATTCTTCCTCAACAGCCATGAGAGCGTCGCGAACCCACCAGAATTAATATGACCTTGCTTGACCTCGCAGAAGGTTCTCCGATCGTTGGGCGTCGCGTTGCGGCAACGCACAGTGGAAAACATCACGTCGCCGTCGGATCGGAGAACAATTCGACGTCGTCCGCAGAGCAACATCGATGGGTTCGATTCAAAGTCGATTTCTGACACGTCGGTCAGGAGAGATGCCTCCGCATGTATCCACAACGATCCGGACAACCAGCGGTGGATCAATGGATCAGGGATGCCGCCCGAAAGCTGATTGCCGAAGACCATAAAGTCTTCTAACTGTGTCAACTCGCCGACAGCATCTGGAAGAGACCCCTTCAACTGATTTCGGGAGATGTTCAGCCACCTAAGATGCGCTAGTTGACTGATATTCGTTGGCATCGATCCAACAAGATTGTTTTCATCAAGCTCGATACCGACAACTGTCTGGAAACCATCGGAATCGGGGATGCATTCGACCCCATGCCATGTGCACTCCGTGCCTACTGGTCCCAGCCAGCCGTCATGATTCTTCCAGTGGCCACCGTCAGTGCTTTGATAGAGCGTTACGAGTGCCTGCCGCTCCTGGGGCGGAATTGCGTGGGATGCAGATTGAGTGGAGGACACAGATCGTGTTTCTTCGATTGATTGTCCGAAGCACTCGACACAAACAACCAGACTCACGATTAGACAAAACGCCAGAATGACTCTAGCCACGGGTAATCCCCTGTTCCTCCGGAGGCTTACGGCGCTTCGATCAGCTCCATTTTGCCTTCGCGGGTGCGGTGCAGAATCAGCAGTCTGCCTTTGGGATCGCGGAATACGAAGACGTCGCGGTCTCGGAAGTGGGCTTCTTTGATCGCTTCTTCCAACGTCATGGGACGAAGCGCGACTGAATCCTTGGCATGGACCAGGTGGACTTCGGTGGTCCGCGCTACGGAGGGAAATTTGTGGACTAGAACGGAAACAGTGGTGCTTTCGGTTAGTCCGATCGATGCCTCGATATTTTCTTCGAGCGTCTGGCCGTCGAATTTCTTGACCGCTTTTCGCTTCTTGCTCAGCCACTTGGTTTTGTATTTGAGCGCCTGCTTTTGCAGATGGTCGAGAGCTTCGCCTACGGCCGACATCATGTCGGTGGTTTGGGCGATGCCTACGATGGGGCCGTTCGGCGGGTCGATGGTGATTTCGGCTTTGTGACGGCGCTTTTCGACTGCGAGAGTTACTTTGGTCTCGAATCGGTCGCCTAGAATTTTGCGGATCTTATTAAGGCCAGTTTCAACTTCCTTGCGGATGGTGGGAGTGATTTCATACTTGCGCGCGGTATATTCCACGTTCATTCAGCGCCCTCCAGAAGTAATTCGTTCGAACTGAGTAAAATCGGGCACCCACATTTCAGAGTCTTTTTCCGGACGGGTACGTTTCCGCCGGGATCACACACAGCCTTCTACATATTGGATCGATTCGTACCTGCCTGCATAGAACGTCAGGACCTTGCCCTTGTCGGTCTCGAACCGAACACCATAGCGACGATCTGGTGACCGCGCGGTGAAGTAATGCCCTGTGTCGATGTATTTGTGTTCGGTCACTCTCAACTTTGCCCCGTAGACCTGCCGCAGGTGCTGTTCTGAATCCCCCACCTGAATGCCAGTGGAAGTTGCAATTCCGGGCGCGTCCACATCGATTCGTGACAATCTACCATCTTCAATCATAAGGGCGAGGTGAGCATGGCCGCGGGCATGCAAGTAAAAGCAATTTTCGCTGCCGGATTCCTCCTCTGAGAGCTCTTGATGAAGAACCGTTTTCAGCTCGGTAAGGCTCATGCCAACCTTTAGTGGTCCCATGCCATCTTCGCGAATAACCCAGCGTTCATTGGCGAACGAGCTAGACAGGGGCAACAGAAAT
>Ga0209169_10002289_pt1 | contig 11556 bp, 10 predicted proteins | sample HubBroMetageWRM4_FD_188346 | JGI IMG/M metagenome (GOLD analysis project Ga0209169, IMG submission 188346) | Warmed soil microbial communities from the Hubbard Brook experimental Forest, New Hampshire - Hubbard Brook CCASE Soil Metagenome WRM 4... | ecosystem: Environmental > Terrestrial > Soil...
GCCGACTACGTGGAGGTGCTGCGCCGGCTCTGGGACAGCTGGGAGGACGACGCGGAGATCCGCGACGTGGCCACCGGCCGCTTCATCGACCGGGACAAGCTGCACTACATCGACTTCGAGGGCCGCTGGTTCTCGGTGAAGGGCCCGTCGATCACCCCGCGGCCGCCGCAGGGCCAGCCGGTCGTGGCCGCGCTCGGCCACGGCAGCGTGCCGTACCGGCTGATCGCCCGCTGCGCCGATGTCGGGTTCGTCACCCCGCGCGACGCGGCTCACGCCGCCGGGATCGTGGCCGAGATCCGGGCCGAGCAGGCCCTGGCCGGGCGCGCCGCGCAGGCCGTGCACGTCTTCGGTGACCTGGTGGTGTTCCTCGGCGAGACCAAGATCGGCGCCGCCGCGCGCAAGCAGCGCCTGGACGAGCGGGCCGGGGCCGAGTACCGCAGCGACGCCCGCGTCTTCACCGGCACCGCCGCCGGGCTGGCCGACCTGCTGCAGGACTGGCAGGCCGCCGGGCTGTCCGGGTTCCGGCTGCGGCCGGCCGCGTTGCCGCACGACCTGGCGCAGATCACCGAGCGCCTGGTGCCTGAGTTGCAGCGCCGCGGCCTGTTCCGTACCGCCTATGAGGCAGACACGCTCCGGGGGCTGCTCGGCCTGGGCCGCCCCGCCAACCGCTATGCCGCCGCCTGACCGCCGAGGACACGAGCATCATGACCAAGCAGCTTCACCTGGCCGCGCACTTTCCCGGCGTGAACAACACGACCGTGTGGAGCGATCCCGCGGCCGGCAGCCACATCGAGTTCGACTCGTTCCGCCGGTTCGCCCAGACCGCCGAGAGAGGCAAGCTCGATTTCCTCTTCCTCGCCGAGGGACTGCGGCTGCGCGAGCAGAACGGGCTGATCTACGACCTCGACGTGGTCGGTAGGCCCGACACCTTCACGATCCTGGCCGCGCTGGCCGCGGTGACCGAGCATGTCGGGCTGGCCGGCACGATCAACTCCACGTTCAACGAGCCCTACGAGGTGGCCCGCCAGTTCGCCAGCCTCGACCACCTCTCCGGCGGGCGGGCGGCGTGGAACGTGGTCACCTCCTGGGACGCCTTCACCGGGGAGAACTTCCGCCGCGGCGGGTACCTGGCCCAGGGCGACCGCTACGAGCGGGCCAGGACCTTCCTGGCCACGGCGAACGAGCTGTGGGACTCCTGGCACGGGGACGAGATCCTGGCGGACAAGGGCAGCGGCCAGTTCCTGGCCACCGCTGCCGCGGGCGCGTTCCGGCACCGGGACGCGTTCTTCGACATCGCCGGGCAGTTCAACGTGCCGCGCTCGCCGCAGGGACGCCCGGTGATCTTCCAGGCGGGCGACTCCGACGAGGGCCGCGACTTCGCCGCCGCGTCGGCGGACGCGATCTTCTCCCGGCACTCCACGCTGAGTGCCGGGCAGGCGTTCTACGAGGACGTGAAGGGGCGGCTGGCTAAGTTCGGCCGTACCCGGGGCGAGCTGCTCATCCTGCCGGCGGCCACGTTCGTGCTCGGCGACACCGACGCCGAGGCGGCCGAGATCGCCCGCGACGTTCGGCGGGCGCAGGTCTCGCCGCAGACCGCGCTGACGTTCATCGAGCAGCTGTGGAACACCGAGCTGGCCGGCTTCGACGTCGACGGGCCGCTGCCCGCGTTCGACCCGGTGGTCAGCGACGAGCTGATCTCCAAGGGGCGGGCCAGCGTCCGGCAGTTCGCCAAGGACCCGGTCGCGCTGGCCGGCGAGTGGCGGGCCCGGGCCGAGGCCGGGAACCTGTCGGCCAGGGAGGTCGTCATCGAGGTGACCGGCCGGCAGTCGTTCATCGGCTCGGCGCAGACGGTCGCGACGACGATCAACGAGCTGGTCCAGGCCGACGCCGCCGACGGCTACATCCTGGTCCCGCACATCACCCCAGGCGGGCTGGTGCCGTTCGTCGACCAGGTCGTGCCGCTGCTGCAGGAGCGCGGGGTGTTCCGGGCCGACTACACGGGGAGCACGCTGCGCGACAACCTCGGCCTCGCGCCGCTCGGCTTGGACCGCTTGCCCCCGGTTGGCCGGGCCGGCGCCGGGGCGGCGTCATGAGGTTCATCACGATCACGCTGATCGTGCACGCGCCGGACCCGCAGACGGGCGAGCAGAAATCCACCCAGGACCGCTTTCTGGAGGTGATCGGCAACGCGCGGCTGGCCGAGGAGCTTGGCTTCGACGGGTTCGGGGTAGGCGAGCGGCATGAGCGGCCGTTCATCTCCTCCTCCCCCACCGTGGTGCTGAGCCACATCGCCGCACGGACGGCGCGCATCCGGCTGTTCACCGCGGTCACGACGCTGTCGCTGCTCGACCCGGTCCGCGCGTTCGAGGACTACGCCACCCTGGACCACCTGTCGGGCGGCCGGCTCGAGCTGATCATCGGCAAGGGCAACGGCGCCGCCCAGCGCGACCTGTTCCAGGTCACCCCCGAGGACCAGTGGGACCGCAACGCCGAGTCCTACGAGGTGTTCCGCCGGCTGTGGCGCGACAACACGATCAGCTACCAGACGAGGTTCCGGCCGCCGCTGACCGAGGCCGAGGTGTGGCCGCGGCCGCTGCAGCGCCCGATCAGGGTCTGGCATGGGAGCGCGACAAGCAAGGCGTCGGTCGACCTGGCCGCCAGGTACGGCGACCCGCTGTTCTCTGCCAACGTGACCAACCCGATCGAGCCCTACGCGGAACTGATCCGCTATTACCGCGAGCGGTGGGCCCACTACGGGCACGATCCGGCGGCGCTCGCGGTCGGCGCGGGGACGGCCGGCTACTACGCGATGCGCAACTCCCAGGATGCGATCGACGCCTACCGCCCGGTGTTCGCCGGCTACCTGGCCTTCCAGCGCAGGCTCGGCGTGCAGCCGGTCTTCGGCACGCTGGAGGACTTCACCGAGCGCTCGTCGGCCCTGGTCGGCAGCCCGGCTCAGGTGATCGAGAAGGTGCACCGCTACCACGAGCAGTTCGGCCACTCGGTCCTGCACTTGCACGCCGACGCGGGCGGGCTCACCGACGCCCAGCACCGGGCCAGCCTCGAGCTGTTCCAGTCCGACATCGCCCCGGTGCTGCGGCGCGAGATCCCCGACCCGCCGTGGGGCTGGGGCGGCGGCCCGATCGGCGACGACGCGGTGCCCGCCCGGCTTGTCGCCGCTGCCGGTTCTGGTTCTGGTTCCGGTTCTACGGCCGGTTCTGCTGCCGGTCTCGCGACCGGTTGAGGAGGAATCCCGCATGACCACGACCCCGCTGACGGTGCTGGACCTGGTGCCGATCTCGTCCGGCTCGAACGCGGCCCAGGCGCTGCGGAACAGCATCGACCTGGCCCAGCAGACCGAACGGCTCGGCTACGCCCGCTACTGGTTCGCCGAGCACCATCTCAATCCGGGCGTGGCCGGCACCTCCCCGGCCGTGGTGCTGGCGCTGACCGCCGCCGCGACCTCGAGGATCCGGCTCGGCTCCGGGGCGGTGCAGATGGGGCACCGCACCGCGCTGGCCACGGTCGAGGAGTTCGGCCTGCTTGACACGCTGCACCCGGGGCGCTTCGACCTTGGCCTGGGCCGCTCAGGCGGCCGGCCGCGCGAGCCGAAGGCACCCGCACTGGCCGGCGGCAGCGCCGCGGCTGCCGTGGCCGGCGGCCGGACCCCGAACGGATTGCTCATCCCGCCGCGGTTCTCCCTCGCCAGCCTGCTCGGCTCGCCCCGGTTCGCGATGCAGAAGAGGCTGCTCCAGCTGCCGCACGCGGAGCCGCAGAACTACACCGAGCAGGTGGCGGACGTGCTCGCGCTGATCGCCGGGACCTACCGCTCCCCGGAGGGCGAGGAAGCTCACGTGGTGCCCGGCGAGGGCGCGGCGCTGCAGGTCTGGATCCTCGGCAGCAGCGGCGGCGAAAGCGCCGAGGTCGGCGGGCAGAACGGCCTGCGCTTCGCGGCGAACTACCACGTCAGCCCGGCTACCGTGATCGAGGCTGTGGACGGGTACCGGGCCGCGTTCCGGCCTTCCGCGGTGCTCGAGCAGCCCTACGTCAGCGTGTCGGCCGACGTCGTCGTGGCCGGTACCGAGGCCGCGGCGCGTGAGCTGGCCACCGGCTACGGCCTGTGGGTGCGCAGCATCCGCACCGCCGAGGGCGCCATCCAGTTCCCAACGCCCGAGCAGGCCCGCCGCCACGTCTGGAGCGACGCCGACCGCGAGCTGGTCGCCGACCGCGTCGACACCCAGTTCGTCGGCACCCCTGGCCAGGTCGCGGACCAGCTGGAGCGGCTGCGCGACGCCACCGAGGCCGACGAGCTCATCGTCACGACCATTACCCACGACCACGCCGACCGGGTCCGTTCCTACCAGCTACTCGCCGAGGAGTGGGCGCGGCGCTGACGCCGTGTTTCACTCTGTTGCGGCGCCGCCGCCTCAGGAGCCGAAGACGAAGTCCTCGATGATCGCGGCCAGCTCGAGGGGCGTGTCACCCTGCAGGCTGTGGCCGGCTTCCTCAACGTGGATGACCTGGGCTGACGGCAGGCGGCGCAGCACTTCCCGCTCGTCGTCGTCGCCCAGCACCGAGTCCGGCCGCATGCCGCGGGCGAGCAGCAGCGGTACGGTGATCGACGACAGCGCCTCCCAGAGCGGCGCGTAGCGGGTATCTGCTGCTTGGCTGGCCGGCGCGGGGCTGGCCGGGGCCGCGGGACGGCGGTGACGGGCCCACCGCCAGACCCAGGTGCCGTCGGGCTGCTGTTCGGCGTTGTGCAGGATGCCCCGCCGGAGCGAGGACCGGGACCGGGCCGGGTTGAACCGGGCCGTCCGCTCCAGCAGCTCGTCCAGGCTGGCAAAGCTGGCCGGCCCGTTGACGAAGTCGGTGATGTGCCGAGCCCGCTGCGCCTTTATGCCCGGCAGCACATCGACCAGAACGATCTTGCGAACCAGTTCGGGCGCCTCGGCGCTGAGCGCGATGGCGGTGAGCCCGCCGAGAGACATGCCGATCACCGCCCTGGCAGCCGGGGCGAGCTGGCGGACGGCGGCCGCGACGTCGACCGCGTTGCCGTAAGCGTTCAGCTGGCCTTCCGGGCGGTCTCCCGGGCTATCGGAGTGGCCGTGCCCGGGGAGGTCGATGGCCACCAGGGGACGGTCCAGTGCCATCGCGACCGTGTCCCAGGTATGGGCGTTCTGGGCCCCGCCGTGTAGCAGGACCAGCTCCGGGTCCCTGTCCTGCCACACCAGCGCGCTCAGCCGCCGGCCGCCGGTCACGTCGGCGAACGCCCGCCGCACCGTCGGCGGGCGGTCGAAGGGCAGGCCGTACTCCGCGGCGTTCTCGTGGAACAGCCCGAACTCGTCGTAGTCGACCCGGCCGGTCACTGCTCCTCCTCTAGTCAGCTCGCCCCGTCCTCCACGTCAGCCCGCCCGGTCAGAGCTTCTCGTCATCTACGGGGATGCCGCTAGCGGCCGGCGAGGGCGGTCAGCAGGCGCGGACTTTCGGGTGAGGCCTCATCCGGCGGGCCCGGCGTGCGCTGGAGCAGGCCTTCGACGACCTCGTAGTAGCCGATGGAGCGCAGCGGCGGCGAGTAGACGTGGACTGTGACCGACCCGGCGTCGTGGTCCATCCGGTGAATGCCCGAACCGGGAAAGCAAAACGAGTCGCCGGGACCGTAGCGATGGACGCGCCGGGGGCCGCCGATCGGCAGGCCCTCGTTCGTGACGCTTCCGTCGATCACGTAGACGCCGACCGCGGAGCCGTCATGATCGTGGTAGCCGGTGTCCCGCCGTTCCGGCATGACGTTCAGCCAGCAGACCGAGTGCTCATCGTGCCAGAGCACCACGGAGCAGCCGCCGGTCCTCGCCTCCGACAACGTGGCCGGATCGAGAAGACCGGCGGCGCGCCTGGCCTGGGCCACGCATTCGTCCGGCTGCAACGGCCGACCGCTCACGCCTGGATCGATAACCGGGATCGTGTACGTCATTGGGCTCTCTCCTCAGGACCACCTGGTGACGGAACTCGCGTGATCGCGATCACGGGCCATGACCAGCGGTTTCATCGGCTAGGCACACAATCGCAGGATAGTCTATAAACTTGGTGGGACAAATAGCTTTGCGGCACTGATCAGCAGGCTCCGACGAGCAAGTCAGCGGCCGGCGCGTCAGTAGCGGATAACTCCCGGGGTGCCGCCCCCGCAGGCGATCGACTCGCCGTTGATCGAGACTGACAGGGGCGACGCCAGGAAGGCGATCACTGCCGCCACCTGGCTGGCGTCGATGAGCGTGCGGGTGAGGTTGCGGCCGGCCATCCGCCGCTCGATCTCGGCGGGCTCGACGCCGGCCGCCGCGGCCTGTGCCGCGATGACGCCCGGCGTCGCCTCGGTGCGGGTCAGTCCTGGGTGGACGGCGTTCACGTTGATACCGCTCGGGCCTAGTTCGTCGGCCAGGTTCTTGGTCATCGCCGACACGGCCACGTTGCGGATGGACCCGATGACCGACCCGGTGCTGAGGGCGGCCAGGCCGCTGACGCTGATGATCCGGCCCCAGCCGGCCGCGACCATGCCCGGCGCGACTGCCTGGGCACATCGTAGGTAGCCCATCACCTTGACGTTCACATCAGACCAGAACGCATCGCCGGTGATCTCAGGAAAGGACAGCGGCGGTGCCTGCCCGGCCGGCCGCGCGGCGCAGTTGACCAGGATGTCGACGCCGCCGAGCCGGTCCTGCGCGGCCGCGGCCAGGCGCCGCACCGAGGCGTCGTCGGCGGTGTCGACGCCGAAGGCGGGCACCGGCCGCCCGGCGGCGGCGCCCAGGTCGGCCGCTGCCTCGTTCAGCCGGCCCAGGTTGCGGGCCGCGATCGCCACCTCGGCGCCCTCGGCCAGCAGCGCGGCGGCGGCGGCCTTGCCTATGCCGCGGCTCCCGCCGGTCACGAGCGCACGCCGCCCATCCAGTTGCAGATCCACGCGTCACACCTGCTCTCACACCGACGGCACAGTGTCGCAGACGTTCCTCCGCGACGCGCGGCCGGCGTGCGGCCGGCGTGCGGCCGCATGGGCGGCTGCCAGGTGATCCACGGGACACGCCCTAATCCATGCTGGTCAGGCGCTCATGCCCCGTCCAGCGGCAGGTAGGACCCGCGCCAGTACAGCAGCGGGGCCGCGCCGTCGTCACTGATCTCGACGTCCTGCACGCGGCCGACCACGATCTCGTGATCACCACCAGGCAGCCTGTTTTCGACTGTGCACTCCAGGGCGGCCAGGACGCCATGCAGTCGCGGGCTGCCGGTCGGGCCTGGCCGGTGCCGGATACCGTCCCAGATCGCGGTCAGGCCGCGGCGGGCGAAATTGGCCGACAGGTGCTGCTGCGGTGCTGCGAGCACGTTGACCACGAACGCGCCGTGCCCGCGGATCGCGCGCAGCGTCATGCTCTCGCGATCAAAGCAGACCAGCACGAGCGGCGGATCCAGCGATAGCGACGTGACCGCGCTGGCGGTGGTGCCGACGGGCTCACCGTCATCACCGATTGACGTCACCACCGTCACGCCGGTGGCGAAATGGCCCATCGCCTGCCGGAACTCGGCGGCGCTGACCTCGGCGGACGATTCTTCAACAGCTGTCATTGGCCTAAAATCCTATAATATCGGTATTCAAATAGGATTTGCTATCGCCAGGCGACGCTGCCAGACGGTTGTTTCGACGGACCAGCGGATGGGCAGGCCGTACGATGCCGGCCCCCGGCTCCTGCCGTAGGCGCTGGCCGGTCAGGGCAACTCTCGAGGAAACCCCCGCGGCGGCTGCCGCCGCCTTCAGACAGGTCTCGCTTGCATCCCCGCCAAGTACCGCCACGTTGGACGAGCAGCCGCCGGGTGACTCCGAGATGTGCCACTTGATGATAATATCACACATTATCGCTAGGTTTAATAGGTAATTGGAGGCGTGATGACCGAGGACCGCTGGCACCAGCCGCTCGTCCACATACGGAGCCGGGAGCTTAGCGCCGACACCGGCCAGACTTCGGGGATGACCCGCCGCGAGGCCATCTCGGGCAAGAGCGCCGGATCGGAGAAGGTCTGGATGGGCCAGACGCACGTGGCGCCCGGCACGCAGTCCGGCGACCACCACCATGGCGAGGCGGAGACCGCGATCTACGTCCTGTCCGGCACGCCGGCGTTCGTGTTCGCCCAGGACGATCACGAGGTACGGCTGCAGACCGAGCCGGGAGACTACATCTTCGTGCCGCCCTTCGTGCCGCACCGGGAGGAGAACCCGGGCCAGGAGGAGGCGGTAGTGATCATTGCCCGCAGCAGCCAGGAGGGCATAGTGGTCAACCTGGACAGCCTGTGGCCTGGCGACGGGCACGGCCCGGCGCACTAACGCCGGCTCAGTGGCGAGAGTGGTCATCGGCTTCTCCTAATGTCTATAAAATCGATCGGTATAATCGATATTAGGAGAAGCCGGTCCCCGAGTCAATGGGGCGCCGGCTTCCAGCCGAGCGGCCGGCCCGGTAGCCCGGTCAGGCGGCGACGCGGGCGCGGTAGCTGTCGATGTCCTCGCCCACCTGCTCGTGGACCAGGTGAATCAGGTCCGCGTAGGCGGCGGCGTCGAGCAGTGGGTCGTACCCGCGGATGAGCAGCGTGGTCGCGCCCACGGCCACGTAGTCCAGCAGCGACTCGGCCACCTGCTCGTAGCTGCCGACGAGCGCGGTGGAGTTGCCCGCGGCACCGGTGGCCTCGGACAGCGCGGTCCACAGCCGCTTGTCGTGCACCTCCCCCGCCGCCGCGAACTGCCGCAGCCGCCGGGATCCCTCGGCCTGGGACGTGTCCCGCCGGCCCAGGAAGTCGGCGGCCCGGTCCTTGGTCACCTTGAGGATCTCGCGGGCCCGTTCCCAGGCGGCGTCTTCGGTGTCGGCGGCGATCGGGCGCAGGCTGACCGAGAACCGGTCAATGCCGCGGCCCGCAGCCTCGGCGGACTCGCGCACCTGGGCGATGCGCTGCCTGATGCCCTCCAGCGGCTCCCCCCAGAACGCGTAGACGTCCGCGTGCCTGCCGCCCACCCGGACGGCGTCGGCGGAGGCACCGCCGAAGTAGATCGGCAGGTGGCCGCCGGGCGGCCGGAGCGCCGACCAGGCGTCGGCGGTCCGGTAGAACTCGCCGTCATAGCTGAAGCGCTGCTCGGAGCTCCACTCGAGCTCGACGATGTCCAGGAACTCGTCGGTGCGGCGGTACCTGGTCGCCTTGTCCGTGAAGTCGCCGTCGCGGGCCTGGTCGCCGTCGTCACCACCGGTGATGACGTGCAGGGCGATCCGGCCGGGGTAGAAGGCGTCGATCGTCGCGAACTTGCGGGCCGCGATCGTCGGGGCGACGAAACCGGGACGGTGGGCCAGCAGGACCCCCAGCCGGCTGGTGGCGTTCAGGATCTGGTCCGCGACGATGAACCCGTCGGGCGAGGAGGAACTGTGCGCCACGAGCACCCGGTCGAAGCCCGACTGCTCATGCGTGGCGGCCAGGTGGTACAGGTACTCGGGCTGGACGGCGGGACCTGTCTCGGCGATGGTCTCGGACCGGTCTGCGGTGCGGGCGATACCGATGAACTCGACGGGCACGGGATCTGTCCTTTCAATTCGGCCGAACGAACCAGCCCTAAAGCCTTCACGGACACGAGTTGCGCACGGCGCGGATTACCGGCTCCGCACCTGTCCGCATCAGCCAGTCAGGGGCCACGTCGGCGAAGGCGGCCGCCCGGCCCTGGTCGACCGCAACGTCATATTGTCGATTATATCGACCGGTAAAATCTTATACAAGGTCGTGATCCCCGGGCCGGTCCGGTGCTGATCCCCCGTTGCCCGGCGGCACAGTCAGCACGGTGAAACCGTGCGTGCCGTCCCGCTCCAGCTGCGCCACGAGCCCGTGCTCCCAGTCCAGGTAGGCCTGCATCGCCTCGGGGTCCACGTCGGTTCCCTCGTATGGCCGGCGGTACACATCGACGGGGGGTGACAGCATCTTGCCCGGTCCTGCTCGCAGCGGCCGTCCCGATCCGGCCCAGCCCGCGGTGCCGCCGTCCAGTACGGCTACCACGGCACCGGCCGGCTCGGGCAGATCGGCGGCGGCGAAGGCGGCCAGTATCCCGTCGGCGCTGGTCAGTACCAGCCGGGTGGTCCCGGGGTACCGGTGGAGCAGTCCGTGCACCGTGCCGCCTGACAGGTCGGTGCGCAGGGCCCAGGCTGCGCCGGGCACGTGGCCGGCCAGGAACCGCCGGCTGGTGTCGACGTCGACGACGAGCGCTTCCCCGGCCCGCAGCCAGCCGTCCACCTGGGCCGGGTCTGCCAGCGTCACCTCGGGCAGCGGCGGCAGAGCCGGCGTCCACGACCCCTTCTCGACCGGCCCCGCCGGGCCGGGCGTCCAGACCGTCACGTCCCAGCCCATCTGGGCCAGCCACGACCCGGTCATCGCCGCCCGCCCTCCGTCATCCTCGGCCAGGACGATCAGCGCGCCGCGGACCGGGGCGAACCAGTCGGTCTCCTGCACCAGCTGCCCGCCGGGAGCCGGGCGGAACCCGGCCGGATGGCCGGCCACGTACTCCTCCGGAGTGCGGACGTCGAACCGGTAGACGGTGCGCCGCGCGCCGTCCGCCAGCGACCGCAGTTCACGGGAACCGATCCGGCGCACGCCGGCCTTATCGGCCACGGCCCAGGCCCTGGCCCTGGCCTGCCGGGCCGACGCCGCGGGGACCTCCGGTCCCCGGCGAGCCTGGCCAGCCTCCAGCGTCAGCCCGGCCAGTGTCCAGCCGATCGTGCCGTTACGCAGGGCCATCACCCGGTTGCCCTGGCCGGCGTTGATCAGCGACTGAGCGCCGATGATGCTGCGGGTCCGCCCGGCGCAGTTCACCACCACCGTGGTGGCCGGGTCCGGCGCGAGCGCGCCGACGCGCAGGACCAGCTCGGCCCCGGGCACGCTGGTGGCGGTCGGGATGCTCATCGTCTGGTACTCCTCGAACCGGCGGGCGTCGACCACGACGACGTCCTCCCGGCCACGGAGCATCGCCTGCAGGTCCTGCGCCGCCAGCTGCGGCGTGCCCGCCGTGGCCGCCACCAGCTCCCCGAACGCCTTGCTCGGGGCGTTGACGTCGGCGAACAGCTCCCCGCCTGCCGACGTCCATCCGGCCAGGCCGCCGGCCAGCAGCGATACGTCCCGGTAGCCCAGGCTCCTGAGCCTGCGCACCGCGGTGGCGGCGTCGTCCCCGGGCCCCGGCCCGTCCCCGTAGACGACCAGCGGCACCGAGCGCCTGGGCAGCCGGTCGAGGACCTCGGCCTCCAGGCGGCCCAGCGGGAACGACGCCGCGAACAACGGGTGACCCTCGGCGAAGGGCCCCTCAGGGCGCACGTCGAGCAGCCCGATCTCGGTCCGCTGACGCAGCGCGAGGCGGACCTCCGCGCCTGATGTCAGCGTTGCCACGGGTGCCGCCAAAGGGGGTCTGACCATGCGAGATGCACCTGCCCACCGGGTCTTCTGATCAATTACCTACTTGACCAATCGATTTTATCTGATTTACAGTGACGCCGCTGGATGCACCGAGCC
>Ga0209169_10002290_pt1 | contig 11546 bp, 8 predicted proteins | sample HubBroMetageWRM4_FD_188346 | JGI IMG/M metagenome (GOLD analysis project Ga0209169, IMG submission 188346) | Warmed soil microbial communities from the Hubbard Brook experimental Forest, New Hampshire - Hubbard Brook CCASE Soil Metagenome WRM 4... | ecosystem: Environmental > Terrestrial > Soil...
GCTGATCGCCACCGCCCGGGACTTGGCTAAGGCGGTCTGAGGCACCGGTATAGGACCGCGGCCCCACTGAGGCTGCGGCGTGCGGCGCTTCCCGGCGTGGGGTCAAGCGGCGTACAATTCGCCCAGTATGGATTGCCGTTCTCCCCTCACCGCACTGCTTTTCGCCGGATGCCTCGCGCTCTGCGCCGGTCCCGCGCTGGCGGATTCCCCCGCCACGGCGACCCGTATCCATCCGGGAGATCAACTGAGCGTCCAGGTCTTCGGCGACCAAACGCTGACCCAAAACGTGATCGTACTTGCTGATGGCACGGTTGACTATCCGCTGATCGGACGCGTTCCGGTCGCGGGCAAGACCCCCGATCAGGCGGCCGCGACCTTCAGTGCGCGCTTGCGCCGGTACGTGCGCAACCCAACCGTCAACGTCCTGATCGCGCAACTCGGTCAGCCCGATGTGCTGGTCCTCGGCGACGTCAAGACGCCCGGAAAATATCAGCTCCGGTCCGATGCGAAGCTGACTGATGCGATTGCCGCTGCGGGCGGGCTGGTCAACACCAACGGCGCGTTTCCCGACGCTCGCGTTGCCGACGCCAACGGCAACGTGAACACCGTGTCGTTACAGAGTCTATTGCAGCGCGGCGATACCGCGCTTGACGTACCGCTGGGCGAAGGCTCCGTCGTTTACGTCCCCGGCAGAATACCGCTCATCGTCGAAGTCGCCGGCGCCGTCGACCATCCTGGCGACATCCAGGTGAGCGAGGGGGATCATCTCTCCATCGCCATCGCGAAAGCCGGCAACAGTCAGAACGCCCAAGCCGACCTCAATCACATTCGCGTCGTGCGAACTGACGCGAGCGGAAAGCAAACGACGACGGAAATCAATCTCTACGACGCGCTCAACAAGGGCGATCAGAACGCCGACGTCGCGCTTCAAAAAGGCGACGTCATCTACGTCCCGCAGGCCTCGCGCCATTCCGATTTCTTCGGCGGTCTCGGCTCGGGACTGCTCTACGTGCTAACGCGACTCATCCCCTAGGGAAGCTAGCTCTGTAAAAAGTCAGACGCGAAAATTGTCACCCTGAGCGGAGCGGAAAAAGGGGACGACGTCTGGCATTGCGGCGACGTAGCGTAGTCGAAGGGGAATCGTTGTTGCTCACTTGGGCCAGGATGACCAGCTGAGTGCGGCTACTTCAGGGTTTCCCTAGTTCGTATCGACGGGCATGTTCGATGGTCGTTCGTGCTCGAAATACGATCGCGAATACTTTGTGGCGACCGGCTTGAAGGTGCGCGGCCCCTTTCCGAAGCTGAAAACGTTGCCGATGCTCGTCGCGCGAACGTCGGTCGTGCCAAGGCTTCCCAGGTTGAATGTCTGCTCGACGAACTTTAAGATGCTCCCGAACTCGTACTGCGTGTGCGAGACGTATCCGGTTTTTGCGTAGGGCGAGATAACCAGCAGCGGCACCCGGAAACCGAGTCCGGTGTAATCGAGCTGCGGCGGTGCGACGTGATCGTAGAACCCTCCCCAGTCATCCCAGACGACCACGATTGCGCTCGAATTCCAATAGGGGCTTTCGCCCACGGCATTGACGATTTGCGCGACCCAGGATGGGCCGGTATCCTTATGAATGCCCCACTCTTGCTGGGCGGGATGGTCCGAGTTCTGGCCATCGGGAATTACCCATGACACGGCGGGCAGCGCGTTATTCGAGATGTCTTTGAAAATGTTGGTTTCGGGCGACGAGATGTTGGTGGTCCATTCGGAGCCGTCGCGCACCTGCTGGATCGCATCGAACGCGTTCCAAAGATCGCCTCCGTGGCTGGTGATTGCGGGCGTATAATACTTCCACGAAACGCTTTGAGCGTCGAGCAGATCGCGCATCGTCTCATAGGTGAAGCAAGGGAAGGGCCCTTGGTCTGTCAGATACTGTTGCGAGCTGGTAAGCAGCGAGGTCGTCACGCCCGGTGGCGCGTCGCATCCCCACGGTCCGTCGGTCGGGAAATCAATCAGCGTCTCATAGGAGTTGAGCTCGGTCCCACCACGGATCAAATCCTGGTGCGCGGTGAAGCTCCCGCTGGCCTGCGTCGGAAACATATGATCCCCCAAGACGTACTGCTGCGCCATCGGCCAGTAGGGTTGGATCTGCTTGGGATTGACGTATTGATATGCGCAAGTGCAGCGGTGCTCGTTAACGTAAACAAGATTGAATCCATCCATCTTGCCTCCGTCGTAATCGGTCACAAACGCGGGCCAGCTGTTGGCGAGGATCAAGCCGCTCTCGAGATTTCGTTCCTTGAGATGAACGGACTTACCGCCGTAAAGCAACCCTTTCGAAGTCCCATCGGCTTTAGGATAGTGGGCAAAAAGGTTATCGAAGCTTCGGTTCTCTTGAACGACGATAACGACGTGTGAAATATGCTGCCCCGATTGGGAGGCCGGAGAGCGCGCGGGTGGGCGCGCTTGCGGCAAGGAGTCAATCGAAGACTGCGCGCCGCGGCTACACGCACTAACGCCCAATCCAATGAGGACGAGAAAAACGCAATAAGCCCATTTCATCTGGGTCGACTTCCTGTTTGGTATCGGCGGCCCTAGGCCCGAACCCAACGAAGAACCAAATTGAGACGAACGGCCCACCTGTTCGTGGGTCGTTTGGCCAGTGCTAACGCGGTAGTTCCTCGCGATTGGCCGAAATAAGCGGCTCGAATCGCCGATCGGGCGCGAACCACATGACCGCGACGGCGACAAAGATAACGTCGGAGACGATGGTCGACACGAACGCGAAGGCGAGTGCCGACAGGTAAAGCGCGACCGAGACGGTGCCCTTGACATCCGTCTTCACGGCGGCTGCAAAGGGTGCGTCTTTGCCGTTGACGCGCAATAGCGCGCGCTGCAACAGCGAATACGCAATCGCATTGAGCAGCAGCAGGGCGCCGTAGGCCGCCGTCGGCCCCGTTGCCAAGGGGTTTCGGCCCAGCCATGCGGTTGTGAACGGTACCAGCGAGAGCCAGAACAACAAATTCAAGTTTGCCCACATCGCGCGCCCGTCGATGCCACGCGTTGCCCGCAACATGTGGTGGTGGTTGTTCCAGTAGATCCCGACGAACGTGAAGCTGAGTGCGTACGCGGCGAACGTTGGCCAGTCGGCAAGCAGCGCCGCGAGTTTCGTAGAAGCCGGCGGCCGGAGTTCGAGAACCATGATCGTGATGATGACGGCTATGACGCCGTCGCTGAATGCCTCGAGACGATCGCTTTCGGTGAAAAAGAGCCTCACACCGGCTTATTTAAGGAAAACCCTCGAACGACCGCTTCGCCCGGGATTCGCTGCCCGGATAGCGCGAGCGAAGTCGCGGCGGGCCGGGCCATTCGAGGCCAGCCTGGCAGCGGTATCCGCTGAACCAACTTTTGTGGCATACTCTGAGGGTGAATTTCTTAGCGCGCCGCTGTTTTCTCGTTGCGACGGCCGTACTGACGGCCTGTAACGCGCCAAGTGCTCCGCCAGGCCCCCCCTTGCCCACTGCGGCTTCGCCGCGCAGTACGGGACCAGCCGCCAAGATTACGTTTAAGTTTAAGACCATGGACGATCCCTACTATACGACGTTCAACCGGTTGACCGGCATCAACAACGTCCATCGAATCACCGGTTACGAGGGCAGCGGCCAGAAGCAAGATCCGAGCAGAGGCTACAAAGTCCACCCACCATACGGGGGACTCAACTACCGCAAGATCGAGTACCCCGACGCGGTCCAGACCTTCGCCACTTCCTTGAACAATCGCAAGATGGTCGCGGGATTCTTCCAAGGTCGAACGGGCAAAATCCGCGGGTTCGTCGACTGGAACAATATTTGGAGCTCCTACGAGGATCCGCTCGCGCGCAGAAGCGGCGCGACCGAACTGCTCGGTTTGAACGATGCCGGCGAAGCGGTCGGCATCACCAGTGTGGGCTCCGTCGTCCATGCCTTCCAAATAAAGATCGGAACCGACCACTTCGTGCCGATTTCGCCGCCCGGGGGTACAAATGCGGAGGCCACCGGTATCAACGGCCAGGGCGACATCGTCGGCTATGTGACGCTAAGCTCCGGCGGCGTTGCCGGTTTTCTTCTGAAAAACGGCAAGTTCCAGCTCCTGTCGTATCCGGGATCGACGGCCACCGAGTTTTTGGGCGTCACCGTTTACGATACGATTGTCGGCTCGTTCGTCGGCGCCACCGGCGTCACGCACGGCTTTGTGCTGCAACATCCATTGTCTCCCACGCGCATCACCTGGCAACAGATCGATGTTCCAGATGCAAAAGCGACGACCGCGACGAGCATCAATCTGCACGGTGAAATCGTTGGCTGGTACCTGGGCGATGCGGGGAGAAACCACGGCTTTATCGCGACACCGCGTTAGCGAGGCTGCAACACCAGAACGTCGCGGGCGTCGCGCGCGACCGCGGCCGCGCCAAATGGGAATGGCTGCAGCGTGCCGTCCACCCAAGCGCGGGTCAAATCCGTGTAGTGGCCCGAACCCGGCTCACCCGACTCGCCGCTGGGAATCGAGATGCCGCCGCGATTCCAGTCGCCAACGTCCCATACCGCGCGAAAGCCTTGGGCGAACCCCGGCTCCTGCAGATGTATCGTGTACTCGTCGCCGGCGCCGGGAAGCCAACCCCCGTTGAGGAACGCGAAATTCATCGGCGCCAGCGGATGTTCGATGCGCGTTCCGCCGGCATCGGCCCAGGCGCGTTCTTCGCGCAACGGCAAGGACAGCACGGTCAAATCACGATTGTGCCGCAACCGGATCCTATCCGGCAGCGTACCAGCGAAGAGTGCGAGTCGAAGCGCGTGCTCGAGCGCTGCGGCGCGCGAATCGGGTTGGTAGCGGCCGTCCCAGCGTTCAAGCATCGAAACGATTTCAGAGCTTGCTTCTGCCGACCGATTCCCTCGCGCGAGTCGGACGAAGTCGCGGGCAATCTCCAAGTCGATCGGCGAGAGCGTGTCGAGCTGCATCGTCGCGAAATACTCGGCGTCGTACCGCGAGCGCGCTGCCAACAACTCGGCGATGCGAAACGCGCGGTACGGCGGCTCGAACAGCGCCGATAAGCGATAGCGGTAGGAGGCTCCGTACGCTTTGTTGTTGGCTGACATGAGGGTCGTCTCTCGAGAGGGCGCGCGCCCGGGAAGCTGCACGAAAGGAATCGGTGCGAAGGTCAAGGCGCGGTCGCGCGCGGCATGAACGTAACGTCCCCAGGCTGGATCGTTGGGGATGAGTCCCGCGACATGATAGGCAACCTCACCGGAACGATCGGCTAAGAGAAAGTTCTGGGGCGAGCCGCGATAGCTCGCGAGGATCCGCAGCGCCTCGGGTATTCCGCGCGCGCGCTCCAGCGCGAGAGCGGTCGCGATCGTGGAGCGCGACTCTGCAAAAATCGGCCAGCGCACCAACGCGATCGCCGAGCGATCGTTCTCGTCGGGAACGCCGAAATCACGCGCGCTTCGGTAGTACCGTGCCGTGACGTCGCGCGAGAAGCGAACGCGGAAGCGCTCGGTGACCCACGAGCTGCGGCTCAGACGCCCAGCCGCAAAAAGGCTGGTCGTCGTCATCTCGGCGTTGGTCGACGCCCATGCGAAGCGCTCGTTGTGGCCGAGAACGACGCCGGGAATGCCGGGTATCGTCGCTCCCGCCGCATGCACCTGAGGCGATTGGATCTCTACGACGTACCAAATGCCGGGTATCGTCAGGTCGAGGTGCGGATCGTTGGCAAGCAGCGCGCGTCCGCTCACCGTGCGGCCCGCGCCGGCAGCCCATGCATTGCTGCCGATCGCCGGCCGGCGCAGACGTCCGGCGACGTCGGCATCGTCGCAGTCGCTTGGGGGCGGTCGCCTCGTTCGCTTCGTTCGAGCGCCCTCGATCGTGACGTCGTAACGATCGTCGGAGAGCGGGAGGAGCGCACCGAAGCAGCGCGGTCCTTCGCGCCGCCATACCGCGTCGCGTGCAAAAATGTCGTGCCAGGAGTCGGCGAGCTCGAGCGAAGCCACGATCGAGACCGCGAGCGAGTCTTTCGGCGTCCATGGCGATGGACGGTAGAGCAACATGCGAAACTCCAGCGGCAGCGGCTGCGTCGCAGCGGCAGCGTTGATTCCGTCGCTGAAGGCGACGAGCGCCGCGCGATCCAGGGGTGCTAGCGCCCGCAGCTGGCGTCTCGCGATCCCGTCAACGTCAACCGCGCGCTGCGTCTCGTCGAGAGATAAGGCTTTAGCACCCAAGATCTCCGCGAGCCGTCCGTAGGCGTAGCGCCGCGTCAGGTCCAGCTGGAAGAGCCGGTCCGACGCCTGCACGTAGCCTTCGGCAAAGAAAAGGTCGTGCGCGTTGTGCGCAAAGATGTGCGGCATGTCGCGCCGATCGCGCGCGATCCTGACCGCATCATACAGACCGCGCACGGCGATAACGCCGCGGGTTGCGGCGCGGACGTGCAATCCGATCTCGACGTTCGCCGCGTACGCGCCGGCGAACGCGACGCAACCTAGCGCCAGCGCCATCGCATGCCGCTTCAGCCTGTCGAGAATCGCGGCGATCGGGATGGGATCGGCGCTGAGGATCGCCCGCGGATCGGGCGGCTCGAAGAAGCCCATCGTTCTTTAGGAACCTCTTCGATTCAGCGCGTGGTTTTCGTGCCCCGTGACAACGAGCGCCGGCCGCGGTCTGTTAACCCGCAGCCGGCGCTCTTCGGGCCGCACGTCTAGTGAAACGTCCCGGAAGGGCTGGTTGCCACCCCGTAGACCTGGGCGCCGCCCGAATACGTGTTCAGGACTTTCCCTGCGGGGAAGCTGTAGGCGGTCACGCGCCCGTAGAAACGGTCCGCGACGTAGAGCACGTTGTCCGCCGAATTCATCGTGATGAACTCGGGCGTTCCTCCCGTCACGAGTTGCGTGGTTGACCCGCCGAGCGTGAAGATATCCACGCCTGGAACGTACTGATCGACGGCGAGCCACTGAAACGGTTTGCTCGTGGGTGATTGCGAGACCGCGATACCGCCGGTCTGTCCGAAAGTATACCCAAGCGTCGTGCAGGTCGGCGAGCCCGGGTAACACGTGAGAGCGAAGCCCTGCGCGAGATCGCTTTGGTTCAGCGTATATCCTAGTGCGTAGATCGAGGTTTCATCCTTCGTCGTCGGGTTGAGCAGCGCGATGCCCGAGATCGTGGTGCCGGTCGTCGGAACCGACCACGTATAGCTGGGCGATGACGAACCCGCTGGATACAGCGTGATGAATGCAATACCGCCGTACAACGGATCGTTCGCGACGTAAACATTGCCGAATGCATCGACTTTCACGTCGAAGGGGCCGTTCAGACCGTTCGATATCGTCGTTTTAGGGGTGCTTCCGTTCGGAGCGTAGACGGTCACGGTGTTGCTGACGTAGTTCGCGACGTAAAGGTCACCGCTCTTGTCCGTCGCGATGCCGTTGGGACCGTTGATGCCGCTCGTAATCGTCCGAAGCGGGGATGGGTTCTGCGATTTCGATGCCGCATTGAAGACTCGAATCTCGTTGTTTTCGTTGTCGCTAACGAAGAGCAACTGCTTCGTCTTCTTCTTATGGCGATCGTTCTGCGCTTGCGATTCCGCCGCGTCGGCGGCGGGCGCGCTCGCCCGGGCGAACGCCGGCGAAGTCGCCGCTTGCGGCAGCGCCGTCGAAGCTCCGCTGCAACCCGCAAGTGGAGCGATGGTCATCGATGCAATCGTCAAGCCGGTAGCGGCGCGCAGGGTTAAGATTTTATAGTTCACGTCAAAGCCTTTCAGAGAAGAGTGGGATACTCTGAGGCTAGCGCTTCCCCAAACGGCAAACCACGAAGTTTCTAGCTATTTGGAGTGACGCGCGCGAAGGCGCCGACTTGCAGCGGCAAAAATACGTGGCCGGCCGACGCCACGGTGTCCCGTTCCAGCCGCGCTGCAAAGCCGCTGCAATCGAGCGCCGGGGCCAATTCGCGGATCGCTGCCTCGAAGAACGCATAGCCGAGGGAATCGGGGCCGTGAATCACGCGCAGGTCAGTGCGCAGCACCGGCGGTGCGAGACCGGCTTCGGCGAAGACGTTCACGAGCCGCAGTCCCATATCGGCATGTGCTCGGCGATGACGCAGGCCTTCGATCGACCACCGCGCGAAGTCTTGGTAGAGGGGTTGCGGCGGCCACGCCGAGGTGTGCGCCCAGAGAGTCGAGGCGTAATGCCATTCCTGAACAACGATGCGGCCACCGTCGCGGACCATGCTCGCGAGATGACGAATCGACGAGACCGGATCCAGTTCGTGCATGAGGAAGAATCGGCCGACAACCGCGTCGACGGATTGGTCGAGCGCGATCTCTCCGGGGGATGCGGCAGAAAAGACAACTCGATCGAAGCCCTCGCGCAGCGCGCGCTGTGCAGCCTCACCAACGACGAGCGCGTCGGCGTGGGCGGCAATCACGCGTCCGTTGCACCCGACTCGCTCGGCTACGAGGAGCGCGATTTCGGTGAGTCCACTGCCCAGAACCAGGACGCGCATCCCAGGCGTAATCCCCGCGCACGAAAGCAGCTCTTCGGTCAACGGCTGAGCAAAAGCAGCCTCGAGTGCATGCGGTTTGTCGGCTCTGAGCATCATGGATTCCATTTTCCCTTGCACGCGCTGCGCGCGCCACGAAGCAACTCACATTTTGGCGGCGCGAGCGCTGCGACGTGACCGAACCGCTGCCCGAACTGCTCCGCTCGCTACGCGCCGCCGCGCTGCTATCGCAAGAAGCGCTGGCCGAACGCGCCGGGCTATCAACTCGGACCGTGAGCGACATCGAAACCGGCGCGGCACGCAGCCCTCGTCTCGTCACGGTCATGCTTCTCGCGGAGGCGCTGGGCCTATCACCCGTTGACCGGTCCCGGCTGCAGGATGCAGCGCGCAAGCCCGCCGGCGGCCGGTCGAGTTCCCCGGCCGCCCCCACCGCGACCCTGCATGCCGTCGCACTCGTCGGCCGAGATGCGGACGTCGACCGGCTCCGCACGCTGCTCGCGCGGGACGGGGTGCGGTTGGTTACCCTAGTAGGTCCGGCGGGCGTGGGAAAGACCAGCCTCGCGACGCGCGTTGTGACGGAACGCGCGAAGGCATTTGAGCTCGGTCCCACCCTCGTCGAGCTCGCGCCGGTCTCCGACCCTGCGCTGGTCGCTGCCGCAGTTGCGCGGGCGCTGGGGATTCGCGAATCGAGCGACGCGGCGGCAAGCGACGCCGTGATCGCACACCTGCGCGACCGGCGTGCGTTGCTCGTGCTGGATAATCTCGAACATCTTACGCCGGCGGCTGCGTGGATCGGCGTGTTGTTGGCGGAGTGTCCGCGGCTAGTCGTGCTCGTGACGAGTCGCGAACCGCTTCGATTGCGCGAAGAACGCGTCTATGCCGTTCGCCCACTCGAAAACGCGGCAGCGGTTGCGCTCTTCGTGGAGCGCGCGCAGATGGTTCAACCCGACTTCGAGCTGACGCCGGCAAATGCGGCAGCGGTCGAAACCATTGTCGACCACCTCGAGGGGCTGCCATTGGCGATCGAGCTTGCGGCCCCGCGGCTTCTACTGCTCCCGCCCAAGGCGCTTGCGGCACGTCTCGAACGACGGCTTCCACTGCTCGGCGATGGCGCCCTCGATCGGCCGGAACGTCAACAGACGATGCACGGCGCGATCGCCTGGAGTTACGATTTGCTCAGCGACGACGAGCAGCGCCTTTTTCGGCAACTTTCGCTGCTGCAAAATGGCGGCTCGCTCGACGCCGCAGCCGCGGTAGCCGGCGCCGTGGACGACGAGCGGTCGATCCTCTTTCGAGTCGCACCGCTCGTGGAGAAGAACATGCTCTCCCTCGCTGAGGATGTCGAAGCCGAGCCGCGCGTCTCGATGCTCGAAATGCTGCGCGAGTTCGCGCAGGAGCGCCTCACCGAGCGCGGCGAGTTCGACGAGATCGCGCAACGGCACGCGAAGCACGTGCTCGAGTTCGCGCGGAGCGGGGAGCGCGAACTCTCGGGAGCCTCGCAGGGCCGTTGGCTCGCGCGCTTCGAGCTCGAGCACGGCAACATTCGCGCGGCATTGCAGTGGCTCGCGCGTCGCGAAGAGACGGCGAACGGTTTCCTTCTGCTGGGAGCGGTCTGGCGGTTCTGGTGGATGCACGGGCATCTGACCGAAGGCGCGGAGTGGATGCGCCGGTTCCTTCAGCTGCGGCTGGCGTCGCCGCGCGCCGTTCCCGACGAGATCTACGGGAAAATTCTTCGCGCGTACGTCGTGCTGCTTTCGGCGCTCGGGAATTTCGATGAAGCGCGCGCCTTTTGCGAGCAAGCGATCGCGCTGCAACGCGCGATCGGCGACGAAGTCGGACTGAGCGCATCGCTCACGTCGCTCGGCATCATCTTGCAGTTTCGCGGCGAGTACGACCAAGCGCAGGACGCGCACGTCGAGAGCCTCGGAATTCGGCGTCGCATCGGCGACGACGCCGGCGTGGCCACCTCACTCTCCAACCTTTCGTCGGTCGCATTCAGCAAGAATGACCTCGCGCTCGCGGCATCGCTCGGAAACGATAGCGTCGCGATCTATCGCCGCTTAGGCCACGAGTCGGGTCTCGCGCACGCGCTCATGAAAATCGGTCTCGCCGCGACCGGCGAGCGAAACTACCAGCGCGCGGAAGAACTGTTCAACGAGTGCCTTCGCATGCACCGCAAGGTCGGAAACACGGGCAGCATGATCTATTCGTTGGTAAATCTCGGCGCCGTCGCGCATAAACGCGGCGATTACGAGCTAGCGCTGGCGCGCTATCATGAAGCGCTTGCGATGCTCGACGCGATGCCCAACAAATCGGCGCTGACGAAAGCTTTGGAGGACCTCGCCCTGACGACGGCGGCGTTAGGCGATCCGTCGCGAGCCGCCCGTCTGCTCGGTGCTGCCGACGTCTTACGCCGGAGTATTGGATCCCCGATGTCCCCGTCCGAGCGCCTGGAGTATGAAACGGAGGTCGGCAGCCTCCGCAGGGCGCTCGGCGACGATGTTTTCGACGTTCAATGGCGGATCGGCGCGAGCGCTACGCTGCAGCGCGCCATCGAAGAAGCCCGCGCGACGCGGGACCTCAGCGCCGTAAAGAGCTCCTAGTCCCCCGATTCGAACACCAGCACCAGGGGCGCGGCCTCTCGGCATGGAACCGGCTGCTGCTCGCTTTGCATTCCATTCTTATTAAGGAGTCAGCATGAATCGTCTTATCGCAGCAGCCGTCGGTGCGCTCGCCATCGCGGCCACCTCGGTCGCGGCCTTCGCGAACCCGCCGAGCGTGACGGGAACGTGGAGAATCGAGCAGTCGGGCCTCAACGGCACGTCGACATCCACCGTCACGCTTACGCAATCCGGTATGGGCATCGTCGGTAATAACGCCGCGAATGGTAATGGATTTACCGGCACCTTCGTCAACAGCACGCAGATCAACGGCAAATGGCACGGGCCCAGCGGGGCCGGCTGGTTGACCGTCTACGTCACGCCCAACGGTCATAGCTTCAACGGTACGTGGGGCTATAACGGCCGCCCCGCCAACG
>Ga0209169_10002291_pt1 | contig 11545 bp, 11 predicted proteins | sample HubBroMetageWRM4_FD_188346 | JGI IMG/M metagenome (GOLD analysis project Ga0209169, IMG submission 188346) | Warmed soil microbial communities from the Hubbard Brook experimental Forest, New Hampshire - Hubbard Brook CCASE Soil Metagenome WRM 4... | ecosystem: Environmental > Terrestrial > Soil...
GAGGGCGGTGCGCGCGCCGGCGATCGCGAGCGAGTACGCGCGATCGGCGATCGCGATCTCGCAGTCGAGCACCGCGCCGGCCGGCGGGTCCGACGTGCGCAGCTGCGCCGCGATCATAGCGTCTTGATCATGTGGGGCGCGTGATCTTGAACGCAGTACTGCCCGGGTGGTCCGACGCCGGCGTTCGGAACGGCCGGGACCAGGAGCGGACCGCGGTCAGCAGCAGCCAAGGCCAGCAGCGGCCCCACCCTCCCCATCCGCCCCATCTCCCACCCCCGCGATTCCATGAACGTGACAACCTACCCGCAATAGGGATTACGTCGTCACGACCATGGGTCCGGGACACGCTGGGCACAGGGACGGGCCGGTCGGTTAGGGGCGGGGGGACTGTCAGGAGCGGCAGTCGACCCAGACGACTTGTCGGACCGTCCCGCCGTCCGGCGTGGTCGCCGGCACCTCGCCGAAGGTGATCCGGGCAGTCCGCCCGGGCGCGCCCAGGCAGGCCGGCCAGCCGCCGTCGTGCGTCACGCCGTCCTGGTCGACCCACGTGACGTTGCCCTCGATCCCGTAGGCCCAGCCTGCGACGATAACCGTCGCCTCGTGGTACCCGACCGTCGCGACGCCGCTCAGTACGGTGGTGGCCGGGCGCTGGTGGTGCTCCCCCGCGAGGAACCCGAGGAACGCGATCAGGCACGCAGCGGCGATAGCGGCGGCTGCCCATTTGACCCGGCGACTCGGTACCTTCGCCGCGCCACTCCCGCCCGCGACCATAGCCAGTGCCGCCAACTTGACTCCCCTATGGCTTGTCGTTTCTATGGCTTGTCGTTCGGCTTGCGGAGGTGCCACTGAGCCCGGCAGGCGAGCCGGGACGCGGACCCGGGACTCCATTATCCCGATTATCCCGGTCGATCGGGCCTCACGGCATTGCGCGACGGCGTGCAAGCCGTACGCTGCGTGTGTGAACAGCCAGCCGCTGGACACGGATCCGCTTGTGGCGCGACTGCGGCTGCTGCGGACCAGGCTCGGATTGAGCCAGGAGCAGCTGGGCCGTCAGCTGGGCGTGTCGTTCGCGACCGTGAACCGATGGGAATCCGGGCGATCGCGACCGTCGGCACGCGCCCGGCTGGCCATCGCGGAGCTGGAGGCGGCAGCCACCCGCAGGGAGCGGCCGGGGGATCGGGAGCCCGGGCGGGGCCGCGAGCCGGAGCGGGGGCCGGAGCAGGCCGAGGACAGGCCGGGCCGGCTGCCGACCGGGCAATCCAGCTTCGTCGGGCGCGAGCGCGAGCTGGCCGCCCTATCCGAGCTGCTCACGCGGTCGCGGCTGATCAACCTGACCGGACCGGGCGGGGTCGGCAAGACCCGGCTGGCCATCGAGGCCGCGCGGCGCTGGGCAGCGAGAAGCGGCCCCGGCGGCGACGTGGTGTTCGTGCCGCTCGAGGCGATCCAGCCGCCGCGGCCGGTGGTCTCGGTGCTCGCCTCGCGCCTGGGCCTGCGCGAACGGCCTGGCGTATCCTGGCGCGAGTCGGCGCTCGCCGCACTCAGGGAACGGTACGGGCTGCTGCTGCTCGACGGCGCCGAACACTACCAAGAAGAGGTAGCCGGGCTGGCCGCGGACTTCCTCGCCTCGGCACCTGACCTGTGCATCATGGTCACCAGCCGGGTGGTGCTCGGGGTGCCGGGCGAGGTGTGCTCGGCCGTGCCCCCGCTCGAGTGTCCCTCCGTCGCCGCGGGGGCGCGCGAAATCGCGGCTTCGGACGCGGTCCGGCTGTTCATCGCCAGGGCCAGCGACCGGCTGCCTGGCTTCTCCGCCGCCGACGTGCCGCCGCACGCGGTCGGCGAGCTGTGCCGCAGGCTCGGCGGCCTGCCGCTGGCCATCGAGCTGATCGCAGGCTGGGTCGGGACCCTGTCGGTCCGCGAGATCTTGCAGCAGCGGGTCACGCTGCTTGAGTACGACCCGCCCGGCGCCCCTGGCAGCCGCAAGCTCGCCGATGTGCTGCGGGCTAGTTACGACCTGCTCAGGCCTGGCCAGCAGCGGACCCTGCGGCTGCTCAGCGTGTTCACCACGCCGTTCAGCCTGGCGGACGCCCAGGCGGTGGCCGGCGTCAGCGAGCAGGAGGTGGCAGGTGTCGTCCGCGGGCTGGTGGACGCGTCCTGGCTGGTGGTCACCCGCGGCATTGAGCAGAATCGGTTCAGCATGGTGGAGACCATCAGGGAGTTCGCGACCGCACGACTGAACGAGGCAGGCGAGGCAGCTGAGGCCCGCCGTCGGCACGCCATGCATTTCGCCGACCTGGCCATCCAAAGCTCAAGCTCCCTGGTCGGGCCGGATGTGCGCCGGTGGGCCGCCCAGTTGGCGTCAGCCGTCGACGACCTGCGCGCGATGATGCAATGGGCCCATGAGAACGGCGAGGTCAATCTTGGCCTAGAGGTCGGTGCTGCCCTGTGGCGCTGGTGGCTGACCAGCGGCCGGCTCTCCTCTGGCCGGGCTTGGCTCGGCAAGTTCCTCACCGCGGCCGGCGAACACCCCGTGCGGACCCCGGAGGAAAGCCAGCGGATTGGCCGGGCCGTGGGCGCGGCCGCCGTGCTTGCCGTGGAGAACGGCGACTACGCCGAGGCGGTTCGCCTGGCCGCGCAGGCGATGCACATCCTCGAACCGCTCGACAGGGGCGAGGACCTGGCCATGGCGGCCACCGTGCTCGGATCGGCCCAGCGCTACCTCGGCGACCGGGCCGATGCCCGGCGCAACTTCCAGATCGCGCTGGATCTGCGCGCCGCGATCGGCGACCGCGCGAAACTGGCCATGGCGACGAACAACCTGGCCGTGCTCGAGATCGACGAAGGGAACCTCGGCCGGGCCAGGGAACTGCTCGAGCAGAACCTCATCATCAAGCGCCAGATCGGCGAGCCGCGCTCGATCGCGATCGGCCTGGTCAACCTGGCCGACGTGCTGATCAAGGACGGCCGGTGGCAGGCGGCCCGCACATCGCTCGCCGAGGCGGCGGAACTAGCCGTCGGCCTGCCCCAGATCACCGGCCTCGTCCTGTCCAGCCAGGGCGAACTCGAGGCCAGGCAGCGGAACTGGAAGCAAGCGGCCGAGCTGTTCACCGACGCCGTCGCCGCCTACGGAATCGGCGGCCACGCCCACGACGTGATCGAGGCCATGATCGGCCTGGGCCGCGCCTGCCGCGAACTGGGCCAGGCGGACGAGGCGGCCCGGCACCTGCGCACGGCTGAGGCGATGGCGCACGAGATCGCGAACCCGCAGTTGCTGGCCCAGGTGACGGCGGCGCTCGCGGAGACCGCGGGCGGCGCGGCCGAGCCGCTGCCGGGGAACCTGACCGCCCGCCAGGCCGAAGTGCTGCGGCTGCTGGCCGACGGCCTGACCAACAAGCAGATCGCCGCGCGGCTTTACCTGAGCCCGGGGACCGTGGAGCGGCACCTGGCCACCATCTACCGCAAGCTCGGACTCGGCGGCCGGGTCGACGCCGCCCGCTATGCCGTGGAACACGGGCTGGCTCAGCACCCGAACCGCGCGATGTTATAGCGTCACGGCGGCTCGCCGCTCCGTTCGCCCCGCTCCCCCAGACCTCAGTGACATCTGGGATCCATGTTTCACCAGAGATCGGAAATATGTATGGATTGCCGGATTCGCGCGTCATGTTCCGGCGCATACAAAGGAACATGCGGATGCTTCCGCCGCTCCTGATTGGGTGTTGGGGGCGGTAAGGTGCGGCGGAAGCCTCCGCTAGGGGAGGGCGGGCATGCGGGATCAGTACGTTGGCGCGACCCAGCCCATCCTGTCGATCTTCCTCGACCCGGGTGAAAGCGTCACGGGCGAGGCCAGCCGATTCGCCTGGATGACCGACTCGATCGAGATGGCCGTCGCCGGCGAGACCGGGGTGTGCCTCTACACGGCGATCGGCGAACCGGGCGTCGTCGCGTTCGCGTCGCAGCGGCCCGGCCGCATCCTCAGCCTGGAAGTCGGTCCTCAGGATGAGGGCTACCTGGTCCGCAGGTCCGGCGTCATGGCCCGGACACCCGGTGTGCAGGTACGGGCCGGCCCCGCCGAGCACGGCCTGGTGTTGTGGCGGATCGCAGGTTCCGGACGGGCCTGGGTCGAGCTGGCCGGCGACGTGGTGCGGCGCGAGCTGACCCCGGACCAGTCGCTGCGGGCCCATCCCAGGCACATCGGCATGTTCGACAGCATGGTCGCCATCCAGGTCACGCAGGTCCAGGGCATTTCCGGCCCGGACTGCGGCTATCCCTGCGCCGTGCTGTCGGGCCCGGGCGTGGTCTGGCTGCAGTCAATGCCCTCCGCCGCGGAGCAGTAACCTAGCATCGCTGGGGTGGCTAACTTCGGAGACCTGCAGAACGAGATCTACCATGCCGGGCTCTCCGGCGTGGTGCCCTCGTTCCCGATGTCGTTCGCGGAGCTGGAGCGGCGCGCGGAGCTGGCGCTGCCGCCTGGCACGTGGTCGTACGTCGCGGGGGGAGCCGGTGACGAGCACACCCAGCGCTGCAACCGGACGGCCTTCGACCACTGGGGCCTGGTACCGCGGATGCTGCGGGCGAGCACCGACCGGGACCAGTCGGTCGTGCTGTTCGGCACCACCTTCCGGACACCGGTTTTCCTGGCCCCGATCGGTGTGATCGGGATCTGCACCCAGGACGGCCACGGCGACCTGGCCACGGCCCGCGCGGCAGCCGCTACCGGCGTGCCGATGGTGGCCTCGACGCTGAGTCAGGACCCGCTGGAGGATGTCGCCGCGCAGTTCGGTCAGACCCCCGGTTTCTTCCAGCTCTACTGCCCGACCGACCCGGAGGTGGCAGCCAGCCTGGTCCAGCGGGCGGAGGCGGCCGGCTACCGCGCGATCGTGGTCACCCTCGACACCTGGGTCACCGGCTGGCGGCCGCGGGACCTGTCGACCTCGAACTTCCCGCAGCTGCGGGGCCGCTGCCTGACGACGTACTTCTCCGACCCGGTCTTCCGGAGCCGGCTGCAGAAGCCGCCCGAGGAGGACCCTGGCACCGCGATCTTGACGTGGGCGCTGATGTTCGGCCGCCCGCTGGCCTGGGACGACCTGGCCTGGCTGCGGTCACTGACCACGCTGCCCATCGTGCTCAAGGGCATCTGCCACCCCGGCGACGCCCGCCGGGCGGTCGATGAGGGCATGGACGGCATCTACGTCTCCACCCACGGCGGCCGGCAGGCCAACGGCGGCCTGGCCGCCATCGACTGCCTCGCTGACGTGGCCGAGGCGGTGCCGGAGGTGCCGGTCCTTTTCGACTCCGGCGTCCGCTCCGGCTCCGACGTGGTCAAGGCGCTCGCACTCGGCGCCACCGCGGTCGGGATCGGCCGCCCCTACGTGTACGGCGCCGCGCTGGGCGGCACCGACGGCATCGTGCACGTGCTCAGGACGATCCTGGCGGAGGCCGACCTGCTGATGGCGGTCGACGGCTACCCGACCATCGCCGACCTCAGCCGGGACGCGATCCGGCGCACCTGAGCGCCGCCGGCCGCGTCCGGCGCCTGGCGGGTCTTAAGTAGCTGGTCCAGTCGCGGCCGAACCAGCGCCGGATTCGGCTGGTCCCGAAGTTAGCCTTGTCGGCCAGCAGCAGGTCGGACGGCTCGTCGAACTGTCCGTTCGGGCGCTGTCCGGTGAGGAACGTGACTTCGACGCGGGCGACCCGGTCGTGACCGAACTCGATGTAGCAGATTCCCTTGCCGTCGTACGTCGGCGCCGCGCCTGCCTGTCCGTGCCGGGCGATCAGCTGATCGGCTACGACGGATGCCTGCCGCTCGGAGAAGACTCCCGCCTTGGGCGTGCCGACGCTGGTCACGTCTCCCACCGCGTAGACGCCGGGGTACGCGGTTTCGAGGGTGAGAGGGTTGACCGGGATCCATCCGTCGACGCACATGCCGGACTCTGCCACCACCGCGGGCACCCGGTGGACGGGCACGCCGAGGAACAGGTCGAAGGGCATCTCCTCGCCGTCGGCGAGGACCGCCACCCGGCGCTGCGGGTCCAGGCTGCGCACCAGTCGCTCCGGGTACCAGTCGATTCCCCGCTCCGCGAATGCCGCAAGCAGCGCCTGCGATGCCGCCGGCGACGGCGGGATCGGGACGCCGAGCGGCATGACCAGCGAGATCTGGCTGGAATCGCGCAGACCTCGCTCGAGGAGGTAGTCGTGCAGCATCAGCGCGGTCTCGCTCGGTGCGGGCGGGCACTTGAACGGTGTCGAGGTGACGCCGACGATAACCCTCCCGCCGCCGAACGAGTCAAGCACGTCGCGGCCGGCGAAGGCGCCGTCGACCGTGTAGAACTCGCGGCCGGCCTCGACCAGCCCCGGCGTCGCCGCCGGGTCGAGGTCGGCGCCCAGGGCCACCACCATCACGTCGGCCTCGAACTCGCCCGCGTCCGTCTGCACCCGGCGCCGTTCCGGGCCGATGGACCGGATCGTGGTCTGAACGAACCGGACACCCGGCTTGACCAGGTCACGGTACGGATGCCGGACCGCCTCCGGCGTGGTGCGGCCGAACATGACGTCGAGCTTGGAGAAGCCGAACACGAACCCGTCGGCCTTGTCGATCAGCACGATGTCGACCGCATCGCCTAGCTCGTCCGACAGCCGGGTGGTCAGCTCCAGGCCGCCGAAGCCGGCGCCGAGCACGAGAATTCGCATGGGTCTTTTTCTTTTCGCCTAGTGGTTGCCGGCGGCCTTCGCCAGATGCGGTCGGCTCGCTGGCATCGTGTCACAGCGGCGGGACGCGCTTGTAGCCGGGCGGGATGGCGGGGGTGAGTTTCGCCAGGTTGGCGGGGGTAGCGGGAAGGTATTCGATGTCGTATCGGAGCGTGCTGCCCGGCCCGTTCCAGTTCTCCTTCAGCTGCCGCATCGGCAGGTGAGTCCGCGCGTTTACCCACAGGAGTTCGCGCAGGCCATTCGGCCCTGCCGTACCCAGTTCGATTGCGGGCTGCCCGGCCAGCGAGGATCGTCCGATGACGGTCCAGACATGCGCGGCGATGTACTGGCGTAGCAGTGCGGCCGAGGTCGCCTGCGGCAGTTGCGGCCTGATCGTTGTGCCCTGCTGGATGCTCCATATCTTTGCCTGCGGGTCGATGGTCAGCTGCGTGCCGGTGATGACGGGACCGGCGCTGCCCGCTGTGTACTTGTCGCGCGCCGTGGCGTAAAAGGTGTTCTCTATCTCCAGGCCGTCAGCGGTAATGGCGAGCATGCGTACCTGCTGGCCGGGCGCGGGGTTGCTGGGCCAGAACCACTCCTGGGTGTCAAGCGCGGCGTCAGGACTGCCGGCACGCTGGACGTACAGGACGTCGCCGCCGGCGGCGGTGACGGAAGCCAGGACCGCCGCCTGCACGGCGGCCGCCTGCAGGGCAGGCGGGCCGGCCTGGCCGGGACGACCGCCGGGCGTCGTAGCGTGCCCGGTGGTCACGCGCCCGCCTGTGTCCGGCCGCGCCACGGTCAGGGCAGCCGCCGTCACGGCAGCCGCCGTCACCACGGCAGCGCAGGCCGCGGCCAGCTGCCACCTGGTGCCCGGCCGGCGGCGGCCCGCTGCCCGCGGCCTGCGGCGGCCAGCGGGCTGCCCGGTGGCGTCTCCGGCGATGAGCGCGTCCAGGCGGGCCTGTCCCGCCGCGACGACATCTGCACGCGGCCCGGGGACGTCTAGCAGCTGCCGGGCCCGGTCAAGTTCGTTCACGCCTGCCATTGCTAGTCCTTCCATGGGTTGCCAGGACCGAACGCGGCCGCGAGCCTGCGCCGGGCCCGGTTCAGCCGTGAGGCCACCGTTCCCTCCGGAACGGACAGGGCGAACGCGACCTCCGCGTAGCTGAGCTCGCCGACGGCGGTCAGCAGCAGCACGTCACGGTCGCGGTCCGGCAGTCGTGCCAGTGCCCGTGCCAGCGAACGGCGCGCCTGCCACGCCGTCAGCCGCTGAGCGATCTGTTCCTCGTCATCTTGGACCGCCGCATCGATGCCGACCCTGGCAAGGGCGGCATACCGGCGGGACTCTGCCCGGCGGTGGCCTGCGATCAGGTTCGTCGCGATTCCGTACAGCCACGGACGGACCGCGCCGAGGCGGGGATCGAAGGTGTGCTTGCGGCGGAACGCGGCCAGGAACGTCTCGGCTGCCAGGTCGTCGGCCACATCCGGGCCGATCCGGGCGGCCATATACCGGTAGATGTCCGCGAAGTGGCGGGCATACAGTTCACCGAACAGCTCCGGGCAGGCCAGCGACTCCGCGAGCACCGCCTCATCGGTGCCCGCGTTCCGCGCGGCCGGCGCGCTCACCCGCATCTCAAGTCCATGCTCGTGCCTCCGTACGGGGTAGCCCACACCCCTACTCCGCCGCAACTGCCCACCGTCTTCGCGGTTTGGCCGGCGAATTTCGCGCGATCGCGACCTGCGCACCGGTGTTTCACCTGCTCCCGGTCCGAGGCGCGGCATCGGCGGGATCAGACGTGGACGAGTACCAGCCCTGGGTTGACGCCGGCGATGTCGGCGTCATCAGAGGTGAGGACGGCATGACCTCGTTCGGCCGCGGCCAGGGCCACGTGCACGTCCACGATGTCCGGATGGGACGTCGCGCAAATCGTGATGCCGATCTGCTTGGCGCGTTCGGCGGTCAGCTCATCGACGATCACCGGGCCGCCCCGGGCCCGGCCCGCGCTGATCAGCCGTCCGACGTTGGCCTGGCGCGGGCTGCCGCGCCAGACCTGCGCAATGACCGTGCGGGGCAGGACCACTTCCACCGTCCCGCGCAGCGCCTCGTCGAGGATGCCCAGCAGGAGCGGAGATCTGCGTTCCAGGGCGATGAAGGCGCCCGCGTCGAAGACGAATCCCCTCACGCCGCGTGTCCGGCGCTGCTGCTCTGGTGCCTGCGGTAGGCCTCGTCAGCGGCGGCGAGAGCTTCGGCCAGGCGCGCCTTCGCCTGGTCGTCAAGCTCGCCCGTCTCGCGGTGCAGCTCGGTGACGACCGCTTCGAGCTGGGCGCGGGCCTCCAGCAGTTCCAGGCCCTCGGCGATCAGAGCAGACACCGACTCGGCGCGGCCTTCCTCCACTTCGCGGGCGGCCCAGTCATACAACTCCTGGCGGAGCGAGACGCCGATCTTCTTGGTCATACCTTGAATCATACCTCTGGTCAGCCCCGCAGCGCGATCACCATCCGATCGTCGCCGCGATCATCAGGCGGCGGGCGGGTGGGTGTGTGCAGAGTTGGTGTGGTCCCCTTCTGGCGTGCCCGAGTGCCGTCGACCGCGCGGGAGCGGCCGCCGCTGGGAGGCCGGCGCCGATGCCGACCCGATGATCACCACTTCGGTGCGGCTGCCGAAGTCGCTGCTGGGCTGGGTCCGGCGCAGCGCCGCCACCCAGCATGTACGCCCGAGCGTGCTGATCCGCCAGTGGATCGAGCAGCACCGCGACGCCGCTGAGGCGGAGGGCACGGGCGACCTCGCCGCACGGGTCGAGCGCCTCGAACGCGTGGTCTTCCGCGACACGAGAGCATCGTAAGCGATGGCTCCGGACTTCATGGCTGACCGTCAGCTACAGACTGGAGCCATGGCCAGGAACGTCTCCTGGATCACGTCGACGCGGGAACTGGACTCCAGGAGCTCGTTCAGGTCTGCGGTGAAGCCTGCCTGGTCCTTCTCGCTGTAGCTGAGGAATGTGGCGCGAGTGCATTCGACACCCGCCACCGTCTCTGCCGGAAGCCGCAGGGTCCTCTCGTGGTGTGCCTCTACCGTCTCGCCGAACAAGGTCGTCTCCCGCAGCACCGCCAGCCAGCCCGGCTGGTCGCTCCAGCCCGTGACCTGGCGGCTGTATCTGGTCCACAGTTCCCGCAGCGCCGTCCGAAGCGGCTCGGGGTAGCGCTCCCCGGTGGTCAGCAGCGCCAGCCACCCGCGGGGCCGCAGCAGCCGGGCGACCTTGGCCCAGCCGACATCGGGATCGACCCAGTGGAACGCAGTGGCCGACACGATCAGATCGAAGGGCCCGCTGTCCGGGAAGTCCTCGAAGGCCGATATCTGGAACCGGACCATCGGGTCGGAGACGGCACGCCTGGCAGCGGCAGCCATCGCCGGGCCGATATCGATGGCGGTCACGTTCAGGCCCCGGCCCGCCAGTTGCCGGGTGAGCTGGCCTGTGCCGCAGCCGATCTCGAGCACGGCGGCGCCCGGGCCGATCGCGGCAGTCGTGAGGATGGCATCGACGATCTCGGCGGGATAGCTCTGGCGGGTGGCGTCGTACAGCTCGGCGACGCCGTCGAAAAGGCCCCGCTGCTGCTCCCGCTTCCTGCGCTGATTGCCGGTCTCGGCCACCTCGACAGTCTGCCCCAGCACGGCAGCAGCCCGTCTGCCGGATGTCAGATAAGCGGAAGGCAGAAGGTATCAGCGCGCCGCCGGTCACTTCGCGCAAGTCCTGCCGCTGCGGCTGCAGCGCACCCAGCGCATGCCGCCTCAGCCCGGCCAGTGGGCCCAGTGGGAAGCCATCTGGCGCAAGACGGGCTGACCGATCGATGCCACATCGTTCCGCCGGGACGAGCCGGCCGGGACCCGCCGGCCAGCTGCTCGCCGTCAGACAGGACCTACGTCGAAAGCCCGGGAACGCGGTGGGCGTTCCCGGGCTCTGGACGGCTGGCCAGGAGGATGTGTCTTTATCCTCGCGGCCTTTGCGGGTTGTCAGGCGTCGCGGCGGCGCAGCCGCCAGGCGGCCAGGGCAGTCAGCACGACCGCGTAGCCGCACAGCACCGCGAACCCGGTCCACGGGCTTAGCTGATGCCCGCCGAACAGCTTCCCGGCGCCCCAGATGTCCCCGCCGGCGTTGGACGGCAGGTAGGGCGTGAACCCCGTGATGCTGGCCGGCAGGTGAGCCGCGACGAGCGGCACCACCAGGAACATCGCGGCGAACACCGACAGGCCGGCCGCGGTCCGGCGCAGCAGGGCGCCCAGGGCCAGGCCGATCACGGCGATGACGGTCAGGTACAGCGACGCGCCGATCACCTCTTGCAGCACGCCCGGGTCGGTCAGCGTGATGGCCGACCCGCCGCGGGAGGACTCCAGGGCCGTGACGGTGTAGAACTCGGCCACCGCGGCCAGCAGGCTCACCGGCAGCACGAGCCCGGCGAGCACGATCAGCTTCGCCCAGAGCACCGGCAGCCGGGAGGGCACGACGGCCAGCGTGGCGCGGATCATCCCGGTGGCGTATTCGCCGCTGAACGCCAGCACGCCGAGCATACCGAGGACCAGCTGGGCAAACAGGACGCCGGCCAGGCTGACGGTGACCCCGCCGGCGGCGGAATTGCCCGCCGAGATTATGTAGGGCGTCCCGGACCCCGCGATCGCGGCACCGAGGCCGACGATCAGCACGACCGTGACCAGCGCGCACCACCGGGTCGAGCGCAGTGCCCGCAGCTTGGTCCACTCCGCGCGGACGACGCGGACCTGGGTCACCGGTCCGGCGACCGTCGCCGGGGCCGGGGCCGGCGCCGGGGCCGGGGCCGGGGCCGGGGCCGGGGCCGGGGCCGGGGCGCGGGCCGG
>Ga0209169_10002292_pt1 | contig 11544 bp, 7 predicted proteins | sample HubBroMetageWRM4_FD_188346 | JGI IMG/M metagenome (GOLD analysis project Ga0209169, IMG submission 188346) | Warmed soil microbial communities from the Hubbard Brook experimental Forest, New Hampshire - Hubbard Brook CCASE Soil Metagenome WRM 4... | ecosystem: Environmental > Terrestrial > Soil...
GATCGCAAAACTCTCTCGCCTCCTGCGGCACAAGGACTTCAAGAGCTTTATAGAAATGGGCCTGAAGATCGGATAGCCGATCCGGATGCTCTATGGCACCGTCTTGAATCACGTTCAGCACATCAATCTTCGCGCCAAATACGTCCGCAAAGGTCACTGCATAGACTGCAGCGTTTGCGCCCACCGGAGAAAGGTCGGTGGCGAAGAGAATTCGCGCAAAGGGAAAGGTCTGGGAGGACACTGGCTTGACGAGTGGGCCGACAGTTAGAGTCGGCCACCGGGAAGAGCGGAGGATCTTCTCCGCGACGGAGCCAATGATTCCTCGTTCGAGCCTCCCTCCGCCGTGTGTTCCCAACACGATGATGGATGGTGCATTGTTATCGGCCAGCGCCGGGATGACGTCCTTCGGATCGCCTTCTAGAAGGGTGGAGATAGCTTCGATCGACTCCGCCCCCAGAAGCAGGGCCTTTCGTGATAAAAGAGACTTCAAGTCCTTTCTTTGCTGGCTCACCAGAATTTGGTCGATCTCAACCTCCAGGGCCGCTTGCGACAGGGTGAATGCATGAGTAACCATTAAAGTGGCAGAGAAGTAGGATGCAATTCGAGCGGCGTAAAGGCCGGCGTTTTGGGAGAAAAGGGAGAAATCTGTTGCGTAAATAACTGTTTTCAGGTTCAAGTCGGGTCTGTCACCAATCACTGGCATGATGTCTATCTCCTCGCACAAAAGCTCAGCACCAATATGATGAGCACGATCACACTTACCGCCGTGTAGAAACGGTCTCTTAGTATGGAAAACCCAACCACAACGAAGAGCACGCGACATGCCGGCGTGGCAATCAGCAACAGGATGCCCAATGCGATCACGCTCCCGCTGTCAAAGTGGCTAACACCACGCAAGATACCTTGAACTGATTCATATGCCGTCGGGGCGCCATGAAATCGCCTGTAGTCGGGTATGGGGCCGGTGAATTGCCTCAGATATAGCGCGCCACCGAGCAAGACAACCAGTGCTGCAACAGTCACACCGATTTGAAGCATGCGCCCCATTGCGGTCTCAAGTCGCTGGTCCCATGGATAAAGCACTCACAGCCTCCCTGTCAGACCGTTGAAGATCATTTCAATTCCCAACGCAACAATGACAAAACTGAATACGAGACGCAGAATCTTGACATGAACATTGGCCATTTGCGCAAAAGAATGGGAAGAAGCTTCGGCAGCAGATAAACGGCAACCGTATGGGAAGCTCCGATACTCAGCTCCACACCTTCCTGTCCTCCGAACGGAGCAAGTGCGGCAATTGCGTCATTGGTAATCGCCTCAATCTTTCGAACATATCCCAAGAGTGTTACTCCGGCTGGTGTGAGGCTGGTATCACGGCCGATGCGATCAAAGAGAGCGATCCCGAGGCTATCTTCGAGCGACCTGATCTGTGCCGTCACGGCGGGTTGCGTTAGATGAAGCTCGTCTGCGGCCCTTCGATAATTCAACATGTCCGCCACGACGCGGAACACCTTCAATTTGAAGTTCTCAATCATGGCGTTACCCCAATCTGGTAGTTGAGCGTGGAGAGCGCGAGCCGGTATTGGTATTGCGCGTCCGTGTTGCCGATGGCAGCGTCGGTCTGTTGGAACTGCGCCTGGCTCAGCTCTACGATCGAACTGAGCCCCAACTGGTACCGAGTCTGTGCAAGTTGAAGCGCAAGATTTGCCTGCTTCAGAAGCTCCGCAGTCACAGCAACACGTTGATAGGCCGTGTTCGATGCGAGCCAGGCGGTACGAACATCCCGGGCAATTCGATCGCGCAGATCTCGGCTTTGTTCGGAGGCTGCCTGGGCTCGGATGGAAGCTTCCTTTGCCTCGGCTGAATAGAGGAATCCATTGAAGACGGGGATATTCATGTTGACGCCAATACCACCCCACCAATTGTTGAGATAGTATTGGGCGGGCCGGATAGGCACGGAGCCGACGGTCCCCGCAGCACTTATGCTGGGCAGCATCTGATCACGCTCGGCATGGCTGAACTTGACCGCTGCTTGCTGGCTATAGTTCAGGGCCTGGAGATCCGGGCGCTGCTGCAATGCGAGTTGCAGAAGCTTATCGGCATCTATCGGAGGCTGCTGCAGCGGAGGATTGTCATCCACCAATTCGTACGTTGTCTGCCGATCCAGGCCAAGGACAGCGTCCAACGCGGCCATCGTAGAGTCGAGGTTGTTTTGAGCATCGAGCATCAGCAACTTCGCCTGCGACAAGTTGACGTCTGCGAAACTCAAATCGAGCGTCGATTTGAGCTTGTTACTTGTCATCGCGCTGATCTGGGATTGGGTTGTCTGCCGAGTGCCTACATCTTGTTGCGCCACCTTAAGCAACGCCTGAGCCTGGAGAGCATTGAAGAAAGCCTGATCGGTTGCAAGAACGATATCTTCAGTAGTTGCGAGAGCATTCGCATTCTGTGCTTTTTCCTGAAGCTTTGAAGAAGCTACGAGATTCCCTGTTTTCCCAAAATCGGTAATCAGCTGAGTGAAGCTTCCCCCGGCGCCGGCGTGCTCAAAAAGGCGCGAGGCGGTGAGTGAGCCCGCCGAGATGCGGCTGGCATTTTCTGCATCCTCCGCAGTAATACTGGCTATTCCAGTCGGCAGTTCCGCTGATCTGGTTTCACGCACAACCTGATGCTGTGCCAGCGCAAGCAGGTGTGCGACACTTACCCTCGGATTGTTCTTGATAGCAAGCCTTTCAGCGTCGGCCTGCGTCAGACGCGGTTGCTGACCGGGGGCAACGTTTTCCATCTGCGTCGTCGCGGCCTGTCCAATTCCCTCCAGCATCGGCGTTGCACCTTGACTCGCAAGGGCCATAAGCGAGGCCCGAGGAGCGTCGGGAAGCTCCGACTTTATTTCTGCCCTCTGTCCATGGAGTGACACGGAGCAAGCGCTCATAAGCAAAAGAAACAACCCGGAATATCGAAGCCTCAACCTAGTCTGTCCAGCCATTCTCTAAACCTCCTCCGCTACCGCGGACGTCTTGTCGTGCCGGCCGTGGACGACCAGGTAAACCGCCGGAACAAGGAAAACGGTTACGACCACGGATACTGCCAGCCCTCCGATGACCGCGCGCGCCAGAGGCGCATATTGTTCGCTCCCCGCCTCCATTCCGAGCGCCATTGGGATCATGCCCAGCAGCGTAGCCAGAGACGTCATCAGGATTGGGCGCAATCGGATTTTGCACGACTGGACAACGGCCTCTAACAGCGACAGTCCTTGTTTATGCAGGGTCCCGGCGAATTCAACGATCAGAATGCTGTTTGAGACGACGATGCCGGTCATCATAATCACGCCCATCAAGGACATGATGTTCAACGTGCTTCCTGTGACGAGAAGGATCAGCACAACCCCAGCGAGCCCTGGCGGAATTGCCATGAGAATGATGAAGGGATCGATGAAGGATGTGAACTGTGTCATCAGGATCAGGTAAACCATCAGGACAGCAAGGATGAGCCCAACCCCAAACTCCGCGAACGAACGATTCATGCTGACCACTGCGCCACGCAGGTTCAAGACGGTGTTCTTGTCAGTTGTGGTATTCGAAAGGAGCTTGTTGATGCTACTGCCAACCCCCTGCAAGGCCTCAGTCCTGGTGGAAACATAGATATCGATGACTCGACGAATCTGATAGTGATCCACTTCTGTCGGAGTATTGATTAACTTGAGGTCAGCAACCGAGCTGAGAGGCGTATAGCCGGCGGTGTGGTCACCGCTCGACAGCTGGCGCGATTGTACGCCAGCTTCATGTGCCTGCTGCATCGGGCTGTAACCGGCTGGTTGAACGCCGCGCAGAGGAATATTCTCAAATTTCTCCATCGACATGTTGTTGAGGACGCTGTTTGCGTACTGGACTGTCACCATGTAGTTGTTTCCACTCTTAGGATCAATCCAGTAGCTTGGAGCGACCATGCCATCCGAGGTCATGGCGGTCACTACGTTATCCACCACATCTTTGGCGGAGAGGCCGATCAGGCTTGCCTTCTCGCGGTCAATGTTCAGGGCAATCCCTGGATAGTCCAGATCCTGCGGAATGTAAACGCCACTTACATTCGGCAACGCTTTGATCTTTTGGGCGATTGTCTTGGCCAGCGCGTAAGATCCTTCCATATCCATCGAGCTCACCTGAACATCAATTGGGGCAGGCAAGCCCTGATTGACCACGCTATCCACCAGCCCTCCGGCCTGAAAGTAAGTGGTAAGCTCTGGCATCTCGCGGGAGAGCTTATCGCGCACTCTCTGCATATACTCGTAGCTGCCGATACTGTGATTCTCTTTCAGGCTGACCTGCACAAAGGCCGTATCCATTGACGCGTTAGTGGTGTAGATTGCCGATAGATCGGGGTAGACTCCGATATTGGAGACGATCATGTCCAGGTCTTTCGGACGGACTACTCCGCGGATTAGTGCCTCCACTTTCCCAATGTAGTCATCGCTGACTTCTAACCGCGTACCGCTAGGCATTCGCACATCGATCACGAATTGGCCTGGGTCGGTACGTGGGAAATAAGCGCGACCGAGAAAAGGGGTTGTCACAGCAAGCACCAGAACAACGCCTCCGAGAATCGCCGCCGCCGTCAACCCGGGCTTTTGCATTGCCTGTTTGGCAAGCCGCTCATACCAATTCAGCATCCTCTCGTACCTGTCGTTGAATGATTTCTCGAAACGGGCGAAGGGGCCACGCTTCGATTCTTTCGGATGTTCGTCTGGGTGATGCAGACGAATATACTTTGCGCAGTAAAGAGGAACCACCGTCATGGCGAAGAAATACGAAGCGAAAATCGAGAACACGACGCCCATCGCCAATGGAGTGAAGATGTACTTGCTAATGCCACTAAAAAACGTGACCGGAAAGAACACAATGGAAGTCGTAAAGGTGGCGGCAAGCACAGCCATTGAGACCTCCGTCCCACCGCGTTCAGCGGCAAGGGCCGGAGATTCTCCCATCTCCATATGGCGGAAGATGTTCTCGAGTACGATGACACCGTTATCGATCAGCCGGGAAAAGACGAGCGCCAGACCGCCCAGGATCATCGTATTGATGGACCCGCCCATGTAATTGGTGATCAACAGGCAGACGATCATAGAAAGCGGAACCGACAGCAGCACGGCAATCGTGGCGCGAGGACTTCCTAAGAAGATCAGGATCATGATCCCAGTCAGTACCAGGCCGATTGCCGCTTCCCTGGTGACATTGCCGATCGCCAACTTGACGAAAACGGACTGGTCGAAAACCACCGCTGTCTTCAACGATGCCGGTATGTCGACCAGATGCTTGATGGCGGTCTTCATTCCATCGACGATGGTAATGGTGTTGCTATTCCCGCCCTGCTTGAAGACCGGTATGTAGACGGAGCGTTGCCCGTCGATGCGCACAATGTTGTACTGAAGCGCGCCCGAATCCACTGCTTTGCCGATGTCGGCCACCAGAACTGAAGCGTTCCCCACTGACTTGAGAGGCATCTGATTCATCGAGTTCGCGTCGGGAAACTGACTGTTGGCGTAAATATTGAAGTCCTTGGATCCCACGCGTACATCACCGGCCGGCAGAATTAGGTTCGAGTTGTTGACCGACCGCACTACGTCGTTCAGGCTGAGATTGCGCGCCTCCATCTTCAGCGGGTCCACATAAACCTGGATCTGACGGTAGGTTCCCCCGTATGGTTGGGGGACCGAAGCGCCCTGGACATTTGATATCTGGTTGCGCACCTGAAACTGTGCTATGTCTTTCAGGTTTGTTTCGTTCAGGCCTTGCCCCTTCAAAGTCACAAGGCAAACCGGCTGCGTCGAGGCGTCCATGCCCAGCACGACCGGAGGCAGCGTACCCGGCGGCAGGCGCCGCAGGTCCGCCATGGCAAGGTTGGCAATATTGCTCAACGCCGAATTCGGATCAGTGCCCGGCTTGAAGTAAATCTTGATCAGGCTTACACCTGTTAACGAACGCGATTCGCTGTGGTCAATGTTTGCGCCCAGAGTAAAGAAGCGCTCGAAGGTATTCGTAATGTCAGCTTCGATCTGCTGCGGCGGCATGCCATTGTAGAAAGTTGCCACGACGACTACCGGCATGTCGATCCTGGGAAACAGGTCCACTGGCATCTGGACGGTGTTAACCACTCCCACGAGGGACACCATCAGACACAGCATGATGATGAAGAACGGATTGTTGAGAGCAAACTTAGGCATTACTTCGAACCTCCGTTGATCGCCATCGCTACTACATTCTCCAGAAATGGAAGCTGGTGTTCATTGCAGTGAAGGTGTCTAGTGAGGGTTGTCATTCTCTATGCCTCCGCCTCGGCCTTCTCGCGTCTGCTATGAACGATCAGATACACAGCCGGCACGAGAAACACAGTTACGACGACCGAAACAGCGAGACCGCCGATCACCGCGCGCGCTAGCGGTGCGTATTGCTCACTTCCTGCTTCTATACCAAGCGCCATTGGAATCATGCCGAGCAAGGTCGCCAGGGAGGTCATCAGAATTGGGCGCAGCCGAATCTTGCAGGATTGGACAACGGCTTCCAGCAGCGGCAGGCCCTGTTTGAGCAAAGTTCCGGCAAATTCAACGATCAGAATGCTGTTTGAGACGACGATGCCGGTCATCATGATCACGCCCATCAAGGACATGATGTTGAGTGAACTGCCGGTCACGAGAAGAATCATGACGACACCCGCGAGTCCAGGTGGAATTGCCATCAAGATGATGAAAGGATCGATAAATGACCTGAACTGGGCCATAAGGATCAGGTAGACCATCAAGACTGCAACGACCAAGCCCAGTCCAAACTCCGTAAACGATCGGTTCATACTGACGACGGCGCCGCGCAGGTTCAAGACCGTATTCTTGTCGGTCTTGGTGTTCGACAGCAGCCTCTTGATGTTGCCCCCCACCCCTTGGAGCGCCTCAGTCTTTGTTGCGACATAGATGTCGATGACCCGTCGAATCTGGTAGTGGTCAACTTCAGTCGGGGTGGTGATCTGTTTGACACTCGCAACCGAACTCAGTGGTGTATATCCTGCAGTGTGGTCACCAATCCAGAGTTGGCGCGAATCGCTGGAAGCTCCACGAGCTTGCTGATCTGGGCTATACCCTGCCGGATGAACTCCGCGGAGGGGAATACTATTAAAGTCCTGCATCGACATGTCATTGATCAAACTGTTCGCATACTGAACCGTCACCATATAGTTGTTTCCGCTCTTCGGATCGATCCAATAGCTGGGGGCGACCATGCCATCCGAGGTCATGGCGGTAATTACGTTTTGCACGACGTCCTTGGCGGAGAGGCCGATCAGGTTTGCCTTCTCGCGGTCGATGTTGAGAGCAATCCCGGGGTAGTCAATATCCTGCGGAATATAGACGCCGCTCACATTCGGCATTCCTTTGATTTTCTGGGAAAGGTCCTTGGCCAGTGCATAGGCTCCATCCATATCCATGGAGCTGACCTGGATATCGATTGGCGCCGGCAGGCCCTGATTGATCACACTGTCAACCAGGCCGCCCGCCTGGAAGTAAGTCACAAGCTCTGGCATCTCCGCGGAAAGTCTCTCCCGCACACGCCGCATGTATTCATAACTGGCAATATCATGATCTTCTTTCAGGCTGACCTGCACGAATGCCGTATTCATCGAAGCGTTGGTCGTATAAATTGCGGAGAGGTCGGGGTAAACGCCTATGTTGGATACGACCATGTCCAGATCGGACGGTTTGACGACGCTGCGTATGACGGTCTCAACCTTGGCGATATCATCGTTGCTGACTTCAAGTCGCGTGCCGCTTGGCATTCGTACATCAATGACGAATTGGCCGGGATCGGTGCGTGGAAAGTAAGCGCGTCCAAGGAATGGGAAAAGCACAAGCATGGTGAGCATGACGCCACCTAAAATTGCCGCGGCAGTGAAGCCTGGACGCCTCATTGCTCGTTTGGCAAGGCCTTCATACCATGAAAGCAGGCCTTGAAACTTCTCGTTGAACTTGTGCTCGAACCGAACAAAGATTCCTGGCTTTATGTGCGTCGCTTCCGTCTCTTCATCTCGAAGCCAGATGAAGTTAGCGCAGTAGAGAGGCACCACGGTCATTGCGAAGAAGTACGAAGCAAAAATCGAGAGAACTACGCCCAGCGCAAGCGGCGTGAAAATGTATCTGCTAATGCCGGAGAGGAAACTAACGGGAAAGAACACGATGGAGGTTGTCGAAGTTGCCGCGAGAACCGCAAGCGATACCTCCATTCCTCCTTTTTCTGCGGCCTCACGCGGTGGAAATCCCATCTCCATGTAGCGGAAGATGTTCTCCAGCACCACAACCGAGTCGTCGATGAGTCGCGAGAATGCCAGCGCCAATCCGCCCAGAATCATGGTGTTGATCGAGCCGCCCATGGCATTTGTCAGCAGGAGGCATACTAGCGCCGAAAGTGGAATGGAAAGCAGCACCGCGAAAGTCGCTCGCGGGCTGCCAAGGAAGACCAGAATCATGACGCCGGTCAGCACCAGGCCGATGCTCGCTTCCTTGACGAGGTTCTTGATGGCGAGCTTTACGAAGATGGACTGGTCGAAAACCACCGCCGTTTTCAACGATGCCGGTATGTCGACCAGATGCTTGATGGCGGTCTTCATTCCATCGACGATGGTGATCGTGTTGCTGTTGCCGCCCTGCTTGAAGACTGGTATATAGACGGAGCGCTGTCCATCGATGCGCACGATGTTGTACTGTAGCGCGCCGGAGTCCTCTGCCTTACCAATATCTGCGACTAAAACCGATGCGTTGCCCACCGACTTCAGCGGCATCTCGTTCATTGAGGTTGCATCTGGAAATTGGCTGTTTGCGTAGATGTTGAAGTCTTTCGAACCGATGCGCACGTCGCCGGCAGGAAGGATCAAATTGGAACTGTTCACTGACTCCACAACGTCGTTGAGGCTGAGATTGCGTGCCTCCATCTTTACCGGGTCCACGTAAACCTGAATCTGCCGGTAAGTTCCTCCATAAGGCTGCGGAACCGATGCTCCCTGGACATTCGATATCTGATTGCGCACCTGGAACTGCGCCATGTCCTTGAGGTTCGTCTCGTTCAGCCCCTGTCCTTTCAGCGTAACCAGGCATACCGGCTGCGTCGAGGCATCCATGCCAAGCACCACTGGAGGCAATGTGCCCGGCGGAAGGCGCCGCAAGTCCGCCATGGCAAGGTTGGCTATATTGCTCAGAGCTGAATTGGGATCTGTGCCCGGCTTGAAGTAGATCTTGATCAGACTCACGCCAGTCAGCGATCGCGATTCACTGTGGTCGATATTGGCGCCCAGAGTAAAGAAGCGTTCGAAGGTATTTGTAATATCGGCTTCGATTTGTTGCGGCGGCATGCCGTTGTAGAAAGTTGCCACCACGACGACAGGCATATCGATCTTTGGGAATAGGTCAACAGGCATGCGGACCGTATTCACCACTCCAACTAGCGAGACCATCAGGCACAGCATGATGATGAAGAACGGATACCTGAGAGCAAACTTAGGCATTACTCTGCTCCTCCGTTGTTCTCAGGTGCTTCCCCCTTCATATCGATTACGCCGCCCGACTCGCGCATCACATCGGAAGAGGGCGTCTGGGTGAGGATCGGGGATACCTGCTCGCCTTCGCTGTAGTTTTCCTGACCTCCCAGAACCACCCGGTCACCAGGTTCAAGGCCGCTCTTGATTTCCGCCAGCTTGGATCCCTCAATGCCAACTTCCACGGTCCGAACGTGAATCCGATTACTCGAATCCAGCACGAGAACCGTTTCTCGACTTCCCTTCAGCACCAGCGCCTCGACAGGAATGGTCGTTACATTAGCCGCACGCGCGAGTTGCATTTCAGTATTTGCATACATGCCTGGTGATATGGAGAGGTCGCTGTTTTCAACGTCGATTTCAGTCTCCATTGTCCGGGTTTCAAAGTTCACATCACGAGTGAATCGCACGATCTTTCCCGTGAATGAACGGCCGATGGCGTCGACGCGGACCTGCATCGGATCACCTATATGAACAAACTGCACATCGTTTTCCGGGATCGGCATGCGCAGGCGCAGCAAGCCGCTCTGCGAGAGTCTGACAATCGGGATGTCCTGTTCGTTGGAATTGGTTCCACTTTGTATCAACGCGCCGGTGTCCGCATAGCGCCGGACGATGACTCCATCCAGTGGCGCCACCACGTTGGTGTAGTTCTGGAGGGCTTGCACCCGGTCCTGGTCGGTGTGTGCCACCTCTGCGTGCTGCTGCGCGCCGGCTGCGGCAGCCTTGGCCGCATCCACCTGCGACTCCGAAGACAGGTCCTTGCTCTGTGCATCGTCCAACTCCTGTTGCGCAATCAAGCCTGGTTGCGCCTTTGATGTCTCAAGCAATCTCTCGTAGTCCGCATGCAGCGCCGAATGGATCGCCTCTGCGCGTTTGATCTCATTCTGCGCGCGAAGCAGATCGTCCTTTGCACGCTCCACCTCGAATACAGTGCCCTTCAACTGCGCATTCAACTCCGGCACTTCCAAGACCGCCAAGGTCTCGCCCTTGCGCACCCGGTCTCCTATGTCCACATTGATCTTCACCATGAAGCCAGTCACCTTGGGGTGAACATCCACCACCTGATAAGGCTGGAATTGTCCGGCGAGGCTCAGAGTGTGTGCAATGTCGCCGCGCTTTGCCGTCGCCACTTTCGCCGACGGAATCTCTGCGGCGTTCGCGCCGGAGTGTTGACTCTTAGAGTCACACGCAACGATGGTAGCCAGGACAGGAAGTATTATTCCCGCGGCGAGGATCGAGGAGGATCGCTTTCGCATAACTCGATTGCACCTCTATGTGAATTGTGGATTGTAAGGGGCCGGGATGGCAGGACGCGTTCTCAAACAGAGAATGCGTGCCGCTGCATTCGACCAGTGAATTTGATCAAACGCTTCAGCTTTGGCTGTTGGGGAATGGCTAGGCGAGAACGGGAGGGGGGCGAACGAAGTGGGTTCTTAAGTGAGCGCGACGGAAAGGCCGCAACCGGCTTGCACGCTGTTCCCGCTGGCTTGATAAGGACGGGTTCAATATGCTGATGATCAGCAACAAAAGAAAGGAGAAGACGGTTGGAACGGTGTAAATAACCCTCGACGATGTTCTTGTCCGACTCACGAATGGGCTCTCCGAAGAACTCGATTGTTCGTTCTTGGAAAGCAGCTTGGCCTTCGGAATCTGATGAGAGATGGACTGAGGCGGATCGTACAGAGAAAGCTTGTATTGCAATCCCCATGCGAATATGCACGCGGCCAAGCCCACGAACCAAAGGGCTCCAAGCCGACTGAACCGCCAATTTACGCCCAAACGATGCAAAGTTAGTTGCCCCGATTTTAGGTTTCGCCAGCGAGGCGTTCGCACCACTCCACGTAAGTTGATGGCCGAAAGTCTCCCCTGTTATTAGATATCACGAAAGAGGGAGAAGGTTGCTTAACTATTTGTGATCGTTCATGAGATCCAACCGTACTCTCGCGACAGCACTTCCGAAAGCGATTGTCCCCGGATTGT
>Ga0209169_10002295_pt1 | contig 11540 bp, 9 predicted proteins | sample HubBroMetageWRM4_FD_188346 | JGI IMG/M metagenome (GOLD analysis project Ga0209169, IMG submission 188346) | Warmed soil microbial communities from the Hubbard Brook experimental Forest, New Hampshire - Hubbard Brook CCASE Soil Metagenome WRM 4... | ecosystem: Environmental > Terrestrial > Soil...
TGGGCAAGTGATCCATGTCGAAATGAACGTAACGGGAGACGAACAAATCAACGTGCCCGTCGCGATCGTAATCGCCCCAGGCCGCGCCGGTGCTGAACCCACCGCCGGCCACTCCTGCTTTATCGGTCACGTCTTCGAATTTGCAGTTGCCGAGATTGTGATAGAGGGCGTTGCCGCCGTAGCCGGTCACGTAGATATCGGGCAGTCCATCGTTGTCGTAATCGGCGACCGCGACTCCCATGCCCCAACCTTTGCGCGTGAGGCCGGCAAACTTGGTGATATCCGTGAACTTGAAATCGGCATCCTGGTGGTAAAGCGTAATCATAGGATCGCCGCCGGCCTTGAAACGGTCCACGGTCGAGCCGTTCACGGTGATGATGTCGAGTTTGCCGTCGTTGTCACAGTCGATTACTCCAGCGCCCCCACTCATGGATTCGACAATGTAATGCTTCTCCGGCGATGAAATGTGGGTCACCGTAAGGCCCACTTGTTGAGCGACATCGACGAACTTGGGGAGTGGGATGCTCGATGTCAAAGTTTCAGCGAGCGCAAAGAAGGCAAGGCTCACACCGGCAACGGAGATGAGGACTGTGCGCATGGAGGCGAGGACGGGAAGATTATATAGCCCACGCAATCGGCAGCGCTTCGCGGCACATTTCCACTGATAGTCAGTGGACCACGAAGTCGATTTGTGCCCGATAGGGACGAGGTTCACCGTCTTGCAAGATCGGGCTGAAGTGCCACTGGGAGAGAGCGTGATAGCACGAACTAAACAACCCAGGTGGCCCGCCGCCCGGAATTACTTCGATCACCGTACCGTCGGAATCGATGGCGGCCATCAGAGTGTAGATAGCGCCCTCGGGAGCGGTTCCCGGCGGGAAAACAGGCTCGACTATGTCTGAGGCGAGTTTGCGGGCCTCAGCATTGCTCAGTGGGGAAGGCGGTCCCCAAGCCCGGGTGTCCAAATCGAAAGTCAAAATGGATTCAACCTGCACCGGAAGTCCGTCTCTTATGGCCGGCTTAAACTTCCATTTCATGATCTGACGGCGAGCAGAGTCGTTGGCTCGTTCGTTGTCGGAATGGAGCGGGACAGTCTCTCGCACCTGGCCTGAGCGATCCACGGAAACGAAATAAGTAGCTGTCCCCGCATTTCGTCCATCAAGCACTTGTGGCCAGATGATCTTATGCGTTTCCAGCGAGAGGCCCAGCAACTCAGTTTCCGGCAGGCTCGCGATGGTAATCCGGCTTTCTTTCGGCGTAGGTTGGGCAATCGAAAAAAGCTTGGCGTCCGGATGCTTGAGCCGACTGAGCTCCGTTACCTGGGCCAAGAAGACCACGCCGGGCTCAGGGCTAGTGGACACACGCCGCGCTACCCTTCGGCCTTGAAAAGATTGATAGTCGGTAAAGTCCACAGGGTGTCCCGGCGATCGCACGGTTTCGTTCAATCCGTACGGACCCTTCCCGCAAAACGCGGTAGACGAACCAGTCTGATTGGGGAAACACGTCACTCCGGACTCTTCTGAGGCACCGTTCGCTTTGGTCAGCAACCTATCGCCCGGTCTTAGCGCTTGAAGCGCCGGCGAGGGGTCGACCATTGCTGTCACCAAGGTTTGCAGTGCCAGAGGAAAATAGTCTTCCGAATCTCGTTCAATAACTTTGTCTCCGTTTACCACCAAAGTCTGCGAAAAGTCCTGCGACTCGATGGTTCGCCGCCATTTGTTGGGAGCTACCCAGAACATCTCGACGGTTGCGTTGGATCCAGGATCATCCTTCGCCGTAATGGTCGCCTTCAGATGAAAAGAGCGACTGCCGGGCGCGATCAATCTTGCCTGGACGACGCTGGGAGTGGAACTTCCTCTAGCGGGCGGTTGCTGCGCCGATCCGCGTCCCCATGACATTATCAGTAGAGTTCCTGCAATGAGTGAAATGGAGCGAATTGACATGGTGCCCTTTGTTCGGTTCTTTCCAGGTCCGGCGACTCAGTGTTCCGGTGTGGCTTTATTGCCCGCTTTAGCCTGCGTGTTGTCCACAAAGCACCAATGCACAAACTCCTGCGAGAAGCCATGCACGATAGCTGCCGGAACATCCTTTTCCTCCAACTGCTTGAACTCGAATTGAACCGTGCCAGCCTCCTGCCCTGCCGGACTCACCGTCCCCAGCAAGTACCCGTAGACGTTAGTCTTGGCAACCTTGGCTGCATTCGGCTCCGGTAGCGCATAGCGGACGGCGCCCGCCGTCCCCACAATCCAACCTGGTAAAACGCCGCCGTTGCTTTTCCAGTATTGAGTGTTGAAGATGTCCTCCATGTAGTAGTGCGAATGGCTGGCCAGTACGTAGACTTTCTTCTTGCCTTCGAGGGCGAGCAGCTTCCGGTAGACTTCCCGTCCGCTGGCTTCTCCCTGGGGCGACTCATTCATGCTGTGACTTTGGGAAATGCTGTAGGGCAGAGCCTCATGCATCCCGACGACAAGGGTTCGAACGGCATCACTCTTGGCGTCTTTCTCCACCAGCGCATTGAACCATGCCATTTGGCACTGGTCGAACTGGTTCTTCGTCCCATTGTCCAGGTAGATGAAGTCCACACCGTCCACCACCCAGTGAAAGTAAGTTTTGGGGTGAATGCCGGCGGTGTCGTCTGAGGAGTTACACTCCGGCAAGGGCGTGCCGGCGCTGCACTGTTTCGTGGCCTTCACGAATTCCGGGTCCTTATCATCTTCCAAGCGCTGTTGCTGCAACTCGCGGCTGTTTAGAAACTCGTCGAAGGCCTTGCTGAACTCGCAGCGATTTTTCGGGGCAATGGTTTCATGATTTCCAATTCCCAGAAAGAACGGGATAGGGCCGAAAGGTACGGTTTGGTTGTGCTTGAAATTCTCCCAAGCCTTAGTTTCGTAATTGATGATGGTAAGGTGCTGTCCGTTCATTTTGGCATCTTGCAACATGTCCTCATCGAAGTCGTAAATGGCGCGCAGATCTCCCAGATGCCAGTAGAACTTCGCCTTGTCTTGGTCAGCACCGTGGGCGATGGCGGGCATCACGACGTCGCCGCAATTGCGCGAGTCGCCGGAAACTGCGAAGTGCCAGGGCTTGCCGGGTTCGATGTCGCTAGGCTTGGCGGGCACCGCGATCCGCGGCGGAGCTTTCACGGCAGCCGTTTTCTCGCCGCATAGGCAGTCACAGCCAAGGGTTGCGCCCAGCCAGCAAAACAGGAGCATGATTCCCAAGGGGCCGATGCCACGCTTCCGCATAATCTCTCTCCGCGTAATCGATTGAGTACTGCAACCGGGGCGTGTTTCTGAACTGAAATTTCCTGGGGTATGAAACGAAACCTGCACTGCCGATTACAAATTGGCGTGTGCCGCATTTTGGCGCTCGCAGCGGGAAGAGTCAAGGGGGAAATTCAGGCACCGGGAGAAAACCGGGAACTAATCGCCCGGGCTTTCAGAAGGTTGTGCTACCGCATGTCCGAGTTTCACTTCGCCAGCTTCGCGCCAGCCTTCGATGATCAGGTAGAGCACCGGAATAAAGAACAGGTTCAGCACGGTCGACATGATCATGCCGCCAAACACCGTTGTGCCCACGGAATGCCGGCCTTCTTGGCCGGCGCCATGGGCCACCATCAGCGGCACCACTCCCAGAATGAAGGCGAATGACGTCATCAGAATCGGTCGCAAACGAATTCTGGCGGCTTCCACTGCCGCTTCCACCAACGGCATGCCGCGTTGCCGCAACTGCTCGGCGAATTCCACAATCAGGATGGCGTTCTTGCTGGCCAAACCCACCAGCATCACCAGTCCGATCTGGCAATACACGTCGTTCTGCAAACCACGCCAGGACTGGGCGAGCAATGCGCCCAACATCGCCATCGGGACTGCCAGCAACACGATGAACGGCAGTACGAAACTCTCGTACTGCGCGGAGAGCGTCAGGTAAACCACCAGGATTCCTAGGCCAAATAGCAGCACGGTGGTGCGGCCGGAAGCCAACTCTTCCAGCGAAATCCCCGTCCACTCATAGTTGAATCCCTGGGGCAGGACTTTCTTGCTCAGGTCCTCCATCGCGGTAATGGCTTCACCCGAACTGACGCCCGGCGCCGCCGATCCGTCAATTTCCGAGGAGCGGAAGAGATTGTAATGGTTGATGACGGCCGGGGACGCGGTTTGGGAGACGGTGACCAGGTTATCCAAAGGAATCATCGCACCGCCATCGGAGCGCACATAATATTGCTTCATGTCGCGAGCTTGCGCACGAAACTGCTGGTCGGCCTGCACGTAGACACGATACGACCGGTTGTTGAAATCGAAATCGTTTACATACGCCGAGCCCATGTAGACGCCCAGGGTGTCGGTAATCTGCTGTAGCGGTACGTGCAGGCTCTTGGCTTTCTCGCGGTCGATGGTGATCAGGAACTGAGGATCGCCGGCAGTAAAGCTGGCGAACAGGCCGGCAAGTTCCTTGCGGGAGCCTCCCTGCTGGACCATATCTTGCGTGACTTTGGCCAGTTCTTCCAGGGTGTGTCCGCCCTGGTCTTGCACCTCGAATTGGAAACCGCCCAACTGGCCGAGTCCGCTGACGGCCGGCGGCAGAAAGGGGAGCACCAGCGCGCCGGAAATCGAAAATACCTGGCCGCGCAGCCGGTTCACCACCGCATCTGCGGAGTGCTCAGGCCCCTTACGTTTGGAATAGTCTTGCAGCTTTGCATAGATCACACCCTGGTTGGAAGCAGCTCCGGCCACCCCCGATCCGGTGATGGCGAAGAGATTTTCAATGTCGCCATCTTTCCGCATGATTGCGGTTACCTGGTCTTCGATGGCTCGCGTGTACTCCGTGGAGGCCCCCGGAGGCGCCTGTATGGCAATCAGAAACCACCCTTGGTCTTCCTCAGGCACGAAGCCTTTGGGCACACGCTGAAAAACGAAATAAGTCAGCCCCAAGCCGGCAAAAAACAAAATCACCGCCACCATGCGAAACTTCAGGAACGCACGCAGCGAGGCTTGATATCCAAGCGTAACGCCGCTGACGAGTTTGTCCACTTGCCGAAAGAGCCAGATTTTCTTGTCATGGGAGCGTCGCAGCAGAAGTGCTGACAGCGCGGGGCTAAGGGTCAGCGCGTTAAAGGCGGAAATCGAAATTGAAAATGCGATAGTCAACGCGAACTGGCGGAATAGAATGCCGGTGGTGCCCGGGAAAAAGGCCACGGGCACAAACACCGCCACCAGCACCAGCGAGGTAGCGATCACCGCGCCGGCTACTTCCTTCATGGCAGCGGACGCGGCCTTGTGGGGGTCGGCTTCGCCTTCCTGGATGTGGCGTTCGATGTTCTCGATCACCACGATGGCATCGTCGACCACCAGTCCAGTGGCCAGCGTGATGCCGAACAGCGTCAGGGTGTTGACCGAAAAATTCAGCAATTTGACGAACGCGAACGTGCCGATCAGCGAGACCGGAATCGTAACCGCAGGAATAATCGTACTGCGCCAGTCTTCGAGAAAGATGAAGATCACCAGTATGACCAGGACAATCGCTTCCACCAAAGTGATCAGCACATCCTGGATCGATTCGGTAACCGCCTCGGTCGTGTCAAAAGCGTTCTCATAGACCATCCCCGGCGGGAAGTGCTTGGAGAGCCGGTCCAGTTCAGCGAGAATCTTTCTGTCAACATCGATGGCGTTGGCAGTCGAGAGCTGAGTGACACCGATGCCCACGGAATCGTGCCCGTTATAAATCAGGTCCGAGCTGTAGTCCTCGGCTCCGAGTTCGGCGCGGCCAACGTCTTTCAGCCGTACCAGCGTGCCATCCGCGTTGGTTTTCAGGATGATGTTTTCGAACTCCACCGGCTCGCTCAACCTGCCAACAGCCCGGACGCTGATCTGAAACTGCTGTCCGACTTTAATGGGCGGCTGCCCCACTTGGCCTGCCGCCACCTCCACGTTTTGTTCTTGCAGGGCGTTCACCACGTCGGTCGCAGTCAGTGCGCGGCTCGCCATGCGTTCAGGATCGAGCCATAAGCGCATTGAATACTTGCGCTCGCCGAAGACAAAAACGTCGGCCACTCCAGATACGCGTTTCAGCGTGTCTCTCACGTAGACGTCCAGATAGTTGCTCATGAAGAGCGGGGTGTAACGGCCGTCTGGGGAATAAACGGCCGCGCCCAGCACAAAATTCTGCGACGACTTCGCGACTGTGACTCCGGTCGTCTTAACTGCTGCGGGCAAACGCCCCAAGGCCGTGTTGACGCGGTTCTGAATGTCAACGGCCGCGAGGTCGGGATCGCGGTCCAGGTCAAAGGTCGCGGTAATGTTACTGCTGCCATCGTTTCCGCTGGTGGAGGTAAGATACTTCATCCCTTGGGCGCCGTTGATCTGCTGCTCGAGCGGGATGGTAACGGCCGATTCCACAGTCTGGGCGCTGGCACCGGTATATCCGCTGGTCACGGAAACCTGAGGGGGAGCGAGGTCGGGGAACTGCGAAACCGACAGCGTCGGAATAACCGCTGCGCCTGCCAGGATGATCAGCAGGGCGCAGACAGTCGCAAAGACCGGACGGCGAATGAAGAAGTCAACAAACATAGAGCGCTTCTAGCTTCTGGCTCCTAGCTAGCCCTGTGGCGCCACGAGCGCGCCGTCCACCAGAAACTGGGTCCCGGAAACGATCACTTTGTCGCCCGGCTTGATGCCTTCCAGCACCACGTAATCATTTCCGACCATTTCTCCGACTCGCAGCGGTTTCTGGTGTGCCACCAGTTTTCCATTCTGGTCTTCGGCTACAAAGGCGAAATACTGACCGCCGATGCGCGAAACCGCCAGCACCGGAACCACCGGGCCCTGGCGCATTCCCCAAATCACTCGCGCACGGATGAACTGGAGGTTGCGCAGCCGGTCTTCGTTATTGGCGATGCGTGCTTTCACCAGCACCGTCTGCGTGGTGTTGTCGACCTGCGGCGAAAGGAAACTGATGCGGCTGTCGGCCAGCACATTGCCCGCGCCGTCCACGATTTGCACCGGCATGTCCGCCTTGAGTTGAGAAGAGCGCTCGACCGGCACATAGATGTAGGCCTCGAGGCTGCCGGGCTTGTCCACGGTAGTGAGCATCGTGGTCGTGGTCACGCGGTCCCCCACGCGTACCGGAATATCGCCCACGATGCCGCTAGTGGGCGCGGTAACGCGGTAATAGCGGAGTTGTACTTGCTGCTCTTGGACTTGCGCATCCAGTGCCCTCACTTGCGCCTGGGCATTGTCCAATGCGGACTTCGACTGATCGAGATCCTGTTTCGACACCACGCCGGCCGCATACAGCCCGCTGGTACGCTCGTATTGTGACTGGGCCCATTTGAGGTTCGCTTCCTGCGCCGTGCGGTTGTGCTCCTGGCTGTTCACCGTGGCTTGCTGTTTCGTAGGATCGATCTGCATTATGACCGCGCCTGGGGAAACCCGGTCCCCAGAGTGAACGCTTATTTCAGTGATCTGCCCCTCGACTTGCGGCATCAGAATCACCGAGTCGCGTGACTTGAGCGTGGCCACGTATTCCGTGGTATCGCTCAGCGGCACGGAGCGGGTGACTTGGATCTTGACCGGAATAATGGGAACATCCTGCGATGACGCGCCTTTCGCTGACGACCCGGTGCAGGCCGCCAGCACCAGCGCCGCCGCCAAGCCGCAGCTCAGGCCCAAGGCTCGAGCAAGTTCCCTTCCTTTCGCGAAAGTCATGAAGGTTTGAAGCATTCCCAGTACCCTAACACGTAAGTTTATCCCGCCCAAAAGGCCGAAACCGAATCTCCGGCGGCATCTCTCAAACCACGGATTGGAATCACATCAAGCCCGTTTAGACTGGAAAAGAAAGAGAAAGTTATCACTCTTCGGGTGCCGCCTGCCTCTGCTACATTGTTGGTGCCATGAAACCTGTTCGCAGCTTTGCCAGCGATAACAATGCCGGTGTCCATCCCAAGGTCCTGCAAGCAGTTGCGCGGGCCAACACCGGGCACGCCGTGGGTTACGGCGACGACCGCTACACCGAAGCGGCGGTCAGCAAGTTCAAACAACATTTCGGGGCGGATGTAGAAGTCTTTATTGTATTTAATGGCACTGCGGCCAATTGCCTCGGTTTGAAGGCGCTTACGCAGTCCTACCAGGCGGTGATTTGCACCGAAGCCGCGCACATCTACACCGACGAATGCGGCGCTCCGGAGAAATTCACCGGCTGCAAACTGCTTCCCATCGCCGCCCCGAATGGCAAGCTGACTGTGGATTCGGTCAGCCACGCCTACCACGGCATCGGCGACCAGCACCATGTTCAACCGCGAGTTGTTTCCATCACCCAATCCACCGAAATGGGGACGGTCTACCAGCCTGGGGAAATCCGCGCCTTGGCGAACTTTGCCCATAAACACGATATGTTTCTGCACATGGACGGGGCGCGAATCGCCAACGCAGCCGTAAGTCTGGGATTGAATCTGCGCCAGGTGACACGCGATCTGGGCGTGGACGTTCTGTCATTCGGCGGAACTAAGAACGGAGCCATGGGCGCGGAGGCGGTAGTCTTTTTCGATAAGAAGCTGGCCCGGGACTTTCTCTACCTACGCAAGCAGGGGATGCAGTTGGCTTCAAAGATGCGCTTCATTTCGGTGCAGCTCGACGCGCTGTTGTCCGGGAACCTATGGAAGCAGAATGCCCAGCACGCCAACCGTATGGCAGCTCTGCTAAAGAAGGCAATTGAGAAGATTCCGCGAGTGAAGATCGTTTACCCGGTCGAAGCCAACGGCGTCTTTGCGCAGGTACCAAGGCCGGCAATCGCTAGACTACAAAAGCGCTATTTTTTCTATGTCTGGAATGAAGAAGATTCAGTAGTGCGCTGGATGTGCTCGTTCGATACCACGGAGGCGGATGTGAGGCAGTTTGCCAGATTCGTGGCGGAAGCGGTCGGAAAATAGCCGGGGATGCGCCGGTTGACACTTCATGGCTATTGATTTCTTGGGCTAATTTGAACTAAATTTGGCGCGGGACGGTAAACGCGGGCGGGAGAGGTTATGAAGAAGTGGTTGGGGCTAGTGGCAATTGGTTTGGCTGGACTGACTTCGCTGAGTTGCAGCAGCGGACAACAGCTCACGGGGATCACGATCACTCCGGGAGCAGTGGTTTTTGGTGCGACAGATCCCAGCCTCTTTGCCCAACTGACCGCTACGGGCGTCTATTCACATCCCCCCGCAACCAAAGACATTACGAACCAGGTCACTTGGGCGTCGTCGGTGACCCTAGTGGCACAGGTTACAAGTACCGGAAAGGTCAGCCCGAGCACTAACTGCGGGGTCTCGACCGTCATGGCAAGCTTCACAACAAATAACCCGACTGGGAACGTAATCACAGGTACGATGAGTGTCACAGTGGATGGACCGACCACAGAGAATTGCCCAACAACGGTCCCTTCGCCCTAACTCCGAAACCACAGCTTTGGGAGCCGCCAGATCAGTCTCTTTCAACCAAGAACTTCCCCAGCGTCGGTTTGTGCTTTTCATCCTTCTTCTTGCGCCCGACTACCACTTGCGATGCCTTCGGCGTCCCAATTCGTTCCCGCGCCATGGCCTTCACCGCTTCGACCGCGCGAAATTTTTTCGGTTTCTTCTTCCTGCGCATAGTTCCCATATTGCCATACGCGACTAGTGGCTGACGTGCAATAATCAAGAGTAGACGTTGCGGTTCGCACACCAACAACCCTTATGGATGAGCGCGACTTTTTCGACGAGCGGCAGGAAAAGAAGATAGCGAACCTGAATTGTCCCCACTGCCAGCAGCCTGGGGAGTACGAAATCACCTGGCTGGTACGCACCAAGAAAAGGCAACTGCCCGGGCGCGGGGACGACCGCGACCGCGCCAAGTTCGCCAAAGCCCGCTCCTACATGCTCCGCAAAGATGACATGATGGCCTGCAAGAACCTGCGCTGCCGCAAGCGCTTTGAAATTTCCGGCGTACAGTCGGTCGTGTTCACCGAGTAACCGGCGGTTTCCTCCGTTCCCTTCCGCTCATTTATACTAATTGGTTTCCCAACGACCCTGGCGAGACGTAGCAACGTCTCAGGAGTGTTCCTTGAAGATTCTGGTCTGCATGAAGCAGGTGCCGCAGAAAGATGCACCGCTCAAATTGAACGAATCCGGCACCTGGATCCGCGAAGATGTTTCTTACGAAGTCAACGAACCAGACGCCTACGCGCTTGAAGAGGCGCTACGTCAGAAAGAGAAACACGGCGGAGAAGTGGTGGTGATCACCTCAGGCCCGGCCCGCTCCCAGCAGGTCCTGCGGGAAGCGTTGGCCAAAGGGGCTGACCGCGCCATTCATCTCGAAGACAACGCATTCGTTGGGCTCGATGCCCTGAATACTGCTCGCGCCTTTGCAGCCGCCATCAAAGACGAACAATTCGATCTCATTTTCACCGGACTGCAATCCGACGACTACGGCTACGCGCAGACGGGCGTTGTCCTGGCGGAATTACTCGGTTGGCCGCACGCCACCATCATCATGCAAATCGAGAAGAACGATACCGGAATTCGCGTGAAGCGCGAACTCGAAGCCGGCTTCTTCCAGTTCGTCGACATGCCGCTGCCTGCCGTGCTGACCATTCAGTCGGGCATCAACAAGTTGCGTTACGCGACGCTGATCGGCATCAAGCAAGCGAAAAACAAGCCATTGCGCAAAGTCGCGTTGGCGGATGTGCAATCGGCGTTGAGTCCCAACCTGCAGAAGATCGAAAAGCTGTACGTTCCCCAAAAAACAAAGCAAACGCAATTTCTAGAGGGCGCAGCCGGAGAAGTAGCCAAGAAGTTGGTGGACAAACTGAGAAACGAAGTGCGGGTGCTGTAACTAGGATTCGGAAGCCAAAGCTAGGAGCCAAGAACTAGAAGCTGACTTTATGTCTGACACTATCCTCGTCATCGTTGAACAACGTGAAGGCAAACTGAACCGAGTTTCCTGGGAGACGCTCGCCGCCGGCCAGGCTCTTGCCGCCGATACCGGCTGGGCGCTCGAAGCTGCGGTCGTGGGCAGCGGAGTTGCGGGATTTGCCGGTGAAATTGCCGCCAAGAAGGTCTCCAAGGTCTACGCTGTCGAGTCGGCCAAGCTGGAACCTTACACCCCAGATGCCTTTTCCGCGGCGCTGAAGCAGTTTCTCGAATCCCGGCAGCCCAAACTGGTGCTCATGCCACATACCTATCAGGTGCGCGACTTCGTCCCCAAGCTCGCGACTGCCATGGGACGCACCGCCATCAGTGATTGCATCGGCTACAAGAAGGATGGCGCCAAGCTGGTGTTCACCCGCCAGATGTTTCAAGGCAAGCTGGCGGCTGATGTAGGTTTCGCCTGCGATGCGCCCTGGTTTGTGACCTTCCAGAACGGAGCTTTCCGCGGAGACAAAGTTGAGGCAGGCGCGAGCGCGGCTCCGGTTGAGGCCGAGGGCACGATGCACGTTCACAAGCCGAAAGCTGCGCATAGCGTCGGCGAATTATTGCGCGAGATCGGCGTGATCGTCATCGGCGTTCTTCTCGCGCTTGGCGCCGAGCA
>Ga0209169_10002296_pt1 | contig 11535 bp, 7 predicted proteins | sample HubBroMetageWRM4_FD_188346 | JGI IMG/M metagenome (GOLD analysis project Ga0209169, IMG submission 188346) | Warmed soil microbial communities from the Hubbard Brook experimental Forest, New Hampshire - Hubbard Brook CCASE Soil Metagenome WRM 4... | ecosystem: Environmental > Terrestrial > Soil...
TGAAGGAAGAGTTCGCCGAGTTGGTGAACAATCTGTTGCATTTAGCTTGTGTCGCCTGAACCTCAGGATTGGCAGCCGCCCGGCGCGCTCGACCCGGGATGAGAGCGCCTCGGTGGCCTTTGAAGCGCCCCGCTCAATACAATAATTTTATAGCATCCGGCGCGTCGCGCCGTCAATTCGAGTGGGCCCGTTTTCGTGCGTAGGAGTTATATCGTCAACGCTTGTTTCTGCTCGAATTTTAAGCGCCAATTTGGAGTGTTTTCGCTGCGTCGTTCTTGGGCGGCGCGGGATGCTATTGCTTCGGCGCGCTGCCTGTTGGAGTCGTGGGGGCCGCACCTGCTGCCGCGGGAGCGCTCGCGGAACCGGCCGCCGGCGGCGGGCCGTAAGCGTCATAAACGTAGCGGACCATTAACGTGCTGTTGCTTCGTCCCATCGATATGTTCAGCGTTTCGTAGAGTTGCGTTCCGTCGTACGACAACTCATACGTCCGGCTCATCTTCCCGTGCGGACCCTTTTCATCGGTCGCAAGCTGCTTCCCGCTCCAGTGCGCCGTAACTTCCTGGTTGTTGGCGTCCTTTGACTTCGTGGGTTTCCGCCCGTCGGTGATCAAAGTCAGCTTTCTCTGCTGATCGTCGGTCAGATCGACCTCGCCTCTATCGGTCAGGTCTGCGACCGTAAGTCGATTCGCAGGGTTCATTAACTCCTGCATTTTCTGTCGTTCTTCGTCGCTCATCCCTTGCTGCCCCATGCGGCGCCCACCTCCACCCATGCCGCCGGGAAAGCCGACTCGTGGCCCTCCGCCGCCATATCCTCCGTTGCCCTGACTCCGATCCTGCTGAGCTTGCTGCAACTTCTGCTGGGGGTCATCGCTGTCGTCGCGATTAAATCGCCAGTCCCCGAAGATCGCTGTCCTAGGCTGCAGAGTCGATTTCTTTACTTCCTGGCGAGGTTCAGGCGCTGGCGCATCCTTCGCCGGCGGCAACGTCATCGGCCCAGGAGGCGCTTGGGCTACGATAAACACCGGGCAGCCGACTGAAAACAGGGCAGTTAATGAAATTTTGAGCGCAGTTCGAAACACAAGATTCCCATTTTGGGATTTCACGGCGTGCGTACCTCTTAATTAGACGTTCCCGAATCGGACTACCGAAGTTCCCAGTAGGCTCTCCTGGACCGAACCTACGCTACTTCCCTAGCCACGCATTCAGCTCGTTCGCCCGAGTCAAAATTCCAATCGCCCCGAGTCGCCGAAAATTCGCCAAGCGCTCCCGATACCCATGTGCTCCCTTGGGTAAAATCGCCATAAACGGCACTTTCGCGTCGCGCGCCGCCAGCGCATCGTCAATGTTATCCCCTACGTAGACCGCTGTAGACGGGGCGCGTCCCGCCAAAATCTTAACCAACCCATCCGGCGCCGGCTTTCCGTTCTCGACGTCGTCCATCGTTACAACCGTCCGAAAATGCTTCGAATGCGGCCACTTGTCGAACGTAAACGCATATTCCTTCCGCGTGCGTCCCGTAAACAGGTGCAGCTCGTATTTCTTGGCCCAACGCTCGATCTGTTTCGCGGTGATCACGAACTTCTCGTTGTGTACGTTGCCCGGTCGATCGTCGGTGCCCCAATAGAACTTTTCGAACGCCGCGCGCGCTTCATCATAGGATGTCGGTTTGCCGAGCGCGGTCACCCAGTTTGCCGTCATTCGCCAGTCGTCGTTGTGTCCCGGCTTCGCCTTCCATTTGTGCAGATCGGCATACGTCACGCGTTTTCCGCTCAAATAACGAACCGTCTCGATCGCCGAGCGCCAATACGTCGCCCGCACATCGATCAGCACGCCATCGATGTCGAAAATCAAAATTTTCGGATGCAATTTCAGTTTCGATTGACGTGTAGACTTTCGCGACTTCTTCGCAGGACTTCGTTTCGTTTTTTTGGATGTCATCTCGTAGGCAATGCGGTGTGTTCTCAGCTCGAATATCGAGTTTCACCGCTCCAGCGGCGCGACGTCAAGCGAGCAGAGCTAACCTTTACGTAGAAATTACTTACGCTGTTCCACCATCTCCGCCGCAACCGGCGTTCCCGCGCGCCGCCCGATGTAATCTTCCAAGACGTCATCCAGCTCTTGCGGCCGAATCGGCTTCGTCAAATATCCGTCCATCCCACCCGCGATGCATTTTTCGCGGTCGCCCTTCATCGCATGCGCCGTCAGCGCAATGATCGGCTGATGCTTGCCGGTGATTTTTTCTTTGCCTCGAATCACCGCCGTGGCCTCGAGCCCATCCATCTCCGGCATCTGCACATCCATGAACACGAGATCGAAGTCCTGCTTCTCCATCGCCGCCAGCGCTTCTGCTCCATTCCCCGCGACAACCACGTGATGCCCGCGTTTCTCCAGCAACCTCACGGCGAGCCGCTGATTCACTGGATTGTCTTCTGCCAGCAGCACGTGCAGCGACGCCGCCGGATCGCGTCCATCGTGCAGCGAGAATCGAGTGATCAGTGGAATCGCGCCGTTCTCCGCATGCGCTCCCAGCACTCGCGCAATTGCCTCGCGCAATTCCGACTGTCGAATCGGCTTCAGCAAATACGCCGCGATGCCCAACTCCTGGCAACGCGCCGCATCTCCGCGATGCCCCGCCGACGTGAGCATCATGATCGTCGCCGTCGCCAGCTCGGGCCGCTTTCGAATTTGCTCGACCAGCGTGAACCCATCCATCTCCGGCATGTGCATGTCCGTCAGAATCAGCGAAAACGGTTGACCCGCCGCTCGCGCGCCTGACAACGCGTCCAGCGCCTCCTGCCCTTCCTCCACCGACACCGATACCATTTCCCACCGGCCCAGCATTCCTTCCAGGATGCGCCGATTCGTTCGGTTGTCGTCGACGATCAAAACGCGCGCCCCGCGCAAAATCTCCGGCGGCGCGATCGAGCCGATTTTGATCTCCTTCGCGTCGGTCAATCCGAGGCGCGCCGTGAAATGAAACTGACTCCCGCGCCCAATTTCGCTCTCCACCCAGATTTTTCCGCCCATCATTTCGACGAGCCGCGTCGAAATCGTCAGGCCAAGTCCCGTGCCACCGTATTTCCGAGTCGTTGAAGTGTCGGCCTGCGAAAATGGCGCAAAAATCAGCTCGCGCTTTTCCTCTGGGATGCCGACGCCCGTATCCGACACCGTGAAGTGCAGCTCGCATTCGTTCGCCTCGCGCGATTTCATCTGCACTTTCACCGCGATCTCGCCAGAATCGGTGAACTTGATCGCGTTGCCCACCAGATTGATCACCACTTGCCGCAGTCGCGTCGAATCGCCGCAGACCACTTCCGGCACTTCCGGCGCAACTTCACATAAAAGCTCCAGCCCTTTTTCGTCCGCGCGGATCGCCACCGTCTTCAGCGTTGACTCCAGACTGTCGCGCAAATTGAAATCCACCGATTCGAGATCGATCTTCCCCGCCTCGATCTTCGAGAAATCGAGAATGTCGTTGATCACCGTCAGCAGCGCATCCGACGAACTCTTCACCGTCTCCAGATAGTCGCGCTGCTCCGGGGTCAGTTCCGTATCCAGAGCGAGATCCGTCATCCCCATCACGCCGTTCAACGGCGTTCGAATTTCGTGGCTCATGTTTGCCAGAAATTCGCTCTTCGCCTTGCTCGCCGCTTCCGCCGCCTCCTTAGCGCGTTGCATTTCGTGTTCGACGCGCTGGCGCTCCGTGATGTCGCGGCCGACGCCGGCAATTCCGATTACCTGCCCATTTCGATCGAACAGCGGCACTTTCGTCGTCAGCAACGCGATCCGATTTCCGTCGCTGTTGGTAGAGTCCTCCTCGTGCTCGAACAAAACTTTCTTCTTCCGGATCACCAACTGCTCGTCTTCGTAATACTGGTTCGCCAGCCGCTTCGGATAAAAATCAAAATCCGTTTTTCCCAGCAAATCCGCAGGCGAAGTCACTCCCATCGATTTCGCCAGCGATGCGTTCGCCACCACGAAGCAACTCCGCGCGTCCTTCACGTACATGAAGTCCGGCACGTTGTCGATCAGGGCGCGGAGCATGCGCCGCTCTTCCGACAGCGTCTCTTCCGCCAGCAATCGATCGTCGATCTCTGATTGCAATTGTCGCGTGCGCTCCGCGACGCGCGTTTCCAGTTGACTGTTCGATGTCTGTAGCGCCACGTCCCGCTCCTGAATGCGATCCAGCATCTTGTTGAACGCTTGCACCAGCGCGCCGATTTCGTCGTCGCTCTGCACCGTGCCGCGCAGCGCGTAGTCTTCCTGCCGCGTCACGCGGTCGGCAGTCTCCGCCAGTTCCACCACCGGCTTGATGATCAGCTGAATCAACCGCGACGAGACCAGAAACGTCGCCAGCATCGAAATGATGATCACCACCACCGAAATCTGCGTGTACCGGCGAATCTTCGCCTGCAACGCGCCAAGGTCCGATCTGATCGAGATCCATCCCACCTGTTCGTTGCCCAGCGAAATCGGCCGGTACACCGTGACCGAATCCGACCCGAATCTCGCCTCCTCGCCGTGGACGATCACCTCGCTACACCGATCCGCGGCGCCTCCTCTTTGATACGCCGCGAAAAATTCTCCTTTCTTGTCGTACAAACATCCCGTCACGACATGTGGCTCGGCGCTCAACGCTTTCAGAATGTCCACCGCGGACTGCTTGTCGCTGAAGGCCAGCGATGCCGTCGCGTTCGCACCCAGCGTTCCAGCCAGCGCCGTCAGTTGGCTCGTGATCGCTCCCCGAAAACTTCCGCGCTCGTAAATCTCCGAACACAAACACGCCAGGCTCAGCCCGAGCAGGCTCGTCGTCAGAATCACGAACGTCAGCTTTCGTTGAATCGAAGAACGTCGTTCCTTCGGCATCCTAGGTTCCCTTCGGGGCGCCCAGCACCGTTTTTGCCAGTGCCAGCAATTTCGCGCTGATCTTCAACCCCGCCTTTCCCGCCGCGTCCAGATTCACCTCGAAGCGAATCTTGTTGTCTTCGGTGCAGAAGCCGATCGCGCCGCCGTTCTCCGCGAATCGGTCCGCCTCTCCAACAGTCAAGATCGGCAACGTTCCCGTATTGGCGAGCATTTCTTCCACGTGTTTTCTGTCGCCGGCTCCGCCTACGAACAGAACCTGGCATTCACCGACTTTTTCCGCTCCGTTCAGGTGTTCGACACGCAGCGGCCGCTCCCCGATGGTTTTTCCGTTCAGCGTCTTCTCCAGCGCGCCATGAAATGGATCGTCTCCCATCGTGCAGTACGTGAACGGCTCGCCCGCTCCTTTGAACGCATCGGGCGGCCACTCCACGAATTGCGCGAACCGAAACAAAAAAGCCGCCTTCACTTCATATTCCAGCGCCACGTTCGCATTCGTGGCCAATGGCTGCCCGCATACGCTCACTGTGAAAAGAACCGCGCTTGCGGTCAAAACGCCGCAGCTTGGCCACATTCGATCGCGCCATCGAACTCGGCGCCCCTCCGCAACTCTCCGGCAGCCTCCTTCACGAGCCCCCTTCTCGCCTTGCCTCATCGAACGCCCGCCTCTTGCCTAAAACCGCCAGCTCAATTTCGCGTATGCGCTCCGCCGGATCAGCGTCGATCGGGTAGAACTGCTGTCGGGATCAAAAAATTCCAGGTGACGATCCCGCAGCAGATTTTGTCCATAAATCCCCAGCGAAAAATTCTCTCGAAGCTTCCAGATCAGGTTCGAATCCAGCCGCGTGTACGACGGCACGCCCTGCGACTCCAGCCGGTCGGTGTAGTCTCCCGAAACGTTCCATGAAAGTTTCCGCGTTAGAAAAAACTCCGACTGCACTCGTGCCTGCTGGTGTGGAGCGCTGCCCTCCGTGTCGGGCCCAGTCGTAAAATCGAGGCTTCCTGCCGAACGATGCATGTGAATTCGTTCGAACTCGACGCTGCCGTCGAGGGCCCACCGATCGTTCACCTTCCACCGCGCCGACAATTCCGCTCCATGCGCTTCGCCGTACTGCAGATTTCGATCCGTCGTCGGAATCACCAAATGTGGCGGCGGGCGCGTTGTCTCGACGAACATCGGCTCTGGTTCGTCGCTAATCTGGTTGTCGTAGCCGTTGTAATAGGCCGCGACATCGACCGACAATCGCGGCGTCAGCATGCGTCGGTAGCCCGCCTCATACGCCAGCAGTCCTTCGTCTTGCACATGCAGATTCCCGAACAGGCTGACCGCTGCGATCATTCCGTCCGGCAACGTCACGCCTCCGACGTTGACTCTCAGCGACGTATCGATTTCAGCCGGCGAACGCACCGCCCGCGATATTGCCGCCCACACCGATTGTTTAGGATCCAGTTGATACAGCGCGCGTGCCGTCGGCATCACTGCGAATCCCGAGTACGTGTTGTCTTCGAATCGGCTCCCCAACGTCACATACATCCGGTCCTGAATCGCCGCGATCTCGTCCTGCACAAAGACGCTGAAAATGTTCTCGCTCTGATTCGGTGGAATCAACGAAAGCCAATTCCCGCCGTCCGAAGTCGCCGACGTATGCCGGTACGTCGCGCCCCACACCAAATCTTGTCTCTCGCCCAGTCTGTAGTGCTCTCGGAAGTCCAGGCTCTCCGTCTGTCGATGATCCTTCAACAAATCGCCGCGCTCGTAAGCGTCATACGAGGCCATCAACATGAAGTCCGACCGGCTCGACGACATGTGGCTCCAGATCGACTGCAAAAATCCGCCCCCCACATTGGTAAAGTCCTCGACCGACGTCGGCCCGGGCGCCAGCAGTGACGACAGCATGTATGTCGGATCGCCTTCACGCCCCGTATACATGTCCCCTTCGACGACGAGCCCATCGCTATCCGTGATCTTCGAGTCCGTTCGAAATCCCGCGCGCGCCATGTGCCACCCGTCGCCACCGTCTCCACCTCCCAATCCGCGCATGTCATGCTCGTCGAAATACTTCACGTAGCCCCGGTAATCCACGCGTTCGCCAATCGAGTCGCCGTATTGCACCGTCGCGAAATCCGCGTCGGTATTTCCGCCGCCCGCATTCAACAGTCCGCCTTTCGTGTCTCCCGCTTTTTTTCGAATGATGTTCACAACGCCATTCACCGCGTTCTCGCCCCAAATCGATGCGCCCGGCCCGCGAATCACTTCGATCCGCTCGATGTTTTCCAGCGGCAGATCGACCGTGTCCCAAAACACTCCGCCGAACGACGGCGTATACACATTTCGTCCATCGATCAGCACCAGCAACTCGTTGCTGAATTGCCCGTTCAATCCGCGTGCGCTGACGGCCCAGGTGCTCGCATTGATCTGCGCCACATCCAGTCCCGGCGCCATCCGCAACACGTCTGGAATGTTCGTCGCGCCCGACCGCGCGATGTCTTCCTGCGTAATCACAAATACCGCCGCGGCGGTTCGCGATAACGTTTGCTCTTTGTTCGAAACCGACGTCACCTCCACCTTCATCAAGTCTTCCAGGCTTGCGTTCGCCAGATCCGCTGCGCTCTGCTGTCCTTGACCGTCCTGAGCCCGCGCGACCGCGCAACCCATCAGCGCAGTCACCACCACCAGTGACTTCGCGCACATTTGCATGTCGATTCGCACACTTCTCCTCGCGCATCGATACCTGCATGAACAACGCCGAACGCGCCGCAGCCTTTCCCTTCACATCCGCCGTCTTTTCAGTGTTTTCGCTGCTCCAAACCAGGTTGGAAATCTCTCAACGAGCCTTGCGCTCGCCGCGCCGTACCGAACTGAACTTGCTGCCATTAGGACTTTCCAAAATGGAAAGTCCGCCGCGGCCCTCGGTTGCCCGCCCTTCCGCCGCGTTGCTACAATATCTCCGCACGAGCCAGCTTCGGACCCGAAACGCAGCCTCTACTTCCCGCGCACTGCCATCGCGTCAGCGCCTTTAGCTTTCCCGGCACGGCAATGCCATGCTCGTCCTGCGCGGACGGGTTACGAGAGACGATCAGGAGATTCAATGGCCCCCTACAACGGCGTCGATTTCATCGATTTCGATTCGCTCCTCAACGATGAGGAAAAACTTGCCCGCCAATCCGCGCGTCAATTCGTCGAGGCCGAAGTCATTCCCATCATCGAAAAGCACAGCCGCGAAGGCACATTTCCCAAGCATCTCGTTCCCCAGCTTGGCGAACTCGGCTTCTTCGGCGCGAGTCTCCACGGCTACGGCTGCGCCGGAATGTCCAACGTCGCTTACGGTCTTGTCACGCAGGAACTCGAGCGCGGCGACTCCGGCCTCCGCAGCTTCGTCTCCGTCCAAAGCGCACTCGTCATGTATCCGATTTACGCCTACGGTAACGACGCGCAAAAAGACAAATGGCTTCCGCTCCTGGCGCAAGGTAAAGCCATCGGCTGCTTCGGCCTGACCGAACCGCAATTCGGTTCGAATCCCGGCGGCATGTTGACCCGTGCCGTGAAAAAGGGAAACAAGTACGTCCTCAACGGCGAAAAAATGTGGATCACCAGCGGTTCGCTCGCCGACGTCGCCGTAGTCTGGGCGAAAGGCGACGATGACAAAGTCCGCGGGTTCCTCGTTGAAAAAGGAACGCCCGGCTTCAAAGCGTGGGACGTCCACGGCAAGTGGTCGCTGCGCGCCTCGGTAACTTCCGGCCTTTCCTTCAGCGATTGTGAAATTCCCGAGGAGAATCTCCTCCCCGGCGTTGTCGGCCTAAAGGGCCCGCTCGGCTGCTTGAATCAAGCCCGCTACGGAATCGGCTGGGGCGCGCTCGGCGCCGCCATGGCCTGCTACGATACCGCGCTGCAATACGCCAAGACGCGAAAGCAGTTCGCTAATAAACCCATCGCTTCTCATCAATTGGTTCAGGAAAAGCTCGCCTGGATGATCACCGAAATCGTGAAAGGCCAGCTTCTCGCCCTCCACGTCGGCAAATTGAAAGATCAAGGCAAAGTCGATCACACGCACATCTCGATGCTGAAAATGAACAACGTCGGCATCGCCCTCGAAACCGCTCGCAAAGCCCGCGACATCCTCGGCGCCAACGGCATCGTCGACGACTACTGCATCATGCGCCACATGAACAACCTCGAGTCCGTCTACACCTACGAAGGCACCAACGACATCCACAAATTGGTGATCGGCGAAAAAATCACCGGCATCGCCGCCTTCGTCTAGCCTTCAATTCACCCAGGCCATGTAGGGGCACAGCACGGCTGCGCCCCAGCTTGCCCAGGCGTCCACACGATTCCAACTCCGTTTTTTCTTTCCTTCGGGTCCTCACATTCGTGATGCGACCAACACCGAGTTTGTCTCCACCGTACCGGTAAGACTTACTGTCGTGCGCCCGTTGCGCTAACGAGATAGACTCTGAAGCTCTTCCAGTTTTCAAGACCGAACTCATGATCACGCGCCGCGAATTTCTCTCGCGAACAACTGCCGCCGGCATAGTAGCTGTAGCACCCACGCGATTCGCTCACGCCGCCGCAGCTTACCTCCGCAAAGACGAGCCCAAAATCGTCCGCGCTGGCGAAGCCGAAACCGTTCTCGGCCCCCTCGATGCCTTGCAGCTCGGCTTTACCCTCCCTCACGAGCACATCGCCGATGCGCCCTACGTTTTAAGCCGATGGCCAAAGGGCTCGGATGGCAGAGCAGAATTGATCGCTAAGGCCGTCGATCAGCTCAAACTCATACGAGCCGCAGGCGTCAGCACCATCGTTGATCTGACTACCTACGATGTCTGGCGCGACATTCGCTTTCTCCAAGAAGTTTCGCGGAAGTCCGGACTCAATATGATCGCGAGTACCGGCCAACGATTTTTTCCGCCGAAAGTGGAGGGTGTATCGATGCCGTCCCGCACCATTGCGGGTCTCACCGATTTCTTCACAAAAGAAATCGAGCAAGGAATTGACGGCACTGCCGTCAAAGCCGGTGTAATCAAAATAGGTATCGTCGGCAAACAGCTGTCTCCCCTCGAGGAAATAGGTTTGCGCGCGGCCGCTCGGGCCAGCAAAGCGACCGGAGTTTCCATACGCACCCACACCGATGCCGCCAATCGCGCCGGTGAGAGTCACGCCGCAATCCTGGAGGACGAAGGCGTTCATCCCGCTCGCGTTTCTTTTGACCACAGCGACGATAGCGGCGATATGGATTACTTCCTGGGTCTCGTGAGGCGCGGCTATTCGCTCGGCATGGACCACGTCCATCGGGGCCTCAGCTCAGAGTTCAAGCCTTCATTTGAAAGACGCGCGCAGTGCATCAAACTCCTCATCGACGCCGGCTTTGCTGACAAAATCTTTCTCTCACAAGATTCGGAGTTCGGCGGCTCGCTGCTTCCGGAGCAATCCAGAGAATGGAGAGAGAAGATTGATCCGCCGGATGGAATGCTGTTCACCACACGCAAGACGATCCCTTATCTGAAGCAACTCGGCGTATCCGACCAGCAATTCCACGCCATCACCATAGATAATCCCCGGCGCTTCTTCGCTCGCGTCTGAGCGTCACTATTTTCTCTTCCGCACTCTCGCGACACGATGTATCGTTTTCCCTTCGCAGGAGCCAGCCCAACAATGTCCCGAAACCGAATTCGAATCGTCTTTCAGTTCTTACTCGCTCTCGTACTCGCCGCCGCCGCAAACGCGCAGCAACGCGCCGCCACTCCCCCTGACCCCGCCAAACCCAAAATCCGCGCCATCACCGCCTTCGTTAATCTCGACCGCAACAAATACCAGCAGCAAATCGCCGACGCGATGAAAACGCTGAAATACGCCCGCACCCTCCTCGAATCGCGCGGCTACATCGTTCAAGGCGTACGCATCGCTACGCAGCCCTTCTCCGAATACACCAAGGGACTCACCACCGAACAAGCCGTCGAATTTTTCCGTAATTACGAAAACCTCGCCGCCCAGCAGCAATTCATCCCGGACATCGGTCCAGCCATGCTGAATGCCAACGACCCCGAATCGCAGGCCGACACGCTCGCCGAAATTCTTGCCGGCACAAAAGCCATCAACGCCAGCCTCGTCGTCGCCGCCGATGACGGCATCCGCTGGCGATCGGTCGGCGCCGCCGCGCGCGTCATCAAGCGCCTCGAAGACACCGAGCATAGCCAGGCCAATTTCCGATTCGCCGCCATTGCGATGGTCGCGCCGCTGACTCCGTTCTATCCCGCCGCCTACGTTTCCGGCTTCGGCCACCAGTTCGCCATCGCGCTCGAGTCCGCCAACACCGTCGCCGCCGTCTTCAAAGACTCGCAAGACCTCAACGCTGCGCGCCAGAAACTCACCGACACACTCGGCAAAACCGCGTTCGACATCGAATCTCTTGCGCAGCGCATCGACCGCGACACCGGCTGGGCCTACGTCGGCATCGATCTTTCTCCCGCGCCCGCGAAAGACGTCTCCATCGGTGCCGCTCTCGAAGATCTCACGCAGCAACCGTTCGGCTCCTCCGGCACGCTCACCGCTGCCGCCACCGTCACCGCCGCCATCCGCGACATCCACGTCAAGCGCACCGGCTACAACGGCCTCATGGTTCCGATCCTCGAAGACGAGCGCCTCGCCCAGCGCTGGAGCGAAGGCAATGTCTCC
>Ga0209169_10002298_pt1 | contig 11525 bp, 7 predicted proteins | sample HubBroMetageWRM4_FD_188346 | JGI IMG/M metagenome (GOLD analysis project Ga0209169, IMG submission 188346) | Warmed soil microbial communities from the Hubbard Brook experimental Forest, New Hampshire - Hubbard Brook CCASE Soil Metagenome WRM 4... | ecosystem: Environmental > Terrestrial > Soil...
CATCTTCCACGATTCCGGCCCGGGCATGGCGCTCGTTTTCCTCGCCTTCGTTCCTTTTTTCTGGAGCATTCCCATTTCCTTCGCCTCCGCCGAACTCAACAGTCTTCTCCCCGTGCAAGGAGGCTTCTACCGCTGGAGCCGCGCTGCCTTCGGCGATTTCTGGGGTTTCCAATGCGGCTGGTGGAATTGGACCGGGACGTTTCTGCTCAACAGCCTCTACGGCGTGCTGGTAATGGACTACCTCGGGATTTATTTTCCGTCGCTCACGGGTTACGCGAAGTGGGCGGGCGCTTGCCTGGTGCTGATCGTGCTCGCCTATTTGAATGCGCGCGGCATTCAAGTCGCAGGCTGGCTCTCGGTCGCGCTGCTTGTCGCCGTGATGATTCCGGTCACATGGCTGTGCGCGATTTCACTCTTCCACATGCATTACGATCCCATCACACCGTTCGTTCCGCCCGGCGCGCCGTTCGGCAGCGTCTTTGGCAAGGGCCTCGCTCTCGCCATGTGGAATTACGCCGGCTACGAGCAGCTTTCCAGCACTACCGGCGAGATGAAAAATCCGCAGAAGACTTTCGTGCGCATCCTGGCCTGGAACACGCCGATGAACGTTCTTACCTACGTGCTTCCCACGACGCTTGCTCTGGCAGTCCTCGGCAACTGGCAAGAATGGAAAACCGATTACATCGTCACTGCCTCGCGCCTGATCGGCGGCCCAGCGCTTGGCGCCGCGATGCTGATCGCCGCCATGATCGGCACGCTTTCGCTTTCCAACAGCACCATTCTCTACACCACGCGCGTGCCGGCGACAATGGCGCAAGATGGTTACCTGCCCGCGTGGCTGGGAAAAATCCACGAACGCTACGGTACACCGACGCGCGCGATCGCGCTGTCAACGATCGTGTACTGCATGCTTGCGAAGTTCGACGTCGAGGACATGGTCAACATCTACATCTGGACGCGCATCGCCACCACGCTGCTCACGCTTTTGGCCGCATGGCAAATGCGCAGAAAATTGCCGAACGCTGCGCGCAGTTTCCGCATTCCTGGCGGCAGCGTTGGAATTGCCTATATCCTAATTTTTCCGCTGGTGTTGTGCGCGCTGAAAATCGCGCAAAGTGAGGATTACGTCTGGCGCTACGCGCCGCTGCTGCTCGCCTCAGGGCCGGTCGCTTACCTCGTCTTGCGTTACGCCTTCAAACTAAAACCCGCCGCCGAAATATCTCCCGCCCCCTAACCGGCGTCCGCAGGCCGCGCAAGCGGCCGAAGAAACTCTGTTCGATTTCCCGGCATCAATAAACGACGTCGCCGAGCGGCCGCCGGCCGACGCCTGTGAGCCTACTTGGTGCCGCCGATCTTCTCGGAAACCGTCTTCGCCTGCGTAAACAACAACAAATAATCCTGGCCGCCGGACTTCGAATCTGTCCCCGACATATTGAATCCCCCGAACGGATGCGCACCTACCATTGCGCCGGTGCACTTGCGGTTCATGTAGAGGTTACCGACGTGAAACTCCTCCTCCGCGCGCGCGATTTTCTGGGCATTCTGCGAATACACCGCACCGGTGAGTCCGAATTCGCTGTCGTTGGCCATGGAAAGCGCTTCATCGAAGTCTTTCGCCTTCGTAACCGCCAGCACTGGACCGAAAATTTCCTCCTGGAAAATCCGCGCCTTGCGATCCACGTCCGCTATCACTGTCGGCTCGATGAAATATCCGTCGCCCTCGGCGCGTTTCCCGCCGGCCACCAGCCGCCCTTCCTTTTTCCCCTGGTCAATGTACCCAAGAATCGAAGTCATCGCCGCCTTGTTGATCACCGGGCCCATATAATTGGCGGGATCCTCGATCGGGCCCACTTTGATTTTCTTCACGCGCTCCACCAGCTTGGTCAAAAACTCGTCGTAAATCTTTTCCGCGACGATCGCCCGCGAGCAGGCCGAACACTTCTGTCCCTGGTAACCGAACGCAGAAAGCGCAACGCCTTCCACCGCCGCGTCCACGTCCGCTTCTTCATCCACGACGATCGCGTCCTTGCCGCCCATTTCCAGCACGGTGCGCTTGATCCATACTTGGCCCGGCTGAGTCTTGGTAGCCTGTTCCGCGATGCGCAGCCCGGCTTCCTTCGATCCGGTAAACGCGATGAAGCGCGTCTTCGCATGCGTCACCAGAGCTTCGCCCGCCGTGCTGCCCGGTCCAGTGAAGAAGCTCACCACATCGCCCGGCACGCCTGCTTCGTACAAAATGTCAATGAAGATTGCGGCGATGGTCGGTGAATCGCTGGAGGGTTTTACCACCACGGTGTTTCCGGTGACGATCGCAGCCACCGTCATGCCGCCCATGATCGCCGCCGCGAAATTCCACGGCGGAATCACGATGCCCACGCCCAGCGGAATATATTTCAGATAATTTTTTTCACCGTGGAAAGGAGTCAATTGCTGCGGTGCGCCCAGCCGCAACGCCTCACGCCCATAGTATTCGCAGAAATCAATCAGCTCCGCGATGTCCGCATCCGCTTCCGGCCACGTCTTGCCGATTTCGAAGCTCAGCCAGGCATCGAGTTCGTAGCGCCGCTTGCGTAAAATATCCGCCGCGCGATACAAACACGCGACGCGCTCTTCTACCGGCACGCGCTTCCAGCGTTCGAACGCCGCATGAGCCTTGTCCACCGCCGCGTTGGCCATCTCCACGGTAGCCTTCTGAAACACGCCAATCACCTGATCGGGATGCGAAGGATTGTAAGACTTGATCTTTTCCGTAGTAGTGATCCGCTCCCCGCCAATCGTCAGGGGGTATTCGCGCCCGAACATCCCCCGCACCTGCGCCAGAGCATCCTCCATAGCCTTGCGATTCGCAGACTTAGTAAAATCAATAAACGCTTCGTTCGCAAATTCTCCGCGCTGCAAATTCACAGGTGTCTTAGGTGTCCCGGTCGTCGCCGTGGATGTCATTGGTTGTGCCTCACTCCGTCTGTCGTATACATTCTTGGCTCTTCATTTTACCGCTCCGTGAGACGCCCGCACAAGGACCACGACCGTCTCCTCGGCATGGCGCGTTGCTTTTGCCTTTGACTTGTGGCGGCCCTCAGCACAAAAAAATCGGGCGCGGCCACCCTTCCCGCTTTCCGGGAAAAGTGGCGCGCCCGCTCGTTTTGTTGCGTGGCGCGGTTGCTGCCCATTCCGCGTGGTGGCGTTACTTGCTTTTCGAGTAAAGGATGCGGAGGAGGTGGTCGCGGTGCGAAGCATAGTCCACCGTGGAGCTGTAGACGTCGCCAAAGAGCGGTTGCTTGGTGTGCAGCGATTCGATCTCCGCGTAGAACTTATCCATGGCCGCCGCGTTCGGGAAAACGGCGATCAGGGTGTAGGCGCCGGGCGTTTCTGTGTGAATCAGGTCTTCCTCGACGGAATAGCCGGAGAGAGTGCCGTCAGCAACCTCGGCGTCGAGCGCGGGCTTGCGATACTTCGTCAGCAGGTCCCGGAACTCATCGGCATGTCCCGGCTTGGGCGTCCAATCCTGTACAAGGACGTAACCGCTGTCGGTAGTGCCGCCTTTGCCGTTGTATGAGGTGGACATGGTGATTTCATCCGAGTGCATGGTGTAGGCGATTTCCGATGCGGGAGGAGCCGAGGTGCGCAGGGCCGCCAAGGCTTTCATCAGGCCTGCCACCGACGAAGCAGTGAACCAACCGACGTGCGTTGGAGCGTTCAAGCCTTCATGAACTTCCAGAGCGTCGTCTCCGTAGCTGAGGATCGTTCCGTCGGCGAGCAGGCCGTCGAAAACCTTATGCTGCGACGCCGCCCCTTTCTCGAATGCGCCCCACTGCGCGCGGGGAACTCCGAAGAAAGAAACATAGGTGTAGACCACCGGCTGCTTCGGTGCCTCGGCCTGCTGGGCGCGCGCGGCCGGCGCGGAAAATGCGAAGATGGACATGAGCAATACGCAGAGCGTGGAAAGGCACAGCATTCGCTTCATCATCTTTTTTTTCTCTCCCTTTTTCGTGGATGGCAGAGGGATCGGAACCGAAAGGTTCGGTTGAGACTTCTGTCCGACGCATCGTATGCTCGTTCGTATTCCACACACAACGAATTAATAAAGGGAGCTTTGCGGGAAGGGAGCGGGCTTAGGCTGGGCGGGCGCGGGGCGAGTGCGGGCGCGAGGCGGTTTCCGGCAAAAGCAGAAGCCGCGCGCTTCGGAGTAAGGCGCGCAAGACATGGCTTCTGATTACTTGCGGTAGATGACGCCGGCTTTCATTACGAAGGAAACTTTTTCGAGAGCAGAGATGTCGTCGAGCGGATTGCCGGGGACTGCTACGATGTCTGCCTGATAGCCGGGCTTCAGCAAGCCGATTTTTTCCTGCCAGCCCAGCAACTTTGCGCCGTTCAGTGTGCCGGCTTGAATTGCGGCCAGCGGCGACATTCCGTATTTCACCATTAAAAAAAATTCGCGGCCTTGCGTGCCGTGCGGAAACGGGCCGACGTCCGAGCCCATGGCGACGGGAACGCTTGCGGCGAGCTGTTTTTTGAACTCGCTCGCGTGCACCTCAAGCAGGGCGCGTTCGCGTGCGGCGCCTGCGGGCGTCGCGGCATGTTCCGCGAAGTATTCGGAAATAGTGAAAGTGGGAACGGCGAAGATTTGCTTTTCGCGCATGATGCGCATGGTTTCGTCGCTGAGTTGAAAAGCGTGGTCAACCGATTCGACTCCGGCGCGAGCGGCGTAGAGCGTGCCGGGTTCGCCTGTGGCGTGGACCGCGACGCGATTTCCGGTGCGCGCGGCTTCGCGGACCGCGGTGGTGAGTTCTTCTTCGCTGTACTGGTATGGGGTCGAAAGCTTTCCGTTCGCGACCGAGTCCGCGCCTGTCTCGTAAATTTTGATGAAGTCGGCGCCTTCTTTCAGTTGCTCGCGGATTACGGTGACGAGCTCGGCGGAATTGTTGGCGTAGGTGGCGTTGGGGAGAACGTGCTGCTCGGGGTTGTAGCCGATCGCGTCCTCGTGGCCGCCGAGAATATTGATGGCGTTGCCGCTGATGCGCAGGCGCGGGCCGGGAATTTCGCCGCGATTGATGGCATCGCGCACGGCGGTGTCCGCGGAGCCAGCGCCTTCGGTGCCCATGTCGCGTTCGGCGGTGAATCCGGCAAACAGGTCGTCGCGCGCGGCGAGAGTGGCGGTAATAGTGCGCTGCGGGACCGACTCCGTGAATGTTTGCGCGTCTTCCGGGCCGGGATGGAGGAAGAGGTGGACGTGCGCGTCAATCAGCCCGGGAAGAAGAGTGGCGTCGCCGAGATCGATGACTTCTGCTGCGGGCGGGCGAGAGACTTTCGCGCTGACTTCCTTTATTAGGTCGGCTTGGATCAGGATTTCGCCGGGAGCGAGGAAGCGGCCGGATTCTACGTCGAGGAGACGCGCGGCGTGGAGGACAATCGGATGCGATTGCGGCGCAGGTTGCGGCTGCGACTCGATTGTTTGCGCGCCGAGCGGCGCGCTGCAGCGGGCTGCGAGCGCAAAGGCAAGAATGGCGCGCGGCGCGAATTTGCTCGGGTTCATGTGGTCGCCGCGATGATAAACCAATTTTGCTTGGCGATCTAAGATTTATACCCGGGGAGGGGAGCGACGCTCTGGAAGCCGTAGGTTTCGTAGCGCCAGGAGATTTTTCCTTCGCGGAGGCTGACGATAGTGAAGCCCTCGGGAAAATCCAGTCGCGGCCCGTGCCACCAATTGCCGCAGACGGCGCCGCAGCAGGCGTATTGGCAATTTTTGTAGTCCACGAGCTCGTTGATGTGGAGGTGGCCTTGAAAGACGGCGAGGACGTTGTGCTTTGCGAACAGGGCGATCACGTCGGCGGAGTTTGCGACGTTGACGGTGTCGTGGCGCGGAGTGCCGTCTGGTTTGGGACCGTAGGCGAGATAGCCGGTGATGAGCGGGACGTGGGTGACGACGATGATGGGCGCCGTGGGAGGGAGCGAGGCGAGGTCGTGCGCGAGCCATTGCAGCTGGGCGCCGTCAATGCGGCCTTCCCAGAGGCGATCGGGTGTGGGGAAAATAGAATCGAGGACGATGAAATGGTAGCCGCGGTGATCGAACGAATAATAAGTGCGCGCGCCGATACGATCTTCAAACAGTTTTTTGCCGTAGCCGGGATCGGTGGGAGTGGCGCCACTTTTGGTGAGGATGCCGTAGAGGTCGTGATTGCCTATGGCGTGGTGCAGAGGCGCTTGGATGGCGGCTTCGGTGCGCTGGTAGAGATCGAAGAGCATGTCGGCGCGTGTGCGGTTGACGCCGAGCGCGTCGAAAACCAAGTCGCCGCCGCAGATGGCGAATTCGGGTTTGGCGGCGGCGATTTTTGCGAAGGCCATTTGGCAGCCGTGGGCGGCGTCCAGTTCAGGTTGGATGTGAGTGTCGGTGAAGAAGGCGAAGTCGAAGGATTCCGCGGCGGGCTGCGATTTGGCTGCAGTCGCTGCGTTGGCGATGCCGTTCGCGATGCCGCGGTTAAGGAGCGGAAGGCCGGGGAATGCAGCGGCGGCGCCTGCGGCGGCGAGAGTTTTTAGGAACTTTCGGCGGTCGGGGATCCAGCGGGTCATTGCGTTAGCTCACCGACTGCTGCTGTAAAAACTTTCGTATGGTGATCGATGTCCGCTGCTTTGGTGGCTGGGGACATCAGCGCCATGTTGTGGAATGGCGTCAGGAGGATGCCGCGGTTCAGAGCGTATAGATGCATGAAGCGTTCAAGCTCGAAATCCATAGCGGCGGCTGCTTCTCCGCCGTTGCGCGGCGGTTTCGAATGGAACAAATATTCGACGCGGCAGCCGAGGCGGGCAACATGCCAGGGGAGCGCGGCTTCGGCGATGGCTTTCGAGACGCCGTCGGCGAATTTCTCGGCTAGCGGAATCATGTGGGCGAAGGCTGCGGGAGTTAGGACGTGTTCGAGCGTCGCGCGAATGGCGGCGAGGGAAAGAGCGTTCCCTGCGAGCGTGCCGCCGATGCCTCCGGTATCGCAATCTTCAATTTGGATGCGGCTGGTGATTTTTTGAGCGACGTCTGCGGTGCAGCCATAGGTTGCTGCGGGAACACCGCTGGCGATGGGTTTGCCGATGACGAACAGATCGGGTTTCAGGCCGTGGGCGCGGGTGTAGCCGCCAGGGCCCGTGCAGATGGTATGCGTCTCGTCGATGATGAGCAGCGTGCCGAATTTTCGCGCGAGCGCGGCGGCTTTTTCCCAGTAGCCGGGCTCGGGATGGACGATGCCGACGTTGGTGAGGACTGGCTCGGCGAGGATGCAGGCGACGTCTTGGTGCGCGAGTTCCCTTTCGAGCGCGGGGAGGTCGTTGAATTCGACGACGCGTGTGGTTTCGATGGGGTTCACGGGCGGACCGATGTTTCCGCGGCGCGGGCCCGCGACGCCGCCGTGGAGCGAGATATAAGTTTCGTCCACGGTGCCGTGGTAGCAGTAATTGAAGACCAGGATTTTTTGGCGCTGCGTGATTTCGCGTCCGATGCGTATGGCGAAGCGGTTGGCGTCGGTGGCGGTGAGCGTGAATTGCCAGTAGGGGAGGCCGAAGCGGCGAGTGAGTTCTTCGCCGACCCATGCGGCGTCTTCGGTCGGAAGCATCAGCGTGATTCCGTGGTTGGCCTGGCGGGCAATGGCCGCGGCGGCTGGCGAGGGGGAGTGGCCGGTCATGGCGCCGGTGTCGCCCAGGCAGAGATCAACGTAATCGTGGCCGTCGACATCCTGGAAATGCGCGCCGTGGGCTTCGGCGACGAAGACGGGAAATTTGCCGGCCCACTTTTTCATCCAGTGCATGGGGACGCCGCCGAGGAGGGATTTTTGGGCGCGGGCGTAAAGAGCGGCCGACAGTGGGCGTTCGGCGATGAATTTTTCTTCTTCGTGGGACATGAGAGCCTGGAGGCGAGGGCGGTCGATGATCGCGTGCGGTTTTCGTTTCGGTGCAGTCATGGTTAGCGACCCGTTAGCGAACAGAAGTCAGTTGCGCTCCTATTCGAGAATTCCTGCAGAGAGTTTAGCGCAGGTGCTTGAGGATTTCGCGGGCGGCGTTGTGGCCGGAAGCGCCCGTTACGCCGTTGCCGGGGTGGGTGCCGTTGCCGCAGAGGTAGAGGTGTTTCACCGGAGTGGCGTAGCGGGCCCAACCGAGCAGGGGGCGCATGGTGAAAATTTGGTCGAGGGCTAGTTCGCCGTGGAAGGGGTGGCCGCCGGTCAGGCCGTAGGTGGTTTCCAGATCGTGAGGCGTGAGGGTTTGCACCGCGAGGATTTTCGCGGGGAAATCTGGGGCGTACTGCGCCAGGGTCTTGATTACGGCATCGCGCAGGGCGTCGCGCTGTTGGGCCCAGTCGCCGGATTTTAGTCTGTAGGGCGCGAACTGCATGTAAATGGACATGACGTGTTTGCCAGCAGGGGCTAGCGAATTATCGAGAATTGTGGGGATGGAAATATCCAGGTAAGGGGCGCGGGAAAATTCGCCGTATTTGGAATCGTCGAAGGCGTGCTCGAGATAATCGATACCGGGGCCGATGTGGATGCGTCCGCCCAGGGCGGCGTTGCCGTCGCAAGAATGCTGGAGCGCGCTGAAGGACGGCAGGCCGTCGAGCGCGACGTTGATTTTTGCGGCAACGCCGTTGCTGCGGAAATTGAGCATTTTTACGACGAAGCTGGGAGGCAGGTGCACCGGGTCGAGCAGGCCGAGCAGGGTGCGGCGCGGGTCGGCGCCGGAAACGACCGCTTTCGCTGAGATTTCTTCACCGTTCGTGAGCGCGACGCCAGTGACGGCGCCGCGCTTCACCAGAATTTGGGCGACTTCGGCGCTGGTGCGAATTTCGGCGCCGGCTTCTTTCGCCGCGGCGGCCATGGCGGCGGTGAGCGCGCCCATCCCGCCGCGCGGGTAGGCGGAGTTCCCTACCGGATGCGGGTCTGCCGCGGCGCGCAGCAGGAGCAACGCGGTGGAACCGGCCGACCACGGGCCGAGAGACGCGCCGAAGATTCCGCGGGCGGCCACGACGGCGCGCAGCAGATCGGTTTCGAAAAATTCCGCCACAAAATCCGCGACGGCCATGGGGCCCCAGCGGATGAGCTGCATCATTTCTTGTTTTCCCAGGCCGCGGACTTTGCGCCCGATCTTCAGCAGCTTCCAGAGATCTTCGTTGGAGGGCTTTTCGATGACCGGCGGGGTGAGGTTGAGGAGTTCGGCGGCGATTGCGGCGGCGCGAGCGATTTCCTTGGAAAGTTCAAAATATTTGGCGCCGTCTTTTTTGGAGAAATTATCAATCTGGCGGGCGGAGGCGGAAGGATCGGTATGCAGCACCAGCGCGCGGCCATCGGGCGAAGGCGCGAAAACACGGACGGGCGATTCGAGTTTTTCCAGGCCGTGGCGCGCAAGTTGCATGTCTTTGACGATTTCGGCGAGCGGCGGGCCGCCGGCATGCGCGACGGTCGAGCATTGGAAGCCGGGATGAAATTCTTCGGTTACGGCGGCGCCGCCGACGACAGAGCGCCGTTCGAGAACGAGCGGCTTGTGGCCTTTTTTCGCGAGATAAAAGGCGGTGATGAGCGCGTTGTGGCCACCGCCGAGAATAATGATGTCGCGTTGCGCGGCCACGCTCAGCTTCTCCCCGTATCTTTCAGAATTTCCAGAGCTGCGAGGCGGCCCGGAGCGCCCATGATGCCGCCGCCAGGATGAGTGGCGGAGCCGCACATATACAATCTCTTGATGGGAGTGCGGTAACGCGCCCAGCCAGCGGCGGGCCGCAGGAAGAAAAGCTGTTCGAGGGAAAGTTCGCCTTGAAAGATGTTGCCTTCGGTGAGGCCGGTCTGCCGTTCGATATCGAGCGGCGTGATGAATTGTTTTCCGATGATCAGATTTTTCAGATTGGGCGCGAATTGCGAAATCGTGTCGATGACGGTGTTGCCGAAGGCTTCGCGCTGCTCGTCCCAGGTGCCGGACGACAATTTGTAGGGAGCGTATTGCACGAAGCAGGAAAGGATGTGTTTTCCGGGCGGAGCGACGGAGGGATCGGTGAGCGAGGGAATGACCATATCGATGTAGGGGCGGCGGGAAAATTCGCCGTACTTGGCCTGGTCGTAGGCGCGCTCCATATATTCCATGGACGGCGAAATGGAGATCGCTCCGCGAAGATGATGGCCGGGGCCGGGGAGACAGGTGAAATCCGGGAGGCCGTCGAGAGCGAGATTTACTTTGCCGGAGGACCCGCGATATTTGTAACGGCGCACGTCTTCCAGGAAATCGCCGGGAAGTTCGCTGGCTTCGATGAATTTCAGGAACGTGAGATTGGGGTCAACGCTCGAAGAGACAATGTCGGCGTGAATTTCTTCGCCGCCTTCGAGAACGACGCCCTGCGCTACGCCATTTTTTATAAGAATTTTCGATACGGCCACTTCTTTGCGGATTTCGACGCCGGCTTCGAGGGCTGCACCGGCGATGGCGTTAGAAATGGCGCCGGTGCCGCCGCGGCTGAAACCCCAGGAGCGGAAGGCGCCGTCGATTTCGCCCATGTAATGATGGAGCAAAACATAGGCTGTGCCGGGCGAACGGATGCCGAGGAATGTGCCGATGATTCCGGAGGCGGACATGGTGGCTTTGAGGACGTCGGTCTCAAACCACTGGTCGAGGAAATCGGCCGCGCTCATGGTCATGAGCTGGACCAGATTGTATTTGTCTTCGGCGTCGAGATTCTGGAAACGCTTGGCGAGGAAGGAAAGTTTTTTCAGGTCGCGCGGGTCGAAGGACGTGGGATCGGGAGGGATCATGCCGAGAATCGGCTTTACGAAGCGGCACATGGCGACCATGGATTTGCCGAATTCTTCGTACGCTTCGGCGTCGAGTTTGGAGTGACGCTCGAGTTCCCGGCGCGTTTTACCGTGATCGTTCTGACGCCAGAGGTAGTCGCCGTTGGGCATGGGGGTCAGGGTGCCGTCGAGCGGGAGGATCTCCAGCCCGTGCCGCGGGAGATCGAGATCGCGAATGATTTCAGGCCTCAGCAGAGAAACGACGTAGGAGAAGACCGAGAATTTAAATCCGGGGATGATTTCTTCGGTGACGGCTGCGCCGCCCAGGACGTAGCGTTTTTCCAGGACCAGAACTTTTTTGCCGGCCTTGGCGAGATACGCCGCGTTCACCAGGCCGTTATGGCCGCCGCCGATTACGATGACGTCGTATTTCTTTGCCATGGATTATGCGGGTGCTTCAGCCGTTCGAAGGATGAATACCAGAGCCGCAGCATTTTACAGGCGCGGGAGCGGAGTCACAAGGAAGAACGGCGGGTGAGCTTGACTGGAGGTCAGGGAGATGGCGGCTGTGATTGGTCACGGTGAGTCGTGATCAGTAACGCGCGGCTTTCGGCTATGAGTTGCGACCAGGGCAGCGCGGGCACTATAATCGCGGGCTGCGCGTGTGGCGATTTTCCTTTCAACAGGAGTGACTGTGCCGATTGGGACTGCGGTTCACGATAGAACTTTGAAATTGTGCGAGAGCATGAATTATCGCGAGTGGTCGGGGTACTACGCGGTGAG
>Ga0209169_10002300_pt1 | contig 11521 bp, 9 predicted proteins | sample HubBroMetageWRM4_FD_188346 | JGI IMG/M metagenome (GOLD analysis project Ga0209169, IMG submission 188346) | Warmed soil microbial communities from the Hubbard Brook experimental Forest, New Hampshire - Hubbard Brook CCASE Soil Metagenome WRM 4... | ecosystem: Environmental > Terrestrial > Soil...
GTGGAGGATCTTCTGGTCCGCGGGAATGGCCACCGCCTTGGCGGCGTCGATCACGTGCTCGACATCGCTTTGCGTGACCTCCTTATCGCGGATGGCGACGACACCGTGCGAGTTGAGGCTGCGCACGTGGCTGCCGGCGATCCCGGCGAAGACCGAGTGAATTTCGCAACCGGCCATCAGCTCGGCCTCTTCGACCGCGCGTTGGATGGACTGCACCGTGGACTCGATGTTCACCACGACGCCTTTCTTGAGGCCGCGCGAGGGCTGCGACCCGAGGCCCAACACCTCTATGGAGCCGTCGAGGCCGATCTCCCCGACGAGTGCCACGACCTTGGAGGTCCCGATGTCCAGGCCGACGATGAGATTTCTGTCGGAGCGCTTAAGCATCGCGGCCACCATTTCCGCCTGTCGCCGCGTGCGGCGAGTTGCTACGCCAGCCGATCGCAAAACCGTTTGTATAACGCATGTCTATGTATGCAATGTCGTCGCCGCGTTGAGTCACGAGTTTCAGCGCCGCTGTGATGAATTTGTCGAATCGCTCATCGACCTGGCGGCGGCCGAGCCGCACGGTGACCCCGTTTGCCAGATCGAGCTCCCAGGCGCCGCGGGCATCGAGCCGCATTGCCGTCAGGCGCAGTCCCGCCTGTTGCAGCCGCCCTTGCGCTGCCAGATAACGTTGCGCCACTTCCGCCTCCTTGCCTTCGGGACCGGAGAGTTGCGCGAGCTCCGGAGGGATATGCCGTTCATCGGTGGCGAACAGCTCGCCCCGTGTATTCAACAAGCCCCTCTCACCCCAACGGGCCGCTGCCACCTGCTCGATGACGAGCACGGTGAGTCCGCGCGGCCAGGATCGCTGCACGCTCACCGCATCCACCCAAGGGATCGAGTGAAGCGCTTGATGAACGGCGGCGAGATCGACGCTCAGCAGTCCGGCTCCCCGCACGCGCTCTTTCACGACGCGCTCGACGTCGACGGGGGCTACACGTTGGAAGCGACCTGACACGGAGACTGTTCGGATCGGCTGATCCAGGCCCCACATCACTACCCCGGCGGCAGCGCAAATACCGACCACTCCAGCGAGTGAGATACCGAAGGCCCGCCAGTTGATCTGCGGCAGGCGCCAACGGCGTTCGGATTGCTTACGACGGTTCTTTTTCGGTCGAGCCATCATGATGCGACCCTCTGCGGCGCGGACGCCTGGCGCGTGAAGCTCGTCTCGAGCACCCGCCACACGAGCTCCTCGAAGTCGATCTCGACCGCACGCGCTGCCATGGGCACGAGGCTGTGACTGGTCATGCCCGGAATGGTGTTGACCTCGAGAAGCAGCGGGCGCCCAGTGGCGTCCGCCATGAAATCCGCTCGGCCCCAACCGGAGGCGCCAATCGCGTCGAAGGCCGCAAGAGCGAGGTTCGCCAGATGTTGCTCCGCCTGGCTAGAGAGTCCCGAAGGGGAGTAGTACCGCGTGTCGTCGCGGAAATACTTCGCCTGGTAGTCGTAGAACGTCTGCGGCGTTTCGATCCGGATCGAAGGCAGCGCCTGCCCCTGCAGGACGGCGACAGTGAACTCTTTGCCGGTAATCCAGGGCTCCGCGAACACACTGCTTTCGAGCTTGGCCGCCGCTGCGTAGGCCGCGGGGAGATCGGACTCCCGCTCCACCTTCGTCATGCCGACGCTCGAGCCCTGCGTAGCGGGCTTCACGATCAGGGGCAGTCCGAGCCGCTCGACGGCAATTTCGAAATCCTGCGGTCCGCGCAAAACAACATGGTCCGCGGTGGCGACACCGATGGCGTGCGCCAGGCGTTTGGTGCGCAACTTGTCCATGCCGATGGCGGAACCCATCACACCACTGCCGGTATAGGGCACGCCGAGATATTCGAGAGCGCCTTGCAACGTCCCGTCCTCACCGCCGGGGCCGTGCAGAGCGATCCAGACGCGGTCGAATCGCTCCTCCAGGAGGCTTGCGAGGGCACGGTCACGGGTATCGAACGCGTGTGCGTCGACGCCACGGCTCTGCAAGGCTTGCAGGACAGCGTTCCCCGACAGCAGGGAGATTTCGCGCTCGCTCGAATCACCCCCGAGCAGCACGGCAACGCGACCGAACTCTTTCGCAGCGGTTACCCGCCGCAGCCCGGTTGGATCGTAGTGGAGACGCATCAGGCGGCCTCCCCTATGACACGCACTTCGGGATGCAGGCCGACGCCGTGGGCTTTCTCCACCGTTTCCCGCACATGTTGGATCAGGCGCTCGAGGTCGGCCGCCGTCGCGTTGCCATGATTGATGATGAAGTTCGCGTGTTTCTCGGACACCGAGGCGTCACCGATCCGGAAACCCTTCAGACCGGCGGTGTCGATGAGCCGCGCGGCATGATCGCCCGGCGGGTTGGTGAACACCGAGCCGCAGCTCCATTCGCCAATCGGCTGCGAGGCTTTGCGGCGCTCGAGCAACTCGCGGATCTGTTTCTCGTTAACCCCGTGGGCGCGTTGGAATTCGAGTTTCGCCGCCACGAACCACTCCTCGGGTGCGGGCGGGACCACCTGGCGGTAGCTGACTTTGAACTCGCTTGCCGGGCGGGTGTGCTCCTCGCCGCGGCGATCGATGGTTTGGACCTCGATCACATGTCGCCACGTCTCGCCACCGAACGCGCCGGCATTCATGGCAAGGGCGCCGCCGAGGGTTCCGGGGATGCCCGCGAAAAACTCGGCCGGGCCGAGACCCCACTTCACACACTGTTTGGCGATTCGGGCGCAGGCGATGCCGGCCTCGCCGTAGACATTCGTCTGGCTGAGGCGATCGAAACGGTCAAGCGTGCCGTGAGTGCTGATCACGACGCCTTTCAGGCCGCCGTCACGGATCAACAGGTTGCTGCCCAGGCCGACCCAGTGAATCGGCACATCGGGCGCCAGCGTCTTCAGGAATGCGGACAGGTCCTTGCGGTCACGGGGATTGAAGAACAACTCCGCGGGTCCACCGACGTGCCAGGACGTGTGACGGCTCATGGGCTCGTCACGTCGCACGCGCAAGGCGAATTCCTGTGCGACTTCGATGGTCACGCGGTTCCTCCACTGGTCCCGCTGGCCCCAGGCGGTAACATCTCGGCGAACCGCTCCGGCAGAGCATGCGCGACCGCGCTGATGTTGCCGGCGCCCATCGACACGATGACATCACCGTCGTGGATGACGTCCTTCAGGGACTCGGCGAGCTCTTCCACCTTGTCGACGAACAGCGGCTCTACCAGCCCGCGGCTACGGACGGCGCGGCAAATCGCTCGGCCGTCGGCTCCCGGGATCGGCGTCTCCCCTGCCGCGTAAACCTCAGTCACCAACAGAACGTCCACCGACGACAGCACCTTGCCGAAGTCGTCGATGAGATCGTGAGTTCTCGTGTATCGGTGCGGTTGGAACGCGAGCACCAGGCGGCGGTTGGGATATCCCTGGCGCATCGCCTCGAGCGTCGCCGCAACCTCCGTCGGGTGATGACCGTAGTCATCGACGATGGTCACCCGGCCGACACTCGTCTGGACGTCGGCGATGTGCTGCATGCGACGCTCAACGCCCTGGAAGCTGGCGAGCGCTCGCTGAATCGCTGCGTCCTCGACACCGACCTCGATCGCGACCGCAATCGCCGCGAGAGAATTCAACACGTTGTGCTGACCGGGCAGGTTGACCGTGACCGCGAGAGGGGCTCCGGACGGGCGCACTACGTCGAAGTGGGTCTGCAACCCGTTGCGGCGGATATTTTCCGCGCGAACGTCCGCGGTGGGCGACAGTCCGTACGAGAGTATCGGACGACCGACCCGGCGCACGATGCTGCGGACGTTCTCGTCGTCGATACACAGCACCGCCAGGCCGTAGAACGGCAGGTTGTGCAGGAAGTCGAGGAAACTCTCCTTGAGGAGCTCGAAATTACCGCCGTGGGTCGCCAGGTGATCGTTGTCGATGTTGGTGACGATAGCGATGAGCGGTTGCAGGCGCGTGAATGACGCGTCACTTTCGTCGGCCTCTGCCACCAGGTAACGGCCGGTGCCGAGGCGTGCGTTGCTGCCGACGCTCTTCAACAGACCGCCGATCACGAAGGTGGGGTCTTCACCACCCTCCGCGAGAATGCTCGCCACCAGGCTCGTGGTCGTCGTCTTTCCATGCGTGCCGGCCACTGCGACGGAGTAGCGGAAGCGCATGAGCTCCGCGAGCATCTCCGCGCGCGGCACCACAGGAATGCGCTGCTCGAGCGCAGCGTCGACTTCTGGATTGCCGCGCGCAATCGCGCCCGATACGACAACTACGTCGGCCCCGGTGATGTTTTCGGCCGTGTGGCCGAGAGTGATGCGCGCGCCCAGGCCCGCCAGCCATCTCGTGACCGAAGTGGCCTTCATGTCAGAGCCCTGTACAACATAGCCGAGGTTCAGCAGGACCTCGGCGATGCCACACATGCCGCTTCCGCCGATGCCGACGAAATGGATGGTGTTGATGCGGCGCATGCGCTCGCGGCGGTCAGTCGCACGACGGAGCGGGTGCTGCCGAGATTGGTCGCTCATGCGGCCCTCCCCACTAGCTGGAGGCACGCCGCGGTGAGTTCCTCGGTCGCGTGCGGCTTGGCGAGCTGCCGGGCGCGCTCGGCCATCGCGAGCAGCTTCCCGCGCCCTGCGCAAAGCTGCTTCAGCTCTTCGGCGAGCCGTTCAGCCGTCAGCGCGCGGTCCGCGATGAGTATTGCCGCGCCTTCTCGCACCAGGTACTGCGCGTTGTGAGTCTGATGGTCGTCGACGGCCGCGGGGAAAGGCACGAGGATCGCGCCGATCCCCACTGCGGCCAGCTCAGACACGGTCAGTGCGCCGGACCGACAGATCACCAGATCTGCCCACCCATAGGCCTCGGCCATGTCCTTGATAAACGGCCGCACATCGGCGCGCACGCCGGCGCCGGCATAACTCTGGCGCCCCGACTCGATCCAGCGCTCGCCGGCCTGGTGTCGCACATCGAAGGTCATGGAATTTGCGAGCTTCGCGAGGGCGAAGGGCACGACGGCGTTGAGCTTCGTCGCACCCTGACTTCCGCCGATAACCAGGAGGCGAATGACGCCGCTGCGGCTTGCGAACCGTTCTGCAGGCGGCGGTACCGCGCTGATGTCCGCGCGAACCGGATTGCCGATCACGCGCGCCTTGATGTCGCGCCGGAAACTGTTCGGAAAGGCTTCGAGCACTTCACGAGCAATATGCGAGAGGCACCGGTTGGTGAAGCCCGCGACCGCGTTTTGCTCGTGAATGACGAGCGGCCGACCCGTGAGCCACGCGGCGACGCCGCCCGGACCCGTCACGAAGCCGCCGAGTCCGACTACGAGAGCCGGGCGATGGCGCCACATGACTCGTAACGCCTGGGTGAGCGCGACGGCCAACTTGAACGGCGCGGCGAGCAACGTCATCACGCCCTTTCCGCGTAGGCCACCCACGGAAAGCCATTCGATGGGGATGCCCGCGGCGGGGACGATGCGCGCTTCGAGGCCGCGCTGCGTACCAAGCCAGACAACGTCGATGGATTTCTCGCGCAGCATGGAGGCGAGCGCAAGCGCGGGGAAGACGTGGCCGCCGGTGCCGCCGGCCATGACGAGAACAGGACGGGCAGCCGAAGTTTGCTCGCCGGGTGTTGGGGCGCCGCCGCTCGACGTCGAGGCGTGGTCGGTTGCGTTGGCCATCGACCGCTCGCTCGGGGTCTGGTTCGTTGGGATCTGGCTATTCATGCCGGATCCCCTTCGTCGTCGTCGAGCAAGTCGGTCTGGACTGGCGTGCGCGACCGCGCTTGACGGTCACCCAACACGCTAGAGCGCTGTCGCACTGTCGCCGAGCCGCGCTTCTCCAGCATCGCTTCGTGATAGACCCGCAGCAGCAGTCCGACCCACGCCAGCGAGACGATCAGGCTCGACCGGCCGTAGCTCATCAGCGGCAGCGTCAGTCCCTTTGTCGGGAGTACGCCCATGTTCACGCCGATGTTGATGAACGCTTGGATACCAAGCCAGAGGCCGAAGCCAGCGGCGAGGTACGCCTGGAACTTCAGCCCACCATCGGAGGCGAGGCGCGCGATGTAGAAGCTCCGCCAGATGAGCGCGATGAACAACGCCAGTGTCAGCAATACGCCCGCCAGCCCCAGTTCCTCCGCCAGCACAGCGAACAGGAAGTCCGTGTGCGCCTCGGGCAGGTAGAACAGTTTCTGCACGCTCTCGCCGAGGCCCACGCCGAACCACTGGCCACGGCCGATCGCGATGAGCGACTGCGTGAGCTGGAATCCGGTGTTGTACGGATCCGCCCAGGGGTCGAGAAACGCCTTCAGTCGGCGGACGCGATAACCCGAGCTCACGGCCAGCCCGCCAAAGCCCGCCGCCGCGAAGAGCGTCATCGCGATCACGTAACGCAGCCGGGCTCCGCCGATGAAGAGGACGCCGAAGCCGGTGACAAAAAGCACACTGGCCGCACCGAAATCCGGCTCGATGAGCAGCAAGCCGCCGGCACAGCAAAGCAATCCGAGCGGTTTTGCGAGCCCCATGAAGGTGCCGCGCAACTCTTCCTCTTTGCGTGCCGCGTAACTGGCGATATAGATGAGCACCAACACCCTGGCGAGCTCGGACACTTGGAAGTTCATGGTCGCGATCCGCAACCAACGGCGGCTACCGTTCACCGAGTGCCCCAGTCCGGGAATCAGAACCAGGAATAGAAGGAGGAGCGCCGTGATCAGCAGCGGGAGCGACAGCCGCTCCAGCGCCTGCGTGGGAATACAGAAAATGAGCGCAGCGCTGGCGCCACCCATGAGCATCAGCAGAAGCTGTCGCTCGAGGTAGTAGAAAGTCTGACCGCTCTCCTTGCTGGCGATCGACACCGACGCGGAGGTCACCATCACGAGGCCGAGCAAGGAGATCGCGAGCACCAGCGCGATGGTCACACCATCGATGTGCACGACGCTCCCCCGCCCGTTGTAACGAGCGTAAGCCATCGATGAGCCGGCGACCGTGCTGTTCACGCCGCAAGCTCCTTCACTGCTTGAGTAAAGACGGCGCCGCGATGGGTGTAGTCGCGGAACATATCGAGGCTCGCGCACGCGGGAGAAAGCAACACGGTGTCACCCGGCTGCGCCGCTTTTGCCGCCGAGCGCACGGCGTCCTCCAGAGAGGTGCACATCTCGAGCGTGCACACGCCCTTCAGAGCTGCCGCGATGGCAGCGGCGTCGCGACCTATGAGCACTGTGTGGCGCACCTTGCCGCGAAACGCATCGGCAAGCACGGCGAAGTCCTGATTTTTGCCGTCGCCGCCGGCGATCATCACCAGCGGGCCCTGCATGCCACTTACCGCGGCGATCGTCGCGCCGACGTTGGTGCCTTTCGAGTCGTTTATGTAGGTCACGCCGTCGACGTCGGCGACCCACTGCGAACGGTGCGGCAAACCGGTGAAGGTCGAGAGCTCCTCGAGCATCGCGGGCATGGCGAGCCCGAGCGCATCGCCAAGGGCGAGCGAGGCCAGCGCGTTGGCGGCGTTGTGCAGCCCTTTTATCTTCATGGCGGACACCGGCAACAGCGCCTCATCCCGGCGAGTCAGCCACCACTCGCCGTCGCGCGTAGCTACCGCGTAGTCCGCACCGATCGAGGCGCGCAGGGAGAAGCTCACCGTCTTCTGACCCGGGCGCGGCATAGCCACCACCAGTGGGTCGTCGAGGTTGATTACAGCGGTCTCGCAACGGGCAAAGATGCGGGCCTTCGAGTCGGCGTAGGCCTGGACGGACGGGTAACGGTCGAGATGATCCGGGCTCACGTTGAGAACCGTCGCCGCCTTGAGAGCGAGCGACGTCGTCGCGTCGAGCTGAAAGCTGGAGAGCTCGAGCACGTAGAGCTGAGTTGGCGAGGTCGCAGTGGAGGCCCGTGCCACGCCTGGCGCCGAGATTAACGGGCCCGCGCCCGCACCCGCATCGGCGCCTTCGCCGAGTAAATCCAACGCCGGCTCGCCGAGGTTCCCGCCCACGCGCACGCGCAACCCGGCGCGCGCCGCCATGCGCCCAACCAGCGTCGTGACAGTGCTCTTCCCGTTCGTGCCCGTAATCCCGACCACCGGCGCGTCGGCCGCGCGAGCGAACAGTTCGATATCCCCCGCGATCTCGATCCCGCGACGGCGCGCCTCGACGAAGAACGGCTCCTCGAGCGATACACCCGGAGACGCGACGACGCAATCCGCGTCCTCGAGTAGCCGGGCGTCCAGACCGCCCACCCGCACCGGGATCATCGGATCCAACGCCGCCAGCGCGGCCATCTCTGGCGGCTTGTGCCGCGTATCGGTTACGGCCAGCCGCCAGTTACGCGCGCGCAGGTAGCGCGCACAGGAGAGCCCTGTGCGGCCGAGCCCCACGATCACCGCGTAAGGTTGTTTGGCGGCAGTCACATTCATCGCAATTTCAACGTCGCCAGTCCCGCCAGCACCAGCAGCAGCGAGATAATCCAGAAGCGCACAATGACCTTCGGCTCGGCCCAACCCTTCAACTCGAAATGATGATGGATGGGCGCCATTCTGAAGAGACGCTTGCCTGTTAGTTTAAAGGAGGCGACCTGCAGAATGACGGACGCGGTCTCGACGACAAACACGCCGCCCATCACCAGGGCCACGAACTCTTGCCGCACGATCACGGCGATGACGCCGATGGACGCGCCGATCGCCAGCGCGCCGACGTCGCCCATGAAGACCTGCGCGGGGTACGAGTTGAACCACAGGAAGCCGAGCCCTGCGCCCGCGAGCGACGCGCAGAAAATCAGCAACTCGCCCGCCCCGCGGATCTCGGGAATCTGCAGGTAGTGCGCAAATACGGCGTTGCCGCTTGCGTACGCGAAGATCCCCAGCGCGGCTGTCACGAGCGCGGCGGGCATGATGGCCAGGCCGTCGAGGCCGTCCGTCAGATTCACTGCGTTGCTCATACCGACGATCATCAGGTACGCGCCCAGGATGAAGCCGAAGGCGGACAACGGCTCCGCGAAGGTCTTGAAAAACGGCAGAAATAACGTCGTTTCCGCGGGACTGGTGGCTGTGTAGTAAAGCGTCGCGGCCGTCGACAGGCCGGCCACCGACTGCCAGAAATACTTCCAGCGCGGGATGAGACCCTTCGGATTGCGGACGACGAGCTTCAGATAGTCGTCGTAAAAGCCGATGAAGCCGAACGCGAATGTCACGCCAATCACGGTCCAGACGAGGCGGCTCCACGGCTCCGCCCACAGAATGGTGCTCACCAGCGTGGTCACGAGAATGAGAGCGCCGCCCATGGTCGGAGTCCCGGCCTTCGGCAGATGCGTCTTCGGACCGTCGTCTCGCACTACCTGCCCGATCTGATACCGGGACAGCTTCGCGATCATGCTCGGACCGACAATGAGCGAGATCGCCAGTGAGGAGATCGTCGCCATGATCGCCCGGAACGTCAGGTAAGAAAAGACGTTGAACCCCGAGATGTGGGGGGTCAATTGTTGTGTCAGCCAGTAGAGCACTTAATGATCGCTCGTCGGTTTTGTTGATCCGTGCACGAGCGTATCGACGACCCGCTCGAGCTTGTTTACGCGTGATCCCTTGATCAGCAGCCGCACGCCTGCGGCGGAGGTGCCAGCGGCAGCGGAGTGAGCGCCCGCGGGTTTGGCGAGAGCCGCCACCAACGCCGCCGCAAGCGACTGCGCGTCAGGAAACCATTCGCCGCCCGCGCCGAAGCTATCGACAGCGAGCTTCGCGAGCCCACCCATCGCGAAGAGCCGCTCGACGCCGTGCGCCCGCGCGAATTCCCCGATCTCGGTATGCGCGGCCGGCGCGAATTCGCCCAGCTCCGCCATGTCCCCGATAACGAGCCACTTAGTGCCCTCGAGCTCGGCCAACACCTCGATACCGGCGCGCATGGAGCTCGGGTTCGCGTTGTAGGAATCGTCAATGATCCAGGCGCCGCTAAGCGCCTTCTTGAACTGCAGCCGCCCGGCGACGGCGCGCATGGCTCCGAGGCCGGCAACGATGTGCTCGAGCTTCGCCCCTGCTGCCGCTGCCGCTGCGGCAGCCGCCAGAGCGTTCGCCACGTTGTGCCGCCCGCCCATATGAAGCGCTACGGACGTGTTGCCCAGCGGACATTCGAGCGTGAAGTGAGTCAGAAACCCTTCGGGGCCGATCGTCGTACGCACGTTAGTGGCCTTGAAGTCGGCCGCCGCATGCACTCCAAAGGTCACGACCCGGGCCTTCGTCAGCGCACGCCAAAGGTCAGCGAACTCATCGTCGGCGTTGATGACTGCCGTTGCGTTCTGAGCGAGACCTTCAACCATCTCGCCTTCCGCCCGCGCGACACCCTCGATGCTTCCAAACCCTTCGAGGTGTTCCGCCCCGGCGTTGGTGATCATGCCCACGGTCGGCCGCGCGATACGCACGAGCGCCGCGACTTCTCCACCGCGGTTCGCGCCCATTTCCACGACCGCGAATCGGTGTGTGGCGTCGATCCGCAGCAGCGTGAGCGGTACGCCGATGTGGTTATTGAGGTTGCCGCGAGTAGCGAGGCAATTCCCCAACTGCCCGAGAATGGAGGCCGTCATTTCCTTCGCGGTGGTTTTGCCGTTGCTGCCCGCAACACCCACCACGGGAATCGCAAATTGCTCACGCCAGCCATTGCCGGCACGCTCGAGTGCCGCCTGCGTATCGCCAACGACAATCTGAGGAAGCGCGACGGGCTGTTCGCCGTCGACAACGGCGCCAGCGGCGCCAGCGGCGTGTGCAGCGGCAACGAACTCATTGCCATTGAAGTTGGGTCCGCGGAGGGCAACGAACAGGGCACCCTTTCCGAGCGTTCGGGTGTCCGAGGAGACATTTGTATAGGCAGCGTCCACCCCTTTGAGGCGGCCGCCACAGAGTTGCGCGAAGTGGGCGAGCGTCGCGGTCATACGCGTCGCCCCTCCAGCGTCGCGGTCACGACCGCCTGGTCGACGAAAGGCCGGCGCTGCTTACCGTAAATCTGATAGTCCTCATGTCCCTTGCCGGCGATCAGGACAACGTCGTCGGGGCCGGAAAGTTGCAGGGCCATGCGGATGGCGAGCGCCCGATCATGCTCGACGACGACCGGCGCGCCACCCGAGATACCCTCGAGAATATCCGCGACAATACGCGCCGGATCTTCGGTGCGCGGATTGTCGTCTGTCAGGATGATGTCATCCGCCAACTCCGCAGCGATTCGCCCCATGAGCGACCGCTTCCCCGCATCCCGGTCACCGCCGCAGCCAAACACGACACGGAGCTGCCCGCGGCAGTGCAACCGCGCCGCGCCCAAAGCCTTCGTCAATGCATCCGGCGTGTGCGCGTAATCCACTATCGCCAATGGCGTCAAACCGCGTCCGCCAAACATCTCCATCCGGCCGCTCGCGGCACGACACTGCTCGAGCGCCCGCATGGCTTTCGCTAAAGGAATGTTCCAGGAGAGCATCACGGCCAGCACCGTCAGCACGTTGTCGACGTTGAACTCACCGATGAGGCGCACGGTGAGCTCGCCGGCCCCCCAAC
>Ga0209169_10002301_pt1 | contig 11520 bp, 7 predicted proteins | sample HubBroMetageWRM4_FD_188346 | JGI IMG/M metagenome (GOLD analysis project Ga0209169, IMG submission 188346) | Warmed soil microbial communities from the Hubbard Brook experimental Forest, New Hampshire - Hubbard Brook CCASE Soil Metagenome WRM 4... | ecosystem: Environmental > Terrestrial > Soil...
CAGTTCGTAGCCCATGGTTTTTTTACCTTCGACGCGGAACGGTTCTTTCAGCGTGGAAATGTCGAACCAGCCTTCGGACTTGCTGCGTTCGGCGACGATGCGGCCGCAGTCGGAGATGAGGCCGTCAACCAGGGTGACGTTTGCGCCGTAGGCGATGGCTTCAACGTAATTTGCGAAGGGGACGTCGCGCGGCATGAAGATGTAAGCGGCGATGCCGGCGGCTGCAGCGTAAGCGGCGAGGGCGCCGGCGGCGTTGCCTGCGGATGGGATGGCGAGTTGTTTGAGGCCGTAGTGACGGGCCATGGTGACGGCCAGAGCGAGGCCGCGCGCTTTGAATGAGCCGGTGGGATTGGTGCCTTCCTCTTTCAGGAAAGCGTTGGGGCGGCGGCGGCTGGCGAGCATGGGCGTCCAGCCCTCGCCGAGAGTGACTGGGCGCGCGTCGGGAAGCACGGAACGATAGCGCCACATGCCGGGCCACGGAGAGCTAGCAGCTTCGCCGGCGATTGCGTCGCGAGCTGCGGTCCCGCGCAGAGGATGCAAATCGTAACGAACGTAGAGTGAGCCTTTGCAATGCGGGCAGAGAGTTTGCGGAGTCGCGGCGGAGACTGTCGAATGGCAGCGCGAGCATTCTAAATTTTTGATTTCGGGCATAGCAGTAACGATAACAGATGGCGCGAATGCGAAACAGGATTCGGGCGATTGGCAACGGGGGTGCTCACACGCGGAATCCGGAAAGTGGAGGCGCAAGGAGTAAAATTAGAATTTGGTTTCAGCCTGACCCCGAAATGTCGTCCACGAAGCGATTCAGTCCCGTCGTTACTTTGGATCCAAATCTCTCGCCGGTCCTGCTTCGTGTTTCCGCCCGGGATCCGTTTCGTCTTCGGGTAGCGCACCATTCCCCAAGAAAGTTGGGGAATGGTGCACTCGTTTAAGAGTTTTAGAATCAAAAAGATCTGCAATCCTTCCAGGAGTTTGTTTGGGACAAATGTGGGGCAAGCCCGAGGCGTGCTATCAGCCATGCTCTCGTGAATCACTTAGGAAGGGTTGGTAGCGGTACCGGGAATCGAACCCGGGTTTTCAGGTTGAGAACCTGACGTGCTGACCCCTGCACCATACCGCCATTTTTGCGCACTGACGCTCGCTGCAAGAGGTTGCGGACAACACAGCGGTGGCGTTTAACCGTCCGATTGTAGCATCGGCATCCGTGCGCGGGGAAGTGGCGGCGTTCGTCGCCGCGATGAAATTCGCAGGCAAAGATGGAAGTCGTGTTAGGAAGCGTAGCCTGCCGACAACTCGCCGCCGCAAATCCTGACTAAGTTCATCATGTAGGTGGCGCAGTCGAGTGGCCGACCGCGTTTCTTTTTCGCTTTGTCCGGTGATGTCGAAAAAAACCGGCCGCCCTTTCATACTTTCTCCCCCTCATCTGTGGAAGGATGTCTGACCTCGTCCACATACATTTTTGCCCGCGATGACGACAACCAACCTTTTAGAAAACCGCATCTAACCACATTGGAACGCTCGCTCGCGCCTCCGCCGTCGACCGATGGCCGTCAAACGGAAAAGCGAGCTCACGTTCCTAAGAACTGCGTAGAGGAGGTATCTATGAAGAGCATCGCATTGCTTTTGGCCCTTTTTCTCGCAGCGGTCACCATAGTTCACGCACAAAATCAGGGAAAGTCATACTCAACCAACTTGCCGGACGGCACCATTTTGCCCGTACAACTCAGTTCAACCATTTCCTTGGACAAGGCCGTACCAGGCAGTCCGATTTCCGCACGAATTGCGCAAGATGTTCCACTCGAGAACGGTGTCGTGCTGCGACGGGGCACGAAGGTCTTGGGCCACATCGTCAGCGTGACTCCGGGCAACCCGTCGCGAATTGCATTCACTTTTGACAAGGTCGAATATTCCAAATCCAACTCCCTTGCAGTCGCCACCAATCTGCGTGCTCTCGCTTCGACTTTGGAAATAGATGGTGCTTCGCTGCCGTCGACCGGACCTGACCGTGGAACGCCATCGGTCTGGTGGAACACCGTGCAAGTCGGCGGCGAGGGCCTCTATGGAAGCGGGCCACTGACGCGCGGCGAGCAAGTCGTGGGCCACTGGGTGTGGGGCGGCGGGGCGGTCGGCCAAGTTGAAGCAAACGGGCAATGCCGCGGCGAAGTCGCCGGCAACGCGCGCGACCAATCCCTGTGGCTATTCTCGACCGATGCCTGCGGCGTTTACGGTTATTCCGATGTCGCAATCGAACATGCCGGTCGCACATCACCCGAAGGGGAAATCACTCTGACCTCAACAAAACCAAACCTCAAGATCCGCGCAGGAAGCGGCATTCTCCTCCGCGTGGACAGAAGTTCACCGGCTGACGTCCGCCAAACCTCATAGTCGTATTCGACAGACTCTTCGGCAGAGGGGCGCTGGGCGACGATCGCCGCCTAGCGCCTCCCGTCGGAGCATAGCGACTAACCTCCGCAAACACCCGATACGTCTTGCCGTCTTGTTGCACCTCACTGTCTTCCTGAGAGCCCGGCATAACCGTCTTCGTTTTTCGGCTGTGCTTGGTGCGCGCGCAACTGGCGAGGGGGAAATGAGGCCCGAAGGGCGTCCCATACGAGTAGTACTTTTCAATTATTGCGCGTGTTTTCTTGACCAATAGAATGGGCGCAGTTTTTTGCCCGTGCGTGCCGCGCTGCCGTACGACTGTGGCACTTGAAACTGAAAACGCCGAGAAGATAAAGAGGAGATCCCTTGAAGCAACTTGTCGCTTGTGTGTTGTTACTGTTGTTCGGGGGCGCAATCCAGGCGCAAGAGCCTGCGGCGGAGCCGCTCCAAATCGGAAACGTGACGTTTTCCGGCAGCATACGCGAGAGGTACGAGGCCTGGGACTGGTTCGAGCCGACCACGGGCAATAATCTTTATGGCTTTTCGGGAACGGTGGTGCGTTTCGGATTCTCGCAGGAGTACACACACTTCGACTGGAATCTTGAGTTTGAAGCACCGATTCTGCTGGGGTTGCCGAATCACGCGGTGAATGCGGCTCCGCTCGGCCAGTACGGTTTAGGAGGCTCCTATTACGCGGCAAACGACAACAACAAGAATGCCGCTATGATCTTCCCCAAGCAGGCGTTTCTCCGCTTCAAAGGAGAGCATGCGAGTTTGCGCGTCGGGCGCTTCGAATTCTTTGATGGCGGCGAGGTGAAACCGAAGGATCCCACATTGGCGTGGCTGAAAACCGACCGAATCAATCAGCGATTGCTAGGAAACTTCGGGTATTCGGACGTCATGAGAAGTTTTGACGGAGTCCAGTTTGGCTATTCCAATGGACCTTGGAATTTCACCGCGGTGAGCGCGATACCGACGCGCGGCGTGTTTCAGGTCGACGGCTGGGGTTGGGTTAAGACGCCAGTGACGTATGTGGCGCTGACGCGCGAGGTGGAATTGGGAACGAGTCGCGCGGAGTGGCGTGTTTTTGGAATCTATTACAACGATGACCGGAGCGTGGTGAAGACAGATAACCGCTCCGCTGCAGCGCGCAGCACCGATCTGGGCGGCATCGATATTGGGACGTACGGCGGACACTTTATTCTGTCCGCGCCTACCTCATCTTCGGGGACGTTTGACTTGCTGGGCTGGGGCGCGCTGCAGAACGGGAGCTGGGGCGAGCTGAAGCAACGGTCTGGTGCGGCGGCGATCGAAGGGGGCTGGCAGCCCGCATTTGCCGCTCGTATACGTCCTTGGATTCGTGCCGGGTACTACTATTCAAGCGGCGATGGCAATCCGACGGATAACACGCACGGCACTTTTTTCGCGATATTGCCCACGCCTCGCGTTTACGCGCGTTTTCCGTTCTTCAACTCGATGAACAACACGGACCTGTTTGAAGAGATCATGCTGAGGCCGACCAAATCGTTCACGGTGCGGAGTGACATACACGGGCTGTGGCTGAGCAATAAGAATGATTTGTGGTATACGGGCGGCGGCGCGTTCCAGCCAACAACATTTGGCTTCAATGGCAGGCCCTCCAATGGGGCCAGTTATCTTGCAACGCTCTATGACATCAGCGGGGACTACAAGTGGAAATACGGTCTTTCGTTGGGCCTGTATTTTGGATACGCGGTGGGCGGCGGCGTGATCAAGAACATTTATACCGTCAATAGCAACGGCGCGCTCGGATTTACCGAAGTGAACTATCGGTTCTAACCCTTTGCGAGTCCGGAAGGAAGGACGCCCAGTATTCCGCAGAGACTGCGTTTCCGCCATGGGATCGTACCTCCCCCATTGAAGTTTCGCGTCGATCCCGCACGGCCTGGAAGAACAATCCATCGTTTGCGTCATTGGATTCAGAGAGCGGCACGCTCATTCATGCCGCTAGCGCACGTCTTGCAACGAACCCTGCAGTGCCCTTCCCTTACCCTAGCCAATCGCGTGTGTTCTTGCTTTCTGGGTCACAGTTACCGACAATAGAAACGTGGAGGCCGGCCAGCCATCGTGATTGGGGCGCGACAATCCGCGAATCAGATCGGCCAAGGGGCGCAGGCGCGATGCGTCTACCTGAAGTTCGGCGTGGTGATGTTGCTGTTCGCCATCGCTGGCTTTTCCACTCTTGCGAAAAATAGCCAGTATCTTTCCAAGTCTAATCCGGCTCACTACATCAATATTTGCAGCAAAATGAAGGTCAGCCATTTGCCGGTGGTAATCGACCGGACTCCGCTGCGCCCCGTCGCTCGATTCATACCACCACAACCTGAAATGCGCATCGCCAGGGTGGTGGAGGAAGAGATTCCGGCGTTGCCGTCCATGGGCGTCACGGTTTCTCTGCAGCATCGCTCTCCCCCGCTCTCTCTTTCCTAGTTCGCTCGCTCGCGGCCAAAAACGAATTTTCCCAATTATCTTTTCACGCCCCGGCTTTTTCTCGCTTGGCCGACGGCCATGCTCCGGGACAGGAGTACTCATGAACGCGGAACGACTGACGCCTTCGCACTTGGAGGAATTGCGCGCGCTGAGCACTTGCGTGGTCGCCAGCGCCATCGAGGGGTTCGGCGTGCGCCTGCGCAATAAGGGCTTTTCCGATTCGCGGCTGCACTGCATGTTTCCCGAGTTGCCGGCTGCGGTGGGCTACGCCGCGACGGCTCGTTTGCGCGCTTCCGATCCGCCCATGGAAGGGCGCAGTTACTACGACCACGCTGCGTGGTGGGAGACGCTGCTCAAGATCCCGGCGCCGCGAATGGTGGTGATCGAGGACACCGATTCCACGCCGGGCCTGGGGGCGTTCATCGGGGAAGTGCACGCAAATATTCTGCTGGCTCTTGGGTGCGTGGCGGTGGTAACCAACGGCGGCGTGCGCGATCTTCCCGATGTGCGCAAGAGCGGCCTGCAATTGTTTGCTGGAAATGTTTCGGTGTCGCACGCCTATGCGCACGTCTTTGATTTTGGCGGAACCGTAGAGATTGCCGGCCTCACCGTGCATCCGGGCGATTTGATCCAGGGAGATCTGCACGGCGTGCAAACCATCCCGCGCGAGATCGCCGCGCGGGTTCCCGCCAAAGCCCGCGAGATCATGAAGTCCAGAAAAGAATTGATTGGCCTGTGCCGTTCCAGGGATTTTTCGATCGCCGAATTCATACAGAAGGCTAAGGAGCTGGAATCGTGATTCATAAACCCGCCGCTTATCACTGGATATTCGTGTTGATCACTGTTGCTGCGTTCGCCGGCGGCTGCGGCGAAGCGCGCCGGGCCGATGCGTCGGACGTGCCGCGCGCCGCCGTGGTGAAGGTGCAGCGCAAAAATCTTTCCAGCACTCTGGAGATCGCCTCCGAGTTTCTGCCCTACCAGGAAATTGACGTGTACGCGAAAGTTTCCGGTTACATCCAGAAGCTTTATGTTGATTGGGGCACGCACGTGAAGCAGGGGCAACTGCTCGCCGTGCTGGAAATTCCCGAACTGCAACAGCAGCTATTGCAGGACGAAGCGTCGGTTCGCCGCGCCGATCAGGAAGTATCGCGCGCGCGCGAAGAGCAATCCCGCGCGGAATCGGCATACTCGGTCGCGCACATCACTTACACGCGGCTGGCCGACGTGCAGAAATCGCGGCCCGAGCTCGTCGCCCAGCAGGAAATTGACGTGGCGCAGGGCAAGGACCTGGAAGCCAGCGCCGGAGTCTCGTCATCGAAAGACGCGTTGGCCGCAGTCGAACAAGCGCTGCTAGCCGCCAAAGCCGCGCTCGATAAAGACAAGGCCGTGTTCGCCTACGCGCGCATGACGGCGCCGTTCGACGGAGTCGTCACGCAAATTTACGCCTACACCGGCGCGTTGCTGCCGGCGGGAACTTCCGCGGCGAAGGGCGATTCCGCGCTCTGCCATCTTTCGCAGAACAATCTGCTGCGCCTGGTGATCCCGGTGCCGGAAAGGGCGGTGCCCGACATCAGCGATGGCCAGACACTGGAAATCAACGTCTCGGCGCTACACAAAACTTTCGCCGGAAAAATCGTGCGCTTTTCCGATCAGATTGATCCGGCCACGCGCACCATGCATACCGAAGTCACCGTGCCCAACGTGAATTACGAACTGGTGCCGGGAATGTATGCGTCGGTGAAAATCCCGCTGCATTCTGTCGCCGGCGTGCTCACGGTTCCGGTGCAAGCCGTTCAGTCGTCGGGAACGGGCCAAGGCACCGTGCTGGTGGTGAACTCCTCGAATCATCTCGAGCGGCGCGAGGTGACGCTGGGGCTGCAGACAGCAACGGACGCGGAAGTCCTCTCCGGACTCCATGAAAACGAAACCCTGGTCTTCGGCGAGCAGAATCAGTTCAAAGAAGGCCAGCTGGTCTCGCCGCAAGTCGTCGTCGCCCCAGGGACGGAGTAAACCCGAACATGCCGACCTTTGCCATACGTCATCCCTATTTCATCATTGTGGTCTGTCTTTTTATTTGTGTGTTGGGTATCACCAGTCTGGCGCAAATGCCCGTCGACATGTTTCCGCCGATCAATATTCCTGTCGTGCTCGTGGCTACTTTCTACAACGGCATGCCGCCCGAGCAGATTGAGGCGGACATTACCGACACTTTCGAGCGATTTTTCACCTTGGGCAGCGGAATTGACCACATGGAATCGCGCTCCATGGCTGGGGTCAGCCTGATCAAGATTTACTTTCAGCCAGGAACCGACGCCAACGCCGACGTCACCAGTATCTCCAATCTCGCCATGGCCGATTTGCGGCGCTTGCCCGAAGGCACGCTGCCGCCCGTCGTGATGCAAGTGGACGCCTCCAGTCTTCCCGTTTGTCTGCTAACCGTGGAGGGCCAGGGGCTCGATGAAACGCGGCTGCACGACTATTTGCAGTTTCAGATCCGCAACCAAATCGCCGGTGTTCCCGGCGCCACGGTGCCGCCGCCCTATGGAGGAAAATACCGGCAAATCATGGTGTATGTGGACCCGGTGAAATTGCAGGCGCACGAACTCAGCCCCATGGACGTGGTGCGCGCGATGAACGAATCGAACTTGATTCTCCCGGCCGGCGACGTGCGCCTGGGCCCGCTGGATTACAACATCTACACCAACGCGCAAGTGCCCAACGCCGAAGCGCTGAATCAAGTGCCGCTGAAAACCGAAGGCCAGAAATCCGTTTTCATTTCCGATGTGGGCCGGGCCGTGGACGGCTCCTACCAGCAGTACAACATCGTGCGCGTGAACGGCCAAAAATCCGTTTACGCGCCGATCCTCAAACAGGGCGGCGACACCAACACCATCGCAGTCGTCAACGGCATCAGGAAGGCCATTACCACGCTGCGCGATATCCCCGCGCAGTTGCACACCCACGTGGTTTTCGATCAATCGCTTTTCGTGAAGCAGGCAATATCCACGGTGTTGCGCGAAGGCGGCATCGGATTATTTCTCACGGGGGTGATGATTCTGCTGTTTCTAGGAAGCACGCGCGCGACGGCCGCGGTTTTCCTCTCCATACCGATTTCAGTGATGATTACGTTTTTTATTTTGCATGTCGCCGATAAGACCATCAACAGCATGGTGCTCAGCGGCCTGGCACTGGCCTTTTCGCGATTAATTGATGACTCAGTGGTGGTGATTGAAAACATCTACCGGCACATCGAACTCGGCGAAGATCCGAAAGTGGCCGCGGTGAAGGGCGCGAACGAAGTTGCGCTTGCTGTGCTGGCCATCATGCTCGTCGCGGTGGTGGTGTTCTTCCCGGTGACGCTGCTCTTCGGCGTCAGCAAGTATCTGTTTTCGGCGCTCGCGCTCGCGGTGGTTCTTGCGCTCTTCGCTTCTTACTTTGACGCGGTCACCGTGGTCCCGCTCTTCTGCGCGTACTTTCTGAAGCCGGCCCACCAACACAGCGCGCAAGCTGCGGATGGCAGCGAAGTGAAAAAATCCTGGGGCGCCAGGTTCCATGCCGGCTTCAACGCCCAATTCGAAAAGATGCTGAACGTTTATGAAAAATACGTGCAGAAAACTTTGGACCGCCCGCGCGAGGCGCTGATTCTGTTCGTGGGAATCTTCCTGCTCAGCTTCGTGCTTGTTCCGTTCATCGGCGTTTCGTTCTTTCCGCGCTCCGATGCCGGCCAGTTTGTGATCAACGTAAAGGCCCCCACCGGCACGCGCATCGAAGTCACCAACGATTACGTGAAGCAGGTGGAAGAAATCGTCCGTCAGGTGGTAAAGCAGGAAGATCTGAACACGGTGGTATCGAACATCGGCGTGATGGCGGATTTGTCGGCATTGTTCACGCCGAACTCCGGCATGCACACGGCGTTCGTGCAAGTGGGCCTGAAGGAAGATCACCATGAGAGCAGCTTTGTTTACATGAATGAAGTCCGCCGCCGCATCGCTACCCAGCTTCCCCAGTTACGCACCTATTTTCAGTCCGGAGGCCTGGTGGATGCGGTTTTGAATCAAGGCATGCCCGCGCCGATTGACGTACAAGTCAGCGGCATGGATCTGAAAGCCGACGACCGCCTGGCGCAGGATCTGGCGCGCCAGATCCGAGCCGCGCGCGGCGTTTCCGATGTTTACATCCCGCAAGACATGGATTATCCCGCGCTCGAGGTGAATGTGAATCGCGATCGCGCGGCCGAGCTGGGCCTCAGCCCGAAAGAAGTGATCGATAACCTCATCACCGCGCTCACTTCGGACGTGATGATCGCGCCCAGCTACTGGGTTGACCCAAAAAATGGCAACAATTATTTCGTCACCGTGCAGTACCCGGAAAACCAGGTGAAATCGATCGAGGACCTGAAAGCCATGCCGCTGCACTCGCCCAACCTGAAAATGCCTACCTACCTGAACCAGGTGGCGGACATTGTGCCGATTCAAACTCCCACCGAAGTGGACCACTACCAGCTGCAGCGCACCATCGACGTTTATGTCGCGCCCACAGGCGAAGACATCGGAGGCCCCCAGCGCGAGATTTCTCGCATCATCAGCCACACGCAGCTTCCTCCGAACACGCGCGCGGACGTACGCGGCCTGGTGCTAACCATGCAATCCTCATTTAAAAGCTTCGGCCTTGGACTTTTCCTCGCGGTGCTGCTGGTTTATCTCATCCTGGTCGCGCAGTTCTCCTCGTTCGTCGATCCGTTTCTAATCGTCCTGGCCGTGCCCACAGGGCTGATTGGCGTGGTACTGACTCTTGCGTTCACCGGCACCACGCTGAACATTCAGTCGCTCATGGGCGTGGTGATGCTGCAGGGCATGGTCGTGTCGAACAGCATTTTGATCGTGGATTTCGCGAACGTGCTGCGCGGCCAAGGGCACAGCTTGCGCGAAGCCGTGGTTCATTCCTGCCGCATCCGGTTGCGACCGATTTTGATGACGTCGCTGGCCACCGTCGTCGGGCTGCTGCCCATGGCTTTCAAGCTGGAAACGGGCAGCGAAGCCTACGCGCCGCTGGCGCGCGTGATCATCGGAGGGCTGCTCACTTCGATCGCCCTCACGATTTTCGTTGTTCCCGCGGCTTATCTGCTGATGTATCGCCGCCGCGATGAAGCTGCAGCGTCGCTTGGCACCGAGGAGGCTCTCTAATGCGTTGCCGAAATCTTTCGCTACTTCTGATTCTGCTGGCTCTGGCGGCCTTGGCGGCTACGCCCGCTGCGGCGCAACTGCACGCGGCGGTCCAGGCGCAGGCTCCCGCGCCAGCGCCGGCAGCCTCCAGCGCCGTATCGCAAAGCCTCACCCTGCAAGAAGCGGAAAAAATCGCGATCCAAAATCATCCGCAGGTGCAAGCCGCTACCTATCTGGCCGCAGCGGCGAAGGCGCAAGTCACCGAAGCTCGCTCGGCCTACTATCCCCACGCCTACGGCAGCGCCACCGGAGTGGAAGCGGAAACCAACAGCCGCGTCACCGCCGGCGCGCTGAATAATTCGATTATCTTCAGTCGCTTCGCGGAAGGCGTCACCGTGCAGCAGCTCGTCACGGATTTTGGACACACGCACGAACTGGTAAAAAGTTCGAATTTGCACGCGAAGGCCGAGGAAGAAAACGTCACCACGTCGCGAGCGGACGTGCTGCTGCAAGTGGACGCCGCTTATTACAATGTCCTGAAAGCGCAAGCGGTGCTGCAAGTGGCGGAGGAGACGGTCAAAGATCGCAAGCTGGTTTCCGACCAAGTGACGGAGTTGGAGAAAAACAAGCTCAAGAGCGGCCTGGATGTCAGCTTTGCAAACGTGGATTTGGCGCAAGCGCAGCTTCTGCTGGTGCAGGCGCAAAATGATGTGCAGGCATCCTACGCGGAACTGTCCGCCGCGCTGGGATTTGCAGATCAGAAAACATTTCAGCTCGCCGATCAGCCCTTGCCGGCTACCCCGCCCAGCGATCTTTCCGCCCTGATCGCCGAAGCCATGCGCCATCGCCCTGAAATCATCAGCCAGCAGCTGGATCTAAGTTCCGCGCAAAGCTACGCCAACGCCGAACGTGACTTATGGCTTCCCACCATCAGCGCGGTGGGCACCGCCGGCCTCACGCCCTACCGCGTCGAGGAACTTGGGTCGCGTTACGCGGCGGCTGGATTCAACCTGAACATTCCCCTTTTCAATGGCCGCCAGTTCAATGCGCTGCACGCCGAGGCGCAAGCAGAAGCCGGCGCCCGCCAGCAATATCTGCGCGATCTGCAGAACGCCGTGGTGCGCGAAGTGCGCAAAGCCTGGCTCAACGCCAATTCCGGCTACCAGCGTCTTGCGCTCACGCAGCAATTGCTGGACCAAGCCGATCAAGCGCTCGATCTGGCCCAGCAGCGTTACAAATTAGGCCTCAGTTCCATCATCGAGCTAAGCCAGGCGCAGTTAAACGCCACGCAAGCGCAAATCTCCCAAGCCAGCGCCAAATACGACTACGCCGCGCAATTATCCGCGCTGAATTATCAGGTCGGTTTGCTGCAGTAGGCCGGCGCAGGTCTCTGTTGAGCCCTCGACTGAGCCGCTGCGGAAACGATCAGAAGGCGAAACGAACACCGATTGTCGGAGCAACGTTGGTTGGGTAGAGATAGGGGACGCCGGGGCCGTGAGGAATGGCA
>Ga0209169_10002302_pt1 | contig 11518 bp, 12 predicted proteins | sample HubBroMetageWRM4_FD_188346 | JGI IMG/M metagenome (GOLD analysis project Ga0209169, IMG submission 188346) | Warmed soil microbial communities from the Hubbard Brook experimental Forest, New Hampshire - Hubbard Brook CCASE Soil Metagenome WRM 4... | ecosystem: Environmental > Terrestrial > Soil...
TGCCCAGCTCGCCGAGGTGCCTGACCCGGTGCGGGTTGGGGTCGACCACCACGACGTTCTTGAAGCCGCGGAGGCCGAGCGCGCGCGCCGTCAGGGATCCGATCGGGCCGCCGCCGAGAATGCAGACGCTGTTCTCCGGCCGCGCTCCGCTCTTGTTAATGCCGTGCATCGCGATGCCCAGCGGCTCGGCCAGCGCGCCGAGCCTCAGGTCGATCTGGGCGGGCAGCCGGTACAGCAGCTCCTTCGGAACCGCGATGCGCTCGGCGTACCCGCCAGGGACGACGCCATGACCGATCGACGTGTCGGCCGAGTTGGTGCAGCGGTAGGACCGGCCGGTCGTGCACATCACGCAGTCGCCGCAGCCGGGCGCGTGATAGACCGCGACCCGGTCGCCCGCGCTCCATTCCGGTACGTCGGCCGCGGCCTCGATCACCTCGCCCGCGATCTCGTGCCCCATGATGTAGCCCTCAGCGAAGCGAGTGGCGTTCTTAATGGAGCCGAGATCGGAACCGCAGATGCCGCAGTAGGCGACCCTCAGCAAGACGTAGCCATCTTGCAGTACGGGCTCGGGAGCGTCCTCGATGTGAACAAGCTGGCGGTCCGGGCTGATTACTGCCGCGCGCATGATGGGGATCCTTTGCTGGTTGGCTCTGCTGCTTCGGTGTGCTGCCGTCTGCCGTCTGCTGCTGCGCTCCGGCAGCTCAGCTGCGGTAGGTGATGCGCTTGCCGTGGTCGACGAAGTGGTTTTCCATCTCGCCGACCCCCTCGATGTGGCTGACGAGAATGTCCCCGTCGGACAGATACCGGGGCGGGTCCTGAGCTGCCCCTACGCCGCCCGGAGTGCCGGTGAAGATCAGGTCTCCTGGCAGCAGCTGGCAGAGCTCGGACAGCCGGGCGATGATCTGCGGTACGGAGAACACCATGTCCGTGGTGCGCGCCATCTGCATCAGGTCGCCGTTCACCGTGCAGGAGAGCGTGAGGTCGTCCGGATTCGCGAGCTCGTCCACGGTGACCAGGTGCGGCCCGATAGGCCCGAAGCCCGGCATGGACTTGGGGATGCAGTACTGGTTACGGGGGCTCGTTCGCTGCAGGATCCGCTCCGACAGGTCCTGGCCGACCGTGACGCCCGCAACATGCGACCAGGCGTCGGCCTCCGACACCTCCGCCGCGGCCCGGCCCATGACGACCACGAGCTCGGTCTCCCAGTCCACGTAGTCACTGCGAATGGTCACCGAGTCGTAGGGACCGACAATGCAGCTCGGGAACTTGGTGAAGATGGCCAGGTCCTTGGGCACCTCCCGGCCGGTCTCGGCCACGTGCTTGCCGTAGTTGGCGCCAACCGCGAAGACCTGCCGCGGCAACGGCACCGGCGGCCCGAGCTGGCTGCGCCGGACCGGCGCCGAGTCCTGCGGTGAAGCGCCGGCCGCCCAGGTCCTGAAGTCATCCCAGCGCTCGTACAGGTCCTGGATGTCGGGGCCGAATGCGCCACTGGACGCGTCGGCAACGTCGTAACCGCTGCCAGCGGCCGTCAGCACGACCGCGCGGTCCTCGACATTGGCCAGTCTCATGCGGGTCCTTCCTGCTTCGGCAAAACAGGTAACGATTCACCTTTGGATGCGGGCACGCAGAAGTAAGCCCTGCGTGAGGTGGTGGTGACGCCAGCCGACATTGCTCGCAATACCGGCGCTACGCTTTCCGCCCCGAACTGTCGGGCGGGACTCTTCGGCGCTGAATAGTTACCTTATTAGAGTCCTGGGCGCCGGCACTGTCAAGAGTTTGCGTTCACTCGTGACAGATAGGCCGATCAGTGACACGCAGCCGGCCGGGCCCGGGATCATCGGCCAGGAGCGACGCCTACCAGCCGGAGGAGCGCACATGCCGAGCGCCGACGGCCGGTCCCAGAGCGGCGGCGAGGACCACCGCGATCCGGCCGGCTACGCAGTACAGGCCTACATCGACGACATCGCGGCCGGGCATCGGCCGCTATTCGACCGGCTGCACGGGCTGATCCTGGACACCTGCCCCGACGTGACCGTGGGGCTGTCGTACGGGATGCCCGCCTATCAGCGCGGCGGCAGGCGCCTGCATCTCGGCGTGTGGAAGCACGGCGTCTCGCTGTATGGCTGGCAGAAAGACAACGACGGCGGATTCGTCGGCCGCCATCCCGAGCTCAAGACCAGCACGGGGACGATCCGGCTGCGGCCGCACGATGCCGCCGAGATCGCCGACGACGAATTCGCCGACCTCATCCGGGCGGCGCTGGACACTGGCTGAGTCTGCGGCGACGCGCCGCGCGTACGGTCGTACGCGCGAGCCGGGAGCGGGCGGGAGCCGTATTTGCCGCGTTCGCGGATGCGAGCACGGCCGCGTGCTAGTCGCGGGCGGCCGCCGCATCGCCCGCCTGCCCCGTCCAGTAGGCGAGGTTCGCGCGGGTGGTCAGGGTGTCGGGGTGCTCGGCGCCCAGGACCCGCTCGCGGCAGCATCGGACTAGCAGTCCGTTCGCCCGGCCGGAAGCCGGCTTTGGGCCAGCAAGGGCTCACGCAGTCCGCGCAGTTCAGCTGGGTTGCGCCGGGTAAAGCGCTGGAACTCGTTCTCGACTGGCATAACACCTGTCCTGCCAAGCGAGGTCGCCTTGGGGTTGCCCGGCCGTCAGGCTGGCAGCGGATCGTGCGGATAGCCGGGTGCGCGGTGCTGGAACGACAGGATGCGCGGATTCTGGATGACACCGTCACGGATCTCGATGGCGCGGCGGACAGTATCGTCAGCGCCCCAGGACCTGGGACCGGCCAGCACAGGCCTCAAAAGCGGCAGGAGCGCCTCGCTGATCTCCCAGGTGGCTGAGTCCCACAAAAGCGATGGGCTGTGGTCCACGCCGTAATAGCGGATATTGTCGCCGACCGTGAACATCGGCTCGGCGAAGGACGTCGGCCGCGCCCAGCTGAATCCCATGCCCTCATCGCAGGAGACGTCGACGATGATGCTGCCGGGCACGAAGGAGCTCAGCTCGCCGGTCGTTACGAACATCAGCGGGGCATCGGTGTTCTGCAGGACGCAGTTGACCACGACGTCGTGCTCGGCGAGGAACGCCGCCAGCGGCACCCGGCCGCCTTCGCCCAGCACGTGGCAGCGGCTCGGGTCGTCGTCGTCCACTGCAAAGTGCACGATGCGCGCAGAGTGGATCGGCGAGGCTACTGCGTTAACGGCACGATGCGTCAGCACGTCGACGTCGCTTACGCCATGCGCGTTGAGAGCGGTCACTGCGCCTCGCGCGGTAGCCCCGAAGCTGATGACGGCCGCTCGCAGCCGCCGGCCGTATTCACCGGTCACCCCCGCGAGTTCGAGGGCATGCAGGACCGAGCAGTAGCCGGCCATTTCGTTGTTCTTGTGAAAGACGTGCAGGCTGAAGGAGCCGTCGGCCGCCCAGTAGTTCATCGCCTCGAACGCGATCAGCGTGAGGCGACGATCGATGCTCTCCTGGGTAATTTGCTCGTCCTGAACACAATGAGGCCAGCCCCACAAGACCTGGCCGGCTCGCATGTCTCCAAGATCGGCAGCCTGCGGCTTGGGGAGCAGGATGACATCGCAGTCCGCAAATAGCTCGGCCCGGGTCCGAAGGCCGCCGACGCTCCGGGCCAGCTGCTCGTCGGAGACGCCGAAGGGCTCTCCGTAACCTCGTTCCAGATAGATGCGTTCCCGCAGGTCACTGGCGATCCGCTCGACGTGCAGCGGGTGGATGGCGAGCCGGCGCTCATTTTCTTTCCGCGACCGGGCCATGACACCGAGGCTGAACTGCTCCACGCTCGCTCCCTTGCCTGGGACGTGTCTGGCCGGCCGCAGTCGCGCGGCCTGCGGAAGCCAACCCCGCAACCTTGCACGCCTAACGCCAGGTTAGGCCCCATCGGCGGTCGAGCACGCCGGACAGGAGCAGGAGTATGGCCAGCACCGCTCAGTGCCGCCCTGGGGCAGGCCGTTCATGATCTCCATGAAGGCCATGATCTTGCGCCGATGCGCGTCGATGTACTCGAAGTTCGACGTCACGTACCACCGGAGTGCACCCAGGCTGGAGACCACGGCGGCGATGCGCGGCCGCATGTACTCGCCCGCTTCCGTCAGCACATGCGCGACGTCTAAGGTCAGAACAGCCCGTTTTTCCCCTCGGCCCCATCGGATAAGGGTTCGCCATGAGTGAGACAGATACCGGCCCGGCCGTCACCGGAATCCACCACTTCTCGCCGACAGTCTCCGACGTGGAGGCGAGCGCCCAATGGTACGAGCGGGTATTCGGCATGAGCCGGGTGCCTGTCACGTTCCCCCACTACGGGGACGAGGAGGGCGGCTACGCGGTGCTCCTGATGGAGCCGCGATCGGGCGTCGCCATCGGGCTGCACCACCACAACGCCAACTCCCGGCAGGCGTTCGACGAGTCCCAGACCGGCCTGGACCACATCTCGTTCGGCGTCGCGCAGCGCAGCGACCTCGATAGCTGGGCCGCGTGGCTGGAGGAGCTAGGTATCGCCCACTCCGGCGTGATCGACACCGTCAGCCCGGTCCCCTACTCCGTCGTGGTATTCCGCGATCCGGACAACATCCAGCTCGAGCTGTTTCACATGGCCGGCTGAGCGGGGGCACCGAGATGAGCTCTGGAACGACGCCCGAAGGATGGCAGCCAGACCTGCCGCCGGGTTACGGCCAGCCCGGCTACGGGAACCCGCCCGGCTACGGCCAGCCCGGATATGACCAGTCCGGCTTCGGCACCCCGCCCGGCTACGGCCAGCCACCCGGCTACGGTCAGCCCGGCTACGGTCAGCCTGGATATGGCCAGCCGTTCGGCCAGTCACCGCCCACCTACCTGATCTGGGCCAGGATCGCCCTGGTGGGCGGGGTGCTCTTCAACCTGATCCTGGGCTTCCCAGCCGGCCTGGCCGCCCAGCGGTACGGGCGCAAGGTCCGGCAGGCCTGGCAGGCCGGCGACCAGGCTGCCGCCATCAGCGCCTCACGCAAGGCCAGGACCTGGGCCATCGTTTCGACCGTGCTCGACGCGCTCGGCATCATCCTGCTCATCGTGGTGGTCGCGGCCAGCCCGAAGTCCAGCTACAGCAACCCTGCTACCGTCGCGGCCGCGATCAAGACGCAGCTCCAGCAGCGCATTAGCGATCCGCACAGCCAGTACTACTCGGCTGGGGTCAGCGTCACCTCGGTGACCTGCACGCGCGATGGCGCGAACACGGACTACTGCGTGGATGACTTCTCCAACGGGCAGACGGCGTCAGAGACCGCGGTGATCTCGTCGAACGGCGACAGCTTCACCACGCGCTGAACGCCGGGTATCCACCGGGGCGCTCACTCGGCCTGCCGGGCTTCGATGCCGTAGTCGCCGAGCCACGCTAGCAGCTCATGGCGGCGGGCCCGGACGAGCCTGCCGCCGGTGAACCGCGGGTCGTCGGTGACCTCGGCGACCACCGCTGGCGGCGGCACGAACGACCGCGCTTCCTCGTCCGTGCTGAATTCGACGTCCGCCATGACCAGGCCGTGCAGCGGCGGATCGAAGACATCCACGCTGAGCGGCGGGAGGATCAGCCGGGTCTTGGACAGCACGTCGGCCGGGAGCGTGGCGAGCAGGTCGTACTCCGGCGCCGACAGATAGGTGTTGGTGATCAGTCCCTGGACGAAGCCCGGCTGGCCGGCGGGCACTTTCTGAGTGAACTTGAACTCCTGCGCATGGCTGTCGCCGTGGTCGACACGCCGCAGCCGCAGACGCGTGCCCGGCAGGTACCGGTCGGTGATGCGGCGGCTGTCAGTAACTGCCGATGCCGACGGCGGCCCGGCCAGCAGGAAGCGTCGTTCGCGCTCGACCCTGGCGTACTTGCCCTCGCGGAGAGGTGCTGCTGACTGAGCGCTGGCCTGCTCGGGCATGCAGCTACCCTAGTCGCGGCAGAATGCCGCCAGGTCCCTGGCGGTGTCGCGGCTGATCTCCGGGCAGGCGAGCGAGAAGATCTCGGTGCCGTGCATGGTGCCCATCACCTGCCGGCAGCGGGCGGGAATCCCGGCCGCCAGCAGCATCCGGTAGAAGTTGATGCCCTCGTCGCGCAGCGGGTCGCATTCGTTGACGCTGATCACCGTGGGCGGGAAGCCCTCAACGTCGGCAGCGGTCGCGAACGATGGCCAGGCCAGCGGATTGCCCGCGTTGAATTCGTCGATTCCGTAACTCATCGCCCCGCGATTGCTGTGCAGGTCGAGCAGGATCCCGTTGTTCTCCGTCGACGACGGGCACTCCGGCGTGGGCCACTCGCCCCGGATGTAGGGGCACATCGCATACAGGCCTTTGATGAGGCCAAGCTCGCCGTCCTGGCGGAGCTTGAGCCCGGTGGCGAGGGTCAGGTTGCCGCCGCCGCTCTCGCCCGCGACGACGATCCGGGCCGGGTCAATATTGAGCTGCCCGGCGCTGGCGATCACCCACTTCAGCCCGGAGACGCAGTCGTTGAGCCCGGCCGGGAACGGGGCCACCTCAGGCACGGAAGAAGCGGACAGCGAGTTGCGGAAGTCGACCATCACCACGGCTACGCCGTTCGCCGCGATGATCTTGCCCCAGCTCCGGTACATGCCGTCGTAGCACGACAGCGAGGCCATGCCACCCCCGTGGATGTAGTAGACGCAGGCCGCCGGTGCCTCGCTATCGGGGCGGATGATCTGGAGATTGATCGTGTTCCCGTCCGGAGCGGAAACGATCTTCTCGGTGTGGATCCTGAGGCCGGCCGAAGGTGCCAGCTCCTCGGTGTCACAGAGCTCCATGAACGCGCGGAACGCCTCGGCCTGCTGGCGCGCTTGCTCGGTGTTGGCCTCGGCCAGCAGCGTGTCGCGACTGTCCACGCTGGGGGTGGGCACCTGGCCCAGGCCGGCCAGGATCGCCTTCAGCCTCGGGTCCAGCCGGATGTCAGCCGCGATGTCGTGCGCCATGGTCAGGTCTCTCCTTGCTCGTGCCTGCCCCTCGACATTAGCCGCGACCCGGCCGAAGTCGCCATGGGCCGTCATGCGGAATGTGCGGCGCTACAGGCCGCCGGCTACCCGCAGGATCGTGCCGGTCGCGTAGCCGGCATCGGCCGACAGCAGCCACGAGACGGCTCCGGCGATCTCCTCGGGCTGGCCGGCCCGGCCCATGGGGATAACGGCGGCGACCTTCGCCGGCCGCTGCGGGTCCTGGTGGAAGCCGGTCCAGATGGTGCCGGGTGCCACGCAGTTGACGCGGATACCGTCGGCGGCGACTTCCTTGGCCAGCCCGACCGTCATGGTGTCGACGGCCGCCTTGGCCGCCGCGTAGTGCACGTACTGGCCGGGGCTGCCGATGGTGGCCGCCGCCGAGGAGACGTTGACGATGGCCCCGCCGCCCGTCCGCGACATGGCCCGGACGGCGCGGCGGGCGCACAGGAGGTATCCGAGAACATTGACCTCGAGTGCGCGCCGCAGGCCGTCCGCGTCCGCATCGGCCAGGCGGCCGTTCGGGCCGCTAACGCCGGCGTTGTTCACTAGCCCCGTCACCGGGCCAAGCTGCTCGGCGGCCGCGAAGAGTCCCTCCACCGCCGCCTCGTCAGTTGTGTCCACGCGAGCGACGACGCAGCGCCGGCCGGCGTCGCGGACGGACGCGGCCACCGCCTGCGCGGCAGTAGCGTCCGAACGGTAGCCAAGGCCGATGTCGTGACCGTCGGCGGCCAGGCGCACGCAGACGGCGGCGCCGATTCCGCGGCTGCCGCCGGTGATAACCGTGATGGGCTGCTGGGGCACGTTCGTCCTCTACTGACCAGGCTGAGCCGCGTCGAGCTCGGCGATGTCCGCACAGCTAAGCGTGATCCCCGCGGCGGCGGCGTTCTCTTCCAGGTGCCGCCGGGAGCCTGTCCCCGGGATCGGAAGCATCACCGGAGACCGGTGCAGCAGCCAGGCGAGGGCGACCTGGGCCGGGGTGGCGCCGATCCTGGCCGCGATCCTGGCCGCCGGCGAGGTACTGTCGCTGACCGTAGTCGGCGCGACTGGCAGCCACGGAATGAACGCGATCTCGCGTTCCCGGCAGTAGCCGAGCACGTCGTCGCTGGCGCGGTCGGTCAGGTTGTAGCGATTCTGCACGCTGACGATGGGCGTGATCGCAGCTGCCTCAGCGAGCTCGGCCACCGAGACCTCGGACAGGCCCACATGCCTGACCTTTCCCTCGTCCTGAAGCTGCCGCAAGGCTCCGATCTGGTCGGCGAGCGGCACCGCCGGATCAATCCGGTGCAGCTGATACAGGTCGATGCGCTCGAGCCGGAGCCTGCGAAGGCTCAGCTCCGCCTGCTGACGCAGGTACTCGGGGCGGCCGAGGGGGATCCAGGCTTCGCCCAGATTAATCTGGCCGCCCTTGGTCGCGATCACCAGCCCGGCCGGATAGGGATGCAGCGCCCGGCCGAGCAGCTGCTCGTTATCGCCGAAATCATAGGAGTCGGCGGTGTCGATGAAGTTGATCCCGAGCTCAACGGCGCGCCGCGCTATCGCGATCGCGGTGGCCTGGTCCAGCCACTTCGGCGGGCCGGTTAGCCGCATCGCGCCGAATCCGAGGCGATGCACGGGCATGTCGCCGACGTTCACTATCCCGGCCATCCCGGCAGTGTCCCAGCTACGCTGCGACCCCGCCAATGCATATCCGGCGGCTGCGCTCATTCATCCCAGTGCGGCGGCCGGTCTTCGCGCAGGTGATCATCATGACGCCGGTCGGGAAGCTCGCCCCAGCCGATGTCGCTCTCATCGGGGCTCGTGACCGGCAGGGCGGGCTTATCATCGGCAGCGGATGACCGGGCGGGTTCCGGATCAGCTGGCCGGCCGCAGTCCGGATGTGCCGGCCGGCCAGACTCCGGATCAGGGCGCGCTGGCCGCCCGGACGCTTTCCCCGGTGCCATCTACTCCCCGCCCCGGCGTCGCGGCCGCCCGTGCCGCATCGGATGCGGATGATGACCACCGGGATCGTCGTGCAGATGTGATTCCGCGACAACCTGCCGCCACGCCTCCCGCGCCTGCTTGATCGCGGCCAGCACCTGCCTGCGCGCCTCATTGGCGGCTTCGGCTGCGGCCCGGACCTGGTCGCGGCCGTTGCGGCCCTGGACCGCGATCCCGAAGGCCCACAGCCCGGTCTCAATCAGCCTGGCCGCCCGGTGCACGTCGGCAAGTATCCGGTCGCGCACCTCCTCGGGCGTGCAGGAGCCGTCGGAGTATCGCTCCATCGCGCGGAACTGCACCTGATACAGGCCCAGGATGGCGGCCGCGGCGATCTGCGGCTCGGGATCGTGCGGATCTACGCCGGCCCGCCTGGCCATGGCCCGCGCGGCCGTCTCGGCCAGCCCCTCCATCATGTCGCGCTGGGCCGCCCGCAGCGACGGCGTCCGGTCGAACAGCTCGACGAACCGCCGGATGAGCCGGAGGTCGAGCGGTCCGCCGTGGGCCAGGTCGCGATAGGCGAACATCCCGGATATCTCCTCGGATATCAGCGCCACGACGGCGTCGACCGGGGAGCCGGGCAGGCCGCCGGGACCCAGCGCCTGCTCGATTGCAGCGGTCATCGCCTCGGCCCGGTCCAGGACGAGCGACTCCTTGGTGGGGAAGTAGTTGTAGACGGTCTTCTCCGAGACGTTGCAGGCCGCCGCCACCTCGGCGACCCGGACCTCCTCGAAGCCCCGCTCCAGGAACATCCCCGTCGCGGTGTCGGAGATGAGCTGGCGCGTGATGCGCTTCTTCCGCTCTCGCAGTCCCTCACCGGGGACCGCGGCGATCGCGGCATGACCAGCCTGGGCCCAGTCAGGAAACGGGCCGTGCTGGTCAGGGGACGGCTCGACGCTCACAACCGCATCCTACCTACTGGTACTTGAAAATTCCAGTTGCAGAATTTTTTTAGTCGCTGTACGTTTGCTGCGACTAGAAGGAGATCCCATCATGTCCCCTCCCGAGCTCACCGTCGTCACAGACGGGCTCACCAAGCACTTCGGCGATCTGGTCGCCGTCGACCACGTCGACCTGGAGATCGAGTCCGGGACCGTCTTCTCCCTGCTCGGCCCGAACGGCGCAGGCAAGACCACGATCGTCCGGATGCTCGCAACCCTGTCCGAGCCGACCAGCGGAACCGCCACGGTATGCGGGCACGATGTCGTCCGCGACGCCGACGCCGTCCGCAGCCTCATCTCCATGACCGGGCAGTTCGCCGCGCTGGAGGACAACCTGACCGCGCGGGAGAATCTGATGCTCATGGCCAGGCTGCGCGGCTATGGCAAGCCTGCAGCCGTCCGGCTGGTCGGCTCTCTCATTGACCGCTTCGATATCGGCGAGTTCCGCGACAAGCTCATCAAGGCAGTCTCCGGCGGCCAGCGCCGCCGGGTCGACCTGGCCGCCAGCCTGGTCGTCCAGCCCAGGCTGCTGGTCCTGGACGAGCCGACCACTGGCCTCGATCCGCGCAGTCGCCAGGTCGTCTGGTCCACCGTGCGTGACCTGGTCGATGAGGGCGTCACGCTGCTGCTCACCACCCAGTACCTCGAGGAGGCCGACGCGCTGGCGGACAACATCATGCTCATCGACCACGGCCGGGCCGTAGCCGCTGGCACGCCCAGCGACCTGAAGGCCCGGATCGGCGACCAGCGGGTCGACGTCGTCGCCGTCGATGGCCAGGGCCTCGAGGAACTCGTCGGCGCGCTGGCCAGCCACTTCGACCTGAGCGTCTCGCGCGAGCGCCGGACGGTGTCGGTTCCGGCCCCGAAGGAAATCGATGACCTGGCCGCGGTCGCGGCAGCAGTCCGCTCGAGCGGGATACCGGTCGACGAGATCGCGCTGCGGCGTCCGACCCTGGACGACGCTTTCCTGGCGCTCACCGGCCAGCCGGCCAGCGCCGACATCCCGACTAGCGACGACCTCGTGGAGGCAACGTCATGACCATCCTCGTTACCGCGGCGGGCACGCCGCTTGTCCCCCGGACCGCCGAGTCCCTGCCGCCCCGCCCCCGGCCGGTGGCCCGTTACTTCCGCGAGACCGGCCTGCTCGTGGCCCGCGGGCTGCGCACGATCCCGCGGGTACCGGAACGGCTGAGTGACGTGACTATCCAGCCCGTCATGTTCACGCTGCTATTCCTGTACGTATTCGGGTCCGCCATCCATGTCACCGGCATGACGTACCAGAACTACCTGCTGCCGGGCCTGCTGGGCCAGAGCGTGGCCTTCGGCGTCATCGGTGCTGGCGTGGCGACCTCGACCGACTTCAGCAGCGGCGTCGTCGACCGCTTCCGGTCGCTGCCCGTCGTGCGGATGTCGGTGATCTCGGCGCAGGTCATCGGCCAGATCATCGAGCAGATCCTCGGCATCGTGATCGTCACGGGCGTGGGTCTTGCCCTCGGCTGGCGCCCGCACCTGGGCGGCGGGCGCCTGGTGGAGCTGGCCGCACTGATGCTCCTCGGCCTGTTCGCCTTCACCTGGGTCGGGGTGCTGGCGGGCATGCTGATCCGCAGCTCCGACGCCATGCAGGGCAT
>Ga0209169_10002306_pt1 | contig 11510 bp, 11 predicted proteins | sample HubBroMetageWRM4_FD_188346 | JGI IMG/M metagenome (GOLD analysis project Ga0209169, IMG submission 188346) | Warmed soil microbial communities from the Hubbard Brook experimental Forest, New Hampshire - Hubbard Brook CCASE Soil Metagenome WRM 4... | ecosystem: Environmental > Terrestrial > Soil...
CAAGCACGAAGAATCGCTATTTCCAAATCCGTACGCGTATGCGGCCAAGATTGACAGCGACTGACAGGAAGGTGTTCGATCCCTTACTCGGGTGGCAGAGTCATTCCCTGAATATTCCACGCGAGGTGGTGGATGGCGCCTCCGGGCGGCGGTCCAGAAAAACTGGTGGCGAGGACGGCTGACTTTCCCGGAGCGAACGCCAGCCCAACCAACCCCTGGCCGGAGACTTCGAGGCTGGCCTTGCCTTGCGGAGTGATCTTCACGATGCCGCGCTTGCCGGCCAGAGAGGCGGCGACATAGATATTGCCCTCGACATCCAGCGCCAACCCTTGCGGACGCCCCAGACCGCGGTAGAACACGGACACGGTTCCGTGGGGATCGACTTTGTAAACACTGTCGAAACTGGAGGTGCTGGGGCCGGTGACGAACATATCGCCGTGCGGACCGAAGGCGATGTGATAGGCGGAAACACTGGGCTCCAGCGTGGCAAACACAAAAATCTGCCGGTCGCGAGCGATCTTGAAAATGGTTCCGCTGCGGTCGCCTACGTAGAGATTCTCGGCGGCGTCGAAGGCGATGCCGGTTGCGGTCCCCATACCTTCGGCGTAAATGGACATGGTGCCGTTGGGGGCTACCTTGTATACGGCCTCGTCATGGCGGGAAGAAACGTACATCTGGCCTTCGCGATCGAAGGCAATCGCGGTGGCGTTCATCATGTCGCTGAGGAACGGCTTCACATCGTAGTTCGTGTCGATCTTGAAGATCGATACTGGAACCTTTTGCCCGCGCGATCCGGAGAAAGTCACATAGATGTTGCCTTCGCGGTCGAGCGCGGGATTGGCAACCGGATGCAGGTTGTCGGCGACGGGAACTGCAACTTTTATTGAATGGGGGTTGCTGACGTGTCCGGTGGCGCCCGCGCCGTTGGTACTTACAGTGACCGGCCCCGATGCCGCTCCTCCGGGGACGCGAGCCACCACGAAATCGTCGGAACTGATCAGCACCGAGCCTTCAATCTCGCCGAAGCGCACGCTTGGGCGGCGCAACTCGTGTGGACGCAGACTTTTTCCGATGATGCGAACCTCGCCTCCGGGCAGAGCGAAATTCGGCGCGACCGCCTCGATGTGCGGCTTGCCGTTAACGTTCTTTTTTCCCAGCAGACGGTCGGAAATACTCATCGGTTTGTACCGGCGGGAGCCAGCCCTACTACTTTAGAAGTCCAAAGTGCAACAGAAGATGCATGATTGCGAGCGCATAAAGTCCCGCGCCCAGGTCGTCTACCACAATGCCGGTGCCTTCGGGAAGCCGCTCCAGCCGGCGAATTGGGAATGGTTTCCAGATATCGAAGACACGAAAGAGTATAAGGCCCGCGATAAACGTTTTCCAAGCGAGCGGGACGGCGATGAGAGCAACGAGCTGTCCTGCAACTTCGTCAATGACGACGAACTGCGGGTCTTTCACGCCGGAGGCGCGTGCAACCTTTGTAGCGGCGGGAATTCCGACGAGCGTAACTACTGCGGCCGCGACGATCGTTGCCCAGGCGCGGTTCGCTAGCGGGATGCGAGAGATGGCCAACGCCCACACGATGACCGTGGCTACCGATCCCCATGTGCCGGGGCCGGGTTTGAGGCGTCCCGCGCCGAAGAAAGTTGCGATCTGCGTGGCCCAGAGCGGGGCGCGGGGGCGAGACGCGTTGGGCGGAGGACTCATCAGTCCCCGTCCTCTTCATCCGCGCTGTCTTGCCGGACCGCCTCGTCGGCGTCGGCGACCGGCGACGAGATTACGTAGCCGCCGCTGGCCCACTTGCCGAGATCGATCAGGCGACAGCGGTCGCTGCAGAAAGGGAAATCCGCGTCGGCGGCCTTTGTCGGCTTCTTGCAGATCGGGCAGCGGAGTTTGATGGAGCGCTTACGTGGCATGGTCGGATCTGGTTTTTAACCTTAAACGATTTCCGCCACTAAATCATAATCGTGGGCCGCGGTGATGCGGCAGCGGTAAAACTCTCCCTCTTTCGGTTCGTCGCCTTCGGGATAATCGTTCACGAAAACTTTGCCGTCGATCTCGGGGGCGTGCATTGCGGTGCGGCCTTCTAGCAGCAGGTCGGACTCCGTCGAAGCGCCTTCGAGCAACAGGTCGAATTCGCGTCCGATCAGGGATTTCTTTTTTGTCCGGCTAATCTTTTTCTGGATCGACATCAGCGACTTGCGGCGGCTCTCAATCTCGCGCGCGGAGAGCTTCAGCTTCTGGTCGTGATCGAACGCGCCAGCGCCTTCCTGGTCGGAGTAGCCGAAAGCGCCCATCCAGTCGAAGGCAGCTTCTTTTACGAATCCGCAAAGTTCTTCGAATTCTTTTTCGGTTTCGCCGGGGAAGCCCACGATGAATGAAGTCCGCAAGGTGACGCCGGGAATTACGCGGCGCATTTTCTCGATCGAACGCAGGAACAGGTCGGCTCCGCCTCCGCGCTTCATGCGCTTCAGAACCGTCGGCGATGCGTGTTGCAGGGGCACGTCAATGTAGGAGCAAATATTTTCGTGGTCCGCGATCGTTGCCAGCAGCCGGCCCGTGATCTTGTTGGGATAGGCGTAGAGGAAGCGAATCCATTGCAGGCCTTCAACGCCTGCGAGTTTTTCCAGCAGCAGGGCCAAGCCGTCTTGCAGTCCGAGGTCTTCTCCGTAGCAGGTGGTGTCCTGTCCGATGAGAGTGATTTCGCGCACGCCGGATTGTGCCAGACGCTCGGCCTCGGCGATTACGGACTCGAAACGGCGGGACCGGAATTGTCCGCGGAGCTGCGGAATGATGCAGAAGCTGCAGGGATGATCGCAGCCTTCGGCAATCTTGATGTAGGCCGAATAGCCCGGCCCGCTCAGCACGCGGGGCGTGTGATCGTCGTAAAGATAGTTGGGCAGGTCGGCGACGGCGCCGTCCCAGGAGTCGCGTGCGAAGCGTCCCTGTTCGCGGCGATGATCGCCCTCGGGGCGCGATGTCACGCTGTTCGAGGTCAGGATATTGAACGGCGACGGCGGGCGTGGCGCTTCCGCGATTCCGGCAGCGGCCAGAATTTTCCCCAATTCGCCGGTACCGACGACCGCGTCCACTTCCGGAATGTTCTTCAGAATCTCGTCGTGGAAACGCTCGACCAGGCAACCGGCTACCACCAGCTTTTTTGCCTTGCCGCCGGTTTTGTGGCGGGCCATCTCGAGGATGGTATCGATGGATTCCTGCTGGGCGCTGCCGATAAAGGAACAAGTGTTTACGACGATGACGTCGGCGTCCTCAGCCTTGGGAGTGAGCTGGGCGCCGGCCTGGGCCAGCATGCCCATCATGACCTCGCTATCGACGAGGTTCTTGGGGCAGCCGAGGCTCACGAAGCCTACCTTGGCTGGGGGAGCGGGGCCAGAAGTCACGGATGTGGGTTTCTTTTCGGGCACTTTTCAGGTACTAGTCAGGCAATGGCATGATGACCGTAGCGACAGCAATTACGATTTGCAGGCAACAGTTCTAATCAATTCTAGCATCCATCACCGCTATGTCCGTTCCCGACGCAAGGCCTCGGCGAAGCACCACGGACGGTACTTCAGTTATCCGCCAAAACGGGGTACCCGTGCTAATCTTATTGAAACGAAAACTACATCCCTCAATAACTCTGGAGGAGAGATGTCAGCAAAACGTCTCGCAGCTCTAGTTGTGCCGGTCTTGGTCCTGATTTCGAGCGCTTGGGCGCAACGGAACGAGCTCTCCGCTACGGTGGGGCGAACTTTCGTCAGTACCGAGACGGTGCCGAGTACGGGCTATCCGGTGCATTTCGGAAACCCGGTAAGCTTCGCTTTCGACTACACCCGGTATTTCAAGAGCTATAAGATTTTCGGGTTCTCAGCGGAAGTGCCGGTCGCAATCTATCCGCACATGAACCTGAACTACTACCCGGGCAATATCCCCGCCAATGTTGGGGCTATGTTCATAACCCCGTCTCTGCGCGTGAATATGTTTTCGGCCGACTCGGTCTCACCGTGGGTGAGCGTGGGCGGCGGATATGGGCGGTTCTGGCAGTCATCAAATCTCTATTACGCCGGGTCGAACCCTGGGCCCAGTGGCACCAATACCGGGGTGTTCCAGTTCGGAGGCGGACTGGATGTGTGGTTCTGGCAGAACTGGGGAGCACGCGTCGAAGCCCGCGATTTCTACTCGGGAGATCCGTCGCTGGACGTGACCACGGTGAACAGCCGTCAGCACAACTACTACGTCGGCGTGGGCGTTATACACCGCTTCTAGGTGGGCGCGGGGATGGGCTGTGCGCGGCTTCGATACTCTTGCCAGTCCCGCTAGCTGGCGACTTGCTTCCTCGTCTTTCTTGAATTTGCTGTTTCGCCGGTCGTGATGTCCTTGAAAAGCTGGGGCAGGATTTGGGCGTCGTCCGCTGATTGGCCAAAACGCGCGGATTCGTAGGCGCGCGTGAATCTGGCGACCTTCTTCTGTAGTGCCGCTTCTTGAATCGCCGCGACGAAATCCAGCGGTGTTTGTGACGGCGATTTGCGCCAGCCCATCCGAGCCATGCGGCTGACCATCCGGTCGTACCAAAGAGTGGCGGATTCGCGCGGGGCGCGCTCGGGGTGCGCTCGCAGACTGCGGGCGCGCAATCCCTTCACGAGCCGCCGGAGATTCACAAGCCCGAGCAGGACGGCCGCGAAGGCGATGATTCCGCCAAGCCAGCGCACCGGAAAGCTGGTGAAGTGACGATGCGCACGCCGCGCCGACTGCAGCAGAGCGCGATGCTGCCGCTCGATCCAGCGGCGAGCTTCGTCAAAGAAATGCCGGCTGTTGTTGGCCGCGTCGGTTGCTAATGTGCGCTGGTGGCTGACGTCGTAGTTGATGATCCACTCGCGCCAGAAGGATGCGGCCGCATCGATGTAGAGCTGCATCCTTGACCAACCGGTGTGCGTAGGCACGCTTCCCGCCGGAGTGGGATCGAAGCTGATCCAGCCGGTGCCGGGAAAAAAAGCCTCAACCCAGGAATGGGCGTCGCTGGCTCGCACGACATATTGGCCGGTGAGGTCATTGAATTCACCGCCGCGGAATCCGGTCACGATTCGCGATGGAATGCGCAGTGAGCGCAGCATTACCGCCATCGAGCTGGCGAAATACTCGCAGTGACCCTTCTTCCTCTCGAACAGAAAATTGGCTAGCGGGTCTTGCGGCAGGGTTTGGGGGAGTTCCAGCGTGTATCCGAAATGAGTTGATAGATACTGCTCGAGCGCGACTGCCTTGTCGTAATTGCTGGGAGCGGACGCAGTGACTTGTTCGGCCAGCTTTGCAATCCGCGTATCGAGCGGCGGCAGTTGCAGATACGGGTTCATGCTGCTGGGCGCGAGGTTCGCCGCCAGCCGAAGTTCGTCGGTGTCGATTGCGGCCAATCGCGATTCGGCTTCGTAGCGATTGATGGGGTGGTCAGCATCGATGTCATAGACCGCGCCGCCGCCATCCATACTCACTTGCCGGAAGTTTCCTATGAGCCTCTGCGGGCGCTCGGCCAGAAAAAAGACGTTGGTTCCGAGCGGCTCCATCAGGATGCGATATCGAATGGATCGGCCCGCGGCTTCGCGCGGTCCCAACCAGGGCGCAAGGCGGTAGCTTCCATCTCCTGACGGTCGGAGCTGGGTTTGATCGTATGAGTTCGTCCAGACTTTGCCGTCGAAGGAACTGAGTGCGATGCCACGCCACTTCAGGTCGTAAGCGCCCTGCAGATCGTTCGCGATCTCGATGTGCATGACGACTGCGCTGGACTGCTGAATCTGGCCGATGCGGCCGAGTTCCACACGATCGGTGAAGCCGGTGGAAACGTCACTGGTCGGTGTGTAGGCGCTCAGGTAGCGCGACGAGACGCGGGGGAGAAGGAAGAAGATGAGGAAGCTCCCGGCCAGAATCATCAGCATGAGCGCGGGGGCGATCGCCAGTAATCCGTAAGCCATGCGGCGGGTTGGAGAAGCGACGCCGGGCGAAATAATGCCGGGAGATGCTACCTGCGGATCCAGTGCGTGGGTGGGTTCGGAGGCGACGGAGTGTCGCATCTCCATCAGGACGAAAGTGACGACAGCGACCAGCAGGAAGGCGGCAAAAGAAAACAGAAATACGCTGCCGACGGTGAGCACGGCGGCGGCCAACACCATGCCAAATGAGAGCACTGCGAGCATGTAGTGATCGCGGGTTCGCTGCAGGGAGAATAGCCGGACGACCATGGCAAAGAGCGCGAGGTGAACGGTCGCTCCCAGAAAAGTGCGCGAGACGAAGAAGTAGTCGGCGAGGTAGATGAAGACGTAAATCAGGGTTAGGATATTGGTCCAGCGTTCCGGGATAACAAATTTGAACCCGGTGAGAAGCTGGTATCCGCGGAAGGCGAGGGCCAGCCCCACTAGAATGACCGCCGGCAGGTCCAAGCCTCCGGTAGAAGCCAGAGTCGCGAAACCTGTTAGCACAAGCACATATAGCGCAACATTAAAGTAACGGTCGATGGCTTTGGCCATGGCCGTTGTCGGTATGGCGATGCTGCCCGGCTTGATGGTGGCTGCTTTCACGAGGAGCTTCTATTGTTGGCGAAATTGGCGCGGAAGGGAAGTGTCCGGGGTAACAATGTAGTGGATCAGTGCAGTGATCCAGTCGGCGAGACCGTTTACCACCGGGGACACGGAGGTACACGGAGGAAACCATTGGCTTTTCTGTTCAGCTTTTCCGTTCTCGGGCAACTTGTTTTCTGTTTACAATACCTGCCCATGGACTACCTTCTGAAAACTGAACCGACCGTATATTCGTTTGCGAATCTGGAGCGGGATAAGACGACGATTTGGGATGGGGTTACGAACCCGGCGGCCGTGAAGCACTTGCGGGAGATGAAGCCGGGAGAGCGGCTGGTGATTTACCACACTGGAGATGAGAAGAGCGCGGTGGGGACGGCGTCGGTGGTGTCCGTGGATGGCAGCGATCCGAGGACTCCGCTGGTCAAGATCAAAGTTGGCAAGGCGATCGCAACGCCGAGAACGCTGGCGGAGATCAAGGCGCGGGCGGCGTTTGCGGAGTCTCCGCTGGTGCGGCAGGGGCGATTGAGCGTGGTGCCACTGACGGCGGCGCAGTACGCTTGGTTGACGGGGGAGTGACGGGATTGCAGGAGTGAGTTGTCGCGGACAGGAGTGTCCGCGCTACACGAATTACGTTCTTAGCACGCGCTCGCCGCAATCGGATTCGGGGCAGGCATAAGTTACCTGATTGCGCTGGCGGTCGAGGCTGATGATGAACATGGGGCGTCCGTGGCGCTCGCACACGGGCTGGTTGGGAGTGAGCACGGGCGCGTCTCCGCGCTTGGGCGTGGTGTAGCCGATGCGCTCGCCGAAACAGCGGTGGCAGAACTTGTCGGTGCAGCGAAAGAATTCGATGGAATAGTCGGCGCTGTATGGGGCCAGTGCTGGCTCCATGGTGCGGAAATGCTGGTCGCAAAGGGGCAGAATGTCCGTCCGCATGCGAAGCGAGTTTAACATCCCACATCGTTAAATCATTGAGGCATTGAATCCGCTAATTGCTTGGGAGTTTTCTGGATTCGGGAATCGGACGTTGACCTTCGTCGTCGTAGTAGACCTTGCGCGCGTAATCGGACTTGGCGTTGCGGACGGGCCTATCATTCTTGGAACTGTGCGTGGGTTGATCAGGCGCGAGCAAGAGCGGCGTCTTCGTGGAATAAATGGCTTCGTTCAGCAGTCCTTTAGATGGGCCCTTGGCCACCGCAAAGACTCCGAAAGGATTGCCGTTGACGTAGGAAACGCCAACGTAGTCGGCCACCATGTAACCGTTGTCGGAGACGGGCAGCCACGCAAGCTTCATGGGGCCGTCGATTTTCTGGCCCGCGGTCCAGGTCGAGCCTCCGTCTTGCGATGTAGTGAAACCCACATATAGCTTGCAGGTGGAGACTGTGCAGTTGGCGACCGGATAGTAGTAGTAAACGACGGCGAGATGCGCGGTGGCGCCCGAGGTAGTGGGATCAGCTCCAATACCAGCGATGAAATGATCGACGGTGCTGCTGACGGCGTCGATTGGAATGCGGCTGACGGCTGTCCATTTCTTGCCATCGGCGGATGTGCTCATGACGACGTCGTTGGAAGTGCAGCCGGTACGGAAGCGGCAATCGCCCCACACTACATACACGTTGCCTGCCCCGTCGATGGCTGCGGATGGCAGGTCGGGGTCGCGAAAATTACCCGCGACCTGGTGTTCAGAAATACTGGCGATGGTCGTGCTGGCGTTCCAGGTCTTCCCACCGTTGGTGGAAATAAAAGCAGCAACCCCGTTATAGCCTTCGAAGGGAACGATGACGGTTCCGTTGGGCTGGACGAGGGGCTCGCCGCCCAGGCCTCCGGCATTATTTGCGGAAGCGAGACCAGGGCTCCAGGTTTGTCCGCCGTCGCTCGAAGTGCTCATCAGGACGTCGCCGGTGCCGTACGCCTGGTCCCATTCGGTGTAGCAGTTTCCATAATAGGGACTGCTGGTGGTGTTATCGCAAACGCTCCAGTTCTTGTCGTCGAGGTGGGTGGTATCGATGGCGATGGGATTCCCCCAATGCAGGCCGTCGGTGGAACGGCTGACGGCAACGTCGCCGATGTATTGACTGTCGGGATTCAATCCAACCAGCGGTAGGGTCGAGATGAGCCATTCTCCGTGTTTCGCGTCGTAGGCAACGGAGGGATCGGCGGCCGCGCCGTAAGTGCCACCTTCATAGTTGACGGTGAGCCCGGGCAGGAAGCCGTGTTTCCAGGTTGTTCCTCCATTGGTGGAAGTGGCAAAGCCCACGTCGGCGCTGCCCCAGCCTATGCTGCCGGGTCTGCGTCCCACGTGAAAAGCGCTCACAATCGTCGAACCCCAAGCGAACGAGGAAGGTTCGACCTCGGTTTTATGGTCGCTGTCGGTGTTGGTGAAGGTGTCGGTGCTGAGCTTTTTCGGGACTTGCGCGCTGAGCGGCGCCGCCAGGCAAGTGATGATTAAAGAGGACAGCAGAAGCGCCCATGGGTATTTGGCGCGGAGGGAAGCAGGTGGGCGATGCATATTTTGTCCTTAGAGTCCGAGATTGAAAAGCGACCAAGCTCTGAAGCTGACGGGAGCGGCAGCGGCGACGGCTGCTGAGGCTGTGGAAACTATAGCGCGTAGTTGGAGGGGTGTCGAGATGAAGAGTTTTGCATTTCGTGCAGGAATCTTGCTCAGGAAAGAACCTTGCGCAACTCGCGCCGCAAAATCTTGCCAGACGGCGTTCGCGGCACGGCTTCTACAAAGCGAATCTCGCGGGGCTGCTTGTGGTGGGCGAGGCGGTCGGCAACGAAGTCGCGCAGTTCTTTATCAAGCGCATCGCCTGAATTAAAGCCTTCGCGGAGGACGACGAAGGCGCAGGGAATTTCTCCGGCTTCGAGGTCGAGCTTGGCGACGACGCCGCAGTCGCGGACGGCGGGATGTTCGAGGAGGACGGATTCGACTTCGGCGGGGGCGACGGGGAATCCTTTGTACTTGATCATCTCTTTGCTGCGATCGAGAACGTAGTAGAAGCCGTCGGCGTCGGAGCGGACTATGTCGCCCGAGAAGTACCAACCATCGCGAAGAGCGGCGGCGGTGGCTTGCGGTTCTTTCCAGTATCCAAGCATGATCTGCGGGCCGCGCATGGCCAGCTCGCCGGGCTCACCCGGAGCGACTTCTCTTGCGTCGTTGTCCTCTTCGTTTACGTTCACGATGCGGCACTCGGTGAGGGCCAGCGGCTGTCCGATCGAGGCTGGCCGGTTCATTTCCGGCGGAGCGACGTAGCCGGAGTGGGTGACGGGGGACGCTTCGGTCATGCCGTATCCCTGAACGACGCTGATGCCGGTGAGACTGGTCAGGCGACGTGCGAGTTCGGGGGCGAGCGGCGCGGCACCGGATTTGATCCAGCGGACTTTGTGGTTCATGGGGAAGATGCCGGCTTCGGCGGCCTGGCATAGGGCGTTGATGGCGGGCGGGACCAGGGGCATCATGGTGACGTGTTCCTGAAGCAGAAGAGCGCAGAGTTTTTGCACGTCGAAGCGCGGCATCAGAACGAGAGTGGAACCGAGGGTTAGGGAAAGACTGAGCGCTACCGTAAGCCCGTAGATGTGGTACAGCGGCAGAAAGCAGAGCATGGTGTCGTCGGCGGTGAGCGCGGTGCCGTTCTTGCCGAGCAACTGGTAAACATTCGAAACCAGGTTGTAGTGCGAGAGCATTACGCCTTTGGGCAATCCGGTGGTGCCGCTGGAGTAGGGAAGGGCCGCGATGGTTTGTTGCGAGTCGCGGAAGGGTTCCGGAATTTTGCCGGACTTTTTGGCGGACATTTTGCTGGACGACGGCCGCAGCAGACTTGCGAAGTCTTCGCATCCGGCGCACTCGCGGCGGGTGGTGAAGATGCGGCGCAGGGTGGGAAGTCCTGCGAGGTTTACGTTTTCGATCAGGGGAGCGTCGGTGATTAGAAAGACGGCGCCGGAATTTTCCACCTGATAACGGATTTCGCGCTCGCGATATGCGGGATTGAGGAGGGTGGGAATGCCTCCGGCGAGGGTGGCGGCGTGATAGGCGATGGCGAATTCCCAGGAGTTGGCGAGGAAGATAGCAACCACTTCTCCGGGAGCGAGGCCGGCCGAGATGAGGCCGCGGGCGAGGGATTCGACTAGGCTGCCGTATTCGCCGAAAGTGAGGCGGCGATCGCACGAAGTGTCGACGAGGGCTGTCTTGCCGGCGTTCTGTCGGCAGCTCTCTAGGACAATATCGTGGAGGAACCGTCCGCTGGGATCGGCATAGAGCTGGGTGCGAAGCATCGCGGCGATTGTAATGGCAGAGTGCGGAACTTAAAAGTCAGATTGCTGCGGTGCGCTCTTCTGCCTTCATGTCGCTGGGTTAAGACAAAAGCTTAGACCACCGAGGACACGAAGGGGCACGGAGGAAATCCAGTGGAGTTCACGCGCTTAACTTGCGGAGGAACTCCTGTTCGTCCATACGGTACTTGAAAGCCTTGCGGCCGTTGATGAAGACTACGGGGACTTCGTCGTTATAGAGGCGCCGGATTTCGGCGTCGGAGTCGACGTCGATTTCGCGCCAGTCGAAGCCTCCCCGCTTGTGGAGTTTGACGAGGCTTTCTTTGACGATTTCGCAGAGGTGGCATCCCTTGCGGGAATAGACGACGACTTCGCGGGACGGCGTCATGCGAGGGAGTGTAGCAGTTTTGGTGCAGGGTTCCAAGAGTCGGCGCGCGGGACCCGGAGCGCGGCACGAAGACGGGGTAGAATTTCCTGATGACGACGAGCGGACGTGCACTTTCTGGAAAGACGATGCTGGTTACGGGCGCGGCGAAACGGCTGGGGCGCGCGATCGCGTTGGCCGCAGCCGAAAACGGAGCGGACGTGGCGATTACTTATCGCGAGTCGGCGCGCGAGGCTCGGGCGGTCGTCGGAGAATTGGCGTGGCATGGCGTGAAAGCGCTGGCGGTGCGC
>Ga0209169_10002307_pt1 | contig 11508 bp, 7 predicted proteins | sample HubBroMetageWRM4_FD_188346 | JGI IMG/M metagenome (GOLD analysis project Ga0209169, IMG submission 188346) | Warmed soil microbial communities from the Hubbard Brook experimental Forest, New Hampshire - Hubbard Brook CCASE Soil Metagenome WRM 4... | ecosystem: Environmental > Terrestrial > Soil...
AATGTCGATCCGGTTTGCGCCGAGCGCGACTCTGATTCCGATTTCGTGTGTCCGTTGGACGGCCGCATAGGAAACGATGCTGTAAACACCCACGATGGCGAGCATCAACCCAAGAAGTCCCATCGTTGTGGTGAGCTGTGCCCCCAGGTCGTAGAACAAGTACCCGTTAATACCTCCCAGATCCTCCGACAGCGTTTTCGCACCGACGACAGGAAGCGTCGGCGCAAGTTCCTGAATCTGAGCAATGGCCTGGCGCTTGACCGAATCAGGAGGAACCGAAGTGCGCAGGTGAATGGTCCTCAGCGGCATATAGCTTTGCTCGAGCGGAACGTAGAAGAACGGCGTTGGCTCCTCGGTAATGCTTTTGATCTTCGTGTCGCCCACGACTCCGACAACTTCCCATCGAGTCGGCTCGCCAACGGTAAACCGGAAGTGCTTTCCGATCACATCTTGACCAGGCCAGAATTTCTTGGCCATCGCCTGGTTCACGATGGCGACGTGAGGAGCCTTCTCAAGGTCGGCTGCGGTGAAGACGCGCCCTTGGCGAAGCGGAACCTGCAGCGTGGCGAAATAGTCTGGGCTCACCATGTTGAACATCACAATCGGTGGTGTCTGTCCCGGTTCGAGTTCGTGACCGTCGAAGACAAGCCCTTGGTCGGAACTAATGAGGCTCAGTGGAGTGACAAACGCTTCGCTCACCGAGGTTACACCCGGCAAAACGCGGAGCCGCTCGTCCAACGATCGGAAAAACTCTTTACCTTGAGCGTCTGTGTAGCCCACTTGTTTCACGTCGATCGGAATATCGAGGACGTGGTCCGGATTGAAACCCAGAGAAATGTGTTCGGCTTTCTGTGCGCTGCGAACGAAGAGTCCCGCAACGATGAGAAGGAGCAAAGATCCAGCGACCTGCGCCATCACCAAACCATTGCGCACCCACTGTCGGCGGCCACCGTCTGTCGTGCCGCGGCCGCCTTCGCGCAGCATGGAGTTCACGTCGGTTCGCGCCACGCGGAGCGCCGGCAGAATGCCAACAACTGCGCCGGTGAACACCACCACGCTCAACGTGAACAGAAAAACGCGCAGGTCCGGATCGAAATTGAACCGAACCGGCAAATCCGTGCCGAGATTGAGCGATCCGAGGAATCCGGCAGCCCACCAGCCAAGCAGCATTCCGGCGCTGCCGCCGAAAAATGCGAGCATCAGGCTTTCGGTCAGATACTGACGAATCAGTCGGACGCGGCCCGCGCCGATCGCTGCGCGGATCGCCATTTCGCGTTGACGAACGGTCGCGCGAACCAGAAGAACATTCGCAATGTTGAAGCACGCAACGAGGAGGACCAGGGCTCCGAGCGCGGTAAATGCCAGAGCTGCATATGGAATGGTGTTGTCCGGATCGGGTTCAGGCCGGGCAAGCTTTTCGGGAAAAACTTGGACGGAGACGCCTTTGTCGGTATCCAGATGCTGCTCCGCGATGCGATTTGCGATGACGCCGAAAGTTGCATTCGCTTGTGCGAGGTCGACGCCAGGATTCAACCTGGCCAAGAGAGAAATGCTGCGGCGGTCGCGTTTCTCCCAGAACTCCTTCATGGTGTTCTCCCCCTCGAGGCCCATGCCCCCGACGGTCGCCCCGATCGGCACGAAAGCATCCATGTTCAGGAACGCGTAGGTGCCGAGGAAGCCTTTCGGCGAAACACCGACGACGGTCATCGGGCGATCATCGACCTGTAGCGTTTTGCCGATAATGCTCGGGTCGCGATTGAAGCGCTTTTGCCAATAGGCATAGCTCAGGACAATCACAGGATCAGAATTCGGAGTTTGACCTTCGGTTGGCAGAATCAGGCGACCGAGCGCAGGCTGAATTCCGAGCGTGGAGAAATAGTTGCCGCTGACCCGGCTGATCACGCAGTGATCGCCACGGTTGTCGGCGACGATGCTCACCAGCGACGTGCGATAGGCAAAGACCTCGGCGATTGACCTCGATTGGGAGCGGATGTCGAGAAAATCGGGATACGAGAAGGGCTGGAAGCCGTCGGTTCCCTGCTGCTTCAGCGCAAGGACCGTGATCTGTTCGGGATGCGAGACCGGCAGTGACCGCAGCAGCAATCCGTTGATAACGCTGAAGACCGTTGTGTTCACGGCCATACCCAAGCCAAGCGTCACGATCGCGATGACCGCGAATCCCGGCGCCTTGCGCAGCGAACGTATCGCGTACTTCATGTCCTGCCAGAAACTTCGCATCGTTTGTCCCTCGCCCGATCGAACTGAGCCCACCATATCACTGCAACTATCCACCCTCGGTATACGCTGCGAACGGGTTCTAAGTCTCACAGAATCAGAGCCCCGGAGCAGAATCCGATCAGACTCCGATCGTGGGCTGCTCGTTTATGGGACCTGTTGTTCGATTCCGAACGTTGCGACAAGGCGTCGCGATAGAAGAGAGTGATTCTTTTCCTCCTAACAGGTAAGGAGTATCATTCAGCTGTCTACGGGCGGTTGTTTGCGGGCAGGTGTTTGCGAGTGGGTTGTCTCTCCACGACGTGAAGTCTAGGGAGGCGGCATGGAAGCGCAAAGAGCGGTTCAGAGAAACGACCAGGAACGGGTTGCAGTTCTCGAGAAGTACGCCATCCTGGACACCGAGCCCGAGCAAGCGTTCGACGACCTGACTTTGCTCGCGTCCTTCATCTGCAAGACGCCGATCGCGATGATCTCCCTGATCGATGAAGACCGGCAGTGGTTAAAATCGAAGGTCGGGATCGCGGTGTCGGAAACGCCCCGTGACGTGGCCTTTTGTTCTGTCGCCATCCAGCAGGCTGACGTTATGGTGGTTCCGGATACGCTCAAAGACGAGCGGTTTTGCAACAACCCTTTCGTAACAGGCGGGCCGAAGATTCGGTTTTACGCCGGAGCGCCGCTGATCAACGAAGACGGCTACGCGTTAGGTACGCTCTGCGTAGTCGATAAAACTCCACGGGAATTCAACGAGGAGCAAAAGGAAGCGCTACAGGCGCTGAGCCGTCTCGTCCTCGCGCAGCTCGAGTTCCGCCGCAATCTCCACCTCTTGAAAGAAGCTCTCACCGAACGCACCAAAGACGAGCACGAACGCGAGCGCGAAATTCTAAAGCTGCAACAACAACTGACTCGTGTGCTCGGCCTGAATATTCAATAGAGCGAACCGACGCTCGATCTAACGGGCGCAACAAACTGCATCACTGTTCCTGCGGCGCGGTCACCCCGACGTTCGCGCGCCGCATCGCGCTGGCCACCATTGTCAGACTGCCCACCATCAGCAGCGCGGCCAACCAATAAGGCGCGCCGGGAAGGTGAATCCCCCATTTTGGCGAAATCGCAACGCTGAAGACCTGTGTGAAGACCAGCGGCGCGATCATCCCGGCAACGCCAAATGTACTCATCAGAGCGCCTTGCAGTTGTCCCTGTGCTGACTTGTCCACACGTTTCGTCATCAACGACTGCATCGCCGGACTTCCCAGCCCCCATAGCGACAGCAACGGGATGGAAATCAGTGAGATGGCCGTGGTTGGCGCTACTGCAAGAGTCGCGAAGCCCGCCAGCCCGCACAACCAACCGAGGTACAGCGTCCGCACTTCGCCCAGTTTCTTGATCGCGACCGAGATCAGAAACGCGGACACGATCGTCGAACCGACTCCCACTCCCGCGAACGCATATCCCGTGAGCTGAGGGCTAAAGTGATAACGGTAGTCGGTGTACAGCACATACATGCTCGGCAATGACTCGTGCGCGTTGTAGTTCAGAAACATCGCCAAAGCCAGGCCGGCTAACTCCGGATGCGAGCGCAACAACTTCAATGCGCCGAGCGGGTTCGCGCGCTTCACGCTGAACGGCGACCTGCGTTCTTTCGACAACGACTCCGGCAAAACGAAAAGTCCGTAGAGCGCGTTCGCCAGGCTCAAAATCGCCGACGCCCAGAACGGATACCGCAGGCCATAGCCGCCGAGAAATCCTCCGATGGCCGGCCCGATGATGAACCCGAGGCCGAAGGCGGCGCCTAACATGCCGAATTTGGCGGCGCGTTGCTCTTCGGGCGTCACGTCCGCAATGTACGCATTCGCGGTCGGGATACTTGCTGCGGTGATTCCAGAAATCACCCGGCCAACGAACAGCCAGCTCAGCGTTGGCGCCAGCGCCATCAAAACGTAGTCGCAGCCCAAGCCGAAATTGGAAAGCAGCACGACGGGCCGGCGGCCAAAGCGATCGGAAAGCGCTCCCATCACTGGCGCGAAAACGAACTGCATCGCCGCCCACACAAACGCGAACACACCGGTCTGAGTGGCGGCCTTGGCCATGTCGCCGTGTTCGAAACTCACGATCAATCGCGGCAAAACCGGAATGATGATCCCGAACGCGACCATATCGAGCGCGACGGTGAGAAAGATGAACGCGAAGGACGCGCGCCCATGCCCTGCGCCGCCAGGTCTTGCGGCCGGCGTTTCCAGTACTGGCGGCGCTTCCGAAATTGGCCCAAATTCATTCGACATCGACTGCCTCCAGCGACGGTTCAAGCCCCACGCTGTCTCACTTTCTCTGATTGCCCGACTGACCGTATTGTAAAAAATTGACGCGCAGTGCGGAGCGCTCATTTCCCGAAAGTTGAGAATAGTCCTACCGAGGCCGCCGCCATCACAGCCGTTGCGATCCATCCCATCACGCGGAGATACGGCGGCAACGTGAACTCGCCCATCACTTTTCGATTTGCGGCCATCCGCATCGTGATGATCATGAGGGGTACTGACACAACACCATTGATCACCGCCGACCAGAATAAAGCGCGAATCGGATTGAGGCCGATGAAGTTGAGAGACAAACCGATCAGCGTTGCGACTGCCAACACGCCGTAAAACTGTTTTGCTTTCTTAGGACGCGCCTCGAGGCTGGCGCGCCAGCGGAAGGTCTCCGCGACGCCGTATGCCGCCGAACCTGCCAACACTGGAACTGCGAGCAGGCCAGTTCCGATGATCCCTACGGCGAACAGCTCAAATGCGAATCTTCCCGCCAGTGGCTCGAGCGCTTTGGCGGCTTGCGCCGAAGTCTCTACGTCCGTGATTCCAGCAGCGTGCAGTGTCGCAGCCGTCGTCAAAATGATGAAGAGAGCGACGGCGTTCGATAGCCCCATTCCGGCGTACGTGTCCACGCGAATTCGCGCGAACTGCTCTTCCGCTTGCCACGGAGCCTTCTTCAGGGCGTGGTCTTCGGGGGCATTCCGGACATCTTCAGCCTCCTCCGACGCCTGCCAGAAAAACAGGTACGGACTGATCGTGGTGCCAAGCACCGCCGTGAGAGTCGTGAAGTATTTCGTGTTGAACGACATAGAAGGCAGAAACGTGGATCGCAGCGCCATCGCCCAATCGACGTGCGCCACGAAGGCAGTTAGCACGTAGGCGAACAGCGCGAACGTCAGCCACTTCAAATATTTCACGTAAGTTGTGTAGCGAATGTAGATCTGAAGGACTAGCGAAAGCGCCGCGAATCCAACGATGTAAGGCAACAACGAACCGCCCAAGAGCAGCTGCCCCGCAGCTCCCATCGCTCCTAAGTCGGCGCCAAGATTGAAAACGTTCGCGAGGCAAAGCAGAGACACGATTCCGAATAACAGCGATCGCGGATAGTGCCGTCGCATATTCGCGGCGATTCCAACTCCGGTCACGCGTCCAATCCGGGCGCAGATCTCCTGAATCACGATCATCAGCGGGTACGAGAACAGCATGACCCACGACATGCCGTAGCCGAACTGCGCGCCGGTCTGCGAATACGTCGCGATGCCGCTGGGATCGTCGTCGGAAGCACCAGTGATTAGGCCTGGGCCCAGTTTTTGCAGGAACGTCTTGTGGGTACCGTTTTGAGGAGCAGGCGCCGACGCACCGTTGGGGCGTGGCAAAGGCCGGGAGGATGCCTTGGTCGCGGACACTGTTCGCAATCTACCCGGAATCCATGGGGCACGCTATGCAAATGAGGACAGTCGATGGTTAATTCTTCAGGAAGTCGGCGACTGCGGCCGCGAGCTTCGCCCCTTCACATCCCGTCGCGAGGTGGCCGCAATCGGAATCCAATTCGAGCAGCGGCGCGTGGAGCAGGTGCGCAAAATCTCGCGCAGGCTGAGGAGTCACAGTGTGGTCCTGCTTTGACACCACGACGAAGACCTTCGCCTTCACTGCCGCTGCGGCTTTCTCCATCGATCCGCCGAATGCGTCGGAAACATCCAGTGCCATCATCGCCTCGCTCTGACGAATCGTATCGTTCGCGTCTTCGGCCTTGTCGGTTTCGGCTTTCTTTAGCGCTGCGAGAACTTGCTCGCGGGTGTGTGTCCGATTGTATTCGGCCGGCGTCTGCAATATCAGTTCACCGATTTCGAAATGAACGACTTTCGCGGGATTCTCAGTGTAGTCGCCGTGATTCCAGCCTGCGCTGTCTTCAATCGAATCGATGTTGAGCCGCCAGAACACGACATCGTATGGCGCGACGTGCGGCGAGCCGACAATGGGAATCGCCTTGTCCATGAAATCCGGGTAAGACACCATCCACTGAAATGTCTGCATGCCGCCCATCGAAATGCCCATCACGGCTTTCACGTGTTGAATGCCCAGCGTCCTGGTGAGCAGTTCGTGCTGCGTATTGACCATATCGCGGACGGTGATCTTGGGGAAATGCATGTGCGGTTGCGCTTTGCTGTTCGAAGGTGACGACGATACACCGTTCGCAAGCGCGTCGATCAGCACGACGTAGTAATCCGCGTCGCTGATCAGCTTGCCCGGGCCAACGTTGGCTTTCAGCTCTTCTGTCGTTCCGCCTGCCCACGTGGGAAATACGACGATGTTGGAGCGGTCGCCGTTGATCTTGCCGAAGGTTCGATATCCGATGCGACAGTCTCGCAAGACTTCGCCGCTGACCAGCTTGAAGTCACCGATATCGGCTGATTTCTGCTCTTGCGCGTAGCTTGAGGCGACCAAACAGAGCACAGCCATCAACAGCACAGAACCGTATCGTAGGGTTTTCATGTTTGTGGCCGCGACGATTAAACGTCGCAGAGATCGACGGCCTGCCGCAAAGAAATGAGCGGATCGCGGTCCTTCGAAGGTACGAATTCATGCGCGACGTAGCCTTTGTAAGTTGTCGCGGCGATTCCGCGCATTACGCCATCCCACTGCACTTCTTGCGTTCCATCGAGTTCATGGCGTCCCGGCACGCCGCCCGTGTGAAAGTGGCCGATCAAGTCGATGTTCTTCTGGATCGTCGCGACCAGATCACCCTCCATAATTTGCATGTGGTAGATGTCGTATAAGGCTTTTACTCGCGGAGAGTTAACCGCGGTGAGCACTTCAAAGCACCAAGCCGAGTGGTCGCACATGTAGTCGTGGTGATCGACTTTGCTATTCAACAACTCGATGACGATGGTGACGCCGTTGTCTTCGCCGATCTTCTTGAGCCGGTTGAGCCCGAGGATCGTGTTCTTCGCACCCTCGGCATCCGACATTCCGTCGCGATTTCCGGAGAACGTGATGACGTTGGGCACGCCGGCTTTGGCGGCCAGCGGGATATTCTTGCGGAAATTCTCTTCGATCTTTGCATGATTTTCGACGCGATTCAGCGCGTGCGGAATGTCGCCGCCGCCGGCGTAGCCCATCGCGCAGATTAGGCCGTACTGGCGGGGTGTGTCCCACTCTTCGACAGGGAGCAGATCTATCGCCTTGCAGCCAATCTCCGCCGAATACTGGCACAGCTTATCGAGCGGAATGTCTTTGTAGCACCAGCGCGACACCGACTGCTTGATATTTCCTTTGCGAGGAATCGGCACGATGCCCTTTCCGTCTGCCGGAGCCTGCGCATTTGCTTGGGCCCACGCTCCCGCGGGCAGCGAAGCCATCGTCGCTCCCGACACCGCTGTTCTGAGCAAATCACGTCGCGTTAAGTTGTTCATAGCGGACCGAGTTTACTCAAGATCGATAATTCTGCAAACGTTTTCTCGGGCACGCGCGGCGTCGTTTGCAAATCGTGGGCGCTTCGCGCATCATTACTGTTTCGTTTTACTTGCAACGGCGCATCAGGGAAAGATCACGCGAAGGCCACCGCGTTCACGCAGTACTTCGCCGCTAAGCGTCACAAAACGCCAAGATTATTGTTCATTTCTGAATCTCTGAGGGAGACGAATGGATAAGCCGCGAAAAATCGAGCCCGCAAAAGGAAAACTCGGCGTGCTAACGCCCGGGATGGGGGCCGTTAGCACCACATTCATGGCGGGTGTTGAGCTGGTTCGCAAAGGCAAGTCGCAACCCGTCGGCTCGCTCACGCAACTCGGCACGATTCGCCTTGGCAAGCGCACCGACGGCCGCTCTCCGCTGATTAAGGATTTCGTTCCACTCACCGGTCTCAACGATATCGTCTTCGGTGGATGGGATATTTTCAAAGACAATGCGTTTCAATCGGCGGCCAACGCCGGCGTCCTCAGCCCGGAAGATCTCGCCAAAGTGAAGCCGTTCCTTTCGACCATCAAGCCGATGAAGGCTGCGTTTGACCCTGAGTATGTGAAGAAACTGGACGGTCCGAACGTCAAGAAAGCCAAAAACAAATACGAGTTGGCGTTGCAGATCAAAGAAGACATCGCGAACTTTAAGAAGACGAATAAAGTTTCTCGCACGGTAATGTGCTGGTGCGGCTCGACTGAAATTTTCCTGAAGGCTGACGAGGTTCACTCGACGCCTGAAAAATTCGTCGAAGCAATGAAGTCGAATCACCCCGCGATCGCGCCGTCGATGCTTTACGCCTGGGCGGCGGTGACCAGCGGAGTTCCCTTCGCCAACGGCGCGCCTAATCTCACGGTCGACTTCCCGGCCATGTTGCAACTGGCGCAGGAGCACGAAGTCGCGATCTGCGGCAAGGATTTCAAGACCGGTCAAACGCTGATGAAGACCATCCTCGCCCCCGGTTTCAAGGCGCGCATGCTTGGCTTGAACGGATGGTTTTCTACAAACATCCTTGGTAACCGCGACGGCGAAGTTCTCGAGGATCCTGGCTCGTTCAAAACGAAGGAAGAGTCGAAACTGGGCGCACTCGAATACATCATGCAGCCCGAGCTGTACCCCACGCTCTACGGCAAGATGCATCACAAAGTCCGTATCAACTACTACCCGCCGCGCGGCGACAATAAAGAAGGCTGGGACAACATCGACATTTTTGGGTGGCTCGGCTACCCGATGCAGATCAAGGTCGATTTCCTTTGCCGCGACTCGATTCTCGCGGCCCCAATCGTCCTCGACCTCGTACTTTTCCTCGATCTCGCTCAGCGGGCTGGTATGCGTGGTATCCAGGAGTGGCTGAGCTTCTATTTCAAGTCGCCGATGACGGCGCCAAAGCTCTACCCGGAGCACGACCTCTTCATACAATCGATGAAACTGAAGAACACACTCCGCTGGATGATGGGCGAGGACCTGATCACGCACCTCGGCCAGGAATATTACGACTAGCGCGCGACGCCTCAGATCATAGGGGCACGGGACACCCGTGCCCTTCTTCGCCGTACTGAGTAAGTGAATTCCCATTCCATTCGCTTTTCCGATTGTCTCCATCGATTTTTCGCCGCAACACTGTCCTTCTTTCAATTTGACCGCATCAAACGTGCCGCGCTATCCTCCACAGTTTATGGCGTGTTCTTTTCCGCTCACCGTTTTGCCACCGGCTTTCGCAACAACTTCCTTTGAGGAGAAACATGACGACTGAACTGCGTAGTTTCCTGTCCCTCTCGTATGACGAGTTGGAAGAGCTGAATCTCAAGGCCAAAAGGCAGCGCCTCGACCGCGTTGCGCCGCATACGATTCAAGAAGATCGGCTCAAATATCTCACTGACGAACGCAGCATCAAGGCCGTCACCGTGCTCTTCAGCGACCTCGAAGGCCGGTTGCACATGCTCGACTACGACAAGAAGTTTCTGGTCAAGAGCTGGGACAATCTGACGTTCGATGGATCGTCAATTAGAGGCTTCACGGCACAGCGCGAATCCGATCTTCGTCTCGGCATTGATTGGGGCGCGTTCTACTGGGGCCCGGCCGACATCTTCGGCTCCGGCAAGGTTCTCGTCTTCGGCGAAGTTATCGACAAGGACGGCTCGCCCTACAAAGCCGACATCCGCGGAGCCCTGAAGTCGTTCGCGAACGAGTTGTACGAAGAAGAGGATTACACGCTCAACGCCGCGAACGAAATCGAAGGCTTCCTCTTCAACGGCGCCGACGCTGAAGCGCGTTACAACGAGACCGGCAAGTTCGAGTACGTAAATACCGGCGGCTACTATCATTCGCTGCCCGGTGACCCGCTGCGCACCTTCATCGACACTTGCGCCGAAGTGCAGCGCGCCATGGGCTTCCAGAACGAAAAGGATCACCCTGAGGTCGCGCCGTCACAGTTCGAAATCAACTACGGCTACGGCGAATGCGTCGCCGCTGCCGACCAGATTCAGATCTACAAACTGATCTGTCGTCAGGTTGCCACCAAGATGGGTCTCACCGCGTCGTTCCTGCCTAAGCCAGTCGTCGGTGTCAACGGCAACGGCATGCACACCAACGTCTCGATCAGCCAAAAAGGCAAAAATCTTTTCTGGGATCCGAAAGGCGAAGAAAAGCTCAGCAAGACCGGCTGGGCCTTCGTCGATCGCATTCTCACGCACGGCAACGACATCTGCTTGTTGCTCAATTCCAGCGTTAACGCCTATCGCCGCCTCGATCCGCACTTCGAAGCGCCGAACCAGATCAAGGCGTCGGCGGTCGATCGCGGCTCGATGGTTCGTATCCCCATCGGCAACGAAAAGAGCATGCGCGTCGAGGTTCGCTCCGTTGCTCCCGACGCGAATCCCTACATGGTGCTGTACTCGATCTTCAAGACCGGCATCCAGGGCGACACGTCGAAGACGAAAAACCTTCGCCAAGCCGAGCGCTATTTGCCGGACAACATCTACACTGCGCTCGAAGACTTCCGCAAAGCCAAGTGGACGACCGAGCTTCTGGGTGAAGATGTGAAGGGCCGCTACGCCGATCTCAAGCAAGCCGCCGCCGATCGCTGCGCTCGCCTGCTCGGCACCTTCGTGAAGGCTCCGGAAGTGCAGTATCACCACGAGGTATACAACCAGTTCCTCTGGAATCAGTTCTAATCGGACCTGCACGGTCGTAAGAAAAGGGGCGCAATTTGCGCCCCTTTTTTATTTCCCGATCACCACAGCGCGGCCACGAAGACGGCGCCGATCGCCACAGGGCACGCAAATCGCAGCGCCCACACGCACCACCGCCGCCCAAATGGCGTCGTCTCGCTCAGTTCGTCATCAATGATCGCGCGGCTGATCCGCCAGCCGACAAACACGCTCGTCGCGAATGCTCCCGCCGGTAGCAAAACATTCGACGGAATGTAATCCACGCATTCAAAAAATGATTTTTCACGAAACGCTGGCAGCCATCCCAGCGGATGCCACGCCGCCCAGCGATTGAACGACAGCACCGA
>Ga0209169_10002308_pt1 | contig 11507 bp, 10 predicted proteins | sample HubBroMetageWRM4_FD_188346 | JGI IMG/M metagenome (GOLD analysis project Ga0209169, IMG submission 188346) | Warmed soil microbial communities from the Hubbard Brook experimental Forest, New Hampshire - Hubbard Brook CCASE Soil Metagenome WRM 4... | ecosystem: Environmental > Terrestrial > Soil...
GCTGACCGGCGCATCGAAAGTCGATTCCGGAGAGATGCGGGTCACTTCCGGCACATTCACGACGATCCGATCGACGTCATCCCTGGTTAACCGGATACTGGTGCCGGCCTTGTTTCCTCCGGCCTGCATAGACGTGCGCCCGCCGGCGATGCCCATCGCCGACGTGCTGGCAAAGCTCCTGAATATATTGACGATGGCGGTTGAGAAACCGGTGCCATAGGCCAGCAACAGCACTACGGTGGCGATCCCCCAAGCCATACCGAGCATGGTCAGCGCAGTTCGCAAGCGGTTGTGCCGGAGTGATCCATATGCTTGCGAGAGCACGTCTTTCGGATGGATCATTCGCTACTCCTGACGAAGTGCTTCCACGGGCTGGAGCAAAGCCGCCCGCCGCGCCGGATAGAGCCCGGCGACAATGCCCGCCAAAGCAAGACTGCCCATCGCGAGCATGGCCGTCGCCGGGTAAATGTGAGGCAATTCGAATCCATCGATCTGCGGCACAAGTCCGAACAGCTTGGTCGCCACGTAGGCTGCACCCAGGCCAATGGCGCCGCTGATTCCGGTCAGCATCAGACCCTCTAGAAAGAACTGAAATAAGATGTTGCGTTTGGTGGCGCCCAAAGCCTTGCGCAGCCCGATCTCCTGGGTGCGCTCCGTTACCGTCACCAACATAATGTTGACTACACCGATTGCGCCCAGACCGAGTGTCACCAGACCAACGGCCCCCAGGAACGTATCCATGGCATCGGAGATTTTGCCAACCATCTCGGCGCTGGCGATCGAGTCCCAATCGTCAAAGGCGTCGGGCGTCTCGGGATCAAAGTTATGGTTTCTGGCAACGATACTCCGCACCGCCTTCTTGGCTCGTGGGTGCTGATCGCGCGTAATCGGCTGGTAGGCGACATACTTGATCGCTTTTTCGTTGCCCGCTCCTTGCATCGGGAAATAGGTACCCATGGTGGTATACGGCATGATCAGGCGCATGTTTTGGCTGTTGTTGTTTCCGCGACCGATTTTCTGCATCGTCCCAACCACCTCGAACGGTACATCATTGATAAGGAGCGTGCCGCCTACGGCTGGCCGGCCGGGGAACAATATGCGCACGAATTCGCTTCCGATCACACAGACATTGTGGCGCTCGCGTTCGTCGTTCCAATCCAAATAGCGCCCTTGGTCTATGGGCTGGTAGCGAATGCCCGAGAACTGTGGTTCGGCGCCATCCACATAGCCGTTGCTACTGCCGTACGCGCTCACCAGCCGAAGGTCGCCGCGGTAGATTACCGGCGTGGCATTGCGGACAAACCGCGAGCTACGAATGTCTAAATAGTCCTGGTAGTTCAGGTAGTACTGGCGGGACGAAAGCTGGCTGCCGCCAACTGCTGGCACGCGTCCGTTGTGGATCTGCATGTAGTCTTCGCCGAAGCTCGCCATGCTCTTGGCGGTTCCCGCGCGAAAACCCTCTCCTAGTCCAACCAGGAGCAGCAGCGAACCTACTCCCCAGGCAATGCCAAACATGGTGAGAAAGGAGCGAAGTTTATGCGTCCACATCGCGCGCAAGACTTCGTTGAAGCTGTCGGCAAATCGCCTCATAACCGAAGCTACGAACATTCGAAGAGCAATGTTCCTATTATTCCATGTTCGCAGAGGGGCTCTACCCTTTGCTGTGATGCCCATCACAGCAACCTGCGTGCCTTCTTGACGTAACATCGCCATTAGACTCATTGACGAGGATCGGCCTATCTCGATGAGTGCTATCGCCTATGTTGTGACGAGGAAGGTGCAGCGATTGGGGCGTCCGCGATCCGAAACATGTTCCGGCAAGTGTTCCGAGGGCAAGCCCAAGGCATGGTGTAGGCTTTAATCATGTTCAGGCTCAGATTGCTGTTGCTGCTGGTTTTCCCGGCTTTTATTGCCCAAGGGAGCGCGCAATTCGCTCACACCTACCACAAACAGATCGTCGATGCCACCGGGAAGCCGCTGCTTCTACGCGCAACCAATCTTGGCAATTGGCTGGTACCGGAAGGTTACATGTGGTTGTTCCAGGGCGGCCCGCAATCTCCCAGTGAAATCCGCGCGTTGGTTTTGGAGTTGCTTGGACCTGAGGGCGCGGCCGCATTCTGGCAGAAGTATCGCGAGAACTACGTCACGCGGGAGGACATAGCGTTGCTGCATCGGGCCGGATTCAACGCCATTCGAGTTCCTCTGCATTACAGCCTGTTTGAGAGTGACGACGCGGAAGGTTTCAAGCTGCTGGACCAGTTGATCCTCTGGAGCCGTGCCGAAGCTCTATATGTGATCCTTGATATGCATGCCGCACCAGGCGGACGGGCGCTAACATCGATGACGGCACCGGATATCCCTGGTTGTACCAGAGTCCACAAGAGCAGGAGCATCTGGTCGCCACCTGGCGGCGGCTGGCGACGCGCTATCGCGATGAGCCAGTCGTGCTCGGTTATGACCTGCTGAATGAGCCGATCCCCAATTTTCCCAGGCTCGCGCCTTTGAATCCTTCGCTGGAACCCCTCTACAGGAAGTTGTCGGGCGAGATACGGAAGGTTGATGTTCACCACATTCTCTTTATCGGCGGGGCGCAGTGGGACGGAAACTTTTCCGTCTTCGGCAAGCCTTTCGATTTCAACGTTGCATACACCTTCCACAAATATTGGACGGCGCCAGATGAAAACGTGCTGCGGCAGTACCTTGATTTTCGCGAGCGTTACGATGTGCCGATCTGGATGGGCGAGTCCGGGGAGAATACCGATGAGTGGATCGCGCAATTCGTTAAAGTGCTGGAAAAGAATAACATCGGATGGGCTTTCTGGCCGTATAAGAAGATGGAAAAGTCATCGGCCGTCGTCACCATTGTCCCTCCTGCTGATTGGGAGAAGATCGTGGAGTTTGCGAAGCTTCCGCGCGACACCGCCCACGTGAAAGAACGGGTGAAAGCCCGGCCTGAACAGGAGACGATCATCCGGGCTTTCGCCGGCTTTCTGGAGAATGTCCGCCTGCAAAAGTGTCGCGTGAATCAGGGATATTTGAAAGCGCTCGGGATGAAGTCTGATATTGAGAAGACAAGTGCGGGAGGGGCAGCGAACTGAACGATTCCAAACTTGCCAAGAATTTTCACGACGGAGACACTCCCACAACGGATGTGTTTTTACGGCGGTCCGCGGCGAACTCGCGGGTGAGAATCTGCATTCTCACCCGCCGTTCCAGCTTGCCAAGTGGCGCCACTGGGCCGTCTTCGATCCATGGATTCGCTAGCTTCTTTTCGCTCGACCCTCAGTCCGCTGGCCTCGGCATCGATCGCTTCACTTTCCTCTGGCGGAATAATGCAATTTTCGAAAGATTCTAAACACTCAATCTGGACCACGAAGGGCCACGATGGATGTCTGACGGAAGGCTACTATGCCCGCGACGGGGCTATGTTTTGGAGTGCTGGCTCTTCGTGCCACTAGGTCTACGCCACATCTTGCTGAATCTTGCGCGGGTGCGCTGAAACGATTGTCTTCAACGGGAGACTCGCGCAGACCCTCGTCCCTAAACCGTCGGATTCGACGACCAGGTCGCCTTGAAAATGGCGTACGCGCTCGCGCATTCCTTTGATTCCCACTCCCGTGCCTTGGGACTGAATCTCAGCCAGTCGTTCTGGCGACATTCCACTTCCACGGTCTTCAACCTTCACGTGGATGCTGTTTTCTTCGCGCTCAAGTTGAATCAGCGCGGTTTTGCTTCCCGAGTGGCGATGGATGTTCCTGTGGAGCGTCGTGTGTGGCTGAGGGTCTGAATGTCAGTCGGAGGCCCGACGCTAACCCACGACCGCCTTGGTGATGGTGACCTGACGCAATGGTCTTCGGCAATACGGCGAATTCCGCCGAGCAGAAATACGCCGCTACTGCCGATTGCATTTCACACTCCGTTAATAGTTAATCGCTAAAATCTCAAGACAACTCACAAAAAGGAGCATAAAGGGGGATGCCATGATGGAACTGAGTTCGTTTGATCGCGTTGTAGCAAGGTTAGGCATCGGCCCCGATCAATACAAGGACTCACTCCCATTGAAAGAATGGGTAGTGAGGAACAAGGATCAAAAGTATGTGCCTACCGAACTGCTGAAGCATTGGGGTTTGGAAGGCGAGGAAGCCGCTTAGAGGCTCTGTTGGAAACGCGAAGACCGCAGGATGACGTGGAGATCAAAGTCTGGTTATCTTGCGGCGGAGGAAGACACCGGCACGTGGAGCGTTACTCGGGTGCCGTGTCCAAGCTGACTGGAAATCTCCACATTACCGCCATGGAGTAGGGCAATGCTCTGCACGATCGCCAGACCCAATCCCGTGCCGCCAGAGCCCTGGGACCGCGACGAGTCGACTCGGAAGAAGCGATCAAAAACCCTAGGCAGGGCCTCAGCTGGAATGCCCGCGCCCGTATCGGAAACTTCGATGCAAATCGTGGAAGAATCCTTGCTCATAAGATTCACGCTTGTTCCCAACACGACCGCTCCGCCGCGTGGCGTGTGTGCCAGGGCATTCGAGACTAGGTTGCCCACTGCTCTCTGCAAGAGTGTGCGGTCCAATTCGGCAACGACTGGTTTGTCGGCACCAATAGTGGTGAGCGAGACTCCCCCATCCGCCGCCGAGGCTTCGTAATATTCCTTCACCCCCCCCAGCAATTCCTGCACATCAACCGGCTCGCGGCGCAAATGAGTCAATGGGCTCTCCGCGCGTCCCAAAAACAGGAGGTCGCCTATAAGATCGGAAAGTCGAACTGCCTCTTCGAGGCAGGACGAGATCACCTCGCGATATTCCTCGGCGCTTCGCGTGCGGGCCAAGGCAACTTCTGCTTCACCGCGAAGGTTATTGACGGGCGTACGCAAGTCGTGCGCAATGTCTGCAGAGAATCTCGAAATGCGCTCGAAGGACTCTTCCAGCCGGTCCAGCATCTGATTGAAGGTACTGGCCAGGGATGCCAACTCGAAGGGATAGCCTTCTGGCAGAATACGCTCCCTCAGGTTCGTCGAACTGATGTGGCGAGCTGTGGTTGCCATTTCCTCAACCGGGCGAATTCCGTGCCGGGCGATCCGGTATCCCACCAAGGGAAAAACGGCGAAGGTCCCCAGCACGATGATCCAGGCCCACAGCCGATAGCGTGCCAACAGCGCCTCTTTTTGGGAGAGATCAATTGCAATTTGAATGGTGTCAGTTTGAGTTGCAGACAACCCGACCGGTGCTGACACGCTAGTCACGCGAAAGGCTTGACCGCCCCTGCCCGCCATCCGAATAGTGCGACCAGGGCGGCTTTGGGTCCGACTGGCCAATTGCGTCAGGTCTAATTGATCCTCCATGCCTGGCGTCATCAACAGGGAAGCGTTTCTTTCATCCAGCAGGCGAATATAAAATTGCTCGTATCGCCGCGCGGCCGATTCCAGCTCAACTTCCTCTCGCAATGCATCCCAGTCGTCTGGTCTCTCCCGCAACATGGTGCGTAGTACATGCACCTTGTCCGCGAGGAACAATTCAGCACTTTTCTCTAGTTCGGTCACCAGCACGAAGTAAAGGCTGGCGGTGGCGAAGACCACCAGAAGCAGACCTGCAAGAGCGTAGCCGGCCGTTAGGCGGAATGCCAGAGTTCCCCACAAACGGGAGGTCGGCAGGGAGCTAGTCGCATTCAAAGACATAGCCAGCGCCCCGAACGGTATGGATCAATTTGAGCGGGAATGGATCGTCCACCTTGCTGCGCAACCTTCGCACATTGACGTCTACTACATTCGTGTCGCTGTCGAAGTTCATGTCCCAGACAGCTTCGGCGATCAGGGTCCGCGATAACACTTCGCCAGGGCGGCGCGCCAGCAGGGATAAAAGAAGGAACTCTTTGGAAGTCAGCTCCAACCGCTGGCCGGCGCGCGTGGCCCGCTGGCGCAATAAGTCGATCTCGAGGTCGGCCAGGCGAAGCGTCTCTGGTGCCCGCGAAGGCCCACGGCGCAGCAGCGAGCGCACCCGCGCCAATAATTCGGAAAAGGCAAACGGTTTTACCAGATAGTCGTCGGCGCCCAGTTCGAATCCCCGTACGCGCTCATGTACGGCATCGCGAGCGGTCAGGAAAAGGACCAGCGCCCGCCGGCCTTTCCGGCGCAAGCGAGTTAGAACCTGCCAGCCATCCAGCCCGGGCAGCATCACGTCGAGAATGACGAGATCGAACTGTAATTCCTGCGCGAGGTGCAACCCATCGAATCCATCTTCGGCGACGTCAACGACGAAGCCCGCCTCTGCAAGTCCCTTCTTCAGGAACCCGGCGGTCTTGGCTTCATCCTCGATCACTAGAATTCTCATGACTCGTGCTCCCGGAATATCGCGGAAAGAAGATTAAGACGCGTTCAACGATATCCTGCGAAGGCGTCGTCCACTCGGGGAGCCTCGTTGAAGACCGAATGCCCCCCGCGCAACTAGAAAGCGATCCGCAACGCAAACTGAATCTCGCGCGGGGTTCCTGAGCCCACCGGGGTGATCGGCGATATGATGCTTGTGTTCAAGTTCACCGTGGTGATGATGCTGCCGAACCCGGTGGTGTTCGCCGGATTGAAAGTGGACTGAGGCGGACCCAACTGCGAGTGATTAAAGATGTTGAAGAACTCGGAGCGAAACTCGAGGCTAGCGCGCTCCGTAAGTGGGATGTGTTTAGCGATGCCGAGATCAACTTGCCAGGTGCCAGGCCCACGCACGAGGTCGCGCGGCGCCGTGCCGAACTCCCCAGCCGGGGTAGCAAACGCCGCGGGATTGATCCATTCAGCGACCTTTTTTCCTCCTGGTGGAGTGAGAGAAACGCCCGGAACAAGATCGGGACGCTCCGTTCCGGAGCCCCCATCCGGCGCCGTGTAATTGCTGGGCATGAGCACATTCACCGGGAAGCCGGTGCGAGCCAGGGCGGTGGTAGTCAGTTCCCAGTTGCCGGCGATAGCGCCAGCAATCCCGCCGTCATGCAGCAGCGGCTTCCCTTGGCCGAAGGGCAGCTGGTAGACCGCATTGCCGTTGACCACGTGGCGGGCGTCCCAGACGCCGCTGGCGGTTTCACAGGCCAGGCACAACGGATTCTGCGGCGATATTTCGTCGCCATCCCCGCTGCCGTTGGAACCATTGTCGATCTCATGCGACCAGGTGTAGTTGGCCGTCACGAGGAGGCCGTGAGAGAACGAACGCCGCAACGCTACGGAGAGACCATTGTAGGTGCTCATGCCGACTGAGCCGCGCCAAGGGATGGCGGGAGCAAAAGCGGGGTATTGCACAACCCCAGTGGCCGGATCGATCAGGTTCACCACGTTGGTCTCCAGCAGATGCACGCCGTGGCTTCCCAGGTAGGAGACCGTGCCCACGAAGTTCGCAGGCAGCTCCCGCTGCGCCGAGAGGCTCCACTGCTCCACATAGGAGTCCTTGCGGTTCCGTTGTTCGGCGTTCGGGGAGAGGGTTCCGGGGCCGGTGAAATACGGATCGACGGGATACGTGATCTGCAAGCTCGAAGTGCTTTTCACCGAATAGGAGGGTACTTCGTTCTTGGCAGGCAGATTTTGATCGTCCAACTGTCCGTCCTCATGGTAGATGCCGAATCCACCTCGAATCACGGTCTGGCCGCTGCCGCCACGCGGCATCCAAGCAAAGCCCACACGAGGATCGATATCGCCGTAGTTCTGCTGGCCGAAGCTAGCGCCGATCCCGCAGAATCCCTCCGGCCCGCACGTGGCGAAATCAAACGGATTGGCCAAACCGTTCTCCTCGTGGAAAAGATCGAAGATGGTGTAGCGCAGGCCCAGGTTCAGTGTGAGGTTGGGCCGCCACCTGTACTCGTCCTGTGCGTAGCCGAAGTAATCGTTCTTGCGCAGGTGGTTGACCGGTAAGGCTCCTGACAAGCTGGCTCTGCTGACCAGATTCGCTGCCAGGTCCTCCACACTGGAAAATGTAACTTTTCCGTGATCTTCGGAGCTCTGGTTTAATTGAACGCGACGGATCTCCGCTCCAAACTTGAAGGTATGCCGGCCGTGAATCCAGGTCAGATTATCGAGCCAGGAAAATGAATTGCCCGCGTAAATGCTGTAGTAATCGTAGTTCTGTGTGATGAATCCTGGCCCAGGACCAGTGGAGATCGCAATCTGGTAGAGGATGCCGGTTTTATTGAGGTTGTAAGTATTGGAGGTGGCGCGATTGAATCCAAACTTGGCCTCATTCACCAGGGTGGAACTGAAGATGTGCAGCAATTCGAGCGCGCCATTGACTGGAGAGGATACCCTCTGCTGCAAGTCTGTCGCGGCAGCGGAAAGCGGCTGCGTGTCGACTGAGCGGTCGTAGTTGAATCGCATGAAGCCCGTGGTCGCTGCCGAGAAACGCTGGTCAAGACGCAGCATCGCCGAATTCTCGTTGACCACCTGAGTGCACGAGCAGGTCAGCAGGTCATAGTCCGCATAGTTGGGGTCGCCCGGGTCGTTGGTTGGCGTCCAGGGCGTCAGAATTGTCCTTGGACCTGCTCCCGGGAAGGCGTTAATGATTCGGTAGATCGGCGACGAGGTCGGAACCGTCGCGATGAGTGCAGCGCTCGGCACGTCGCCGCTCACCGGATAGCCCCAGTTTTGCCGGTACGCCTCCGAAGCAATGAAGAAGAACGTCTTGTCGCGCTTGATGGGACCGCCCAGTGCTCCGCCGAACTGATTCAGACGAAGCGGCTGCTGGGTCTCACCCTCGGAGGCCCATTGAGGCACTGGCGCGTCAAAAGCGCTGTTGCGCAAGAACTCGAACAGGCGCCCGTGGAAGCGGTTTGTGCCTGAAGGCGAGGTGACGTCCAGTTGCGGACCACCCGTTCCGCCATTCTCAGCGGATGCCAACAGCGAATCGACGCGGAACTCCTGGATCGTGTCTAGGGGTATGGCGAGCCGCACCCACGGGCGCTGCGTCTGATTTACGATGTTAGTTGAGTCAACGCCGTCATAGGTCCAGTTGCTGTCGTCGAGGCCCCGTCCGGCAAACCGAATCGACCGCTGGTTGCTGCCGCCAGTGTCAATGGCGCCGGGGACGAAGGCCGTCAGTGATGCCCAGTTGCGGCCGTTTAACGGCAGTTCATCCGCCTGCTCTCTCTCGATGTAGCCGGTCACCGCACTGTTATTGCGGTCCATCAGAGCCGAACTGGCGGGCACCTCCACGCGCTCGTCTTTGCCAGAAACTTGCAGAGTCACATCGAGTGTTCGCGTGCGGCCGATGACCTCCTCGACATCCAAGAAGGTGAACGACTCGAACCCCTTATGCTCAAACTTGATGGTGTAGGTTCCGACCGGCAATTCGGGAATGTCGTACGCTCCGGAGGAGGAGGAAACAGTTTCGCGTTGCAGCCCCGTCGCGGTTTCCACCGCAGTAACCCGGGTCAGTGGCAGAAGGCGCCCGGATGGGTCAGTGACTGTGCCATTCAATCCCGCACGATCAACCTGCGCCGGCGACGAGCATACGAGACACAGGATGACCCCAACAAGACAGGCGATCTGCCTCGTTTTCCGAAGAGGTACCCGCAGGCGAAAACCGGAAAGAAGGGGGGCTGAATTCATGCGAAGCAGTTTGTACTTGCGTGGCTTCATGACTGTCATTCCTCCCCGCAATGGATAAACGCATTCCGTATCGCCGTCATAGATCGTACTTGGGGTGAGTGCGTGAAATCCGTATAGCGGCACCCATTGAGCGATAGTTCATCAATAAAAGACCGGTCAGGCACACTTGACAAGGCGAAACGTACGGCCAGAAGCGAGCGGGTTGTGAGCGGGCCCCAGGTTGCGGCGAACAGGCGAAGGGTTTCCGCTCTCGAGCTGATTTTCATCGAACCAAACAGCGGAAATAAAACAACATTCATGGGCAGGTTGCCTGCGATCATCGAGTTCCCAGCCTGAGCGAACTATCTTTACGCTACCAATTCCGGGGCTGTCCTGTCACATCAGTGTTGCGAGTTTCATCGCTGGCTTCCCCTAGGGAGAAGGTCATCGGCTAGATATCCGGCGGACTGCGTCGGCGGCGATTCACCGAAGTTCGTCGTGGGCTGTGAAAGACAAGGCCCGCCTCTAGTGAGTATCGCAACCGCTGACGTTAAGGGGCGTAAGTTAAGGGAAGTTGAACCGAATATGAATTTCGAATGAAAAAAGATTCACAATGGAAATTTTGTCTAGAACCCATGTCATAGTCTCCGTGCCAGGTTCGCGCCATGTCCCAGTCTCCAAACCCAGCGCCGCCGCAACAAGTGGCGGCTCTGCTTGCGTTGGCCACCAGGTTCCTCAGCGCCGGGCGGCCATCCGATGCGATCGCGCCGTTGCGCGATGCGGCGCTGCTGCAGCCGTCGAACCCCATCATCCAGCACGATCTCGGCCTCGCCTGCCTCGAGGTCGGCCGCGTACCCGATGCAGTCGCGGCGATGCGGCGGGCCGTCGCGGACGACCCGGGCTACGCCGATGCACATTTCCGCCTGGGAATTGCTCTGGAGAAGCTGGGCAACATCAACGGGGCTCTCTCCGCATACGACCGCGCCACAAAACTCCTCCCATCCTTGGCCGAGGCATGGTTCCGCTCCGGTGCCCTGGCCTACATACTGGGCCATCGTGAGCAGGCGATAGGCTGTTTCCGCCGCGCGGCGATAACCGGAGATAGGAACAGCTTCGGCCGCCTTGGTAAGGCTCGGGCGCTGCTGATCGAGGACCGCAATGAGGAAGCCGAACAGGTATTCCGAGAGACGCTGGTGGCCGATCCGAGGAATGCCATGGCATATGACTTGCTCGGTAATCTGCTCTCCGAGATCGGCCGTTTCGACGAGGCCCGTGCATGCTTCGAACGCGCGATCGCGATCGCGCCGCCCCTGGCAGGAAGCTATTACGAACTGGTTCGGTGCCGTCCCGTCACAAGCGATGACGACGGTCTGCTTCAAGGGATGCAAGCCGCCCTAGCCACGCCGGGACTGGAAGCCGGGCAACGCCTGCGGCTTCACCTCGCGATTGGCAAGGCGGCGGAGGATCTTGGCGACTACGGCTTGGCGATGCAGCATTTCGACGCTGCAGACGTCGTGCGCCGTGGCTCTGGATCGTTCGACTCGGCAACGTTCTCCATCGAAATCGACCGACTCATTGCGCGGTATACACGCGAATGGATCGGGCAGGCGCGCGAACTAGGCAGCTCGGATGCGACACCGGTACTGATCCTCGGCATGCCGCGGTCCGGCACGACTCTCGTCGAGCAGATCGTCTCCGCGCATCCCGAGGTCCGGGGCGGCGGCGAGTTGCATTTCTGGAACCAGCGCGGTGCAGAGTGGCACCGCTCCGTCGCGGACGGGAACGACAGGTTGTTCGTCGATGGGGAGTTCCTGGCCAAGGCGGTGGCAGACTATCTCGGTGTGCTGCGCGCGATCGCGCCGACTGCGGCGCGAGTGACCGACAAGATGCCGTTCAACTTCCTCTGGGCCGGGCTGATCCACGTGGCATTCCCGCGTGCCATCATCATCCATTGCCG
>Ga0209169_10002309_pt1 | contig 11507 bp, 9 predicted proteins | sample HubBroMetageWRM4_FD_188346 | JGI IMG/M metagenome (GOLD analysis project Ga0209169, IMG submission 188346) | Warmed soil microbial communities from the Hubbard Brook experimental Forest, New Hampshire - Hubbard Brook CCASE Soil Metagenome WRM 4... | ecosystem: Environmental > Terrestrial > Soil...
GTTCGGCGCGGAAGTATGGACGCACAACGCGTTCCTGGCCGCGGAGACGCTGATCTCCGGCATCCTGCTCGGCATCCCGACGCTGCTGCTGCTGCTCGCCAACGCGCTGGACCTCGGCTCGGCCGGCGCGCTGATGGTCACCTACGGCAAGGGGCCAGAGTTCTTCGCGCTGATCGCCCCGCACGGCATGCTCGAGCTGTCCTCGCTGTTCCTGGCCGGCGCGACTGGCCTGCGGCTGGGCTGGACCATCATTGATCCTGGCCCGCGGCCGCGCGGTCAGGCGCTGGCGGAAGAAGGCCGGGTCGCCATCACGATCGCGCTCGGGATGATCGTGACGCTGCTCGTGTCCGGCTCCATCGAGGCCTTCGTCACGCCTTCCGCACTGCCGACCTGGGCGCACATCCTGATCGGCGGGTGCGTCGAGGCCGCGTTCCTCGCCTATGTGATCGGGTTCGGCAGGCGTGCCACCAGGGCCGGGCTCTCGCTCGACATTGCCGAGGCGGCCGACGCGCTGCCGGTGGCGGGCTAGCTGCGGCCGCCGCGGCGCGGCCCGGTCAGAGCTGGCCCGCTGCCTTCATGGCCAGATAGGCATCGGCAAGTGCCGGCGGCAGGCTGCCGGGCTCGGCATCGACGACCTGGACACCGTGCCTGCGCAGCAGCGCGGAGACCCGGGCCCGGTCCGACCTGGCCCGCTCGGCGGCGGCCGCCTCGTACACCGCTTCGGCACTGCCCCGGGCCGCTGCCATCTCCTGCAGGCGCGGGTCCGCGACCGCGGCCACGAGCAGCCGGTGCCGAGAGGCCAGGGCCGGCAGCCTGGGCAGCAGGCCTTCCTCGATGGCTGCCTTGTTGAGGTCGGTAAAGAGCACCACCAGGCAGCGCTGCCTGGCCATCCCCAGCACGGCGCTGGCGAGCAGGCCGGCATCAGATTCCACCAGGCTGGCCTGCAGCAGTGCCATCGCGTCGGTGAGCGCTGACAGCCCGCCCGCCCTGCTGGCCCCGACAACCCGGGCGCGGACCGCGCGATCCACAGCCAGCAGGTCCACCCGGTCGCCGGCCCTGGTGGCCAGCGCCGCGAGCAAGAGCGCTGCGTCCATGGAGCTATCGAGCCGCGGCACTCCGCCGACCCGGCCCGCCGCGGTGCGGCCGGTGTCCAGCACCAGGACGATGCGCCGGTCACGCTCGGGTCGCCAGGTCCTGACCATGGCGCTGCCCTGCCTGGCCGTCGCGCGCCAGTCGATAGAGCGCACGTCGTCGCCGAGCACGTACTCGCGCAGGGAATCGAACTCGCTGCCAGCGCCGCGGATGAGCGCGCGATGCTGGCCGTCCAGCTGGCGCAGCACGCCGAGCTTGTCCGTCAGGTGCTTGCGGCTGAGGAAGGGCGGCAGCACCCGCACCGACCACGGCACCTGGTGGTGAGCCTGGCGGCCCGCCAGGCCGAGCGGACCCAGCGACCTGATGGTCACTCGGGCGGGCGCCGCGTCGCCGCGTCGCTGCGGAGTGAGCGTCGTGACGATAGTCGCCTGCCCTCGCGGCGCGATGGTGACGCGGGCTCGTCCCGGCAGTGCGCGCGCGCTGGGCCGCCAGGCGTCCCTGATGACTGCCCGCAAGATCGGGCCGCCGGGATTCTCGATGGTCAGCCAGACCGTGCCGGTATTGCCCAGGGTGATGCGGGTGTCGCCGTGCCTGCTCAGCCGGAGCTGCCTGATGCCCGCTGCCAGCAGCAGGTCCGCCGCGATGGCGGCGGCGATGAGCGCGTTGACGACGATCAGTGCGGCCACATCTCGCAGCGCCAGCACCACCAGCGTGCCTGCCAGCGCGGTGAGCCCGGCCCGGCCGGTCAGCGCCATCGGTCCGGGCCCGGCCAGGACGCGGAGTGGACCGGACGGTGACTTAGCGCTCGCGCGGTGGCCGCAAAACGCCCATAGCGAGGGCCACAGGCCACCGCGCGAGTGCCAGGTCGGGCCTGACTAGCGCGAGCCTGGCCTGTCGCCGCAGGTGCCGGGCGGCCAGTCATCGCGGCACCGGGACGGACGCGAGCACTCCGTCGAGCACGCCGTCAGGCCGGGCGCCGTCAAGCTCGGCCTCGGGCCGCAGCTGGATCCGATGCCGCAGGGCCGGGCCGGCCAGCGCCTTCACGTCGTCAGGGGTGACGTAGTCGCGCCCGGATAGCCAGGCCCAGGCACGACTCGCCGACAGCAGCGCGGTCGCTCCGCGAGGCGACACCCCCAGCTGCAGCGACGGCGATGTCCTGGTCGCCTGGCAGATGTCGACGATGTAGCCGGTGACTTCCGCCGAGACCAGAACGCCGCCGACAGCGCTTCGGCCGGCCTCCAGGTCGGCAGCGCTTGCCACCTGGCTGAGGCCCGCTGCGGCCAGGTCACGAGGATTGAATCCGGCCGCATGCCGGTCCAGGATTCCGATTTCCTGCGCGCGGTCGGGCAGGCCAACCGCGAGCTTCAGCAGGAATCGGTCGAGCTGCGCCTCGGGCAGCGGGTACGTACCCTCGTACTCGACCGGATTCTGGGTCGCCGCCACCAGGAACGGGACGGGCAGCGGACGCGGCTGGCCCTCGACCGATACCTGGCGCTCTTCCATGGCCTCAAGCAGCGCGGCCTGAGTCTTCGGCGGCGTCCGGTTGATTTCGTCGGCCAGCAGCAGGTTGGTGAAGACCGGTCCGTGCCGGAACTCGAACTGCGAGCTTCTGGCGTCATAGATCAGCGAGCCGGTCACATCGCCTGGCATGAGGTCGGGAGTGAACTGCACCCGCTTGGCGTCCAGCGACAAGGCCGCGGCGAGGGCGCGCACGAGCAGCGTCTTGGCAACACCAGGAACTCCCTCCAGCAGCACGTGACCCTGGCACAGCAGGGCAATCAGCAGTCCGGTGATGACGCTGTCCTGGCCCACCACGGCCTTGCCTACCTCGGCCCTGACCGCCTCGAACGGCGCCCGCGGGTCGCGGGAGGCGAGCGGTTCTGCGTAGTCCGCGGCGGTTGCCGGAGTCTCGGCGGTCATGGCGCGCGTACCTCTCTTTCCAGTGCGTCCAGTTCATCGGCAAGGCGGACAAGTTCGGCGTCGCTGCCGGGGGCCGGCCCGTACAGGAGCAGGCGTGCCTGCGCCGGGGTCATGCGCGTGCGGAACGCGATCTCCGTGGCTAGGACGTCCTCGGCTGGGTCAGCGGGCAGCCCGAGGGACGGCGCCAGGCGCGCGATCGCGGCCCGTCGCAGCGCATCGGCCGCCCGGTCGCGCGATCGGCGGGCCTGATACAGGCGGCCGTGGCCCTCCGTGGTCTCGGCCGCCCGGACGACTACGGGCAGCTGCTCGGGGACAAGCGGGCCGAGCCTGCGCGCCCGCCACAGGGCGGTCAGGAGCAGCGCGACACCCAGCTCCGCGCATACCAGGTAGGCGCCGCGCGGGATCAGGCTCCAGGTGGAAGGTGGCCCGCCCCTGGCCGGCGGCGGTCCAGGCGAGTACGGGACGAGCCAGGCGAGGTGGCCCCGATGGCTGAGCAGGTTGAGCGCGAGGGCAGCATTGCCGAGACTGGCCAGGTTCTGATTCAGCAGCGGCGCCCCGGTACCCAGGACCGTTATGTCGCGCGGAGCGGAATCAGGCCCGGCGACACTGTATTGCGCGAGTGTGGCCGAGCCATCCGGATAGCACGTCACGCCGGAGACGCCGGCAGCCAGCCGGAGCCCGGCGCCGCCCATGTCCGCATTTCCGGCCAGCTCGGCTGCGGGCAGGCCGCAGCTGGGCTGGAGCGGGCCGATGCCCTGCACGCCCGTCATCGTCACGTCCGGAGCCAGTACCGTCAGGACGCCGGGGTCGGGCTCGACGATCACCAGGCTGACCCTGGTCGCGGCCAGAGCGCGAAGCTGCGCTCCGGTCAGCAGCTCCGGGCTGGTGACCACCACGGTCGTAGCCCCGTCCTGCACGGCCGAGACCGCAGCCGCAGCCGAGGTCACCCGGACGACCTCGGTGCCGCGCCCGGCCAGGATGTCCGCGAGCGCGCGGGTTCCCTGCGGCTGAGTGCTCGCGGGGTCGAGGTAGCCCCTGGTGGCACTCACTGGCGGCGGAGCCAGCAGCGCGATCAGCACTCCGCCCAGCAGCACGAACGCGGCGATTCCCAGCGGCAGCCGCCAGCTGCGCCGCTGGGCGCGGCCGGGTCCTGACTGGTCAGGCGCGCCGCCTGAGTCGGCTCGCACGGCCAGGCCCGCGGGCGTCATGCCGGGCCCGCAGATGCGTCTGCCGAGGTCGCGGAATACCGCGCGGTGGCGTCATGGACCTTGCTGTCCAGCAGGCAGATGCTGTCATATCCGGTCGCGGTACCTGCCCGGCCGCCATAGAGCACGTCGTCGAAAAGGCGGGCGGCGGCCGCCAGGCTGTCGGCCAGCGCGGGCAGGGCCCGTCCTGCTTGCACGGCAAGCTCATCGGCGGTTCGTCCCGGCCGCGCTGAGAGCACGCCGCGCTCCTCGATGCTGACTGCCACGGCGCGCATGCGCTCGATGATCGCGGCCTGGTACTCACCGTTCGCGGCATGTCGCTCGGCTAGCTCCCGGTGGTCTCCCGCGCTGAGCGCCGGCCCGTCCAGGAGCCCGCCCGCGGACCAGCGGCGCGAGCTTGCCGGCCGGATCCAGAAAATTACCGCGGCGGCCACCAGCACGAGCACCATGGCCAGGACGACGGTGCTCCACCAGCCGCCGGGCAGCGAATCGCCCGCGTTGAGCAGGCCGCTCAGCTCGTGGCCAACCCAGTGCCAGAAGCGGGCAGCGATCGACTCCCGGTAGAGCGACCTGGAGAGCTCACGGCGCGCCAGTTGCCGGGCGGCCCGGCGTCCGATGCCGGGCCCCTGGCCGGGCAGGCCCCCGATGGCCGCCTGCCAGCGCGCAGCTCGGACGATCACCAGGCGGCCGGCGGACCTTGCGCTGGCCACTGGGCCTGCGCGGGCCAGGTATCCGATCCGGCGGGCTGGGCCGGCCCGGTCGGGGACAGCTGCCAGATAGTGGCGAGCTCTTCACCGGTCAGCTGCTGGCCCTGGGCTGCGTTCCGGAGCGCGAGGTCCAGTCCCTCCCTGCGCATGCGCAGGTCGAGGTAGAGCAAGACCGTCGTGCCTGTCTTCATCGGCTGCATCAGGCTGAGCGCCACGATGCCACCCAGGCCACCCACCACCACGAACAGCACGCCGGGCCTGGTGGAAGAAGATCCGAATAGCGCGCTGCCGCCCCCGGCGGCCAGATCAAAGGGCAGCTCGATGACCAGGGAGGCGATGGAGATGATGATCAGCGTCAGCAGCCTGATGCCGAACAGGCGCCAGAAACTGCGCTGGCTGAGTCCCCACGACCTTGTGATGGCGGCCCATGGCCGGAGCCGCTCCAGCACGACCGCGGGCATCGTGAGGCAGAGCCGTACGCCCAGCAGGATGAAGGTCACGAAGGCGGCAATGCCGCCCACCACTCCCACCAGCGCGGCAAAGCCGCCCGCATGCGCGAGCGCCAGCACTACGACCAGGCCGACCACTATCGCGATGGGCGCGAAAAAGAGGACTGCGAGGAGGAAAGCGGCGCCGATTACGGAAGGCAGCCGCGCGTTGTGCCAGGCCTCGCTGAAGCCAACCTTGCGGCCGAGCACACCCCTTCCGATGACCGCGGTCAGCATCCCGGTGGTGATGAGCTGCACCAGGATCGACAGCGGCTCGCTGGCCAGGACGAGCCAGCCGCCGTCGCCGGAGTTCCCGTAGTGGGTGATGGCGAGCCGGAGAACCGCGTACACCACTCCGTAGATGGTGGCCATGATCGCGGCCAGGCCGAAGGTCGCGGCCGGGTTGCGCCGGGCCGAGTTCAGGGCTCCGCTGTAGATGTCGCCTAGCGCGAGCGGGCGCAGCGGGACGCCGCCCGGCGCCGGCGCGGTCTGCCAGGCCGGATCGTATCCGTAGTGCGGGGCCCCATAGGGCTGGGCGTATACGGACGAGGGCTGGCCGTATCCGGGTGGCGGCGGCCCGTATCCGGGTGGCGGGGACCCGTATCCGGACGAAGGCTGGCCGTATCCGGGTGGCGGGGGGCCGTATCCGGGCTGCGGGGAGAATCCGGGTGGCGGCGGCTGGCCAGCGCCCGGCTGGCCGGGCTCAGGCTGGCTGCCCGGCCCCTCGGTGTTGGTCATATCCCCGCTCCTCATGCGGCAGAGCCCCGCGGTCAGATTGTGCCGCCTGCCGGGCTCGCGCTCATACTTGCACGGTTGAGCCGTAGTTAGCTGGACATGCATATTACGAATTGGCGTAATTGCCAGCGAACAGGTGTGTATCCGGCGGCTCCCGGCAGTCCTGGAAGACCGGCTCACGGGTGCAGACTCATGGCATGACCATCTCGCCCGCACCGCCGCCGCTGCACTGGCTTGAGCCGCCCGCCGGACCGGCCATCGCATTGCTGGACCAGACCAGGCTTCCTGCCGAGGAAGTGGTTGTGACCTGCGCGGATGTTCCGCAGCTCATCGACGCCATCAGCCGCCTGGTCGTGCGCGGCGCGCCGCTTCTCGGCGTAGCCGGCGCCTACGGCGTAGCGCTGGCCGCTGCCCGCGGCGACGATGTGCCAGCCGCGGCGGCGGCCATCGCCAGAGCGAGGCCGACGGCGGTCAACCTCGCCTGGGGCGCGGGGCTGGCACTGACCGCGTGGCGGACGGCAGCTGGGGGAGCGGCAGGCGTTCCCGGCCTGAAGGCGGGCATGGACGCGGCACTCGCGCAGGCCATCCAGATCGCCGACCAGGATGCCGCCGCCAGTGCGGCCATGGCGGCACATGGTCTGGGGCTGGTGCCGGCTGGCGCCCGGATCCTCACGCACTGCAATACCGGCAGCCTGGTGTCGGCGGGCGAGGGCACCGCTTTCGCCGTCATCCTGGCCGCGCACCGGGCGGGCCGCCTGGCCCGGCTCTGGGTGGATGAGACCAGGCCGCTGCTGCAGGGCGCCCGGCTGACCGCGTGGGAGGCGGCACGGGCGGGGATTCCGCACACGCTGCTGGCCGACAGCGCGGCCGGCGCCCTCATGGCCAGCGGGCAAGTGGACCTGGTGCTGACCGGCGCCGACAGGATCGCGGCCGACGGGAGCGTGGCCAACAAGGTGGGCACCTACGGCCTGGCGGTGCTGGCCAGGCAGCATGATGTGCCGTTTGTGGTGGTCGCGCCGTTCTCGACGGTCGATCTGAGCACGCCTGACGGCGCGGCGATCGAGGTCGAGTTCAGGGCTGACGAGGAGGTCGCGTGCATAGCCGGCACGCCGGTCGCGCCGGCCGGAACCAGCGCGTGGAATCCTGCCTTCGATGTGACCCCGCCCGCTCTGATCACCGCTATTGTCACGGAACGGGGTCTTGTGCAGCCGGTCACTCCGGGTAATCTGCGTGATCAAGGTGCTAGTGCCGACTTCGTGGCGGGTCCCCAAACCGTCTCCTACGTGGAACGATGAGGTCTATGAAGGGTCGCGTGCTGGTCGTCGATGACGACGCTGCTCTGGCAGAGATGCTCGGAATCGTGCTGCGAGGCGAGGGTTTCGAGCCCACGTTCGTCGCCGACGGAGACAAGGCGATGGAGGTGTTTCGCGACTTCAGGCCGGATTTGGTGCTGCTGGACCTGATGCTGCCAGGGATGGACGGCATCGATGTCTGCCGTCAGATCCGGGCCGAGTCCGGGGTCCCTATCGTGATGCTGACTGCCAAGAGCGACACCGTGGACGTCGTACTCGGCCTCGAATCTGGCGCCGACGACTACATCGTCAAGCCGTTCCAGTCCAAGGTGCTGATCGCGCGCGTCCGCGCCCGGCTGCGCCGGACTGACGATCCGGCCCCGGAGACGCTCTCCATCGGAGACGTGACTATCGACGTGGCCGGTCACGCGGTTCAGCGGGCCGGCGAGCCGCTGAACCTCACGCCACTGGAGTTTGACCTGCTGGTCGCGCTGGCCCGCAAGCCGCGCCAGGTCTTCACCCGCGAGGTCCTGCTTGAGCAGGTCTGGGGCTACCGGCACGCGGCCGACACCAGGCTGGTCAACGTGCACGTCCAGCGGCTGCGCGCGAAGATCGAGAAGGATCCGGAACGGCCGGAAATTGTCGTCACCGTCCGTGGCGTTGGTTATAAGGCGGGCCCGGGCTGATAACCCGGCCCGGTCAGGGCCCTGGGCCCGGCGCTGACCGGAAGGCCGGCGGGCGCTGGCCGCAGCGGAGAGGTTCAGTGAGGGACACAGTCAGGGCCGCGGGGGCGGCGATCCGCCGGCGGGCGGTGGCAGCGACTGCTGCGACGCGCCGGCGACTGCTGCGCCTGAGTGACATCTGGCGGCGGTCGCTGCAGCTGCGGGTCGTGACGGCGACGCTGGTGCTGTCGGCCGTCGTGGTATCGGTCCTCGGCTATTTCCTGATGCAGCGGTTCGTCACCGACCTGTATGAGAGCAAGCTGCAGACAGCGTCGAATGTTACCGACCTGGGCGCCAGCACGGCCCGCCAGGCGCCGGGCTTTGACAATAAGCCCGGCGCGAACGCCAGCTCGGCCATGCATGCGCTGGTATCGCAGCTCTACGGGAAGTCACCGGCGGCGACCGGGGCGCAGCAGTCAAATTCCAATCCGGGAACTCCCTACGCGGTCATGGTCACGCTGCCGGTGAGCCTGGCCGGCCCGCCGGTTTTCAGCAGCGGGCAGCAGGCAGGCTTCGCAAGCCATGGCATGCCGCCGTTGCCGGCGAATCTGGTCAAGGCGGTCGCGCACGAGACCACCACGACCAGGCCGCTCTATACCTGGACCAGGATGCCCTACGGGTCGAGCAGTATCCCCGTGCCGGGGCTGCTGGTGGGGACCAAGTTCGGCTACAACAACCAGTACCAGCTGTACTACTTCTTCCCGCTCACGGCCGAGCAGCAGACCATCTCCTCGATCCAGCGGACCCTGCTGCTGGTGGGGGTGGCCGCGGTCTTCCTGCTGGCCGCGATCGCCTGGCTGGTCACGCGCTGGGTGGTCGTGCCCGTCCGGCAGGCGGCCCAGGGCGCTTGGCGGCTGTCGGCCGGCCACCTGAGCGAGCGGATGGAGGTGCGCGGCACTGACGACCTGGCTGCGCTGGCCACGTCGTTCAACGACATGGCCGCCAGCCTGCAGGAGAAGCTGGCAGAGCTGGAGGACCTGTCCCAGGTGCAGCGGCAGTTTGTCTCTGACGTATCGCACGAGCTGCGCACGCCCCTGACCACCATCAGGATCGCCGCCGATGTGCTGCTCGGAGCCAAGGATCAGATGGAGCCCGCGGCCGGGCGTTCCGCCGAGCTGCTGCAAAGCCAGCTGGAGCGGTTCGAGTCGCTGCTGACCGACCTGCTGGAGATCAGCAGGTACGACGCGAACGCGGCGACGCTGGAGGCAGAGCCAGTCGACCTGGGCACGATCGTCCGTCAGTCGGCCGACGTGGCGCAGCAGCTAGCCGAGCGCCGGGGCGCCAGGATTGAATTCCGGCTGCCGGCCGAGTCCTGCATCGCCGAGGTAGACCGGCGGCGGCTCGAGCGGATCCTGCGCAACCTGCTGCAGAACGCGGTCGAGCATGGCGAGAACAAGGACATCGTGGTCACCGCGGCAGCGGACTCCGCTGCGGTCGCGGTCTCAGTCAGGGACTTCGGCGTGGGCCTTCGGCCCGGCGAGGAGCAGCTGGTCTTCGATCGGTTCTGGCGGGCCGACCCGGCCAGGGCCCGGTCGTCTGGCGGCACCGGACTCGGCCTGGCCATTGCGCTGGAGGACGCGCGACTGCACGGCGGGTGGCTGGAGGCCTGGGGCGAGCCTGGCCGCGGCTGCGTGTTCCGGCTGACGCTGCCGAGGTTGGCCGGAGGTGAGCTGCAGGGCTCGCCGCTGCCGCTCAGCCCGGACGAGCTCGGCCTGGTCCCGGAACCCCCCGTCCTGCCTGCCATTACCGAGGATTCGGAAGCGGCCAGTGAGGCGGGCGTCCGTGGCTAGCCGCCGGGTGGGCCTGACGCTGCTCGCTGCCGGGCTCGTGACGGCCGCCTCGGGCTGTGCCACCGCGCCGGTTGGCGGCTCCGTCCAGCCGCTGCCAGGCAGCAGCGGCGAGCCGCAGGCGTTCGTGCAGCCGCTGCCGCCACCGCCCCCTGGTGACGTCACCCACTTGAACAAGAAGAATGTAGAGAATGTCGTGCTGGGCTTCTTGCACGCGAGCGCCAGCTTCGCGCTCGATCCCGCCGCGGCGCGCGCTTACCTGGCGCCTGGGGTGAGCTGGCAGCCGCCGAATTCGGTGCAGATCGTCAGCCAGCAGCTAACCCTCACCGTGAATGTGATCTCACCGCACGCTGGCGGCCCGACCAAGGCGCAGGACGTCATCGTCACCGGCCAGCGCATCGCGACCCTCAGCAGTTCCGGCCAGTACTCCTTCCAGCCGGCCGGTGCCACGCGCAGCTTCACCTTCGAGGTGGCCAAGTACGGCAAGCGGCTGCTGATCAACCTGCTGCCTAACAACCTGCCGCTGCTGCTGACGCAGCAGGACTTCGAGCAGGTATTTCAGCCGCAGAATCTCTACTTCTTCTCCGCCACGCCCGCCATGCAGAACACGCTCGTGCCTGACTCGGTGTACGCGCCGGTTCAGGGTGCCAACAGCGCGCTGGCCACCAACCTGGCCACCGGGCTCGTGCGCGGGCTGATCGGAGACCGCCGCAGCTGGCTGTCGGGTGGCACGACCACTGCGTTCCCGGCGGGGACCAAGCTGCTCGGCAGCGTCGCGATCGTCGGCCAGACTGCCGTGGTCAACCTGGGGGGCAAGGCGGCGACGGCATCACCGCCGCTGCTCGCGCAGATGTACTCGCAGCTGAGCCGCACGCTGACCTCCTCGGCGTATGGCTCCCCCCCGGTCGCGGCCTCAGTCGACCTGGAGGTCGACGGGAATGCGCCGGCGTCGCTGCCTAGTTCGGGGGCCAGCCTCCCGTCGGTCGGGATCGGCCTGACCAGGCAGGGCAGTCAGAAGGCCCAACCGCTGTACTTCGCCAGCGATGGCCTGCTGAAGCAGGTGAAATCAGGGCGGGGCGGCAGGCTTACGTCCACGCTGGCACCGAGCTCCGCCCAGATCGGCGGCCCGGCAGGCGTGACCGCGCTGGCGATATCCAGGACCACCCATCAGCTCGCGGCCGCGGTTCCGGCGGGCCGGGGCTGTGCCATTCACGTCGGGTCGCCGGGCGCATCGTCGAGCTCTGACACCTATCAGCTCGCAACGACTGGCGGTCCCTGCACCTCGCTGAGTTTTGACAACGGCGGCGACCTGTGGGCCGTGAACGGTACGGGGATCTGGGTGGTGCAGCCCGGCAGCCCGCCGGTGCCGGTGGGCATGCCGGCGCTCCCCGGCGCGCACGTGCTGGCCCTGCGGATGGCGCCGGACGCCGTGCGGGCGGAAGTAAGGGAACTCGATTAGAATTGCCAAGGCCGCGATGATGCCCACCGGAAGATTCACGTAAAAGGTCCAGCGCCAGGAAAACTGATCGGTTATCCAACCGCCGAGCGTCGGCCCGATG